>Ga0233425_10009870_pt1 | contig 11886 bp, 10 predicted proteins | sample Watercolumn_Towu_2_FD_181712 | JGI IMG/M metagenome (GOLD analysis project Ga0233425, IMG submission 181712) | Freshwater microbial communities from Lake Towuti, South Sulawesi, Indonesia - Watercolumn_Towuti2014_140_MG | ecosystem: Environmental > Aquatic > Freshwater > Lake | place...
TGACGGCCGCCCGGTTCAGTCGCCCAACAATTTGCGTTTCAGCCGGATCGCCGTCATGCCTTCCACGTGGGCGCGGGCCGTGGGGCCGAACTTGGTTTCAATCATTTTCAGGTAGCGCGGATTTCTGAAGTAGACATCGAAGGCAAAGTCGCGGAAGCGCAGTACGTCCGCCGCGGCGAGCTGCTCGGTGGGCAGGGGCAGGAACTCATAGCCCTGCTGTGCAAAACCCACCCACTGCTCCGGCAGCGGCAGGCCCTTGGCCACCGCCTCGTCATAGAGGTCGGAACCCGGCGGCGCCATGGCGCAGAAGAAACTGGGGAAGGCACAGTTCATCTCGAAGGCGAGGTTGAGGGTGTCCTGCATGCTATCCCACGTGTCGCCCGGCAGGCCGAACATATAGTTGGCGCAGAGGTCAATGCCCGCGTCGTGCAGTTTCCGGACCACGCGGCGGATGGTGTCGCGCGTGTACTTGCCTTTGTGCGCGCGGGTCAGCACTTCGCTGCTGGAGGACTCGATGCCCAGCTTGATCCAGTTGAAGCCGGCCCGCTTCAGCAGTTGCAGTTCCTCCATGGGCATGGTGTCCACGCGATCCACCCGCGCGAAGGCGCAGAAGTTCAACTCCAGCTTGCGGTCGAGCAGGCCCTGCGCGATGGGCAGATAGTGCTTGGGATTGAAAACGAACAGCTCGTCAATCAGGTTGATGTGTTTGACGCCGTACTGGCGGGAGAGGATTTCCATCTGCCGGAGTGACCACTCCGGGCTCCAGTAGCGGATTTTGCGCTCGCCGAAGGTGGCGTGAATCGCGCAGAAGCTGCACTGATAGGGGCAGCCCAGGCTGGTGAACAGGGAGGCGTAGTGGTTGCGGGTCTCCAGGCTCTGCAGGGTCATCCAGTTGAAGGCCCGATAGCTTCCGCTGGCCAGCGGCAGAAGGTCCCACGCGACCTCGCTCAATTCCTCCGTGAGATTCTTGATGGTGGGCGGCGGCGGATTATGCCGGATACCTTCCGGCGTGCGCCACCACATGCCGGGTATCCGCTCCACCGCCACGCCTTGCAACAGGTCGCGCAGCGCGTGGAAAGCTTCGCCTTGCACGAGCAGGTCGCAAGCCTCCTCGCGCAGCGTGCGCTCGGGCAACGCGGAGGGATGCCAGCCGGTCAGGACCAGCGGGCACCCGGGATGTTGCTGCTTGAAGAGACGGCAGAGCTGGCCCACGCCCGTCATGATGGGCGCGCAGGTGTTGGCCTGCTGGCTGTAGACCAAGACGGCATTCCAGCGGGCCTTGCGCGCCGCCATGCGACGTACGGTTTCCTCGTGGTCCAGGTTGAGCACGCTGGCATCCAGGATATCCACCGTGAAGCCGTGCTTGCGCAGGAAGCCGGCGGTCAGCGCCGCCCAGAACGGGGGCTCCACCGCCGAATACTCGCGGCTCAAATCCTGGTAGACCTTGCGCTTGGTGTTGCCAACGTTGACCAACAAAATATCCAGTGCGTCTGCCATAGTGCCGATCCTTTTCTGCGTCTTGGCCGTGTCCCGCAAGGCACGCCGGTCAGGCGGGAGTCACCGCTGCCAGGCAAGCCTCAAAGAGCGCGACCGCGTTGTAACCAAATTTTTTTCGCACCGTTTCCAGCCGCGGATTGCCCAGCACGAACGCGTCGGGCGGGCCCAGCCGCCGGAACTTCATTCGCGTCCCGGTCCGCACCATCCACTCCGTGATCGCCGCCGCCAAGCCGCCCTGCGGGCAGACCTCCTCGGCGACGAACAGGGTGTGCGTGTCCTGTGCCAGCCGCCCCAGCGCGGCCTCGTCCAAGGGCTTGACGGTGTGGAATTGAACGACCGTGGGCGACCAGCCGCGCTCGCGCTGCACTTTGTCCGCCGCCTCAAGGGCGGGCACGGCCAAGTCGCCCGTCGTGACCAGCGTCACCCCGCGCGTGCCCTGCCGCAGCCAGCGCGCCTGGCCCACCACCACGGGTTCGTCGGAGGCATAGGAAGGTTCGCCGAACTTGCCGATGCGCACATAAGAGGGGCCGGGCAGCGCCGCCAGTTGTGGCAGCAGCGCGCGCACCTCGCCGGGATCGCCGGGCGCCGTCACGGTCATCCCCGGTAGCAGCGACATCAGCGCCAGATCCTCGGCGGCGTGGTGCGTGACGCCGCTGTTGGCATAGCAGTAGCCGCCGCCCGCGCCCACCACGATCACCGGCAGCCCGGCGTAGGCGATGCTGATGCGGATCAGTTCAAATGGCCGGCCGGTCATGAACGAGGCGATGGAGTAGACCAGCGGGCGATAGCCCTCCTTGGCCAACCCGGCGGCGGCGCACACCAGTTGGGCCTCGGCAATGCCGGCGTTGATATAGCGCGGGCCGAAGCGGGCGATGAAGTCATCGAACACGCCATAGCCCAGATCGCCCGTCAGAAAAACGATCCGCGGATCTTTTTCGGCCAGCAGACACAAGCTTTCGACAAAGGCCCGTCTCATTCACTCATCCCCTTGCAAGGGCCGCGCCTGCAATTCCGCCAGCGCGCGCCGGACTTCCTCTTCCGAGGGTTTGCGGTAGTGCCACACCACGTCGTTTTCCATGAAGGATACACCCATGCGGGTGCGTGCGACGATAACCGAGGGCTGGCCGTTTACAACCGGCACCTGGGCGAGCACCGCCAGCAAATCCGCCATGCGGGTCCCGTCCACGTTCCAAGCGTTCCACCCGAAGCTGCGGAATTTTTCCTCCAGCGCGGTATGGCCCATGATCTCATCGCTGCGGCCGACCGCCTGGATGCCGTTATAATCCACCACGGCCAGCACGTTGCCCAGGTGTTGCGCGGCCGCAAACATCGCGGCCTCCCAGACACTGCCCTCGTTGCATTCGCCATCGCCGAGCACCACGGCCACGCGCGCAGTCGAGCCGCGCAGGCGCAGTCCATAGGCGATGCCCGTCGCCACACCCAGGCCCTGGCCGAGGCTGCCGGCCGACATCTCCAGCAGCGGCAGGGCATGTCGGCAGGAATGGTTGGGCAGTGGGCCGAATTCCTGGTTGTATTCCTTCAGTATCCGTCGCGGCAGAAACCCGCGCGCGGCCAGCGTCGCATAGAGGGCCGTGCAGCCGTGACCCTTGGAGAGGATGAAGCGGTCCCGCTCCGGGTCATCGGGCCGGGCGGGATCCAGTCGCAGCCAGCCAAAATAGAGCGCCGTCACCGCATCCACATAGGCCAGGGAAGAACTCAAATGGCCTTCCTTGCCGTCCTGCGCCATCTGGATGCACGAGGCGCGGATGCGCCGCGCCATCTGCTCCAGTTCCGCCACGCTCATGGCGGTCGTTGCTTCCGTTGCTGCCTGCTTCATGAAACTGCCTTTCGCCGCGGCCTGCGCCGGGCGTCATCATTTTTTCTCCACACCCGGCCGGATCACATCCACCTTGAGGCCGCCGCGCGACTCGCGGAGGATGCGCCAATATTCCTTCCACGGCAGACGCCGTTCCAACAGGAAATTCTCACCTTCGAGCTGGTCCGCACGGCGGCCGGGGAAATGGGCCTGCAGATATTCCTTCAGCGTGGCCTCGTCCAACGGCTGGCGGAAGACCACCAACACCACGGCGGGTTGGCCATCGCCCAAAGCGAAGGTGGCGACGCGCCGCGCCACCGTGCCGTCCCACTTCTGCATCGCATACTGCGCCGTCCTCGCATTGAACTCAAAAACTTCCCGGCTGTATTGCACCGCCGGATGCACCACGAGCATGAGCGCGGCCGCGCCGGTCAGTCCGCTGATCACCGGGCTCCCTTGGTGGTCCGCTGCCGTGGTGAACTCGAACGGGGCTTGCCGCCCCTGCTGCCACGACGGAATCTGGGTGACCCAGTTCAACGAGCACGCATTCCAATACAGCATCTCTGTGCCTACGGCCACGCGGCCACCGGTGACACCGGTCTCGGTGAGCATGCCAAGCAGGTGGTGCGTGAAGCTGGCGCCCGCGCCGGCCTCCGGCGCTTGCGAGGGCAGGCGATGCAGCCAGTCGCCTTGCAGGACGTAGCTCTGGGTGTCGCGGTTCTGTTTGTGCCCGGCCACGCCCCAAGCGAACTGGGCGTGCGCCACAAGGAAGTAGAGGGCCGCCAGCACGGTCACCGTCCGCGCCAGTCGCCAGCGCAGGGCCAGCCAGCCCAGCACGCAGATCCACAGCACCGGCACCATCGGCGTCAGGCCGCGCGTCATTTTCACCTGCATGATGACCGCGAAGACGAGTCCCCAGAAAAGCAGGAAGCCGAGCGCCATGCCGGCCAGCACACGCCGCTCCGGCTGGCCCACCACCAGCGGCGGTTCCCGCTTCAGCGCCGGCCACCAGCGGAACAGCAAGATGGCGATAAGGCCGCCCAAACCCAGCACGAGGAGGCTATAAAAATAAGAGAGGCACAGTGGGAAATAGAACCAGCGCAGCACAGGGTTCGGGGAGGTTTCCTTCGCGGCAGCCCAATAATCGCTCGACTGCCCCAACAGCCGGTCCACGATATTCGGGATCAGCGTCCAGCCACAGGCCAGCAGCAACACCGGCAGGAACGCCGCCAGCCACAGCCCGACGCCGGCGGCCACCTTGCGCACCCACAGCCCGCGTTCCGCCCGCGGCAACCGCCACCACCACAAGCCGACCAGCGCCACCGTGGCGACCGCATAGCAGGGTAGAAACGTGAACGCATTGCCCGGCTTCACGAACAACAGCGCGCCCGCCGTGGCGCCCGCGGCCAACGCCGCGCCGCGCGTCTGCCGCAGGCAGGCCCGCGCCCACCACCACAGCGCCACCAACGCGCAGGCGGCAAAGCTCATGTCCATGTAGTAATAGAGCGTGCAGTCCAGCGCATAGTTGTTCGCCAGCGTCAGCAGCAGCACCGCGGGCAGCAACCGCGCCAGGCCCAGTTCCCGCAGCAGGCCCCACACGCCCAGCAGCAGCAGGGCGTGCCAGGCCAGCGTATGCACCACGCCATAGGTCACACCCGTCGCCCCGGTCGTCGGCACCAGCCAAAACAAGACATAGGTCGGCAGCAACGTGAACGTCGTCGGTGTGAGCACCTGTTCCCAGAAGGCCGACCACTGCCCGCTATGCAGCAAGCCGTGCAGTTGAATCGCCCGCGCCGCGAAACCGCGGCCATCGCCGTAGGGAATGTCCAGCGGCGAGAGGTGCGGCCGGATCAGCAACCAGGCGGACAGCAACGTCACGGCCAAGGCGCACCACGTCGGTACAGAAATTTTTTTCAGATCCAGCATGTTCCATGAACCCAGCATCAGGCCCGGAAAAGCGCGGGGAAATTAACATGTTCACCCTTGGAATCAAGAAACGGTTCTGACCCCTGCCGGCCGGGAAAGTGGTCGGGGCGATAGGATTTGAACCTACGACAACTGGCTCCCAAAACCAGTGCTCTACCAGGCTGAGCTACGCCCCGGCCCGCGGAGGTGTAACACAGGCGCACCGCGGGTTTCAACCTCGCAGGGCTGGGTTGGTACGACTTTCCAATCCTTGGAAAAAATACGCCGAAATTTTCCAATGCTCGGAAAAAGTGCCGTTCCGGTTTTCCAATCCCTGGAAACGGCGCGCGTCAGGACATCAGGATGCGGAGCTTCTTGTTCTCCTCCTGGTCCAGATGCCACAGACCGCGGAGGCTATGCTCGGTCATGGTCTCGCGGCTGTGGTTCACCAGCGCGGCGGCATCCAGGATGGGGATGGTGGCCATGCAAAAGACGTGCGTCTCCACCGCCTGGCTCACCAGGTCGAGATCCCGCACGGAGTTGATGTCGCGTATATAGAGCAGGTCAGGATTCAGGTACATCGCGGCGCGCAGGGCCTGGCCCATATCCTCCACGTCGGTCCCGATCTCGCTTTGCAGGATGACCGAGTGCTGGTGGCGCATCAGGAAGGTGATCCCGGGTTCGATGATGAAGATGGTCCGCTGCATGTGCTCGTTGCAGGCGCGCAGCAGGGCATAGGCAAACAGGTTGGCGGCCATCGGCGAGCCGCTGGTGATCAACAGCAGCCCGCTGCGCAGCGACAGGAATTTCTGCTCGATGGCCTCGGCCTCGGTGGCCTCGGCCAGCAGGGAGGTCAGTTGCGGCACCTCGAGCGGCACCTTCAGGATGTTGGCGGCAAACGTGCCGCGCTGGGTGAGGAAGCCGACGCGGAACCGCCCGCGCTGCGGGATGCCGAACGAGAAGACCCCGCTCTTGGCGTTGGGGCCGATGGTCTTGCCGTGGGCGATCAGCGTGGTCAGCGTATCGCGCACATCCTGCTCGGTGAGCGGCGCCTCGCCGATCGGGGTCATGCCGTTGGTGTCGCGGCGCATCGGCAGCGAACCGGGCGCGAGCAGCACCTCGGTCAGGTCGGGACTCTGCGCCAGATAATCCAGGATGCTCGGGGCGTAATTCATGGCGCAGAACGTAACATGAGAGGCCGGGCCGGGCAACCCCGTTTCAACAGGACGCCAACGTTGACACCGGCGCCTGTTTGGCGTAGATGTCGCGCGTCGCAGTCAAACAACCAACCAACGGAGAGGAACATGGCAGTGAATGAAGCAGCAGTGGGTGGAGTAATCATGATCGTGGCGCTGGTCTTCCTGGTCATCATGCTGATTCCGGCAATTTTCTATTGCCTGACTCTGCAAAAGGCCCTCAACCGGGTGTCGCCGGAGAACCGCGCGATGGCACCGGGCATGGTGTGGCTATTGTTCATTCCGTTGTTCAACCTGGTCTGGCATTTCATCGTCGTCTTGAACATGGCCAAGTCGTTGGGCGCGGAATTCAAGAAGCGCAACCTGGCCGTGGCGTCCGATCCGGGCAAGGGCATCGGCCTCACCTATTGTATTCTGCTCTGCTGCTCGCTCCTGCCCATCCCGGTCATCAATATCTTGGTGAGTCTGGGCGCCTTGGTGTGCTGGATCATCTATTGGGTCCAAATCGCCGGCTTCTCCGGCAAGCTGGCCGCGCCGGCGGCCTGACGGGGTGTTGGCTAGATGGGGGCTGATGCGGCACGTGCGTCGTGCCGCATCGGTTTTTTGTGCGGCTGGAATTGCGGTTGACAGCGCGGCGCGGCGCGGGGTATTTTGCGCCCGTCTTTTGCAGCGAAGGAGCACGTTATGGCCAAGACTTTGCGGGTAATGGTGATTTTGATTCTGCTGTTGAGCGCCGCCGCGCTCACGCTGGGCATCATGCTGTTCATGCAGCGCGAGGTCCTCAAGGGTCGCACGCAGAAGCTGGAGAACTCGCACCTCGCGCTCTCCAAGAGCCTCCACTACGACAAGCTCACGCTGGAGCAGATGAAGGCGAACAAGAAGGAAGAGCTGGACAACATTGATAAGCCGCTCAAGGACCTGAATGCCTTCGCCGTCAACACCTACGAGACGCTGCAGGAGACCAAGAAGAACCTCGCCGACACCAAGGCCAAGCTCGCCAAGACCGAGGAGGAGTTGGCCACCACCAAGACCCAGCTCGCCGCGGCTAATACCGAAATCGCCGGCCTGAAGGATACCGTCCAGAAGAAGGACGCGGAGATCACCGAGAAGACCGGCAAGATCGCCACACTCGAGGGCGAGAAGACCGCGCTGCAAGGCTCGCTCGACGAGGCCAACAAGAAGATCACCAAGAACGAAGCCGAGATCACCGAGCTGCACGCGAAGATCAAGGACCGCGACATCGAGATCAAGGATCTACAGGCGCAACTCGGCCGGATTTGGCCGATCCCGCTGGGCACTTCGGGCAAAATTCTTTCCGTCAGCCCCGATTGGAAGTTTGCCGTGCTCGACATCGGCCGCGACAATGGCCTGTTCCCGAACGTGGAGATGATGGTGCACCGCGGTACGAACCTGCTGGGCCGCGTGAAGATCGCCAGCGTTCGCCGGAAAGTGGCCATCGCCGACATCTTGTCGGACTATGCCTCTGAACTCCCGAACGCCAAGATTCAGGAGGGTGACCGTGTTCTCTACTAAAGTCGCCGCCTGGCTGACCATCGTCATCGTTCTGATCTGTGTGGGACTCGTGACGTTGCAGGTCCTTGAGTTTCTCGACTATCGCGCGGAGCCGTCCGTATGGCTGACGCCCTGATTCGTTGGCTGGGCAGCCGCGCTACTCTCCGCCTCCTTCTGTTGGCGTCTGCTTTGTGTGTTGGTGTCGCCGGCTGCGCTACAGCCGGCGGCGATTCCGATTTGCCGTGGAACATGCAGCAACCGTGGGAAACCGCCCCCACCATCCCCGGCTTCACGCCTCGTTAACCGCGAAAGAAATCCCATCATGAATATCCTCCGCTCGCCGGGTGCTGTTGTGTGTGTCGCCCTCTGCCTGGCTGTGGGCTTGACCGCCTGCGGCAAGAAGAAAGCGGAGACGCCCCCGCCGCTTACGCCGCTGCCCTCCGGCGCGGCCACCATGCCCGATCCCGCCGCGACGGCGCTCACCGTGGATGGCTTTGTCATCAAGTGGGGCGACATCTTCGCGGAAATCCAGCGTCTGCAACAGGCCAGCCGCCAACCCGTCACCCCGCAGCAGGCGGCCGACGGCCTCGTCGTCCGGCGCCTGTTGGACCTCGCGGCCGACAAAGAACTGATCGTCATCCAGGCGGCTGATATTGCCACTGCCATCAAGACGGTCCGGCAGCAGATACCCACCAACACCACCTTGGAAGCCGTGCTGCGTGGCAACAAGATTACCGAGGACCAATTCCGCAGCAATATCATCACCACCCTCAAGGTGGAGCGCCTGCTGCAGCAGATCATCCAGAAAGTGCCGGCCGCGACCGATGCCGACCTCAAGCAGTTCCTCAAGGACAATCCTGACTTCCTGAAGGTCCCCGAGAACGTCACCGCGCGCACCCTCCTCGTGGCCGTGCGGCCCGCCGACGATGCCGCCGCCCGCAAGACGAAGAAGGCCAAGGCCGAGGGGCTTCGCAAACAACTGCTCGGCGGCGCCAACTTCGGGACACTGGCCGCGACGGAATCCGACGACCCGACCCGTACCAACGGCGGCCAACTCCCGCCGCTCCGGCGCGGCCAGGTCACCGACAAAGTTTTCGAGGAAGCCGCCTTCAGCCAGAAGGAAGGCGATATCGGGCCGGTCATCGAAACCCAGTACGGCTACGTCATCTTACAGGTGCAGAAGCACGTCAAGGCGTCCACCCTCAAGTTCGAGGACGTCAAGGAACGGCTGCGCACGCTTGTCACCGACAGCAAGCGCCAGCGCGCCATGCAGGAATACATCGCCGGCCTGCGCGCCAAGGCGAAGATCGTCCTCCCGAACACGCCGCCGGCCAAATAATGGGCGGGACAACCGCCGTATCCAAAGACCTCCCGAAAAGAAGAGATTCTCTAAACCGGTGTGCCCAAACACAAGCGTTCCTGACGATCAGCGGGCGTCGGGCTGGGCCAGTGCCACGCGCCATGCGTCGGCAAGTTCGGTCACGGTGTGGCCGGTGTGCTGCTTCCAAAAATTCTCGGTATAAGTGCCGCCGCGCGCGGCGGCGTTGAGCTGCGTGACGAGCTGAGGGTCGTATTTCGTCGTGACGAAGTTGAAGAAATTGGCGGTAGTGCGATAGCTCGCGTCGTGGCGGGCGTTGGCCGCGGCACGCGGTTTGATCTCGGCGCCGTGCGACTGCGGCTCGTAGAGGAACCAGCGGATATAGTCGGCGATGCCTTCGGTCACCCAGCCCGGCGTCGGTGTGGCCTTCGGATTGCGGCGGCTCTGGCCGTACTGCTGCACCACGTGGACCAGCTCGTGGACGATGGAACCTTTCGCCTCGCCTTTCAAATTCTGGCGATACCATTTGGCCGCACAGCTCACGCGCGTCCCGCCCGTCGCGGCGACGCCTTTCATGTCGGCGCTGAACATGATCTGCACGTTGCGCGGCGCGGCATAGCCCTCGCTCGCGAGCAGTTTGACGAGGCGCGGATACCACTCGCGCAAAACCGGCGCGAGTTCGGTGTGCGTCCAGTCGGTCAAGTCGGGTGTCTCGGTCGTGTCCACCGCGAACCGATACTTGCCGTTCTCGGCCTCGACGATTTCCACGCGCGCCGCCGGCAGCGCGACCGGCTCCGGTGCGGGGCCGCCCTCTTCGAGCACATCCATCTCGCTGAAGAACGTGTTGCCGAACGGATCGCTGGCCTCGGTGCGCGCTATGTCGAAAAGCAGGTAGCGGTAGCGTCCGAGGCTGCCGGTGGAGTCGCTGATGCTGACACCATGCTGCCCGCCGTTGCCCGCCGGGCGCGTGTTCACCTGCGCGATTTTTTTCCAGTCGTCCGTGCCGTTGTTGCCGGCGGAGAGCGTATAGACCTGCGGGCCGCGGTCGCCGGCGTGCCACGAGTAGGTGTTGACCTGTTTGATTTCGAGGGCGCGGCCGAGATCAATGTGCAACTTGCCGCCCGCGGTGCCGGCGGCGAAAAAGAAATTTTCGCGCGGCGCATCGGAGCTGCGCGGCAGCCGGCCATCGTGCAGCGCCGCCAACTCGCCGCCGTTGCCGTCGCGGCGGCCCTCGACGATGGAAAATTCCGCCGCTGTCGCCGCGTCGTTGCGCGCCGGCGGCGGCACGCGCTGAAACCGGAAGTCGGTGGTCAGCTCGTTGCGCTCGCTGACGACCTGCGGCGCGGCGTGCGTGAAGGTGACAGATAGGGTTGCCACGAACAGCACAAGGATCATGGTCGTAGTACGACGGGCAAAAAGTTTGTTTCTGATGAGCGGCTCGGCAAGCCTCGCCCTCCAAGTTTGGGCTGGGTACGCTCCGCTTGTGGAGGGCGAGGCTTGCCGAGCCGGAGATAAAACAGATGAGGACCTCACGGTGTCCATGTCTCGCCCTGCGGTTGCCACTGGTCGTCGAAGAAACCGGTCGCGGCGATGCGGCCGGGCCAGCGCGGGCCGGGCGGTTCGCGCAGATCCACGATTGCCCAGTCGGGTAGCTTCGGCGTCTGGTCAGAGTTGGTGTTGTTCGCGCCGGAGCGGAAGGTCTGGCCGCTGTTGAGCACGATGTAACGCGACTGGTTGAGTGGGTTCGGGTAAATCAGCACCGGTGCATGGCAGGCGGTGTCGAATTTCTTGCCGCCGAACTCCAGCGCGGCGGCGCTCCAGCGCAGCGGCAGCTTGTCGGCGAGTTTCGCCAGCAGCTTGTTGCTGGCGACGTCGCCCCAGAGAATCAGGTTCGCGTCGGCGATGTCGTCGGCGGTCACAGCCACGTCGTCTTTGATCGGCGCCTCGCCACGGAAGACGCGCCGCCATTCGCTGCGCGCGAGTTCCATCTCCGCCTTGGCCCATGCGCCGACAGCGGCGTTGAGCGGCCGGTCGGTCGGACGCACGAACAGGAAGCGCGACATGAAGGCGTGATCTATCGGCCCGCAGACGCCGGGCTTTTTGTGCAGTGTGGTCAGCGGCCCATTTTTCCACTGACCCGCTTCCTTGTGGAACTGCGCGCCGGCCTTGTTCCAGCCGGCGGGCAGCGTGGTGCCGTCGAGTACGACCTGCTTGATGCGGTCGCTCGCAAGGCCGGTGGCGAACGGCGTGATGAAGCGCAGCGCGCTGACGTTGCGCGTGGTCGCCGTGATCTTGTCGCCCTCCACTTTTGCCGTGATGTCGGTGCGCTCGAAGGATTTCTCCAGCGACGCCAACTCGACCCAGCGCATGCGTGGATAGACCAGCGTGTAGGTGGTCAGATGCACCTGCTTGGGTTCCTTCTCGCGGCCCTTCTCGGCGGCGGCGGTGACGAATGCCTCGATCTTCGGCTTGGCTTCGGGATGATACTTGTGCGCGGTCTGCGGGCCGATGATGTGCGGGAAGGTCTGGCCCTCCTTCTCGGCGAAGCGCAGCATGATGTCGGCGGCCTGCTTCTGCTTGTCAATTTCGCCGGAATAGGCGACGAGCGGGACGTTGGCGAGGTTCGCGGCATACATCGTGGC
>Ga0233425_10009871_pt1 | contig 11886 bp, 11 predicted proteins | sample Watercolumn_Towu_2_FD_181712 | JGI IMG/M metagenome (GOLD analysis project Ga0233425, IMG submission 181712) | Freshwater microbial communities from Lake Towuti, South Sulawesi, Indonesia - Watercolumn_Towuti2014_140_MG | ecosystem: Environmental > Aquatic > Freshwater > Lake | place...
GCGATCGTGTTGCCGAAACAAAACAGATCCCACCCATGTCCCTTCTGGTGACAAAGCGTGCTCGTGAACTCAACCTCAGTTGCTCGTGGGGTTGAGAAACTCTCCCCCAAATTTTTGAGAAGATACAGACGTAGAGATAAACAAGCCCATATTCGAGAAAGATGTGGGTTAGTGTTGTAGTCAATGTGCAAAATTTTTTGGGGGAAGAATCAGAAAACGCCGAAAGCAAGGACTGCAATCGTCTGGGGCGGAATGAGGGGGAGCGGATCGGTCAACTGGTATCCAGTTCAAGTCCCCGACACATAAACGAAAAGAGCGCATCCCAGGAATCGAAGAGAAGATATGGCTCTCTGGGAATCGCCGTGATGCACCCCCAGTTCTGGCGGCAGTTGCACTGCCGCCCCCCAGCAGTGCAACTGCTGGGAGAACGATCACGGAGATTCCCAATGAGCCGAAGATATTCAAGCAAGGCTTCGACATGTTGAAAAAACTTGCGGCGTTTGCGTAATGCATTTCGTAGCAGTTGGTATTTTTGATCCACCAAGCCCATAACAGTGTGAAAGAGAAAAGACAACAAGTTCAAACTGAGCAACAGGGAAGATAGGAATTGGGCTCCATGTCCGAAATTGTGTTCGAGGTGGTAGCCTTTGGTCTTCAGGATGTTGTTATTTTCATTTTCGATTTTCCAGCGTGCGCGTCCATCTCTCGCAATGGCTTCGGCTGTGGTTTCCAACACTTCAAAGTCTGTGACGAAGGCGTTTTTATAAACAATCTCGCCCGTCTCTTCATGGGTGATGGTCAATTCCACCCAATTGACCATCATGGAGTCCTTGTCGCCACGCAAGGGTAAATGGTTGGCGTAGCGATAGGTAAGGATTTCTCCATACTTGCCACTCCAGCGCCGCTTTTGATGCCTTCCCAACACCCCTTGGGCTTCCAAAAATGCCACCGTTTCATATAGTTGCGGGTGTGAATCCTCTTTACAGACCAAAATAAAGTGCATCTTGGTGGATTTGACCGCCTCGCAGAAGGGTTGGCGGCTACACAAGTCATCGCCTAGAATCGTGATGTTCCGTTTGGCATACGCGTAGCGTTCGCCGTGCGCGCGCAGCCAGCGTTTGCTCGCTTCAATTTCACAATCCTGCTTTTCATGCCCATCTTGAGGCACGATGAATTCTGGCTCCAATGAAATTACGTGTTCATTGTCCGCTTGCACGATCACGGGTGTGATCACGCTGTGATAGTAATTGGTCTTCCCATTGGATAATTCACGATGACTGCAACTTGAACAATGGATCTTCTGCGAAGAAAAATACTCAGTCCCGTCCATTGCCACCAGATAACTCCGAGCGTGTGACCGAAATGTTTCCAGAACCCTGTTTGTTTCCAGTCTTTCAAAGACCAGCCGATACATGGAATTTAAACACTTTGGAGACACTGGATCTAACAGTGAGCGGATATGGCTGTCGCTGGGGATATTTCTCACCCCAAATAAATTCCCAGCATTGCTCCGTCCCTTCAGCCGTTTCATCTCTTCCTGATATTCCAAAAAAGATGCGCATTGCGTGAAAAATACTGAAAAGGCTCCCAAGCCGGCGTCCGCAATTTCATACTGGCTGTTGCTACCTGTACGCAAATCTGGAAATTCCTCAAACAATCGTGGCTCATATGTAAAAGAAGTGCGAGGAAGTGATACACTTCGGGTATGGAATTTCCAATCACAGAACTCCTTGATGAAGAAGATAGCGCCAAGTGGATTCTTGAGCATTTTCATCCAAAGGGATTGAAATGTCCCAAGTGCAAACGAGGCGTAGAACAGTCACGAAAGTTTCGGCGCACCCAAACCAGCGCTTTGGATGTTCAACGGTGCAAATATTGTGGAACGATTTACAACTTGTACACAGGTACTGTTTTTCAAGGTAGTCAGTGGACGCCTCAGCAAGTGGTACTCCTCATGCGAGGCATTTGTAAAGGCGAGACGACGAGAGAACTGGCCGCCGAGTTGGAGTTGAATTACAAGACCGTGTTGAGCATGCGCCATCGAGTGCAAGCCAACGCCGAACTTGAACAACCGAATAGCGCTCTCCCCGATAGCCATTCTGAAACCGATGAAATGTTTCAGAATGCGGGGGAAAAAAGGTGAACTACACGCCGATCCCGATGATCCGCCGCGAAAACGAGCCAATAAACAACGCGGACATGGGACGTATGATAATGATCGTCCTCCCGTCGTGGGCACGGTGGGACGAGAAAGCGGACAGGTGCGCCTACGCGTCATTCACAACACAGACCGCAAAACACTGGAAGCGCATGTTCATCGCTTTACGCTGAAAGAAACGACTTGCTACACCGATGAATGGAACGCGTACAATCACATCATTCGAGAACACTCCACTGTTTGCCATGCCGAACACGAATGGGCGCGTGACGATGATGGAGATGGCGTTCGCGAAGTTCACACGAATACCGCAGAAGGCATGTGGACGGATGTCCGAAATTATCTGCGTCCTTTCAAAGGTGTTCACAAAATGTACCTGAGTGGTTATGTGGCAATGGCCGAGTTTCGCCGCAATCTCAAGCGAATTTCTCCCGCTTTCATCTCTGCTCTCGTTCTTCTGCACTCAGTTTACACATGAGCCACCATCGTTTGAGTTCCTTGATTAACCGATCTATGGCTAATGTTTCCAACATATTCCCTTACCATACCGCATTTTCTCTTTTTCAGTTTAGCCTTTTCTCATATCGGGAATTGCTGGCTGTAGCAAAGTCGCTTGACAAGAATTGAATTTCGTGGCGTCATCTGAACAAATCTGGCAAAACCGGCGTGTTTTAGTGCTCTACGCAAGACCAAGGTGCCAAATTCCTGACTTTGCTACAGCCATGTTCCCTCATAGCGTTTAGCTTGACTCTTTCAATTGAAACGCCTATAATGAATTCAAGTTATTAACACTATGATAATAAGATTTACTCGGTGTTAATATATCGCAGTTGAGATTAAGGAATAACCTACCTCACTTTGTCCTTTATGGAAAAGAACCTAACCATCACTGCTGCAGAAATGCGCGGCATCAACCGTTCAGCTGTCCTGGAGACGATTCGCCTCCGTGGACCGATTGCCCGGACCCAGATTGCCAACATCCTCCAGGTCAGTCTTCCAACCGTCATACGGGTGGTGGATGAACTGATCGCCGAAGACTTGGTGAAACTGACTGGCGACAAAGAATGGAGCGGGGGAAGAAAACGCCCCCTGCTTGAATTTAATAGCCAAGGCCATGTCATCATCGGTGTGGATATGAACGAATCCCGCCTATATGGGGCAGTGGCGGATTTGGCGGGAAACATTCTGACCGAGACTTTCCTGTCACACCAAACTCGCGGTGTCGATAGTTATGAATTCCTGATTGAAATCATCGAAAAGCTATTGGTTTTTACCCAAGGGACCGGAAAGAATATTCGCGGCATTGGGGTGGGCGCACCTGGAATTACCTACTATGAGCAAGGCATTGTTCACTGGGCTCCCACTCTTGAATGGCGCGACTTTCCTCTTAAGGAGAAGTTGTCAGAACGATTCCATTTGCCCGTAGTGCTGGATAATGATGTGAACCTCTCTGCATTGGGAGAACTCTGGTTTGGCGTCGGACAGGGGAGTAGCAATCTTGTGCTTGTGACCATGGGGAGCGGCATCGGTGCGGGAATCATTATCGATGGCGGGGTGTATCGCGGATCGCACCTGACCGCTGGAGAGATTGGTTTCCTGTTACCTGACCGTTCGCTATTGGGGGGTAAGCGGGAGGGCTACGGGGCATTGGAAGAGCTCACTTCAGGGACAAGCATCGCTGAGAAAGCAAGAAAGATATTAGACGGACAGATTCCCGAAGAACAGCGACTTGCATTGACGGCTGAAGACGTATTCAACGCCTATTGGCGTAATGAAGCCTGGGCCAAGCCAATTGTCCTGGATTCCATTGACTACCTGGCGCAAATGGTAGCTGCTCTATCCGTCTGCTTCGACCCGGACTGCATCGTTCTTTCAGGCAGCATGGGCAAATCTTCCGATTTGTTGATCGATCAAATCCTTGCACGTATCGATGGCGTCATACCCCTTAATCCGAAACTGGTGGTTTCAACACTTGGTCACCGGGCGGCTGCCATGGGGACCATCGCAGAGATCCTCTATAACACCTCTGATTTTTATCAAGTTCGCAAGCTCGCTTGAGGAGAAGACTTCACGGAATAATATCCCGATTCCACATGTAAGTAATAAACCATCCTAAACGAAAGTGAAATATCCATGAACACATCCTTTGAGACCTATTGGACAGAAGCGCAGAAGTCCCTCGTGGGCGGCGTGTCATCGTCATTTCGCTATAACCCGTTTACGGACAAGCCCATGTACCTCTCAAAAGCGAACGGGGCATATATTTACGATCTGGACGGAAAACAGTTTACCGACTTTTTTATGGGACACGGCGCCTGCACTTTGGGACACAACCGCCCCGAAATAACTGAGGCGATGAAGAAAGTATTCGATATCGGTTTCTTTGCCGAATTCGATCACCCGCTGACGTTGGAACTGGCAAAGAAGATCGTCCAGCACGTTCCTTGCGCTGAACGCGTACGTTATGTCAACTCGGGCAGCGAAGCCACGCTGCTATCCATCCGTCTTGCACGCGGATATACGGGACGTCAAAAAATCGTCCGCATTGACGGCCACTTCCACGGCGGGCATGATTACGCCCTGCTTAATAATCTTGCAGCGTTCGTTGACCGCGACAATCCTGGAAACCAACTTTCGAAGATAATCCATTCAAGCGCTGGAGTCCCCATCAAGGTGGATGATACGGTATACGTCATCCCATGGAACAACACCGAGGCCTTTGAAAAACTCGCCCGCGAAAAGGGACATGAAATTGCCGCCATCCTTATGAACCCCATCGATTACAACAATGGCTGCATTGGCTCTTCCGCTGAGTATCTGCAGGCCATTCGCAAAATATGCGACGAGCATGGCATTGTGTTCATCATTGACGAAATCCTTTCAGGCTTCCGCACCGGCATCTCCTGTGGGCATGGATATTATGGCGTGATGCCTGATCTATGCCTGCTTGGTAAGGCCCTGACAAACGGCGTGCCACTTGCTGCGATCGCCGGAAAAGAGAAAATCATGATGAAGATCATGGATCCAATTGATCCGGTTGTCGCAGGCGGAACATTCTCCGGAAACCTGATGGGGTGTGCGGCTGGAATTGCTTCGATGACCATCATGGAGCAGCCCGGCTTCTTTGACTCATGGTTGGGCCGCGTGGACAACTTTCACAAAGCTGTCCAAACTATTTTTGATGAAGAAAACTTCCCCGCCATCTTGCAAGGCATGGGATGCACATTTGGAATTTACATTGGCACGCGAGAGCCTGTCCGCAATTATCATGACATTGCAGAAAAAACTGACCCTGCGTTAAGAAAGGCGTTCTTTCTCAAATGCATTGAGAAGGGGCTTTATTTTCATACAGATTTCACAGTCTCAGCCATGCACACAGATGAAATGTTTGCAAATTCAGCAGAACGGATTCGCGATGCGGTGCGTGAAACAAAACTGGAGATGCATTAAACCATGCCTGAACAATTTCTTTACGGAGGCATCGAAGGCGGCGGCACAAAGTTCAATTGTGCAGTGGGGAACAGCCCGGAGAACATCATTGCAGAAGCGCGCTTTCCCACCACTACACCCGTTGAAACCATTCAACAGGTATGTAATTTCTTTGCGCCATATATAAATCAAATACAGGGTATTGGGCTCGGCTCCTTTGGACCGTTTGATGCCAACCCCGCCTCTCCAACCTATGGCTACATCACCACCACACCAAAACCGAATTGGGGCAACACAAACATTCTTGGGATGTTGAAAGAAAGAATCAACCTGCCAATTGTTGCGGATATGGATGTGGTTGTGGCGGGTTTGGGTGAAGCAAAGTGGGGTGCGAGCAAAAACGACACTCACTCGCTGTACCTGACGATTGGAACAGGCATTGGCGGTGGATACATAGTGAATGGGCAACCCTTGGGTGGACTTGCCAGCTTCGAAATGGGGCATATCCGCATACCGCACGACCTCGAGTTGGATCCGTTTCGAGGAGCATGTCCCTACCATGGGGATTGCTTCGAAGGACTTGCGTCTGGACCCGCCATTCAGGCACGCCTGCATCAACCTGCAGAAACATTGCCGGACAGTGACCCCTTCTGGGATGTGGAAGCAGGTTATATCGCATACGCGCTTGCAAACTATATTTTCACAATTGCACCACAACGCATCATTATTGGGGGCGGGGTAATGCAAAAGGATTTTATGTTACCCATGGTCAGGAAAAAGGTACAGGATCTATTGAATGGGTATATTGTTGACGACATGGTACTTGGCAGAATCGATGAGTACATTGTCGCGCCCGCGCTCGGAGGTCGCTCGGGCGTATTGGGTGCCATTGCAATGTCAATCGAGTTTGTATCAAGAAAGTCGAAGTAAAAGGCCAAAGGAGGTGAGTCTGCCATTCGTACAGGATCAAACGTTAGTAAAAGCAAAGCGTTGTTTTTATCCAAACAAATGAGGAGAAACCATGAGAACAAATCGTAATTCCGTTCGTGTATCCCGCCGTGATTTCCTTAAACTGGCGGGCGCTGGAGCGGCAAGCATCGCGCTGGCGAACTTCCTTGCATCATGCACCCCGAAATCCGAAGGCGGCACACTTAATGTGCTTGTACCAGCCGCGCCTGACCCGGCGCCTCCTGGTGTTGCGAAGTTCAGCGAAGAGGCGTTTGCCAAATGGAAAGCCGACAACGGCTTTGAGGTCACGTACGAAGCTCCGCCCTGGCCACAACTGCACGACAAGATGGCCGCCAACTTTGCCTCCGGCCAATACGTGCATGACATCATGTACAACTGTGGATGGGTGCCTGAATTTGCAGATTACCTGACTGACTTTGTTGACCAGTTGCCCGCTGACCTGGTTGCCGATCTGCCCAAATCATCCTTTAGCACCTTGACCTGGGGTGGCAAACGACTTGGCGTCGTCTTCACACTTTCCCTGCTGACCATGTTCTACAATACGGAACACTTGGAAAAGGCTGGCATCAAGGAGCCACCCAAGACCTGGGATGACCTCAAAGGCGTTGCCAAGCAACTCACCGGCGGCGGTCAATACGGCTGGGTTCTAAACTACGGCGCACCCGAAGGAATCGGCGGCGTGGCGTCCTACTGGATGTGCTTCCTCCAGCAGGCTGGCGGCAAAGTGTACGATGACAAGGGCATGCCCGCATTCAACAATGAAGCTGGTGTCGATGCCCTGCAGGTCATGGTGGATTTGATGGAAAGTACCGACCCGGGCTCCATCAGTTACGTTGGCATCAATGATGCGACCAATGTCTTTTCCGCTGGACAGGCTTCGATGATGATGAACTGGCCCTTCATGTTGAAGCCCGCCAACGACCCGGCTACCTCCAAGGTGGTAGGTAAAGTAGGAACCGCAATCCTGCCTGCGGGACCGGCTGGATCTGCTTCGATTGATGGAACCGATGCCTACACAATCAGCAAACTCTCCCCCAACCCCGAAGCGGCACGCAAGTTGATCGAATTCTATCTGGACAAGGAAGTTCAGAAGCGCCAGGTGCTGGATACAGGCTGGCTTCCCATCCGCCTATCTGTATTGAACGATCCCGAAGTACAGGCGGCTGCACCCAACGCGGCGGTTATTCTCGAACAAGCCACACATCCGTATGACAGTTATGTCACACCTGATTACAACGCAGTAACCACTGCAATCGGCGTTGAGATCCAGAAGGCGCTGGCTGGTTCACAATCTGCTGCGGACGCGATCAAGAATGCCTCTGACCAGGTGACCGAGATCGTGAAGAAGCGCGGATAATTTTTCCCTCCACCCCAACCCCATTCCCTAATTGGGAGTGGGGCTGGCAAGGGTGAATTAATGATGCAAACCACCAACGAGTACAACCGCAAGAGATATCGGCTGGGGCTTTGGTTCACCACTCCTGCCGTAATCGTATTGCTAACGGTGCTGGCATACCCAATTTTCGCGTCACTCGTGCTTTCATTCCTGAGGGTGCGCTTTGCTGGTCAGGGACTGAGTTTTGAATTCAATGGTTTGAACAATTATGCAGACTTGCTCAGGAAGGAATTGTTCCGCGAAGCCCTGTTCCGCTCGGTGTATTTTACTGTCATCGAAGTGATTGCGGTCATTATCCTGGCTTTGCTTGTGGCGCTTATGCTCAACCACCCGCTTGGACGCAGTGCTTTTTATCGTGTTGTGCTGCTTGTGCCATGGGCGCTTGCGCCCGTTGCCAATGCTGTGTTGTGGAAATGGATATTCAATGCCAATTATGGAATCCTCAACCAGGCCCTTGCAGGCCTTGGCCTTATAAAGGAAAACATCATCTGGTTAGGCAGTCCATGGCTGGCGTTGAACATGATTCTGCTTGCCGATATCTGGAAAGCTGTGCCGTTCATTGCGCTACTTATGCTGGCAGGTTTGCAAAACATCCCATCCTATCTTTACAAGGCGGCACGGCTCGATGGCGCGAATGTGTGGCAGCAGTTTGTTCACGTCACCCTGCCAGGTTTGAAAACCACACTTGTCATCTCTATTGTTCTTCAAAGCATCTGGGCGCTCAAGGTCTTCGATCTCATCTACGTCCTCACCAAGGGAAGCCCTGCCGATAGCACCATTCTGCTCAATTATCTTTCGTGGCGCGAAACCTTCAGCAATCTGGATGTTGGCTACGGTGCGGCGATTGCAAATGTGCTTTTTGCGTTAATGTTCATGCTGGCATTGGTTTATATTCGTGCCTTGCGCCCACGCCAGATCAAGAGGGAAGGTTGATTTACCCATGTTCCGTCGTTTTCTGACTCGTTTCTTCCTTCGCTTTGGCTTGGCGGCATTCACACTTCTTGCGCTTGGTCCCGTAGTCTGGGCGGTCGTCACAAGCCTTTTGCCGCTTTCATCTCTCACCGCGCGCCCGATTGATTTGAACCCAGCCAACATCACCATCGAAAATTACATCCTTGTATTGGATTCCAGTCGTGGATTATTCTCGGGCTTGATCAATTCATTCATCATCGCACTTTTTACCAGCGCTGTGGGACTGGTCATTGGCTCCATGGCGGCGTACGCGCTGGCACGGTTGAACATGCCAAACAGTAACAGGATTCTGATGATGATCCTGGCGACCCAGATGTTTCCTGGCATTGTGATTGTCATCCCCTTGTTTCTGGTGATGAGCCGCACGAGGCTGGTGGATACTCACTTCGGGCTCATTATTGTTTACCTGTCGTTCATCCTGCCCATTGTCATCTGGATTCTCAAGGGATTCTTTGAAAGTGTGCCGATGGAACTCGAACGCGCCGCAGCCGTGGATGGCGCATCGCCACTTCAAACATTCCGATACATTGTTTTACCTATCTCATTACCGCCATTGTTCGCCACTGGTGTCTTCGCGTTCATTGAGGCTTGGAATGAATTTTTCTTCGCCATTATTCTCACCCGTATTCACGTTAAGACCGCATCCATTGCCATTGCGGAGTTTTCGGGTCAATATCAAACGTTGTATGGGCAAATGCTGGCTTCGGCTGTACTGGCGAGCATCCCTGTTGTGGCGCTGGCAATCATTTTCCGCAGGTTTATATTGGAAGGTTTTGTCGAAGGAGCGATCAAAGCATAATGGCTACTCTTGAGCTTATCAATATTGTAAAAAAATTCGGTGATTTCACCGCTGTAGACAATGTCAACCTGCGGGTGGAGGAGGGCGAATTCGTAACCCTGCTTGGTCCGTCTGGCTGCGGGAAATCCACACTGCTGAATATGACGGCCGGGTTGGAGGATGTCACTTCGGGCGAAATCCATATCAACGGTAAAAAAGTCAACGAATTGGGTCCCTTTGAACGCGATGTCGCGATGGTTTTTCAGAACTACGCACTTTACCCGCATATGACCGTGGAGGAGAATATTGGATTTTCGCTCCAGTTGAGAAAACGCCCGAAGAACGAGGTTCGGGACAAGGTGCAGAAAGTGGCGGAGATGCTCGAGTTGGATAAATTGATGCATCGCCTACCTCGTGAATTATCAGGCGGGCAACAACAACGAGTCGCGATTGGCCGGGCTGTGATCCGAGAGCCATCCATCTTCTTGTTCGATGAACCATTCTCCAATCTTGATGCTGCGTTGCGCCTCAAGACACGTGGCGAGATCAAGGAATTGCATCAACGGCTTGGCGTGACATCAATTTTTGTCACCCACGATCAGGAGGAAGCCTTATCATTGTCAGATCAAATTGCAGTTTTGAGGCTGGGACATTTGGAACAGTATGGAACGCCCGAGGAGGTATATTTAAAGCCCGCGTCGAAATATGTGGCGCGATTCATCGGCACACCGCAAATGGATTTTTTCGTGGGGGAGTTTGTCAGCAGGGATGGGCTTTGCTATCAAATGGGAGCGGCGAGCATTCCTCTTCCTGACTCCATTAAAGTTCCAAATACACCTGTTGATGTGGGTGTGCGCGCAGAGTTCGTGACACTTGGCTCAACAGGCTTTGATGCCGTGATTCGGCTTGTGCAGCCTGTTGGACCGTTCACCTATGTCACTGTGGACTGGCAGGGAGGCAGTGTAACGGCACGTGTCAATGGCGTTTCACATATGAAGCCGAAACAGAATATCAAAGTGGAAATCAATCCCGAGGGACTGCTTTTCTTTGATCGAAATACAGAAAAAAGGATGGACTTGCTATGAATAAATTCCCCAACCTCCCTTATGTAAACCTCATGCCCTTCTCCGAAATTGAAGAAAAGCGCTCCGTCCTGCTTGTTACATCCATACCTGCATGGAATGCGGTGAAAGATCAACTGCGCGGACTGAATGTTGCCGTAACCATCGAAGTCACCGAAGCCAATACGGCGCATTGGGACAGCCTGCAATCGTCAATTGCCAATCGTCAATCTGAGGTCGTCTATGCTGTCGGCGGCGGGCTTGTTGCAGACGCTGCGAAGTATCTATCCGCCAAACTTAGCCTTCCGCTGGTGGTCTGCCCGACGGCGCTTTCTGTGGACGCATTCATCACCGCCGCTTCGGGGATCCGCCGCGATGGTTGTGTTTTCTACATTGACACCAAGGTCCCCGAATACCTCATCCTCGACCTGGGTGTGATCGCCAAAGCGCCCGCAACCATCCGCGCGGCAGGTATCACGGATGTGATGTCCATTGCAACCGGTTCATGGGATTGGAAGTTTGCACACGAGCAGGGAAAGAATCCGCCTGGCATGGAATTCATCCCTTGGGTTTACGATAATGCTCAAAGCATTTTGAACGGGGTGCTGGATTGTGCCGAAGCCGCAGGTCGTGGCGACCGCGAAGGGTTAAAGACTCTCTACGATTGTCTGGCCATGGAAGTCCAACTCTGCAATCAGGTTGGTCATGCTCGCCCTGAAGAAGGCAGCGAACATTACTTCGCGTATGCTGCTGAAAATCACACGGGGCATGGATTACCCCACGGCGATCTGGTGGGTCCTGGAATTATGATCATATCTGGGTTGCAGGGACAGGATACGGGCCGACTCGAAGCCGCGCTCAAGGCTTGCCAAATTCCGCTGGATCGAATCTCCCAGGAGATTGTCAATCGCACCCTGGTGGAACTTCCCGCATATTGCGAAAAGCACGGGCTGGCATTTGGGCTGGCGCACACATTGAGAAAGTAAAAGATTATCAAGTGTTGTTTCTCGTAAAGTCGTACCGATTGCACCTTAACAAAGTCTCATAAAGTCGTACCCATCTGGATTTGCCAGCGAAAACGTTATAGGCTACTTTTAGAATACAAGAGTCGGAGTCAGCTTAT
>Ga0233425_10009872_pt1 | contig 11886 bp, 11 predicted proteins | sample Watercolumn_Towu_2_FD_181712 | JGI IMG/M metagenome (GOLD analysis project Ga0233425, IMG submission 181712) | Freshwater microbial communities from Lake Towuti, South Sulawesi, Indonesia - Watercolumn_Towuti2014_140_MG | ecosystem: Environmental > Aquatic > Freshwater > Lake | place...
TATCTGCAAAAAACATCATTAGCGGTGAACCTGTCATTGAAGCAGTTTCTTCCCAATGCGAGTAACATCTGATTTCAACCTCCGTCAATCCCAGCATCGGTTGGTTTTCTTCTCCCTCAACAACGCGATAAATAAAATGGTTGCCTTCCTCTATCTGCTGGATTTGATCCTGCATGGTTGCGCCATCGTAGTATTGATCGGCATCTGGCGTTGAGGTCAAAAAACGAGCGTAATTTTCAACGGTGATGGCAGGCGGGGTTTCTTGAGCTTGAGAGCCATTGAGTGAGAGAAAAATAAAAAGCAGTGGTAAAATAAATTTCATGTTGTTGGGAGGAAGAAGTTGGCTTAGTAATAAAAAAATGAGTATGATAAACATAAATTTTATTTATGCAAATCTACATTGATGGAGAATTTTTTTCAGAGCAGGAGGCTAAGGTTTCTGTTTTTGACCATGGGCTGCTTTATGGAGATGGAGTGTTTGAGGGAATTCGATTTTATAACGGAAAAATTTTTTGTTGTGAAGAGCATCTTGAGCGGCTCTATCACTCGGCTCGCGCGATTTTGTTGGAGATTCCTCTTGATGTGGAGGAGATGAAACAAGCGGTGGAAGAGACGGTGCGGCGCAATCAACTTTCCGATGGTTATGTGCGCTTAATCGTCACGCGCGGCAAAGGCTCTCTGGGCCTCAATCCGAGCAGCTGTCCAAAACCAACGGTGATCATCATCGCTTCGACGATTGCGCTTTATCCCAAGGAGGCTTATGAAAAAGGACTCGCAGTAATCACTTGTGCGACACGGCGTGTAGCTCCAGGAGCCTTCAGCCCAATGATCAAGTCACTCAACTATCTCAACAATATCATGGCTCGCTTAGAAGCTCTGCATGCGGGTGCGGAGGAAGGCTTGATGCTCAATGAACAGGGTTTCATTGCGGAGTGTACGGCCGATAACATTTTTATCCTTAAAAAAGGAATCTTACAAACGCCGTCGACCTCTTGCGGAGCGCTTGCTGGCATTTCACGCGCGGTGGCGATGAGACTTGCTCTTGACATGGGGCTCGAAGTGAAGGAAGTTCCTATGACGTGTTATGATGTCTACACGGCAGAGGAATGTTTTCTTACCGGCACGGCCGCAGAAATTGTTCCGGTTGTATCCTTAGATCGACGAAAGATTAGTTCTGGTCAACCAGGCAGAATCACGAAGAGGCTCATGGAACGTTTTCGAACATTAACTCACTAAGAATGATACCTTGCAACCAATGTAATAAAAAAGAGGCCACTGTTTTTCTCACTCAAATTGTTGAGGGGGAGGTGCAGAAAATGAATTTTTGTGAAGTGTGTGCGCAAAAAAAAGGCATTAATGATCCGGCTGGCTTCGCCCTTGCAGAGCTGCTTCTTGGGTTGGGACTCACGCAAGATGAGGTGCCAGTTACGGAATTGACGTGCTCTGCATGTGGGTTCACGCAGTCTCAATTTAAAAAAACCGGTCGTCTTGGATGTGGTGCCTGTTATGATTTATTCATCGAAGAGCTCGCTCCCATGCTTCGGAATATGCATCCCTGTTTGGTTCATGTTGGCAAAATGCCTCGCCGTTTTGCTCAAGAGCAGAAAAAGCAAGAATCGACTAAGCTCTTGCAAGAGCAGCTTCAAAAAGCGATTGCTGCTGAAGAGTACGAAAAGGCAGCGCAGCTGCGCGATGAACTTCGGGCTACACAGGAAAGAGAATATACTAAAACTGAATTTAGAAAGAATATCCCGTTAGCAAAGCAAAAGGAGTTTGAGTATTTGTAGTTTGAATTCAATTCGCGCTTTGCGCATTGATAACAAAGCGAAGCTTCAATTAACTCAAACTTTCAACTATCAAAATTTAGTTTTCTTTTCAAGAATGCCTGTCATGTCTAACGCAAATACCGCTATTGTCATTTCAAGCCGCGTCCGGTTTGCTCGCAATTTAAAAGAACGACCCTTTCCCGGCGTTGCTAAAAAGCCAGTCCTCATTTCGGTGATGGAGGAAATCAAAACAGCGATTCTGGGGCTTTCGGAAATGGAGATTGCTGCCGTCAAAAAATTGGAAGAGCTCACCCTTTTGGAGAAACAAATTTTAGTGGAGCGGCATCTCATGAGCTGCGAACACGCTGCCAAAGGAGCTGGGAGCGCTCTCGTTCTTAATCAACCAGAAACTTTGAGCGTCATGATTAATGAAGAAGATCATTTGCGGATGCAAGCGATTCTTCCTGGTCTGCAATTGCAGCGTGTGTTGGCGATGATGCATGCGGTGGATGATCAACTCGAAGAGAAGCTCGATTTTGCATTTCATCCGACGTTAGGATACTTGACCGCTTGTCCCACCAACGTAGGAACAGGAATGCGCGCCTCAGTGATGCTTCATCTTCCAGGCTTAGTCATTTCCGAGCAGATCAACAAAATTATCAATTCTGTGAGCAAAATGGGATTGGCCGTGCGTGGGCTCTATGGCGAGGGAAGTGATGCGAAAGGAAATCTTTTTCAAATTTCCAATCAAACAACGCTGGGAGAAAAGGAGGAGAAGATCCTTCAACGCCTTTCCGAAGTGATTGATCAAATTTTGGAACATGAACAAAATGCCAGAACGGTTTTTTTGCAGCAACAATCTGAAACTCTCCTTGATCAAGTGGGGCGGGCCTACGGAATCCTCTCGCAGGCTCATATCATGACGACGAAAGAGGCCCTCAATCTTTTGTCACTCCTCAAACTGGGAGTGGACCTGCATCTTTTTCCGGAACAAGATCGTGAAGTCATCGATCAGCTTTTTGTGGAAACGCAGCCAGCTCACCTGCAACGAGGAGCAGAGCAACCTAAAATGTCAGCCAGAGAACGTGATGCTTTGCGGGCGACGTTGATTCGAGGAAAGTTGGTAGAAATTCTGACTCCTCTGCTTCCTCACAGCAAGAGTTGAAGTTTGTAGATTTTTGTGTTACCCTTAATGTCTATAAGGAAATCAACTAGCGGAAAAAATTAGCCACAAAGAACACAAAGAGCACAAAAAAGAAATTTTTTATAAAAAATTTCTAGATATTTAAAAGCAGTCTTTCTTTGATTTCTTTGTGATCTTTGTGGCCATTTTTTTTCTCAACACATTGACGCTATCCCTAACTTTTCATGAACAATTTTACACCACGAGCTCAACAAGCCCTTGCTCTATCGCGCAAGGAAGCTGATCAACTCAATCACAATTACGTTGGTACGGAACACCTGCTCTTAGGTTTGTTAGCCTTGGGACAAGGTGTCGCGATCAATGTTCTTCAAAAAATGGGATTGGATGTGAAGGTTGCTCGTGAAGAGGTCATGAAACTTTCCACGCCAGGCGAGACAAAGAACAGCGGTGGTCCAGCTTCGATTCCCTACACGCCACGCGTGAAAAAAGTGTTGGCCCTTGCGGGCAAAGAAGCCAAGGTCTTGCTGCATTCTTATGTTGGAACGGAGCATCTTTTGTTGGGTCTCCTACGCGAGGGAGAGGGAACGGCTGCAAAAGTTTTGCAAGCACTCGAGATTGATATTGAGGAAGCGCGCAATGAAGTCCTCAAAGAGCTCGATCCTCATTTTTCTGGTGATGATGATGACGAGAGTCTCGTGACCGTAGGTGCAGATGGGAAGAAAATCAAGACGCCTGCGCTCAAAGCGTTTGGACGAGATCTGACAGCGCTAGCTCAAAAAGGAGAACTCGATCCGGTGATTGGTCGCACCGAAGAGATCGCGCGTGTTATTCAGATTCTTTGTCGTCGCAGTAAAAATAATCCTGTTTTAATTGGTGAGGCCGGTGTTGGTAAGACCGCGATCGCAGAAGGATTGGCGCAAGAAATTGCTCATGGAACCGTGCCTGAAATTCTCGCTAACAAACGCGTGATTTCTCTCGATTTAGCTCTCATGGTCGCGGGAACAAAATATCGCGGTCAATTTGAAGAGCGGATCAAGTACATCATGGAAGAAATTCGCAAGAGCAAGAATGTGATTCTTTTTATTGATGAGCTTCACACCATGGTGGGAGCAGGCTCTGCAGAGGGAGCAATGGATGCTTCCAATATCATTAAGCCAGCGCTCAGTCGTGGTGAGCTCCAATGCATTGGAGCGACGACACTCAATGAATACCGAAAGTACATCGAAAAAGATAGCGCCCTGGAGCGTCGCTTTCAAACGGTCAAGGTGGAAGAGCCTTCCATTGAAGAAGCGATCCTTATTTTGAAAGGCCTGCGTCCTAAATACGAAGCGCATCACAAAGCCGTGATTAATGACACGGCGATCGAGGCTGCCGTCAAACTTTCTGATCGCTACATCACCGCTCGTTTCTTGCCAGACAAAGCGATCGACGTCATGGATGAAGCCGGCGCACGTGCTCGCATTGCTGGAATGGTGCCACCACCTGATATCAAAATAATCGAGGCCGAGATGGACAAGATTCGTTTGGAAAAAGAGGGGGCGATCAAGGCGCAAGATTTTGAAAAAGCAGCTGCGTTGCGAGATGCCGAAAAAGCAGCAAAAGAAAAACTCGATGCTGTCGTTAAAGCCTGGCAACAAGAGCGTCAAGAGCAAGAAGTACTCGTTGGCGAAGATGAAATCATGCACGTGGTTTCAAAAATCACAGGCGTGCCGCTGCAACGCATGGAGAAAAAAGAAACAGAACGTCTCTTGGCTATGGAAGAAGAGATGCAAGAAAAAGTCATTGGACAAGACGAAGCCGTCAGCGCTATCAGTCGAGCGTTGCGCCGCTCTCGTGCGGATCTCAAAGATCCACGTCGTCCCATTGGTTCCTTTATTTTCCTTGGACCTACCGGTGTTGGAAAAACTTTCTTAGCACGCACGCTAGCTGAATTCATGTTTGGCGACGCTGATGCCATGATTCAAATCGATATGTCCGAGTACATGGAAAAATTTACTTCCTCGCGTATGATCGGCTCACCTCCAGGATATGTGGGGCATGATGAAGGAGGTCAGCTCTCCGAGGCCGTGCGCCGTCGTCCTTATTCGGTGGTACTCTTTGATGAAATTGAAAAAGCACATCCCGATGTGATGCACTTGATGTTGCAGATTCTTGAAGAGGGAAAAATTACCGATAGTCAAGGGCGCAAAATTGATTTTAGAAACACGATCATCATCATGACATCCAATGTGGGTGCCGAAATGATCAAGAAGCAGAATGTGATGGGATTTGGAGCGCCTGATTTGAAAGACAACCATGAAGCGTTGCGCGAAAAATTAATGGAGGAAGCAAAGAAAGCATTTAAGCCAGAGTTTCTCAATCGCCTTGATGATGTCATCGTCTTTCATCCTCTCGACAAACCAGCCCTCACCAAGATCATCGATCTCGAAGTGGCCAAGGTTGTGGAGCGCATCAAAAATAAAAATATTCATGTCAAGCTCAACAAAGCTGCACATGAGCTCTTGATTGAAAAAGGATACGATCCAACCTACGGTGCTCGTCCCATGCGTCGAGCTGTCGAACGCCTGTTAGAAAACCCGATGGCTGAGGAAATTCTTCGTGGCACAATCAAGCCTGGCGATCATGTCGCTGTGAAGCGCGATGGAGAGCAGTTTTCTTTTAAGGTGAAAAAAACAGTTACTACGAAAGTAGCTGTTTCATGAGAGCGCTCTAATAGGAAAAATGAGTCGTTCAATTGTTATCTGCTCCGAAGTTTCCTTGGAACTTGGTAGAAAAAATATTATGAGCAACGTGAATGCCACTATTCACGAGGGGGAGTTTGTTGGAATTTTTGGCCCTAATGGATCAGGAAAGACAACATTAGCTCGTGCTTTATTAGGATTGATTCCTGTTGCTGCTGGAACGATCACGTTATTTGGAGAGCCTGTTGGAAAAGGTTCTCGTCTCATTGGCTATATGCCACAAACTACTACGACTGGTGACACAGCGCGATTGAGTGTACGCGCTATCATTGAAGCAGTTCAGTTGGGAGAGCATTGGGGGGTTCCATGGTGCTCTCTTGAAGCACAGCAAGAAGTTGATGAAGTTTTAGAATTAGTAGAGCTTCATCACCTCGCAGAAGCCCCATTCTATCAGCTTTCCGGAGGAGAGAAGCAACGCGTGCAGCTGGCACAAGCGCTCTTGGGAAAACCAAAATTACTTTTACTCGATGAACCTCTGGCGAGTCTTGACCCTTATCATCAACAGCAATTAGTCAACGTGATTGATCGTGTCAAAAAAATCACAGGAGCGACTATTCTTTTTATTGCGCATGATATGAATCCGCTCTTGCGCATCATGGATCGTGTTTGGTATTTGGCTGGCGGAAAGGCCATGATCGGCACCTTGGAGGAAGTGATTTCAAATAATGTCTTGAGCCATCTTTACAATACTTCCATGCACGTCATTCGTGCAGAAGGACGCATTTTTATTGTCAATGCGGAAAGTAATGTTTTAGAAACTACGTGTTGTGGTCATTCTCATGCTTGATTCTTATTTTCACTACGAATTTGTGCGTCATGCATTCGTTGCAGGATCCTTAGCAGCTATCCTCGGCGCCATTGTTGGGTACTTTGTGATTTTGCGTCACGTCAGTTTTGCGGTGCACGCGCTCGCTCATATCGGTTTTACAGGAGCAACAGGTGCTGCCATGTTGGGATGGAGCTCCCTCGAGGGAATGTTGGCCATTGCCGTTATTGCAGGGATGACGATTGGTGCGATCGGCGAACGATTGCAACGAAGCGATGTAGCGATTGGAATGGTCCTCTCCGTTGCTTTGGGTATTGGAATGTTGTTCCTCTCGTTCTATCAAGGATTTTCAGGACAAGCGACCAGTATTCTTTTTGGAAATATTTTTGGCATTACTGATGAGCAAGTAATTCAAATGTTTTTTCTTTTTTTGGTAACCGTGACGCTTTTATTAATGGGGTCTCGTAGGCTTTTCTTTGCGAGCCTGCATCCTGATTTAGCGGAAGCAAGAGGTGTTTCTCTCGCTTATCTCTCGATGAGTTTTATGTTTTTGATTGCTGTTGCTGTTACGCTTGCAAGTCAAGTTGTCGGAATTCTTCTTGTGTTTGCCTTGGTGATTGGACCAGCGAGCATTGCGATGCGGGTGACGCGTTATTTTTGGAGTGGATTTTTAGGATCGATTGCCATCGCGCTTGTGACTGTTTGGAGTGGAATTTTTTTAGCGTGTCTGACTAATTGGCCGCCGAGTTTTTGGATCACAGGAATTTTATTTTTAGGCTATCTTGCTGCAGGAATAATCAAGCGATGAAAGCAAAAATTCTCCTGTTGTTTTTTTTCCTTTCTCTTTTGTCACTGCGAGCAGATCCCATTCTTGTCACAGAACCAGAATTGACCGTTCGCAAGTTTCAGCCGTGGACGGAATCTCAAACGTTAACAGAAGATTGGTTTGGTTATGGAAAACGATTGGAAGAGCGAGGCGTCAATATTGGTTTTTCTTCGGTAAATGAAGTTTGGGGAAACACCATGGGAGGTATCAGAGCAGGATGCGTGACGACTTCTTTGCTGCAGGGAGCAACTTCCGTCGATCTTGAAAAATTGATGGGATGGAAAGGTGCTAGTTTTTATTCACGCTGGCTCTATCTCTACGGACAAGATCCCTCTATTCAACTTGTCGGTAATATTTTTGAAATTTCTAATATTGCTGGGTATAGCACCTTTCGCAATATTGACCTCTGGATAGAGCAAAAATTTTTTGATGAAAAAATAGCGCTTCGTATTGGACAAATGGAAGCTGATTCTGATTTCGCCATTTCAGATTATGCAGCATTATTGATCAATGATACATTCGGCTGGCCTGCGTTCCTGAACACAAGTATTCCCAATAGTGGTCCTAACTATCCCGTTGGGGCCCCTGGCCTCTACTTAAAATTAAAACCAATCGAACCGCTCACGTTGAAATTTGCAGCTTATCAAGGAAATGTTTTTCCACAAAATGTCAATAATCATGGTTTCACTTGGGATTTGAATGCAAGCAATGGATTTCTCTATATGAGTGAGGCCTGTTACCACTACGAAGAATGGGAGCTGCCAGGTCAGGTTAAAGCTGGTGCCTGGTTTTTTTCTGGACCTCTGCCGAGCGTGAACAATCCTAATACGACGGTTTGGGGCAACACAGGGTATTATGGAATTGTAGATCAAATGCTCTACCGCTCTCCTTGTTGTCATGGGCAATGTCACGAATTAAAAGATGAAGGTTTAGGGGTTTTTGGACGCGTGGCCTACGAACCATCGGATCGCAACTTTATGGATTTTTATTATGACACGGGACTTGATTACAAAGGTCTGTTGCCGACTCGACATAACGACATTTTAGGAATTGGTTTTGCTTATGGGCAGGTGAGTAATGGGATGAGATCTCCTCAAACCGACCTTAGCAGCGATCCTACGTTTGCGCCGCCTGATGCATCTGCAACAGCTCTCAATTATGAAATGGCTTTTGAAACAAGTTACGTTGCTCAAATCACACCGTGGATGAACCTTCAGCCTGACTTGCAATACATCATTCATCCCGGAGCAACATCACAAGTTGGGAATGCTTTGGTGATTGGATTGCGTGTGACCGTGAATTTTTAAAATAAAATCATGAAATTGACTGTTTTCATTGACGCAAAAGATAGCATCTATATGCTCATACGTATGAGAACAACGTTGGTTTTAGATGATTCTGTTTTTGAAAAGGCAAAGCGTAAAGCTTTTGAAATGGGAATTACTCTTAGTGAGTTTACTTCTCTAGCTCTTCGAGCGCTAATGATGAAACAGGTGCAATCAAAAAAAACAGCATCTATTTCACTGCCAACATACGGAGTGAAAGGAGAAAAAATATTAACAGATGTAGAAATCAAACGCTTGCGTGATGAGGATTACTTCACACTATGAAAATGCCTGATGTGAATATTCTGATTTATGCTCATCGGGATCAATACCCTCATCATAAATTCTATAAACGATGGTTAGAGGCTTTATGCCTCAATTCAGAACCTTTTGTTTTGTCTCCATTGGTAGCTGTTGCTTTTGTTAGAATCGTCACTAATCCTTCTGCTTTTAAATATCCAACGCCTTTATTACAAGCATTCGCTTTTGTGGAAACTATTTTAGCTTCTGAACAATGCCATCAACCTGAATTTGGGAAAAATCATTGGAAGTTTGTCCGCCAACTTTGTGAATCTTCGCGAGCAACAGGAAAATTAGTAGCAGATGCTCAACATGCTGCTTTGGCAATGGAACATGCTTGTACTTGGGTAACGCGAGATCACGATTTTGAAAAATTTAAACCTCACGGTTTGAGAGTTGAATTTTTAGAGCCATAAAATTAAAAAGTATAACACATTTGGAGGGGTGGTAGAGTGGTTGATTGCACCGGTCTTGAAAACCGGAGAGGTGTAAAAGCCTTCGTGGGTTCGAATCCCACCCCCTCCGCCATCTGCGGAAAGTTACTTTTCTGTAACCTACACTTTTCACCCTGTAACTTTCGCTCATGAAACTCGACAGTAAGAACATATGTGCGGCGTGGCAGTCGCCGGATCAACTGCCGAAGGCTACGTCATTCCCGCGAAGGCGGGAACCGTCAGGTCGAGCCTCGCGGGAGCGAGCGAGTGGTATTCTTTTTCTCATTTGCCTTGGTTCCATTTTGGAGTATTACGACTTTGGAATTTTTATTTATCTAGCTCCGTTCATCGGAAAGAGTCTGATCCCAGCAAGCAATGCGTGGTTGAATTTGCTATTGAGTTATACAATTTTTGCGGCGGGAGCTTTGTTCCGTCCGTTGGGAGGTGTGGTCTTTGCTCATCTTGGAGATACGCGTGGGCGCAAGTATACTTTTGTTTACACGATTTTGATGATGGCGTTACCAACTTTTTTGATCGCCTTCATTCCTAGTGCTAGTGCTATTGGAGCATGGGCAACAATTTTATTGATCGTTCTTCGCATTTTGCAAAGCTTGGCTCTGGGAGGAGAGTTGCCAGGTTCTGTGATTTTTGGTTACGAAGTTTCAAGTCCAGGGCGCAAGGCTTTCAACACTTCGATTGTGATTATGGGAACAAACATTGGACTTTTTGTTTCGTCGTTCGTTTGCACGCTCCTCATGAAATTTCATTGGAGTTATCCGTTCCGCTCGCTATTCAATTTCCTTGATAGAGTGTTGTCCTCCTTCATCGCTTTGACAGGCTCTGAAGGAGGTCGAACTTTTTTCTCATTCAGTGAACTGAACGGATATCATTGGAACAGCGGAGAGAGTTGGCGTGTGGCCTTTGCCTTAGGAGGAATTTTAGGGCTTGTCAGCTACGGATTGCGACGTGCGCTTGTTGAAACACCTACCTTTTTGGAATACAAGCGACTACTCCAACAAGAAACAGTTCCTGTCAAATTGCTCTTCCAGCGGCATAAAAAGCCGCTCCTGCAGCTCATCGGGATTGGTTTTCTTTTTTCCAGCAGCATTGCTGTTTTTACTTATTACATTCCAAACTACCTCTCGACTTTTTATCATTTTCCTTTAGAGCAGTTGATGAAGTTTAATTCCTATTCCATTTTGATTTTCTTAATCGGGTCGTTGCTGGCAGGGAACTTCGATCAATGGTTGGGAAAAAAATTTTTCTTTGCTCTTTTTATCGGCATTGCCGCGGCATCGCTTCTCCTGTTTTGGAATTATGGATCGCTGAACATCGATCAAATCTTTTTTTATCACAGCCTGCTCTTATTGGCTGTTGGTGTGCTTTGTGGGCGCTTTCCGGTTTTGGTCAGTTCCTTTTTTCCAGTCTCGGTACGTTATACCGGCGTTGCCGTTGTTTGGAATATTAGCATCGGTATCATCACCGGATGCACGCAGATGATTCTAACATGGTTGGTGCAAGTGACCGGCATCATTTGGATTCCGGCGCTTTACCTGTGCTTCTTTGCCGCACTGGCTCTGATTGCGTTGATGACTATTGAGTCACGACAGTTGGTGGAGTACAACGAATAAGTTTATCGTGAAGTGATGATCATTTCATCAAATGCCACCGTTGCTTCTTTGACCAAAGTTTCTGGTCCTGTCATCTTGACGTAGACATCGCCCTGAGGGCTTGCCATGATGGCTCCGCGTAGAGCGTAGTTAGGACAAGATTGTGTTAGACCTCCTGGCATGCCGCTTTCGAAAATTCCATGAGTGGAGACAAAAGTGATGGTTGTTGTTGTCTGTTGTGTTGTTGTCGTTGCTTTGACAGCTGATCCATTGACAGCAGTGAACTGAGCCATCCAGCGATTGACATTGGCTTGCACGCTGCCTCCTTGACCTGGACCAAAATAAAAAAAGGTTACGAGTGCAGTCGCTCCATTTTTTCCAGAAATGGTCAATTGAGCCTTGCGCATCGGCGAGCTGGGATTTTCCCACTTCCAATTTTCAGGCCGCTTGAAAGAAAAAGCCCCAACTTGAAAACGAATTGGTACTGCGGAAGCGGTGAAAGATTTGATAGGAGGTTTTGCAAAGACAGGGATGCTTGCAATTGCAAGGCATATAAGAAGGATTTTTTTAATTGTCATTTTTAAAAGCGGTGAGTGATTGAGTGTGCTGCCATGAATGAAAACATGGATGAAGCATCATTGCTATCATAGAAATCAATCATCGTCGTATGAAACTCCTCACGACAACTCGCTGAAACCGTGATGATATCTTGACCTGCGGAGAGGAGGATGCCATTCATGAGAAGGCGTCCCGTGCGTTTGTTCCCATCCCAAAAAAATTGATTCTTAGCACAGGAGAGAAAAGTAGCGATGCCTCGCTCTATCGGATTTTCAATTAAGAATTGAGCTTCGAGAAGATTTTCAAAAATGGATGAGAGCTCTTCCGCCTTGGGAGGTTTCATTTTTGTGCCCGCGATGCTTACCGAACCAGTGCGAAATATTCCTTCATGCAAAGCCTCTCCCTTCGCAACGAGC
>Ga0233425_10009873_pt1 | contig 11882 bp, 8 predicted proteins | sample Watercolumn_Towu_2_FD_181712 | JGI IMG/M metagenome (GOLD analysis project Ga0233425, IMG submission 181712) | Freshwater microbial communities from Lake Towuti, South Sulawesi, Indonesia - Watercolumn_Towuti2014_140_MG | ecosystem: Environmental > Aquatic > Freshwater > Lake | place: Indonesia...
TCGAGCCGCTCGGAGGAGGGCCTCGGGCGAGAGGAGGCTGCCGGGGAAGGTGTCCGGGAGGGCACGGTACTCGGCGGCGGCCTCGGCGGGCTTGCCGTGCGCCTCCAGGAGGGCGGCCAGCTGCAGCGCGGCGTCGTCGGAGAGCGGCTCCATGACTCCGGAGGCGGCGAGGCCGCGCAGGGACTCGGCAGCGGCGGGCCAGTCGTCGGTGAAGGACCGGCTGAGCGCCGCGACGTACGCCTCGGTCGCTGGCCGCGGGTTGGAGAAGTGGGTCGCGATGAAGAGCCGCCGGTCCACGGCATCGTTCGCGTAGACGCTGTCCGGGAAGGCCTCGGAAACGCCGGCAAAGAGGGCCTTCGCGCGGTCGAAGTCCGCTCTGCGGAAAGCGCACTCGGCCAGCTGGAAGGCGGCATAGGCGGGGGTCGTGCGCGGATCGGTACGGGGCGCGTCGCCCGGATCAAAGCCCGGGGGCAAGAACAGCCCGTTCCGCAGCGGCATCAGCCCCGGCGGCGGAGGCGGCAACTCGAGCTCCAGACTCGGGGCCTCAGCCGCCAGCGCCTGGTACTGCGGCTCGGCGGCGGGGTAGTCGCCCTGCGCAAAGGCGACGTCCGCGAGCCGCCAGCGGGCCCGCCGGGCGAGGTCGGGCTGGGCGCTGCGCTCGACGATCTCAGCCAAGGCGGCCCGGGCCCCAGCCAAGTCGCGGCCTGCTGCGAGGTCCAGGTCGGCCAGGAGGAAGGCCGCCCGCTCCGCCAACTCCTGGGGGCCGCGCTGGCCCTGCAAGGCCGCCTCAAGGACCGCACGCGCAGCGTCCGGACGCCCAACGGCGACGTCCGTCTCGGCCGCGCGGAGCCCCAGCTCGAGCCGCAGGCCGGACGCCGTGTCAGGGCGCGCGACGACTGCGGCGTACATCTCGGCCGCGGCCTCCGGAGCTCCCTGGACCTCAAGTGACTCGGCAATGCGCATCAGGGCGTCCGGCGGCAACCCGAGCGCGGCCGCCTGCCGCACCGCGGAGTCGGCGCTGCCCCGGGCAGCTTGCGTGATCGCCATCAGCAAGGCGAGTCCGGGCTCTGGCCGCTCCTGGAGGGCAGAGGCGGTCAGCTCGGCGAGACGGGGCAGGAGGTCGGCGCTGCGGGCGAGCTTCACGGCTTCGGGGGCGACGAAGTCGGCGTCATCAAGGCCGGCCGCGGCGGCCTGCACGTACTCGGCCAACGCCTCCTCCGGATGCGCGGGCGCCAGGGCCTCGGCGAGCTCCGCAGCCAGGGCCGACGGATCGCCGAGTCGGTCGCGGGTCTCCCGGTACACCGCCGCGGCCTCGTCGTAGAGGCCTGCTCGCACCAGCGTCATCCCTAACCGCCGAGCAGCCTCGGGGTCGCCGGCCCGGTAGCGCGCGCCGCGCTTCAGCGCCGCCACGGCCTCAGGGCGATTGCCGAGCTTCGCGTGGGCCTCCCCGATCAGGAAGCACAGCCCCGGATCGTCCGGCTCCAGGGCCAGTGCGGCCTCGTAGAAGCCCAGCGCCTCCTGCTGCCGCCCGCCTTGGGCCGCCCGGGCCCCGGCTCGCTGCAGCAAGTTGGCGTCGTCGGGCCGTAGCTCGGCCAGCGCGTTGAAGGTGCGGAGGGCCCGGTCGGTATCGCCATCCCACTCGGCGCAGTAGGCTAGGCGCTGGACACGGGTCTCGTCCAGCGGGTCAGCCCTCACGTCAGCCTCGATCTGGGCGAGGAGCTCGCCCTCCGTGCCACGGACCACCGCGATGTCGAACTGCAGGCGCCACGCCGACGCGTTGCCCGGGTCGGCGGCAATGGCTGCGTCACAGGCCTCGGTGGCCTCCGGCAGGCGCTCATCGTCGAGCAGGATGCGCGCCAGCCGCACATGGAGTTGGGCGAGGTCGGACCCCTCGACCCCAGCCTCCCGGATGGCCGCCCGGGCGGCGTCGACGTCCCCGGTGCCAAGGGAGACCTCCAGGCGCAGGTTGGCGGCCTCGCCGCGCAAGTGCGTCGGGACCGCGTCCAGCTTCAGGTCCGCCAGCGCCGCGCGGGCCTCGGGCAGGCGGTCGTTGTTCACCAGCAGGCGCGCCGCCGCGAGGATCGCCTCGGCCGCGTCCTCAGGGCTGTCTCGCAGCGCGGCGGCCATGTTGCGGTAGAGGGTGATCGCCTCCTCGAGCCGGTCCTGCTCCTCCAGCAGCGCCGCCAGCTGCAACATGGCGGGCCGCCGGAAGCTCCCCGCCCCCGGAAGCGCAATGGCCCGCCGCAGCTCCGCCTCAGCCGGCTCATCCCGCCCCAGTCCGCGCTGCACCACGGCATGGGCGTGCAACGCCTCGGCCAGCTCGGGGTCGTTCTCGGCCGCCTCGATCGCCGCACCGTACTTCGCCGACGCCCCCCGCAGATTGCCCACCGACTTCAGGCGCTGGGCCTCGCGGATCAGCTGGCGGAACGACGGCGCAGGCTCCTGCGCGGCGCAGAGGCTGCTCAGCGCCGGCAGGAGGAGCGCGAGGAAGTGAAGTCGACGCACACCCATCGTGGTGAACCCAAGGGGGTAGACGACCGGCGGGGCTTGGTGGTTTCCCCAGCCGATCAGCCCTCCGCCGCCCTGATCTGCCGGTACAGGTACGGGAACGTCTCCCGGTGGTCACCGACGATGTGGAAGCTCTCGCCGCCGTCGGCGACGGTGCGGACCAGGATCGTCTTCCAGGGCCGGTAGTAGTAGTGCGGGTTCGACTTCGGCGGCTGCTCGTGGTAATCGGCGCCGAGGTCGATGAGGTCGAAGACGCCGGTGGCGAAGTGCGCGACCTCGCGGCCCTCCCGGCGGGCGACGTTGCGCACCATCGAGAGCGCTTTGAGGTAGACCTCGGGGCCCATTACCGCCGACCCGAAGTTGAGGAACACCCCGCCCTCGAGGTTGTCGACCGAGTTCGCGTAGACCAGGAAGTCGGAGTAGGAGGCTGCCCCGAGCGCCGCGCCGTCGGCGTTGGGGTGCTCATGGATGATGTCATACCCGATGCCAACGTGCACCGTGACGGGGATACCGAGGCGATAGCCGGCGGCCAGTATGCTGACGTCGAGGTTCGGCGGGTTCATGTCCTGGACCATCCGCCCGATGGCCTCGCCGAAGCCGATCCCCTCCGCCGCCGCAGCCTTCGCCGCCTCGTTCAGCCGGCCGGTCTCCTCCCAGAGGCCGAACTCCCCGGTGCGGATGTACCGGGCGACGCTTTCGGTGGTGCCCCCGACCAGCGCCAGCTCGAAGTCGTGGATCGGCCCGGCGCCGTTCATGGCGATGTGAGTCAGGTACCCGCGCTCCACGAGGTCGATGATCATGCGGCTGACCCCGGCGCGGATGACATGCGCCCCCATGGACAGGATGACGGCGGCCCCGGCGTGCCTGGCGGCGACGACGCGCTCCGCGAGCGTGCGGATGCCGGCGTTGTCGAGCTCGGGCGTCTCCGCGTCCAGCGAGAGGACAACCGAGAGGTCGAGGTCGTTCTCGCGCTCCCCGAGGGGACGGAGGATGAGCCTGCTTCGGTCAAACTGCGGGTAGGGCATGGGTGAGGTCTCCAGTCGGATTCGAGGACGGAGCGGTAGTGGCGCGACCTGCCACCACCAACAGGGGACAGTCCACGCGTCACCACCCTCTGCGGTCGCCGCCAGATCCGGTGTTCAAGGCAGACGGCCGGATGCGGCCTTCAGTTTCAGTCCCCTCGGAAGAGGTAGGACAGCAGTTGCGCGTGCTCGCGGAAGTCGGGGATGATGAGGTCGGCGCCGGCGCCGATGAGGCGGGTGCGCTTCCAGTGGTCGATCCCCTCGCGGCGGGCTTCATCGGTGGCGACGCCGACCGCGATCCCGCCGACGTCCTTCGTGTTCTCGATCTCCACATAGCCGTCGCCGAAGGCGAGGAACTCCGGGCCGGAGAGCTGATGGGTCTCGATGATCCGGTTGATGATCATCGCCTTCGAGAAGCGCTTGTAGTCATCCTGGGCTCCGTAGATGTGCCCACCAAAGTAGGCATCAACCTGCAGCGCGCGCGCCTCGTCGAGGACATACGGCTCGTCGGTGCCGCTGGCGAGGTAGAGGCTCACGCCGTGCTCGCGCAGGCCCTCAAGGAGCTCCCGGGAACCCGGCACGAGGAGGTCGTCCGGGTCGATGTCCCCCTGCTTCAGAGCTGCCACGCGCCCCGCGATCCGCTGCCAGAGGCGGTCGAGGTACTCGTGCTTGTACTCAAGCGGGTCGCGAGGTATCCCGCCGCGTTGCTCTACCTGCTCGGCGAGCTCGATCATCTGGTAGATGGTCTGCTTGCCCGTGAGGCGATCGACGAAGTCGGACACGAGGGCGGCGAGGTCGGCTTCGGGTTCGCCAGTGCCCAAGTCGAGGAGTATCTCGACCATCATCGGCTTCATGACCTGCTGCCAGCCCTCCCGGATGAGGGAAAGCGTGCCGTCGAAGTCGAACAGCGCGGAGCGAACCCGGCCGCGCTCCAGGGCAGCGTTCACGATCTCTATCTGTGTGCCGGGCAGCAGCGGGTACAGCGGCGGGTCGGGCACGGTGGCGCATTCCATGCGTGCTGCTTCGCGAGGTGCGTAACCGGGGCCTTCATCGGGCGTATGGAGTCCAAAGCCTCACCCCCGGCCCCTCTTCCCGCAGAGCGGGAGAGAAGGGAGAACGGCAAGTCAGATCGAGGTGAGTCGACATGATTCGGGGCGAGCGAGTCGTGCTGAGGCCGATCGAGGCGGACGAGGACCTGGAGCGGTGCTTCGAGTGGATCAACGACTTCGAGGTCACCCGTTTCCTGGGCATCGAGGGGCCGATCACGCGTCATCGGGAGCACGAGATGCTCGCACGGGAGCGCGATCCCGAGCAGGACATCATGCTCGCCATCCTCATCGAGGATGGGACGCACATCGGTAACTGCGGGCTGCACCACATCAACCTGCCCTCGCGGAAGGCGGAGCTGGGCATCATGATCGGCGACAAGCGGTACTGGTCGCAGGGCTACGGCGCCGACGTGGTACGGACCCTCTGTGCCTACGCGTTCGTGCACATGAACCTGCAACGGATCCAGCTGGGGGTCTTCAGCCACAACCCGCGCGCGCAGCGCTGCTACGAGAAGTGCGGGTTTCAGGTGGAGGGGCGCTTCCGTCGGAGCATCTACAAGGCCGGCGCCTTCCGGGATGAGGTTCGCATGGCGATCCTGCGGGAGGAGTTCATGGCCCTGTTCCCCGAGCGCGTGCCGGAAGGGATGAGCGAGACATGATACGCGGCGAGAAGACGGTCCTCAGGCCGTGGGACTTGGCCGACGTCGAGCGGATCACGCGATGGCTCCATGACGAGGAAGTGACGCGCTTCCTGCCCTTCTGGTTCCCGGTCACCCAGAAGCAGGAGGAGGCGTGGGTTCGGTCCGAGATCGCCGGGGAGACCCGTTTCGCGATCGACACGCTCGAAGGTCGGCACATCGGCCACTGCAGCCTGAAGGAGGAGCCGGGTCACGCCCGCTGCAGCGAGGTGGGCCTGTGGATCGGCGAGCGGGAGTGTTGGGGTCAGGGCTACTGCACCGATGCGCTGGTCTCGCTGTGCATGTTCGGGTTCGTGCACAGGAACCTGCACCGCATCTTCCTGCACGTGGTCGGCGACAACGTGGGCGCAGTGCGCTGCTACGAGAAGGCCGGTTTCACGCACGAGGGCCGTCTCCGCGAGCACCGCTACCACGCAGGCCGGTACTGGGATGTGCTGCTCATGGGACTGCTGCGAGAGGAGTTCAGGGACAGGTTCGCGGAGCGATGGCCGCAGGCTTGAAGGACAGAGGGCCGAGTGGGCCGAATGGACGGGGACTCGGAGGAGGTCCACCCGTGCGCCCTGTCCTGTTGGTGACGGTTCTGCTGCTGGTCGGCATGGCTCCCGCTCACGCCGCGTGGGTCTGGGTGTACGGCGGGGAGCAGCATGTGCTGCTGCCGCCGGAGGAGGGGCGTCCGCCGTGGGCGGACTTCGCCGACGCGAACGCAGATGGTACTCCCGATCCGATCATCACCAAGATCGAGCTGCGGGTCGAGGACGACGAGGGAGAGCCGATCGGGCGAGTGCGACTCGGACGCACGGTGCACCTCGTCGCGATCCCCGAGCTGGGCGGGATGGAGCTGGAGCCGCTCGGTGTGACCTGGCGGCTGGTCGGCCCGGTGGGAGCGGTTGAGGTCACCCCGGAGGAGGCACTGGGGCAGGCCGCGGTCCTGGGCACTGCGCCGCCCGTCTTTCGGGCAAGTTACACTCTCCCGGAGCCGCCGAGCCGCGAGTTCGCGGGGGACTGGAGCGTCTCGGTGGAGGTGAGGGTGGGCTCCGCGAGCTTCGATACGGCGACGACGACCCCCCTGGCGCTGAAGGTCCTGGGCCCGCGCGAGACGATGCCGGAGAAGGTGGGCCGCGAGGTCAGCGGCGGACTGAAGGGAGCCGGACGCGAGGTGAAGGAGTTCGGGGAGAAGGTCGCCGGCGAGATCGAGGCGTGGCTGGCCGCACACAAGAAGGAGCCGCTCCCCGGCGCCCTGAAGCCCGTGCCTCCGCGCGAGACGCTCGGGATGGTGGAGCGCGTGCTGCGGGCCGAGGGCTCGCCGCCGGCCCGCGAGGCGGAGCTTCTCGCCGCGAACCGGGCGACGGCCCGTCGCAGCCGGCTGGGCCCCCATCGAAGCCTCCTTGTGATCCCATACGACCGGGCCGTGACGCCTGAGGAGGAGTACCGGTTGCCCGTCGGCTGGGTGGTGGTTGAGGGGGTGCGGCCGCCCGGGGTTGTGGACTTGCAGGCCGTGCTGCCCTGGTCGTACGGGAGCGGCGTGCGGGCTGGGCGGGTCCTGTTGGAGGCCGAGCCCGGCTCCGCCGAGGGCAACGTGCACCTCGAAGCCTCCGACGGAACGCCCTTCCTCACCCTCCCCGCGCGGGTGGAGTGGTTCGGCCGCGTGCTCTGGCCCGGGGAGACCGAACTGCGCGTCCAGCGGCATCCCACGCCCGAGGGCGACGGCTTGGTGGACATCCGCATCGTCTCTGCGGTCCCCGGCGGCGCGGCGCGCGTCGACTTCACGCTCCCCCTGGTCGAGGCCGAGCAGCTCCCGACTCCAGCCTCTGAGACGCCCACTGTCGAACCGCCGTCCACCGAGGCCACGACCGAGCCCACGTAGCGCGTCGCTCCGAGGTGTTGTGTTCCTGTGCGGGGAATGGCCCGGCGCACCTGCCAACTTGCGACGAAGGAGACGATTGACCATGGCGAAGCGGATACGCTGCGGGATCATCGGGACGGGCATGATCGGCAAGGCGCACATCGCGCGCTACAAGGAGGTCGAGGAGGCCGAGGTGGTGGCCGTGGCCGACGTGCGGGAGGACGAGGCCCGGAGCGTGGCCCAGGCCAACGGCATCCCGCATGTCCTCACGGACTACAAGCGGCTGCTGGCGATGGACGAGATCGACCTCGTGGATGTGTGCCTACCGAACGCGCTGCACTGCCCGGTCACCTGTGATGCCCTAAGGGCCGGGAAGCACGTCTACTGCGAGAAGCCGATGGCCAACAGCGCAGCCGAGGCGCGGAAGATGCTCAAGACCGCGCAGGAGACGGGCAAGACCCTATCGATACAGCTCGCGACGCTCTTCTCGGCCGATGCCCACGCCGCCAAGCGCGTCATCGACGCGGGGCTGTTGGGGCGCGTCTACTTCGCGAAGAGCAGCTCGTACCGGCGACGGGGTCGCTGCTACGTGGACGGCTACGCCACGCCGCCCTTCGTGCAGAAGGAGGTCGCCGGCGGCGGCGCGCTGGCGGACATGGGCGTCTACCACCTCGGGCTGATGACCTGGCTGCTCGGCAACCCGGACGTGCTCACGGTCTCGGCCTCGACGTTCCAGGAAATCCCGATGCACCCGAAGCGCGCCAAGGAGAGCGGCTACAACGTCGAGGAGTTCGCGACCGGCTTCGTGCGCTTCGCGGGCGACATCACGCTCTTCTTCGAGGAGGCCTGGGCGACCCACATGGACCAGGGCGAGGGCTTCCGCGTCTTCGGCTCCCACGGCGGCGTCCGCGTCGAGCCCTTCGGCTTCTTCACCGACATGCTGGACATGCAGGCCAACGTGACCTTCGATGTGGGGATGTACGAGGGCCGCGAGAGCCTCTACCACGGGCCCGCGCACAAGGCGCTGCGACACCAGCAGATGAACCTCGTGTGGGCGCTGCTGGGCCGCGTCCCGCTGCTGGACACCGCGCCCATCGCGGTGAAGGTCGCGGAGATCACCGAAGCCATGTACAAGAGCGCGGCAAGCGGGAAGGAAGTGCGGGTGAAGTGAAGCCTCTGCTGTGGCCCCCGGCGCTGCTGCTGGCCGGCCTTGCCTCGGCCCAGCCCCCGCCGCCGCGCCTGTACGCCTACGCGAGCACGGGGGACAACCAGTGGGTCAGCGACTGGCCGCCCATCGACAGCCCGGCGACGGTGGAGGCGCTGTTCGACTGGTTGGCGGGCACGTACGGGGCGAAGCGGATCTACTGGCGCGGCGAGCAGGACCGGATGTGGCTGGAGCACTACGTCTTCCGTCCGGAGAGCCCCCTGTACCATGAGTGGTGGACGGAGTGGGTGAAGTCGCTGACCGACGAGGTGGGTACCGACGAGCGGGCGGTGGCGGAGGCCCATCGGCGGGGGATGGAGATCTACATCTTCGATGGGCTCTTCGAGCATGGCGCGCCGGGGGACCTCGGCGGTTGCGCCGTGTTCCCGTATGTGGCGGAGGACCGGTTGCGGGTCGAGCATCCGGAGTGGTGCCCGATCGACCGGTGGGGTGAGCGCCGCTGTCCGGGGCCGCTGGAGTTCTGCTACCCCGGCGTGCGCCGCGCGTTGGTGGAGCGATACGTCGACCACGTCACGCGGTATGGGTACGAGGGGATCGCGTTCTACACGTATGTGGAGAACATGGGCGTGCGATACGTCGATGAGTACGGGTACAACGAGCCGATCGTAGCCGAGTTCAAGCGGCGGCACGGCGTCGACATCCGCACAGAGCCGTTCGATCGAGAGGCCTGGTACCGGCTCCGCGGCGAGTACCTCACCGAGTTCCTCCGCGAACTCCACGCAGCGCTCGGCGCGCAGGGCAAGCGCCTCTCGATGACGCTGCGCTGCGACGAGCCGAACGTGCCGCAGGTCTGGTATGGGACAGGCACCCAGATCCCGGGCGCCGGGGGCGTGCACCTCGACTGGGGGACTTGGGTCGCGGAGGGGGTCGTCGACGAGCTGTTCACCTGGACGGGCGGCGACCCCAAGCCGCTTCTCGATCGGCTCGCCGAGGCCTGCCAGGACCGGCCGGTCGAGCGGGTCGCGTTGTGCAGCACGGCCTTCGAGGAGCACTGGAAGCCATACTGGGACGGGGGCGTCACGCCCTGTACGGTCGCCGCGCCGGGGTACGGGATCGACGCGTGGTCGCTGGAGCCGACGAGCGCTGCGACGCTACGCAGCGAGGACTGGCGCGTGCGCACGCAGACACTGGTCGACGTCGCGGCCGGGAAGGTCGCTGTCGAGCCCTCGGCGGTGGCGGCCCTCGCGACAGACGAGCACGTCCTGGTCCGGCGGGAGGCTCTGCGGACGCTCGCGGCTCTGAAGGCGACCGACCAGATCGGGGTTGTGGAGCAGGGCCTGGAGGATGAGGAGCCCTCCGTGCGGATCATGGCGGCGAAGGCGCTGGCGAGCGTGAACGGGGAGGAGACGCCCCGCCGCCTACTCGCGGCCCTGCTGCGGGACAACGGCTTCCAGTTGAAGCAGGACTGCCTGGACGCGCTGGTGGCGATGGGCGAGCAGGCCGACCCGGCGCTGCTGGAGGGCCTCACCGACGCCAATCGTCAGGTGCGTGAGATCTGCGTGCGGGCGCTCGGGCGGACCCATCCGGCCGCGGCGGAGGCCGCGCTGCTGGCGGTGCTAGCCGGGGATGCCGATCCGCGCGTCCGCTGTTACGCGGCGGGGAGCCTGGGCAGCTATCGATCTCCGGCGGCGGTGGAGGGGCTGCTGCGCGCCTCGGACGACCGGTCGGTCATGGTGCAGCACGGCGCCGTCCGTGCGCTGGGCGACCTGGCTCCGGCGCTCTCCCCCGAGCAGACCGAGCAGGCGCTCGAGGCGCTGGAGGCCGTTTTCCGCCAGTACGGGGAGGGCAGTCGCCGCCCGGACGCGGCCTGGGGCTGGCGCTCCGTCGGCAATGCACTGGTGGCCCTTGGCGATGGAGGCGTTCGGCGGCTGGAGGCGCTGCGTGAGGCGAGGACGGACCCCTGGCTGGCGTGGTATGCGTACGAGGTGGTGCACGCGCCGCAGTACGCCACCGCAGCGAAGACCTGCACTGAACAAGAAGCCGTCGAGACACACGCCCGCTACGCGCCCCCATTCCCCGGGCGGCGGCGCGGGTAGACCGAACAGCAGGAAGGGCCGATGAGCAGCAACGAGGCGTTGGACCGGGACCGCGATGTGCTCACCGGGCTACAGCTCATGGTCGTCGAGCAGGATCTCGCCGACCAGCGCTTGCCCGATCCGGCGGCAGCAGCGCGGGAAGCACTGCTGGCGTCGGGCCTCCCGCAGCGCGTGAAGCGCGGGATGAGCGTCTGCATCGGGGCGGGTAGCCGCGGGATCGCGAACATGCCGGCGATCCTGCGGACGACGGCGGAGGTCGTGCGAGAGCTGGGGGGGGAGCCATTCTTCATCCCCGCGATGGGCAGCCACGGGGGCGCGACCGCCGAGGGACAGCTCTCGCTGCTGGCCGATCTGGGGGTCACCGAGGAGACCGTCGGCGCGCCGATCCGGTCGAGCATGGCGACCGTGCAACTTGGGGAGATGGCGGGCGGCCTGCCCGTCTTCATGGACCGCTTCGCCGCCGAAGCCGACGGGCTCATCGCGGTGAACCGGATCAAGTCGCACACCGACCACCGCGGCGAGACCGAGAGCGGTCTCACCAAGATGCTCGCCATCGGCTATGGCAAACAGCGGATGGCCTCGATGATCCACCCGTACGGGGCGGCGGGTCTGCGCGATCTCATCCCGGCGGCGGCCGAGGTGATGCTGCGCGAACGGAACGTGCTGGTCGGCCTGGCGATCATCGATAACGCCTATGCGCAGACGGCCGAGGCCCACGCGGTCGAGGTCGCCGGCTGGCGCGAGACCGAGAAGCGGCTGCTGAAGCGCGCCAAGGCGCTCACAGCAAGCTTCCCCTTCCACGAGATGGACGTGTGCGCCATCCTGCGGATCGGGAAGGAGATCAGCGGGACCTGCCTCGACCTGAACGCCGTGGCCCGGGTCGCGATGGAGGGCCTCGAGGAGCCGCCGACGCCGCGGATCCACACGCTCGCGGCCCTCGACCTGACGGACGCCTCCCACGGGAACGCGGTCGGGATTGGGCTCTGCGATGTTACGGTGAAGCGCCTCGCGGACAAGATCGACTTTGACAGCATGTACGCGAACTCGATCACGGCGACGTTCTTCAACCGCTGCAAGCTGCCGATGGTGCTGCCCACCGATGAGCGGCTCTTCCAGGTCGCGGTCGGCACGCTCCCCGATGCGAGCCGCCGCGACCCGCGCGTCTGCATCGTTCGGGATACGCTGCACCTCGACCGGCTCTGGGTGTCACCTCCACTGGCGGAGGAGGCGCGTCAGCAAGAGGGCGTGCGCATCGTCTCCGGTCCGCACCCTCTGGCGTTCGATGGGCAGGGAGCGCTGGTGCTGCCGAAGGGATAAGCACATGCCATTCACCATCCGACTCGCGCAGATCTCGCCTGTGTTGGGCGATGTGCGGGCCAACCTCGACCGGCACCTGGAGCTGATCAGCCAGGCCGAGTCCGACGGGGTGGACCTGATCGTCTTCCCCGAGATGAGCCTGTGCGGCTATCATGTGCGGGACCTCGCGGCCGAGGTGGCGTTG
>Ga0233425_10009874_pt1 | contig 11881 bp, 4 predicted proteins | sample Watercolumn_Towu_2_FD_181712 | JGI IMG/M metagenome (GOLD analysis project Ga0233425, IMG submission 181712) | Freshwater microbial communities from Lake Towuti, South Sulawesi, Indonesia - Watercolumn_Towuti2014_140_MG | ecosystem: Environmental > Aquatic > Freshwater > Lake | place: Indonesia...
GTCGTCGTTCGTGTTGCGGTTCTCGGCAACGGAAAGGTCCACGTACTTGTCGTATATGTCTTCTTCCTCGGACATTGCCGAGTACGTCAGGTAGCCGCCGGCCGCCAGCAACGCCACGCCGCTGCCGATGAGGGTCCACTGCGCCCACGCGGGGCCGCCGGAATCGCCGCCCTCCGCTGCCTGAGTGACCGTTGCGGTGGGCTTCTTGTCGGCCTGCGGCTTGACCGGAGGCTTGACCGGCGGGACCACGGGCTCCACCGGTTTGGCAACCACGACCCTGGCGATGTCCGGCTCCTGGACCACTTCTTCGCCCATCCGGATCTCGACCGTGGTCTTCCACGGCTTCTCCCCCGGGGGGCCGACCATGAGCTGGTACGTGCCCGGCTTCAGCTTGCGCTCGAACGGGACCTTGCCCGAAAGCTCACCGTTGAGGAACACCTGGGTCGCCTTGCGCTCCCCCTTGACGATGAGCTTGCCGAAGCAGCGATCCAGGTTCGCATCGGCCAAGCCCTGACCCTGGCCCGGCTGGATATTGAGCTCCAGGGTCGCGGTGTCGCAGCCTGTGCGCATGACCCTGACCGAACGCGGGCCCGGCCGGAACCACCAGGTCAGGGGGCACGGGTACGTGAGGTCCGGTGCATCGGGCGTTGCTCGCTCATTTACCGCCACCCTTGCGTCCGCGGGGGAGCAGGAGATGGCAATCTTCCGGTACCCGCCCTTCAGGAGCGCGGCCTCTACCTCTTTCAGATCCTTGTTGGACTGCTCGTCCGTGGGGTTGGAGGCAAGGTAGAGCGTGAAGTGGTGCCACGATTCCGGCAGCTGCTTCAGCTCCTTGTTCCCCATACCCAGGTACAAGTGCCACGTCGGCACGTGCTTGTCGGGCAGCTTGCCGACGAGATCGTTCCAGATGGCCACCGCGTCCTGCCACTGCCCCTTGCCCGCCAGCGCGACGCCCTCGTTGAAGCGCTGCACCGGGTCGGCAGCGGTCTGCGCCCGGGCCGGTCCCGCGTGGGCGACCCCCGCAAGCGCGGTGACCACAACTACCAGCTTCCACCCGTTCATCCCTGCCACCTCCAATGGACACTAGATGCTGTCGCCCAGCGGCTTCAGCCTCGAATCCGTCTTGGTCCCATCGTCGCCCTGGAGCGGACACAGCGTGGGGATTGCATTGGCACTCTTGGCGAACGCTGCCGCAGCCCCGCAGAACGACTCGACCTCCTTGACCCCGGCCCCGACCGCGTCCTTGCCGAGCGCATCTGCTGCCGCAGCCTGCTTCGCATCGAGGGAGGAACCCTCGGCCAGAAGCGCATCGGCCTTCGCCTCCGTGCCCGGGATGTGACGGCAATTCCGTTTGGCCAGCTTAAGGCGCTCCACGGCAGACGCCACGGAGCCCGCGCATTTCTTCACCTTGGAGGCCAGCTCCTTGCGCTCCGCTGCTCGCGCCTGCTCCTGCTGCGCCTTGACCGCGGCCTGCAGGGCTGCAGTCGCACCCAACGCGGCAATCTCCTCCTCCAGCGCTAAGACGCCGGACTCCAGCGATGCCGCAGCCGATGCGGCCCCTTCCAGGTCGCCGGCAAGCAGCGACTCCAGCGCAGACTGGCGTTGCTCCTGGAGAGTCGTCACGGACAGCCGCGCTTCCTCTCCAGCTGCCGCGATGTCCGGCAGGCCCTTCCAGCCCGGGGCCGAAGCATCGAGCTTCTGCTTGCAGGTCTTGATGCGCGAGCCGAGTGCGACCAGCGCTTTGCCCGTCACCTGGCTTGCGCCGGCAGCGGTTGCCGCAACCTCCATCTGAGCGGCTTTGTCTGCCGCGGCCTTTTCTGCCGCGGCCTTTTCTGCTGCGGCCTTTTCAGCTGCGGCCTTTTCTGCTGCGGCCTTTTCAGCTGCGGCCTTTTCTGCTGCGGCCTTTTCTGTTGCGGCCTTTTCTGTTGCGGCCTTTTCTGCTGCGGCCTTTTCTGTTGCGGCCTTTTCTGTTGCGGCCTTTTCTGCTGCGGCCTTTTCTGCTGCGGCCTTTTCTGTTGCGGCCTTTTCTGTTGCGGCCTTTTCTGCTGCGGCCTTGTCTGCCGCGTCTTTGCCAGCGGCCACACTGGCTGCGGCCGCGGTCCCGGACGCCGCGTTGCCGGCTGCCGCGTTGCCCGCCGCTGCGTTGCCCGCCGCTGCACCGCCCGCCGCTGCACCACCCGCCGCAGCATTGCCCGCGGCAAGCAGGGACTGGCTGGACGTCTGCTGGGCCGGGGTGCTCTGCTTCCACCGCGCCCAGAGCAGCAGCAGTGCCACTGCCACCAGCACCGCTGCTGCTGCTGCCGCAACAGGCACCCACCTCCTGCCGGGTCGCGGATCGACCGGCGCCATGGGAGTGGGCGTTGCCGCGGGCGGCGCGGCCTGCGAGTCCACGGCAAGAGCTTGGGTCGCTCCGTGAGCCGGGAAGCTGAGGGACTCCGGGGCTGTTGCCGCGGCATCGGGCAGCCTGCCTCGCGCATCGGACTGCGGCGTGCCAGGGCTCGTGAGCGTCGGGGAAGCCAGCGTGCGCGTGCCTGCAAGGTCCGCGGACAGGGACGGCAGGCGTGCCGGGATGGGCTGCGCAAGCCCCGAGACGACCGCTTCCCGCAGAGCGGACGCGAATTCGGCCGCGGTCTGGAACCGGTCCGAGGGCTTCTTTGCCAGCGCCTTCTGGACGAAGCGCTCCACCGCAAGCGGGACCACCACCGCGGAGTTCGCCTCGGTCACCGGTTTGGGCGGGTCGTTCACGTGCTGCATCAGGAGCTGCATCGCGGTGGTCGCGGCAAACGGCGGCTTGCCCGCGAGCATCTCGTAGAACACGATGCCCAGCGCATAGAGGTCGCTGGGCGGCCCCACCTCGTGGCCCAGCACGGCTTCCGGGCTCAGGTACGCGGGCGTCCCGCAGATCATCCCGGTCTTGGTGACCGTGCCGATGGACGTGTCGCCGACCAGCTTCGCGATGCCGAAGTCGAGGACCTTGAGGTGCTCGCCCTTGAGCTTGCCCCCCCGCAGCACGAACAGGTTGTCGGGCTTGATGTCGCGGTGAAGGATGTTGCCGTCGTGGGCTTCCTCGAGGGAGAGGCAGGCCTGGCACATGAGGTCCGCGGCACGCTCGATGGCCAGCGGGGCATCCCTGCGGATGAGCTTGGAAAGCGGCTCGCCGTCGAGCAACTCCATCGTGTAGTAGATGAGGCCTGTTGACGTGGACCCGAAGTCGTAGAGCGTGACGGTATGAGCGCTCTTGAGCGAGGCCATGGCCCTGGCCTCGTTCAGAAACCGCTTGAGCGACGTGTCGTCCTTGATGATGTCCTTGTTGAGCACCTTGAGAGCGACGGTCCGGCGGATCATCGGCTGCTCCGCCTTGTAGACCACACCCATTCCGCCTGCACCGATGCGGCCGACGACGCGGTACCGGTCGTCCAGCGTCTGGCCTACGAGGTCCCCGTCGGCAAAGGACACGAGATGCGCGCCGTCCTCGGGGCAAACCGCCAGGCCCTTGGCGAAATTCTTGAAGCACTTGGGACAGTACTTATCCATGGGAACTGTTAATAGCAGTGCATCTATTGTATGTCTACATTGATCGTCGTAGGTCCCCACCCCTGGCGCATCCCGATATTGCAGTCAGTTGCGGAGGCCCGTATCATGGCCGGTCAGGACCGGCCGGTGCCGGACCAGGGAGACGAACATGTACTGGAAGCGGTTTTGCGTGTGGGCCTTGTCTGCGGGCGCGACCGCGCTGGCGGCGTGCAGCGGGGGCAGGCCCGCTGGTGGAGACGTTCACGAAGTCTCTCCCGGCGACGTTTCACAGGACGTTGCTCCGGACACTCCGGTCGTGTTTCCCGAGGTGGACAGTGGGCCCTCGGGCGACGCGGATGCGCAGCTCTGGGACACGGACGCTGCCGTGACCGACGGCGGGGAGGTCTGGGCGCCCATCGCGTGCGAGTCGCATGCCGATTGTCCGGACGGCTACTGCGTGGAGCTGGTGCCGGGAAGCGGTGACTCCTATTGCGCGCCGACGTGCATCGAGGAGTGTCCGCTGGACTGGGTGTGCAAGGCGGTATACATCGATGGCCCCGACCCGGTCTCGATCTGCCTTCCTCCCTCCGGGCCCTGCGTGGCCAGGGACCTTGTTCACGACGGGAAGGATGAGGATTGCGACGGCAAGACGGACGAGGATGTTCCCGAAGGAGCCCGGCTCTGGTCCTACCTGTTCGGAAGCGGGTTCGGCACGGCTTCGGGCGGTGGGTTGGTTCTGCGTGCCCGCACCGGTGCTCCCGCGGTGCATGGACAGTCGAGCGGAAGCGGGTTCGTCCTGGTCCCGGGATCGGGCTCGGCGTGGGAGGGCAAGTGACATGAAGCCGTTCAGCGGAGGTTCCTCGATGAAGGCTCTCGGAATCGCGATTCTTTCGATACTGGTTGTGACGATCGGCCCGGCTGCCGCGGCAGCAACGGTTCCCGCGGTGCTCCACTACGAAGGGTTCCTTTCGGACGTGGAGGGAAACCCGGTAACGGACGAATGGCCAATGACCTTCGGGCTCTATACCGAGGCGCAGGGCGGCTCTCCCGTGTTCGAGGAGACCCAGTCCGTGCCCATCGCCGGCGGCGTGTTCTTCGTGCTGCTCGGCGCACAACCCGACAACGGGCTGGATCCGGCACTCGTCTCTTCAGGCGAGCTGTGGATCCAGGTGACCGTGGTGGGAGACGGCGGGCCGGTGACCCTGGAGCCGCGGCAGCAGGTCGTCAGTCACCCGTATGCCCTCTTCGCACAACGCGCGGTCTCTGCCGCGTCCGCGGACGATGCTGCCAAGTTGGGCGGAATGGATGCCGAGACATTCGTAACGCTCGAGGACCTCAAGACCATGTGCCTGCCTCCCGAGGACCTCGCTGCCAAGCTGGCCGAGCTGGGGTTCGTCCCCGGAGCGCACTACAGTGACGAGGATGTGCAGGCCTATCTCGACGCCAATGGATACGACGCGGGTGCGGGCTACTCGGACGAGTCGGTTCAGGCCTTTCTCGACGGCAAAGGCTACGCACCGGGGCCGTATTACTCGGATACCGATACGCAGGCCTACCTGGAAGAGAAAGGCTACGTCGCAGGGCCGGGGTACTCCGATGCGGATGCCAAGGCGTTCCTCGACGCAGGCGGGTACCTTCCGGGACCCTACTACTCCGACTCTGACGCTCAGTCGTACCTCGACCAGAAGGGCTACGTCGCGGGGCCGCACTACACGGACACGAACACGCAGTCGTACCTCGACCAGAAGGGCTACGTCGCGGGGCCGCACTACACGGACACGAACACGCAGTCGTACCTGGACCAGAAGGGCTACGTCGCGGGGCCGCACTACACGGACACGAACACGCAGTCGTACCTCGACCAGAAGGGCTACGTCGCGGGGCCGCACTACACGGACACGAACACGCAGTCGTACCTGGACCAGAAGGGCTACGTCGCGGGGCCGCACTATGCGGACGGGGACACCCAGGCCTATCTCGACGCGCAGGGGTACGTGCCGGGCCCGCACCTGACCGTGGACCAGTGTCTCGACGCGGTTGCAGCTCAGGGCTACCTGAAGCCGGGCGAGAAGATCGCTCCGGACATGCTTCCGCCCGACGGGCTGGACGAGGTCTCCAACGGGTTGCTCACCGCAACGTTCGACAACACGTTTTCCGGGCCCACCGCTCCGCTGCCCATCGTCGACGGGTTTCTGGCCGGCGTTTCACACAGCCTCGTGATTCCGGAGCTGGGCACGATCCAGGACATCAACATCGACCTTGCCATCGCGCACGTCGACCCCAAGCAGCTCAAGGTGACGCTCACGACGCCCGGCGGAAAGGTGTTCGTTCTGCACGACCACGGGCCGTCGGGCGCGGGCGGGATCACCACCAACTTCGACCTCGACACCAAGCCCGTGTCCGGGGACCTCTCCAGCCTGGACGGGTCCTCCCCCGCGGGTACCTGGACGCTGAAGATCGTGGACGACGTGCTGGGAGGCGACGGAACGCTCACGTCCTGGGCCATCCACGTGCAGACCCTGTCACCCTCCAACCTCTACCTGGCAGGAAGCCTCACGGTGAAGGGAGGCTTTGCTCTGGAAGGCAGCAACGTGTCGCGTTCCACGCTCCAGACCCTGACCGCGGGCAAGGCCAGCGCGGCGGACGCCCTGCACACTCACACGAATCTCGCGGTGTACTTCAAGGAGAACACGGGCATCTGGGGAGGGGGAGGGGGGCTTGCCTACCAGGGTGGAGCCTGGATGAGCATCTACGGGGGCGCGGTCGCGGCCAGCGACCCCGCCACCTCGACCCTCGTGTTGAGGCAGGTGACCGTGAGCGGCAACCACGGACCGGGTTGGGCCGGCTATGTCTGCCTCTGTGCCAAGGGAAGCATCTCCGCTGCCGGCGGACCCACGGTCCAGCTCGAGGAGAAGTGCGGCGGAGCCACCAACCAGACCGTGACGCTCAGCTGGCCGGTGGATCCCGGGCTCACGTCGGTGACGGCAGGGTCGTTGTCACTGCAAGGCAAGTCGTGCGGCGGCAACATCCAGTTCAGCGGCGCGAGCATCACCGGCGACCAGTACCTGCCCGTGAAGCTGGTGAAGTAGCGCCTGCCGGGCGCACCCGCTGCGGGACCTGTGAAACCGCGGTCTACAGCTTGACCGTGCCCTTGGTGAACGAGCCGGTAATCCATGAGAAGTTGTCCAGGATGATCAGGGAGTCGTATCCCTCGTCGTTGGTGTCCTGGATGCTGAACAGGAGCTGGAAGGTCTCTCCCGCGGCGATGGGCCACGACGTGCGCATCCAGCCCGTGGAAGAGGGATAGCCCGTGCCCGCAAGGCCCGGGTTGAGCTGGTTGGCGGGTTGCTGGAGCTGCGACAGGGCCCCGATGTAGCACATGGGCACGCCGTTCTCGTTGAACGCGGTGTAGTAGCCCGGGTTGACGCAGGGCACGTAGTTGATCACCTTGGCCTGGTTCCCGGTGGTCTGGGGCGCGGTCAGCACGAGGTAGAACTTGTCGTTCATCGGGTTTCCGTAGTTCCATTCCGCGGACATCAGGAGGAAGTCCACCGAGAACCCCGTGACCCCGGGAGGGGCCGTGATGGCCACCGTCGCCTGGACCACGTCCCACATGGTCGCGCTGGTGAACATGTCTCCGGCCCCGGCGTTTTGCGGGGCCAGGTAGTCGTTGTGCTGCTGGTTGCTGTAGTTCCCCGTGCCGAGCAGGGCGAAGCTCGGACCCACCTTGGGAACCAGGCCGTTGCCCGGCGTCCCGTAGCCGCCTGCGGCAACCCACATCACGTCCAGAGGATCCCCGAAGATCGCTTTGACCTGGACCGAGGAGACGAGCCCGGGCCAGCAGATGTCCGTGGCGCACAGGAACGCATCCGTGGAAGCGCCCGTGCAGGCCGCGGGACACGTGTGCTGAACGCACGCGCCGGAGAAGCACTCCGAGCCGGGAACGCAGGTGCCGCAGCTTCCGCCGCACGAGTCCGGTCCGCACACCTTGGTGCCGCACTGCGGGTCGCACTGGACGCACTGTCCGTTGGAGCAGTACTGGCCGAGCGTCGTGCAGTCCAGGGCCGTGCTCCACGCACTTCCGAACATGTCGCACACCGTGACGCTGTTGCCGCTGCATTGCTTGGCGTTGGGCGTGCAGACCCACGGAATGCAGGTTCCCTGCCCTGCATCGCACCATGTCCCCTGCGGGCAGAAGTCGCTGGTGTACGAGGACCCGGTGTCGGTGCACGTGGCCAGAGCCACGGGATCGAGGCACCACTTCTTGCCCGGGACACACACCACCGCGACGCACACCCCGTTTTCGCACACCTGGTTGTCCACGGAGCAGTCCTTGTACGCAAGGAAGTCGCTGCCCTCTGCGTTGCATTCGTAGGCCGCAGGCCCCATGCAGCCCGAGGAGGACGGCGGGCAGACCCACGGCTGGCACTGGCCGTCGCCGCAGAACTCGCCATCGCCGCACGTGTCGAGGGTCTGGAACTCCGACCCGTTGGGCGAGCAGCTGACCACGTGGCCCATCAGGCACTGGGGCCACTGGTCGGTGGGGTCGCACGCGTCCGTCAGGCAGAGCCCGCCCAGGCCGCAGAACGACGAGAAGGGACAGTCGAGGTCCGTCACGCATTCCACGCAGATGCCGGTCAGCTTGTTGCACACCAGGCCCTGCTCCTTGCAGTCCTTGTCCGAGTCGCACTGGAAGATCTCGTAGCAGAGCTGGTCCGGCTTGCACTCGAATCCCGGGCCGCAATCGTCCGCGGTCAGGCACTGGACGCAGGCCCCCGCGGTCTTGTCGCACACCTCGGCACCGGGGCAGTCCTTGGAAGAGCCGCAGGGCTCGGGCGGGGCGCACAGCCCGTCGACGCAGTGATGGTTCGGCTGGCAGTCCGCGTCCGTTGTGCACGGCAGCGGGCAGCCCCCGTCGGGGCACGCGACAACGTCCGTGAGCGAGTCGGCGTGGACGTCGTTCCCCGCGTCAGGGGGCAGGTCCGCGGTGGCATCGAACAGATCGTGGAAGACGTCCGGGGGAGGCCCGTCAGCGGAACCGTCAGGAGCGTCCGCACCGGAGTCGGAAGCCGTTTCCGGCAGCTTGTGGTCGATAGCCGTGTCGCCAGCATCGGGGGGTGCGACCGCATCTGCCGCGTCCGGGGGCACGGCCGCGTCTGCCGAGCCGTCGGCCGAGCCGTCTGCCACAGGACCGCGGCCGTCGTTCTCCATGGAGGGACCGGCCCCACTGCTGCTCGAGCAGGAGGCCGCGGCAACCGCGGCGGCAAGAACCAGACAACCGGCAAGGCGAATGCTCATCAGGACCTCCGTGCACAGCAGCGAGAGGCTACGCCTGCGCTGCCCCGCGTCGTAGCGGCCACGGGCGCCGTGACCAGGAGCGGAGCCGCTCGGCCGCGCCACTCTACACATCCCACGCTCCTGCCGTCAAGCACCGGTGGCCGTACGCCGCGGCGGCTTCGCGGGGCTTGCGCGGGTTCCCGCAATGGGAGATCAGAACGTGGGCGGGGTTGTGGTCGTACCGGGCGGCCCGTTGCTTCTGGCAGGTTGATTCCTTGAAGAAACGGATGCACAGTCGGCCCGACGGGCAGGAGGAAGCGATGAATCAGCGTGAGGAGTCGTGCAAGCGTGTTGCTGAAGCAGTGGCCCTGGTCGCGTCTGCGATGGCCATCCTGGCATCGGGAGGCTCGCTGCTGGGAGCGGGGATGGAGCCCGACTTCCTGCGGGAGGAAGCAGGAGTGCAGCTCGTCCCGGGCGCGGTGAGCGTCGTGCGCGAGAAGGACGAGCTCATGGTGGTCCTGCCCCTGGTGAGCACCACGCCGGGCAAGGTCTCGGTGGACTGGCGGGTGTCCATCACGCAGCTGGACGGCACGGAGCTGAGCTCCGATTCCGGTACCGCCCGTATCATGCGGGGGGACAGCGTGATCGAAGCGCGGCTTCCGGACCCGGTTCCCGCGGGCAGCGCAGCAGAGGACGTGCAGTACGTCGTCCGCTACAAGCTGGGGCTTCCTTCCGGGACCGAGGCGGGGAGGCGGTCGTTGTTCGCACTGCTGCCCCGGCCTGCCGTGGCTGCTCGGGTCCCTGACGAGCTCTTTGCCGGTGGGGTCAGCCGCGTCCCGGTCCTTGTCACCGACGGGCCCACGGGCAAGCCCCTGCGCGGCCGCGACGTCGTGGTCACCATGAAGGTCGGCGACGGCCCGGAGAGCAGGGTCTCGGGGCGCACGGATGCCGCGGGGCTCCTGGTCGTCGACCTGCCCGTTGCAGGAAGCGGCACCGCACGAGTCCGGACGGAAGTGTCCTCGGACGGAGTCGTGGTGGGGACCGAGGCCTCTGCCCGGGTCGTGCACAAGACCCGCGTCCTGGTCACGCTGGACAAGCCCATGTACCAGCCCGGGCAGACCATGCACCTGCGGGCGCTGGCTCTCAGGCGCCCCGACGGACTGCCCGATGCGGGACTGGACCTGGTCTTCGAGGTGTCCGACTCCAAGGGGAACAAGGTCTTCAAGAAGGCGGCCAAGGCCGGTCAGTTCGGCGTTGCGTTCGCGGACTTCACCCTGGGCAACCAGGTGAACCTCGGAACGTACACGGTCACCGTGGTCACGGGCGAGGACAAGGTCGAGAAGGCGGTCACCGTGGACCGGTACGTGCTCCCGAAGTTCAAGGTGGACGTCAACCTGGACAAGCCGTTCTACCTTGCGGGGGACCGGCTCAGCGCAACGCTGTCGGCCAACTACTTCTTCGGCAAGCCGGTGTCGGGAGGCACGGTCCGAGCCACGATCTACGACTACCAGGCGCAGTGGGTGCCGACCGCGGTCATCGAAGGGAAGATGAACGACGAGGGCGTGTACGCGCTGACGTACACGCTGCCGCGCAGCCTCGTGGGACAGCCGCTGGAAGGGGGCAACGCGCTGATGCTCGCGGAGCTCGTTGTCACGGACACTGCCGGCCACGTGCAGAAGGAAAGCCGGCAGGTCGTGGTCGCGCAGCAGCCTCTCCAGCTCGCGCTGTTTCCCGAGAGCGGGGCCATCGTTCCGGGTGTGCAGAACACCTTCTACCTGCTGATGTCCGACCCGGTCGGCAACCCGGTTGCCGGCAGCTGCGTGGTGGAGGCGACCGGACCGGATGGCCGGATTGCGAAGCTCTCCGTGACCGTGGACGACAGCGGTCTTGGCCAGCTCTCGGTGACTCCGAAGGGGGCTTCCCTGGACGTGTCGGTGACCGGAGAATCCGGAGCGGGAGCGAGCACGAAGGGCTTCCACTTCGAAGCGCAGGCAGCGGATGCCGGCTTGCTGGTGCGGCCCACGGCTACGATCCTGCGAACCGGAGACGAGCTGTCCGTGGACGTCCTGGCCGCGGCCGCGGCCAGCGACGCGTTCCTGGACGTGACCCGCGACGGCCAGACGCTTGCGGTTGGGACCGTGCGGCTGGCTCACGGCCGCGGCAGTTACGCGCTGCCGCTGGACGCGGGGATGACCGGCACGCTCACGGTCTCCGCGTACGTGCTTTCACAGAGGGGCGAATACACCCGGGACAGCCGCGTCGTGTTCGTGAAGGGGGAGTCGGACCTGCGGGTCAAGATGGAGACGGACCGCTCCGTGTATCGTCCCGGCGAGACGGCCGCGGTGACGTACGCGGTGACCGATGCGGAAGACAAGCCCGTTGCGGCCGCGCTGGGGATCCAGGTCGTGGACGAGGCGGTGTTCGCACTGTCCCAGTCTCGTCCCGGACTCATGAAGCTCTTCTTCGCACTGGAGGAAGCGCTCCAGAAGCCCACCTACCAGGTCGGGCCCGGGGCCGGGCTCTCGTTCGGCCAGCTCCTGTTCCGGGCAGACGCGGCTCCGGATGCGGTGCGCGAGAAGCGGTTCCAGGACGATGCGGCCATGACGCTGGCCGCGGCAGGGGACGTGGCGGTCCGGACCGCGCCGCGGTCGTCATGGTCGGAAACCCGTGCCGGAGTGCAGTCCATTCTCGACGGGTATTTCCAGAACCGGAAGTACGAAATCGCGGCTGCCGTTGCACAGAATTCACCTTGCAGCGACGCAGGCTGGCAGCGGTTCTCCCAGAGCAGCCTGGACGCGTTTGCCGAGGCTGTGGAGAGGGACCCCTGGGGCAAGGCGTACCGGCTGCGGGAGCGGGTGGCGCAGGTGGACATCACGTCCGCGGGCCCGGACCGCCGTTTCGGCACGTGGGACGACCAGACCATGGTCTTCTTCCCAGCTGACGTCTGCTCGTACGGCATGGTGCGTGAGGCGCGCTTCGGAGCGGGCGGCGGATGGGACGACAGGATGGTCCCGATGGCCATGCCCGAGGCCGCGGAAGCAGGCGGGGCCCCGGACATGGCGATGAAGTTCAAGGAGGAGGAGGCCCCCCG
>Ga0233425_10009875_pt1 | contig 11880 bp, 14 predicted proteins | sample Watercolumn_Towu_2_FD_181712 | JGI IMG/M metagenome (GOLD analysis project Ga0233425, IMG submission 181712) | Freshwater microbial communities from Lake Towuti, South Sulawesi, Indonesia - Watercolumn_Towuti2014_140_MG | ecosystem: Environmental > Aquatic > Freshwater > Lake | place...
CATCAGCTAACAGCGCGTATGCGGTTCACTCCCTCGCTGCGCTCAGTCGTTCACCCATATTTGGCGCTGGTGTAGCACTTCATGCTAATATTTTACCAGCGCCAAACATCGCATACACGCAGACGTTATACGCTGTTCAAAAAATACTTTTTTAAGGTTAATAATAATGATAGACTTTCTAAAAAAAGGAAATAAATTTGATTTTTTAAAAATATAAACTTTACTTGGATATTTATAAACTATGCAGGTTACAAAATTAATAAAAAAATTTGATAAATTACAGATTACATATGGAGATAAAAATTTAGATGCAATTTATGGTGCAGGACAAATTCATAATCCAAAAATATGTTTAGTATTTATGAATCCCACAGGAAGAAATGTTTCATCAGACAAAAAATGGAATGGTCTAAAAGCGCCGTGGATAGGTACTAAAAATGTTTGGAAAATGTTTTTTCAACTTGGATTTTTTGATGATACTTTTTTTAATGAAATTGAAAATAAAAATCCGAATGATTGGGATTATGAATTTGCGAATAAGGTTTATTCGAAAGTTAGAGAAAATTCCATATATATCACCAACTTATCAAAGGCAACACAAATAGACGCAAGACATCTTAATAATGAAGTTTTTAGAGCATATTTGGATTTATTTATAGAGGAAATACAAATTATCAATCCACAAATCATCATAACCTTTGGTAATCAAGTAAGCTCAATTTTACTTGGCAAAAATATTAAAATATCAGATTATAGAAAAAAATTCGAGAAATTTGAGGTTGATGGAAATATTTTCAAAGTTTTTCCGGTTTATTATCCTGTGGGACAGGGGATGAGAAACATTGTAAAAGCAAGGGAAGATATCAAATGGATTTTAAAAAATCAAATTTAACAACTAAGAAAAGCCCACCACAATGAATGAGACGAAAAATATTTTTTGAACTCACTCCGCTTCGCTCCGTGCCCCGCTGCGCTCTCCTCCCTTCGGTCGTCGGGGCGTATAACAAGGGATATACGGTTCAGGGCTCGGCTCGCCCCTCACCCAAATTTTTCTTCTACTTCGTTCCAGAAAAACTTCGTATATCCCTAACGTTAGCTGAAATTTTCTCGGGCTAGCTTTTACAGAAATCAAAGTTTATACTAAAAAATATGGGATTCATAATCATCTACATCACTTATCCTGATCTAAAAACTGCGAAGAAAATCGTAGCGTTTTTAATGGAAAATCATTTGGTTGCTTGTGGCAACTTTTTCCCAATTAATTCAACCTATTGGTGGAAAGGAAAAATTGAGAATTCAAAAGAGGTTGTTTCGATTGTAAAAACTAAGAAGAAAAATTGGGAAAAAGTTAAGTCTGCGGTTATCAAACTTCATCCCTACGAAACACCTTGTTTAATGAAAATAGACGTTAAAGCGAACGATGATTATGAATCTTGGATAAACAGAGAAACAAGATAATAAATCGCCCGAGAAAACATCAGCTAACACGGGATAAGCGGTTCTGAAATTTTGCGCAAATATATAATAGCGGTTGCAAAATTTCATCACCCAAATTCGCTTATCCCGATACGTTGAGCAAAATCGCTCCCGTCCCGCTTCGCGTGACTCCGCGTTTTGCTCAATGCTCGTCGGTGCCCTCCGTTGGGCTTTGTCGCGTCACTCACTATCGTTCGTGTTCGCGACTCTCGCCCAACTGTCAGCTATCCGAAATTGCCGGTCAGCCGCCCCGGCGTCTGTCCGCAACTTCGGCTAGCCGACGAGCATTAAAATTTACCATCCAATTATGATAAAATTGTTTAAAAAATCACCAATAACTTTAGCAATAGTTTTTGTTGTTTTTAATTTTTTGATTTTTCAAATCCCATTAATTTATTCCTGCATCATTAATTTATCACAATGTACCGATGATTTTAGTATGGGAGGACATATATTATATTTCCCAACATCTTATCTTATTGGAAAATTATTCTCATTGATCGAAACAATTATAGGACAGCAGATTTTTATAGGACAAGATGAATATTGGATAATCTTAGCAGGAACAATTCATTCGTTTATTCTCGGCTATCTGCTAGGACTGTTAATAAAATCAAATAATAAAATTAAAAAGTAAATTTTAAAACATCAGCGAACAACGTGTGTCCAGCTCGCTTTCTTGTGGAAGCGCTCGCCCCAATTTCTACGCAACTTCAGCTAGCCGACGAGCATTATGTTTTCATTATAAAACAATAAAAACGATACTAAGTATTTCTAGGAATATTATTAACCTTCTTAAAGTAAATCTCATGACTCAAGAAAAACCACAATTACCGATAAAAGAAAAAATCAACACCCCTGACTCTGGTACCAAGAAAGAAACAAAATTTATTATTGATGACGAAAGATTATTATTTTCTCTGAAATTAGACCATGATAATACCGGAGCTCAAGTCGAAGCTCAAGCCGTGGCCGAAGGCTTTAGAAGACAAGATCACCGACATGTCACTATTCTCGGCGGACGAACTAAAAAACTCCTGAAAGCAGCCTTGGCTAAACTTCCAGAGGAAGAGCGGAAAAACGCTTTGCAAGAAATTAAAAGATTCCTCGGCAGTCTCAGCTGGGAATTTACCCCAAAAGATATTTACAAAGTTGAAAAAGATGGAGAATTTGGCCCGGAGGATGAGATCGAACATCGAGAATCATACATAAATTTAATCGACATGCCAGCCATTCCAGCTTTTTATGCGTGGCTAAAGGAAGTATTCAAGACCGATTTTCCCGAGCAAGTCGCACACATTACTCTCTTCACCAAAGGCGAAGGAGAAAATCCCAGATATTATGGTTTTCCTATTTCATCCATGGCTGATTTTCACCAAATGAATCCTCAAAAATTTATAAATAATCCTACATCCCATGAGTAAGATCGAAAAACATGGCTTTTATCCAGGCACTTTTGATCCTATTCATGAAGGCCATTTAGAAATTGCCAAAAAGGCATCAGAGCATGTCGATAAAGTATGGCTATTACCAAATCCAAAGAAGTCAAAGTCTAAACCGAACACTTTGCCATTAGAGACTCGTCGCGACTTGGTAAATATTGCCATCGAAGGACAACCAAAAATATCGGTACCGGAAAATGAAGCCTGGGCTGAATATGAACAAGCCTACCACCAACATGGTGTTGACGAAGCGATAACTGCATTATCAAATCACCTGGGCGTAAAACCAGTTCATATTGTCGGGCAAGACGTCTATGAAAAAAGGCCCCACAAGGGACGCAAAGTCATGGTAATCCCTCGTGGAGATAATCCAATAGCAGAAAGTGCCGACGTACATGTACTCCCGGCAGTTGGTGATATTTCCTCTTCGAAAATACGAGAAAAATTAGCCAAAGGACAAGCGGTGACTGAGCTTCACCCTGGAGTATATCGGGAAATCAAAAATCGACGACTCTATGAAAATTCACGCGAGGAGATCGAAACGCAAGCGGCAAAAAAATGGATTTTAACAAAAATCGTTGAATGGGAAAAGCAATTTGATCCTCATGAAATTAAAGTCGAATTGGGCGGTAGCCTGATCTCGGGATTATTTGTTTTTGAAGGGGCGGATAAATTTGATGCTGACGTAAAATTTATAGTAAGTAATCCAGAGGATCAAACAATCCTTCAAAAGATTGAATCAGTAACTGGTTTGAAATACAAAAAAACCTTGCGCATCAAAGAACTGCCACCAGAAAAAAACACAGCTGTCATGATGGAAAATACTGTTACGGTTCCCGGGCTATCATTGCCAATAGACATTGAGGGCTGCGTGCGCCAAGGGCCGTACATCAATTCGCATAAATTTTACCCGCTATATTTCAGTCCCGATGAATTGAGACAAATCAAAGAAACGAAAAAAGCCTTACGAGGCAACAAAGAAGAATACAAAAAATTTAAGTATGAAATGCGCGATGAATTAATGAGACGGATAAATGCAAACTCCTGACAAAGATAATCTTAATCACCATTTAAATAATATACTGCCATCGACTCCTTCCTCTTCGCCACATCGCTTAACACGGGCTAGCCGGTTCGCGAGCGTGTGGCAAATTCAATATATGGGACATCTCAACGTAGAAATCAAAGCGAAATCAACAAACCACGAAGAAATTCGTAAGCTTTTGAAATCTAATGGAGCTGATTTTAAAGGCATTGATCACCAAATTGACACTTACTTTAGAGTATCGAGTGGTCGTTTAAAACTTCGAGAAGGAAAGATTGAGAATTTCTTAATTCACTATGCAAGAGAAGATACAGAAGGTCCAAAACAATCTCACGTTACACTCTTTAAATCAGAACCAGAATCATCCCTAAAAGAAATTTTCACCAAAGCACTTGGTATTCTCATAACCGTCGATAAACAGCGTGAGATATACTTCATTGACAATGTGAAATTTCACATTGACACCGTAAAAGACTTAGGAACATTTGTTGAGATTGAAGCAATCGACAAAGATGGATCAATCGGAAAAGATAAGCTAACCAAACAATGTCAATTTTTCCTTGACCTTTTTCGTATTAACTCCAGCGCTTTGATTTCCGTATCTTACAGCGACTTGTTGTTAAACAAGTGACGCTCGCGAACCCAAATTGCGAATGTGTCCGCTTCGCGATAGTATACACCTACGCAACTTCGGCTAGCCGACGAGCATTAGGTGAAATAAAATTTAAAGCTTATGAAAATCTATATCGATATCGGCGAGAAAGAAAAGAATGGTGATTATTCAAATTATTTCATTTCAATTCCGCTGTCTAAAAAAGAAATAATTTCTTTTGATAACTCCTGGAAAGGCCATAGGATTATTAGACAAGTTTTAATCGAAGAAAAGAAAATGACAATCAATCAAGAAGTTACATCTGAGTGGGACACAATATCTATTAAAGACGGCAAATTTGTGCAGTCCGAACATGTGCGGTGGGTAGATATGGATAAAAAGGATTGGTGCAACGATGAAATATGGGAAACAGTCGCAGAAACACCCATACCGAAAGAATTGGATGAATCATTGCTAAAGTATTCTGCAATAGTTAAAAAACATTATAATGAACTGCACAAATTTTCTAAGGAAATCTCAAAATTTGAAGAGTTGTTATCAAAAGAAATTATTTCTTATAAAAATAAGCTTTAAATTTTACATTGCCTAACACTCGATATCCGTAAAAGGCTACGTCACATTTCAATTTCGCTTCGCTTCATTGAAACGTCGGATATCGAGGAACGTCATGTGAAATCAATTTTCAAAAATTAACCAAAAAATATATAAACCCTCACAATTAACTTATAATTATGAAACCACAAATTAAAGCAATGTATGTCGCTGTCAAAGACATGGACAGAGCGGTAAAATTCTATGAGGATATTTTTGATGTCAAAGTATCTTCCAAAGATGAACGCATGAGCTCATTTGACCTCGGCAACATTTCCTTTCTTCTTTTTAATCCAGCAGTTGACGGAGAGGAAGTTTCCAGTGGCAATAATGTTGTGCCAAATATTCAAGTTGAGGATGTAAATAATATGCTGGAACTTGTAAAAAGTAATGATTGTGAAATTGTTATGCCGCTGGAAAAGATTGAGAAATACCAAATCTTTCAAGTCAAAGACACGGAAGGAAATGTCATAGAATTCTACCAAAAGGAGGATTAATTTTTGAAAATTCACTCACTCCCGTTGGTCGCACCCCGCTGCGCTCTCGCTTCACTGCGTTCCGCTCGGGTCACATAACGGCGCACATACAACAACATGATAGACAAAAAACTTCTTGCTAAAATCAGAAAACTGGCGGATTCGCCTGATTGGGGCGTACGAGAAGATGCCACCAAAGATATTAAAGCAATAAACGACAAATTTTTCTTGGAATATCTGCCTATTTGGAAAAAGTGGGTAGCCGAACCAAACCCCAACATTCGCCGTGCCGTTGAAGTTGGTTTGTTGCGTATCAAAAAGGAACACATCCCACATGCGTTGGATTTACTTGATCCGCTCATGTATGATGACGATGTTTATGTGAGAAAAAATTGCGGTCCTTTTGCATTGTCGCATGTGGGATACAAAGACCCTGACACCACATTCAAACGACTTAGAAAATGGATGAAAGTTAAAGATAAAAATGTTCGCTGGAATGTGGCTATGTGCTTAGGGGTTTGGTTCGGCCAGTCATATCCAGAAGAATCGCTGAAGCTTTTGAAAGTCTTAGCAAAAAACCAAGAAAAATTTGTTTGGAGAGCGGCGGCATCTTCGCTTGTGAAGCTCATCCGCAAACATCCAAAATTGAAGCAAGAAGTTTTTTTATGGAGAGGTTGTGACGATTGTATTACTGTTGTAAAGCATTATGTAAAGTGATGCGAACTCGCAACTTCGTATATGCGCAAACGTTGAGCAAAATCGCTCCCGTCCCGCTTCGCGTGACTTCGGCTAGCCGACGAGCAGTATGCGGCTACGTGAAGAAGAAATTATTGATTTTTCTTTTCAATTTTAATTAGGCTTTTTTATTTTTTTCTCAAAAAAGTAAAGCGCCCTGCCAGAGATGTCTCGAGCAGGGCGTAATAAGCAGGATAGTGTGATGACAGGTCACCGCTTGATGTAAAAGATGTCGAACTGAACACCGTGCTCCGGCACCGACGCTCCGATGTCGATCGGAGCAGTGATCGGCGTGGATGTTATTGCCACATCCAGTGGTGACAACCTTTCATGGTTGAGAAAGGCCACCGTCTCCTCCCGACTCCAACAACGGTGATGCTGCCAAGCTGTCTTCTCCTTACTCATGTCGCTACCTCCTTTCTGTTGTGAATGAGTGTGGGCGACTATTCCTTATACCACAATCAAGCTTCGTCTGTCTATTTCACGAGGAACGAAATTTGACTTATTTATTAGGCAAGATATAATGCTAAAGTAAGTAATGTTAAACATATGCGTAAAATAGACCTAAAAGCTACTGTTTATAAAGAAGGCAAATATTATGTTTCTCAATGTTTAAATGTTGATGTGGCTAGTTTTGGCGTAAACAAAAAAGAAGCTTTGGCTAATTTACAAGAGGCGTTAGAATTATATTTAGAAGATATTCATACTCCCAAGATTAGCAAAGTAGAAAGAGCTGATATTGTCTCTTTCAAGTTGCAATATGCCTAAACCGATACTTCTGCGGCGGTTGCTTGAGGTCCTTATGAATAAGGGCTTCTTTTTTGTTTCGCAAAAAGGTAGTCATGCTAAGTATAGGAAGACCGGTTCCCCTACCTTGACGGTTATTGTGCCCATGCACGGCAAAGAAATACCGTATGGCACTTTTCGGTCTATTTTACGCCAAACCAATTTGGCGGAAGAAGATTTTAAGTAAAAATAAGTCAAACTTCGTATACACAGATACATTAGGCGAAATAATTAATAGTTCTAAAAATATGAATACGGAAAACCCCCAAGCAACAAACGAAATAAATTTCACGAGTAAGGAATATGTTTCTAAAACTGAGAACAGAGAATCTTTAAAGCGTGAATTCCAAAGAGCCATAGAAACCACTCTGTCGGAATTTTCTGATCAAACAGGAGACTCTGATGTTGTTTTTGAAAAAATTGAAATACCCTATCAATTAAACCCGCCCGTTGTTCTAGCTGTGGCGACGGTAACCTCTAAAAAAATTCAATATTTTTGTATAGACTGGGTTCCTTCGGAAAAAAGTCTTATAAGAACTATGATAATGATTAGGGATGAATATCAAGGTCAGGGAATGGGCACGGCCATGAATTCTGTCACAGAGGCAATCGCAAAAAAATTGGGCTGTAAAAGCGTAACCGTCCAAGCTATTGTTGACACGAGCATTGACTACTGGAAGAAAAAACCTGACTATAAATTTAATGAAGCCAATCGTTCTGCCACTAAATATTTTTAGAACTTTTATTTACATCGCCTAACAGCGCATATGCAAGGTTGTTATATGAAATACATCAATACAATTTTTAATGACTCCCAGACAAGAGGGATAAATCTTCACCAAATTCCAGACAGTTGCCCTTTTTGCCATCATGCCATTGACCCAATAATTCATTTTGCATATTGTAATCTCGACCGTTGGGACTCGGATAAATGTATGCAGGTCATTTATAGATGTACAAAGAAAGATTGCGACAACCTTTTTATAGCTTATTACGCCGCCAATGACGGTAACTGCCATAATTTCAAATTATCTTCGGTTCGTCCATTAGACAAAAAGGGACGCGATTTTTCTACAACAATAAAAGAAATTTCTTCAATATTTTGTACAATTTACAATCAAGCATTATCAGCAGAGCAAGACGGTCTTAAAGAAATTTGTGGAGTAGGTTACAGAAAAGCATTAGAATTTTTAATCAAAGATTATTTAATAAAAAAATCTCCTGATAGGAAAGAAGAGATATTAAAGAAATTTCTTAACAAATGTATCGAAGATGATATTTCTAACGACAATATTAAATCAATGGCAAAAAGGGCAACTTGGCTAGGAAATGACGAAACTCATTACTTAAGAAAGTGGGAAGGCAAGGATTTGGACGACCTAAAAAAATTAATTGATGTTACTTTGTACTGGATTGAGATGGAAAAATTAACCGAAGACACAATAAATGGAATGCCAGAAAATTAACATCATATAACACGCGATATCCGGTTCCGCTTCGCTACACTCAAATTGCTAAACAACTTCGGCTATGCCGACGAGCATTGTCGGAAATATAATATTTTCACTTTTTGTTTTTTGTGATTAGTAATCAATAAAAGATCGATCCAAAAAAACTGAACGAAGAATAAACCGAATATTAAATCACATAATGTTTATGCCAGGAAAAGAACCACCATATGATCAAATAATTGAAAGACATACCCAAAAAGAAATTGGCATTGAGGAAATGGATAAATTAATTGATTCATATTCGCCAAACGAAATAATGTTACTACTGCAGGGATTGGACAGTTTTCAGCTTACATTAGGATGTTCGTCTCAATGTAATTTTTGTGCCGAAAAAACGCCGCGTGGACCTATCAGCCGTTTTGGAATTGATGCCATAAGACATTTTTTGGAGAAACAAATTGGTAATATGGTAATCGGCGATCTATTGAGAAATAAAACAATATCGCTATATGATGAAAGTGAACCATTTGATCATTCACAGTACGAAGAAATATGCTCATTGTTCGAGAGTGAGGGAATAAAAATAAGAGACACCCTGACATCCTATCCAGATGTAGAAAATATGGATGAAAGGCTACAAAATTTTTTAAAAACGACAAAAAATGAAGTGAGGTTATCAGTCGGAACAAAAAATTACCCACGTTTAATAAAAGACGGCTGGCTAGAAATAGCATCGTCTGGAAATAATAAATATTTACAACCGACACAAAAAAGTTTATTGTTCCCAAACTTAAAATGGAGTTATAGATTCACAACTGATACCATTGATTTTGAAGATGGACCTATTAAAATCAGAGACTTCAATAAAAGGATACATGCGACTACCAGCGGAATTATGCCATACGGAAGAGCCAAAAACATGCCGGGAACAGAAAAACCTACAATTTATGGCGATAATGGCGTCACACTCACTCCATCCGGTTTCTATAATATATTATGTTTAGATGTCCGCCACGGTGAACAATGGAATGATGTACCAGAATCTGGCGGTAAACCAACTTTAAAAGTAAAAATAAAAAAACATTTTACTACCTGCGAATTATACAATGACATAATGTCTGGAAAAAAGGACATTATCACTATCCATGAATTATTATCAATCGGCGTAATAGAAAATACAGCTTTATTAAAAAAAAATCAGCCCGGCCTTCTCGTTCTAGACTTTACTACTGCAAAAAATGGTAATTTCTACTTACATTTACCAACCACAGATAAAGCAGAGCCATCCATATTAAAAGTTTATTATCGTTTCGACAGTCAGGTAGGAGTCACAATAGAAAAGGTAGAAAGAATACAAGGATTTCATAGAGAGACAGTATTTCATCTAGAAAAGACCCGTCCATCTATTGATAAAAAGTATGAAGACAGAAGGAAAAAATACGACTTAAAAGATGGGCAGAAGATTGAAATAAATGGTGAACATTGTGTTTTTTTAAGAGTGGACAATAAATTTTTTCCAAACCATCTTTTTGTTCAAAACGAAAAAAAAGAGACAGTGATTATATCCATGGATGAATTGGAACAAAATAATACACCAGTCATCATAACACAATAGTTATTTACTACTCAGTAATTTTCGCCAATGGTAATTATTAAATTCGATCCACTGATCGAACTGCGAAAAAAACAAAACATGAAAATTTACATCCGATAACAGCGTGTCTGTGGTTCCGTTCGTCGTCGCACCTCCTCCTCACTTCACCCATATTTGCTCCGCAAACATCGGCTAGCCCGAAACGTTGTACGAATACATTTAATCACTACTTCCACTGACGAATTTAAAATGAGTTATCCACATCTAATTGACTCAATTCCCGTAATTGGATATAATTGGATATAATTAAAACATCCAATTTAAAATATGCCTAAAAATAGCCATAAAATAACAGAAAAACACTCACCAACAGACAATTTTTCCAAACGAATTTCACAAATTCCCTCTGTTATTGTCTCTAAAATCGCTAAAATTGATGAATTAAAAGGACGCTGGATAACTGGAGCGCGATTAAGTCCGCAGGTTTTAGGGCGTTTAAAACGATCGGTTTTGATTACCTCTACCGGCGCATCTACTCGTATTGAGGGCGCTCGCCTATCGGACGAGGATATTGAAAAACTAATGCGCGGAATCAATATTCAAAAATTCACTAATCGCGACAAACAAGAAGCCCAAGGATATTATGAATTATTAGAAGATGTTTTTAATTCCTGGAAAAATTTAAAATTCAATGAAAGTTTAATTAAACATTTTCATTTAGAACTTTTGAAGTATGTAGATAAGGACGAAACACACAGAGGTGAATACAAAAAGGGTGAAAACAAAGTGCAGATGATAGATGAAGATGGTCAGTCAATCGGTATTCTTTTTGATACCTCACCAGCTTACCTTACTCCCAGCCAGATGCAAAAATTAGTGGAGTGGACGCAAAAGGCATTGGCTGAAAATAAATTCCATCCACTACTTATAATTGGAAATTTTCTAGTTGAATTTTTAAAGATTCATCCTTTTACCGACGGTAATGGACGGCTGTCTCGAGTACTAACAAATATGCTCTTACTGCAAGCCGGGTATGTGTATATGCCATATGTTTCTCATGAGAAGTTAGTGGAAGATAACAAGCCTGATTATTATATTGCCTTGCGTCGCAGTCAAAAAACTATTAGAACAAAAAATGAAAATGTCATTGATTGGCTGAATTTCTTTTTGGATATTGTTTTGAAACAATCACAAATGGCGGTAGAACTATTATCCAAAGAAAATATTGAAAAAATATTGTCAGAAAAACAATTAATTGTTTGGCAATATATTGAAAAAATAGAAGAAACCAGTACGGGTGACATTACAAAAAACACAAAAATCGCCAGACCAACGGTAAAACAAACGTTGGATGTTTTGCTTAGATTAAAAAAGATTGAGAGACTTGGATTGGGAAGAAGCGCGAGATACAGAAAAATATAATTAATTTATGGAACTTCATCAATTCATCGGCTGGATCGACTCCTTCCTCTTCGCCACATTGCTTAACACGCGATATCCGGTTCCGCTTCGCTACACTCAAATTGCTAAGCAACTGTCGCTATCCGACGAGCATTAGGCGAAATTATATTAATATTATTTTTTACTTTTTTCTATGAAAATCCCGAGACAAGAACATTTTCCAATCAAAGACAAATTGCATACTGATATTCTTGAACAAAAATATGGTCC
>Ga0233425_10009876_pt1 | contig 11879 bp, 14 predicted proteins | sample Watercolumn_Towu_2_FD_181712 | JGI IMG/M metagenome (GOLD analysis project Ga0233425, IMG submission 181712) | Freshwater microbial communities from Lake Towuti, South Sulawesi, Indonesia - Watercolumn_Towuti2014_140_MG | ecosystem: Environmental > Aquatic > Freshwater > Lake | place...
AGCCCATGAAGTGCAGCGAGGCCATGGCCATCTGGGAGATGACCGTGGAGAAGGTGAAGCAGGACACTTCTCCGGCCCAGCGGGTGGTCCAGGGTCCGGCGTCGGTGCCCCGGTCGGACAAGGCCGCAGCCTTCGAGAAGGCGGGCTTCGAGGAACTGGAGGCGGCAGCCAAGGGGTGATACAGTTTTTGGTTTTTAGTTTTCGTTAAAAGAACCATAAATTTCATTGAATTATGTTTTTGCGCCTTTCTTTGCGTCTTAGCGCCTTTGCGTGAGGTTTTAAGAACTCAATGATTACCCTCGTCCCCGGCTTCTGGGTGGGTCATGCCAGCGACTTCAAGAACGTCACCGGCTGCACCGTGGTGCTGTGCCCGCCGGGGACCGTGGGCAGCGTGGACATCCGGGGCTCCGCGGCGGGCACCCGGCAGTTGGACGCGCTCCAGGGTTTCCATATCGTCAACGAAGTCCACGGGGTCTGCATCTCCGGCGGCAGCGCCTTCGGCCTGGACGCGGCCGGCGGGGTTATGGAGTTTTTGGAGGAGCAGGGCCGGGGCTTCGACGTCACCATCACCCGGGTGCCCACTGTAGCGTCTGCGGTCATTTATGACCTCTCCGTGGGCAATTGCCGGGCCCGGCCGGACAAGGCCATGGGCTACGCCGCGTGCCGGGCCGCGAGGCCCGACCCCCAAGGGGACGGCAGCCTGGGCGCGGGCACCGGCGCCACCGTCGGCAAGCTCCTGGGCGTCCCCCAGGCCACCAAGGGCGGCCTGGGCACCAGCTTTATAGAGGGACCGGAAGGCCTGAAAGTGGGGGCCCTGGCCGTGGTCAACGCCTTCGGCGACGTGGTGGACCCCCAGACCGAAGAAATTCTGGCCGGGGCCCGCACCAGCCCGGACAGCCGGGAGTTCGCGGATTCCGTCAGCCTGATGCGCCGGGGCGTGGTGCGCCGCAAATTCGGGGAGCCCTCCAACACCACCATCGGCGTGGTGGCCACCAACGCCCGCCTCACCCGGGAAGAGGCCCAGAAGATCGCGCAGATGACCCACAACGGCCTGGCCCGCTGCATCCGCCCGGTGCACACCCTCTTCGACGGCGATACCGTCTTCGTCCTGGCCCACCCGGAAGTGGAGGCAGACCTCCATATCATCGGCCTGCTGGCGGAGACGGCGATTTCCCAGGCGATTATCTCGGCGGTGAAGTCCGCGCACGGCTTGGGGGTGCTGCCGAGTTATCAGGACTTAAAGGCGAAGGGGGAAAAAGGGGAAAAGGGAAAAAGGTGAAAAGGGAAAAGACACAGCTATAGCCATATCGGTTCAACCAATCAATCAGACGAAGCTTTTTTTTCCTTTTTCCCTCTTTCCCTTTTCCCCTCTTACCCCTCCTCGGATTTCCGACCATTGACCCAAATTCCCAAAAAGAGCAGACAATGACCCTTAAAATAGACCTCATCGTCTTCGACCTCGACGGCACCCTGGCCGATTCCCTGCCCGACATCGCCACTGCCGCCAACCATGCCTGCCGCAGCCTGGGGGTGCCGGAGCACGCCCCGGAAGCCATCATGCGCATGATCGGCGGAGGCGAACGGAAATTAGTGGAGCGTTTTCTGGGTCCTGGCCGGGAAAGTCTGGTGGAGGAGGCCTTTAAGCTTTATCTGGATTATTACAGCAGCCATTGCGGGGATTTCACCCGCCTTTATCCGGGGGTCAAGGAGACCTTGCCCCTGCTCCAGGGCAAAAAGCTGGCGGTGCTCTCCAACAAGCGCCAGAGCCTCACCGAAGTCGTGCTCCGGGTTACGGGCATCTTCCCTTTTTTTGCCGCAGTCCGGGGCGGCAGCGAGGATATGCCCCTGAAACCGTCCTCCGAGCCGCTCTTGGCCTTGATTGAAGAAGTGCAGGGCGACCCCTCCCGCACCATCATGGTGGGGGACAAACCCGGGGACGTCCTGGCGGGCAAAGCCGCGGGGACCCTGACCCTGGGGGTCACCTACGGCTACGGGGAACCGGCCGCGGTGGCGGCCGCAGGGCCGGATTTCCTGGTGGATCGCTTTGCCGCTATCACAGGCGTTATCTTGTCCTGAAATTGATTCTCACGCAAAGACGCAAAGACGCAAAGAAAGACGCAAACATTAAGAGAGGGGAAAAGGGAAAAACGGGAAAAGAGTTGGAAGAGTCAAATTCCCTTTTCCCCTCTTCCCCCTTTCCCCGTTTTCCCCTTGTTTGCTCCTATCTGTGATTTTCTCGGTTAGTTAACTTCCAAAACCAGCTTCACCGTCACGGCCGCGGTCTTCTTGCCCGGATCGGGGAAAGTAATATTTTGCACCGCCTGGCTCAGGCATTTGGTCAGGGACTCGTAGCCCAGGGGGAGCTTCGGTAGGACCGGGCCGCTCACCTTGCCGCCGGCGCCGACGTTAAAAGTCAGGGTGACCGAGGCCGGCAGCTTGACCCCGGTTTTCAGGGCATCCTGGCAGCACGCGGTCAGTGCCGGCAATTCGGCCTCCAGGGCCTCTTTAATCCCTTTCTGGGTCAGGGGACCCTTCACCTGGGTCACCTGGACGGTCATTTTCACTCCCGCGGGGGCAGGGACGCCGGACGGAGCGGGGGCAGGTTCCGGGGCCGGGGCCGGGCTGGGGGGGAGCGCGGAGACGTATCGTTCCGGAGTCCCTCTCATGCCGGTCTCCCCCCTGGAGGCCAGGGGCATACCCACTTTGGCCTTGGCCATGCGCCCCCCGGGCGCGAACCCGCCCACGGCCAGGTCGCTCACTCCTTCGGGCAGGGGCAGGGGCTGCTTGACGGTGACCAGCGTACCGTCGGCCCGCTTGACCTGGTCCACGGCCACAAAGGAGGTGAAGGGGGACATCAGGCTGTACTTGAGGCCCAGGGCGGTGATCTCCTTGATCCGGGCCTCGTCTTTCCCCCTTTCCAGGCTGTGCAGGTCGGCCAGGCGCATCAGCCGGTGCCTGGCCCAGAGCAGCCGCAAGGCCGCGTTATCGGGGCTCGCCTGGTCCGGGGCCACTTTGATTTTCTGTTCGAATTTCCCTTGCGCAGTCGTCCCGGTAACCGCGATGGTCCCCCCGGGGCTGCCCCGGTATTTCCCCAAAAGGGTAAGGGGGCGCTGCGCGAAAAGGTCCGGCAGGGCGAGGGGCTCCAGGTCCAGGGCGTCGAAGCCTGCAAAGGAAACCTTGATATTGGTTAATACCGGGCTCTCGATATATTTCCGAAACGTAGCCGCTTGCTTGGGGGCCTCTCCGGGATTGAGGACCACGAAAGGCTCTCCCTGGCCGGCCCGGGCCATGCCCTCGATGATGTGGCGGTTGACTGATTTCCCGATGCCGAAAGCAAAGAGGTTGGCCGCGCCCAGGTTTTGGCGGATGAGCTCGAAGGTTTGGGGCTCCACGTGCACGTAGCCGTCCGTGGCCACCACCACGATGCGGGAAGTATCGGGCGTCCGGGGCAGGTTCAGGGCCTGTTTCAAGGCCGTCAATATTTCCGTGCCGCCGCCGCCCATCTGTCCTTTGATGAAATCTACGGCTTTCTTCCTGTTCTCCGGGGTGGCCGGCAGGGACCCGGACGCGGACAGGACCGCGGGCGCACTCTCAAACAGCAGCACATTGAAAAAGTCATGGGGGTTGAGGCCGTTGAAGATGTCATCCATCAGGGCCTTGGTGGTCTCCAGGGGAAAGCCGTGCATGGAGCCGGAAATATCGACGATGAAGATATATTCCCGTTTGACCACCGCTTCCGGCTGCACCCTAGCCGGCGGCTCCAGCATCAGCAGGAAGAAATTCTCGTCTTTGCCGGGATAGAGCATCAGGCCGGAGTGGATTTTATCGCTGCTGAGGGCATAACGCAGCACAAAATCCTTGGTCCCCGCCGCGGCCGGGTCCTTAAGGCTGATCTTGGCCGCGTTGGGGGAGGGATATTTCACCTCCACTTCGTGGCTGGGGCTGGAAAGCTTGCTGATGGGCAGGCCGCTGTTGATCTCCACGGCTAAATCGTAGCTGAAGGGAGGGGCCTCACCCTGGTGCAGGTACGGGTTCTGCACCCAACGTTCCGTGGCCGGCGCGCCTTCGGCCTTCATGTTGGAGTAACGGGGCCCCACCACCGTGGGGAAAACGAACTCGTAGATCCGGTTTTCCGGCTCCAACAGTTCCAGGTAGTTCAGTTCCACCTTCACTTCCTCGCCGGGCAGGATGTTGGCCAGGTTCATCTGGAAGACGTTGGGCCGCTGCTGCTCCAGGAGCGAGGTGGTCTTGCCTTCCTTCTTGGCCTGCTCATACGTCTCCCGGGCCTTTTCCCGCTCCATGATTTTCGCTTCCACCACCCGGTTGCCCACGGTCATGCGCATGGCATGGACTGCGGCACGGATGGAGGCCGGAAAGACGTAAACGGCCTCCAGGGTCTTTTTTCCCCGGTTCTGATAGACCTGGGTGATTTTCACCTCCGCCACCACCCCCGCGATCTTGACGTCGGCCCGGGTGGATTTCAGGGGCAGCAGGTCTTTTTCGGGATCATCGGTCTTGACCAGAAAGTACGGGGACAGGGTCTTATCCGGACCCGGAGTCCGCTCCGGGCCGGAACTTTGGGACCGGACCCCGGAGGTGCAGCAGACAACCAGCAATAACAAGGAAATGAACGCGGAAAACAGCGGCTTTTTCATCTTTCTTCCTACCTTGGCTTTAGGTGCACGGCAGTGTCGAGGAATAAAGGCCTCTAAGGGCTGGAAATTTTTTTTAGACGGCTGCGAAAATGTGAGTTGCATCTTACTAACATTAGACGCTGAGATTAATCATAAAGTTAAAAGGGAAAAAGGAGAACCCGGATTTGCCGGAGGTGGCGGAGAATTTGGGGAACGCCCTCCAACTCCACGGGTTGTCCGCTTTCCCGGCTGCCTGGAGAATCACCCCGGGAGCAATTTTATTGACAGACCGGGTGTGGCCTAATATATTTCAAGACTAATGGCGGTGTAGCTCAGTCGGTTAGAGCATGCGGCTCATATCCGCAGTGTCCGGGGTTCGAATCCCTGCACCGCCACCAGCTTTATTAAAGTCCTGATTAACTTTTTTAAAGGGGAGAATAAACATGAAGAAAATGGTCACCATCGCCACTGCCGGGGTCTTCCTGTTGAGCCTCCAGGGCGCCTCCCTGGCTCAGAAAGAGGAGAAGGCTCCGGCTACCCCGCCGATGATAGAGAAGCAGGCCCCCGCCGCGCCCAAGGCGGAGACGCCTGCGGCCCCCAAAGCTCCGGAAGCAAAGTCGGAGGAGGCCAAACCCAAATCCAAAGCGTCGCAGAAGAAGACCAAGAACAAGAAGCCAACCAACAAAAAGACCAAGACGGCCAAGAAGCCCAAGAAGAAAAAGGCTCCGCCCGCGGAGGAATAGTCCGCCCGGGACCGCGGCGCAATCTTGGGACTCCGGCATAACCTCCCAGGTTGGCTTTCCGGGGCCGCCGGCATGAAGGATGATGATGAATAAATTGCTTGCCATAGCCATAACAGGGTTCTTTGTCCTGACCCTTCCAGGCCCGGTCCGGGCCCAGAAGGAGGTGGCCCCGCCGCCGGTCTCGCCCCTCCTGGAAGGCCAGAAGCCCCTGCAGAATACGGAGGCCGCCAAAGAGCCTGCCGCTCCCCAGAAATCTGAGACGAAAAAGGCTAAGGCCAAGGCCGGCAAAAGCAGCAAAAACAGTAAAAGCAGCAAATCAGGAGTAACGAAAAAAAAGCAGGCCGGCAAAAAATCCGAGACAGTCGCTAAAAAGAAGAATCAGAAGGCCGGCCAAAAGACCAACGGGCAAAAGACCAGCGGCCAAAAGACCAGTAAGAAAAAGCGCCCTGCCGAGACCCGGCAGCAGGCAGGCCCTGATGAAGGATAACCGCAGAGAGCCTTGATATTTTAAGGTCAAGGGAGGATCGGTGATGAACTTTAAGGGGAAAGTTGGAATTTTGGGGCTGGCTGTGCTCCTGGCCTTAGCCGCCGGAGCTCTGGCCGCCGCGCCGCCACTGGCTTGGGATGGCAGTCACTGGAAGGAATTCAGCCAGGAGATTAAGGTGGCCTATGTCAAAGGCGTTCTGAACATGGCTGCTTTTGAAACCGCCATGGGTGGGTCCGGCAGGGCCGCTTGCGTTTCCCAGGCCTTCACCGAGGAGTTGAAGAGCAAAACTTTGGGGCAGGTCATCAATGAGGTGGACAAATTCTATAAGGAAAAGCCCGACAAGTTGAAGACCCCGGTGATCGAAGTGCTGATGCAACGCTGCACCTCGCTTTGTCCGGCGGAACCCGCCGCCAAGGAGAAGAAATGATGAAAAAGACCCTGGTCTTGGTGATGGTGGCAGCTTTGCTGGTGGGTGGCTGTTCCGGTATGTCCCCCACGGAACAGCGGGTCTTATCCGGAACCGCCATCGGCGCCGGCGGCGGCGCGCTCATCGGCTGGGCCGCAGGTTCGCCCGCAGCCGGCGCCGCCATCGGCGCGGGTGCAGGGGCTCTGGGCGGATTCCTCTACGACCGCTATGAGAAATCCCAGGGACGGCCATAGGAGAACGAGGTTTCCTTTTTTCGTAAACCTTATAAAGGGGAAAATCCATGCGTTTATGGGTAACAGGTTGGATTATGGGACTGGTTTTGCTCCTGGGCTTGACCACGGCAACCCCGGCCCAGCAGCAGAAGGCCTTCCTCTGGAACGGCAACAACTGGACCCAGGTCTCCTTTGACGCCAAAGCCGGTTATGTCTTCGGCGTCGGCAACCTGGCCGATTTCGAGACGGCCGCCACCGGCGGCAAAGTCGCTTGCATTTCCAAGGCCTTTACCGACGAGCTGAAGACCAAGACCGTGGATCAGGTCATCAATGAGGTGGACAAGTACTATAAAGAGAATCCGACTAAAATGGAAACCACGGTGATCGAGGTGATTCTCCGGACGTGCACCACCGTCTGCCCGCCGGAGAAGAAATAAGGGGGGAGAAAATAATGAAAAAAGCGGTCATTCTGGTGGTTGTGGCAGCAATGCTGCTGGGGGGATGCTCCGGGATGTCCACCACTGAACAGCGGGTGCTGAGCGGCGGCGCCATCGGCGCGGGCAGCGGGGCGCTTATCGGTTGGGCGGCCGGTTGCCCGGCCTGCGGCGCGGCCATCGGCGGCGGCGCCGGTTTGCTGGGAGGCTATGTCTACGACCGGTACCAGAAATCCCAGGGCCGGCCCTGAAGTCGGTTGTTATCGTTTTTCCCGGGGAGGCGGGTTATCCGCCTCCCTTTTTTTATGCGGAGGATGAATTTGAGGGGAAAAGGGGAAAAGGGTAAAAGGCGAAAAGGAATCAGGATGAATTATACCAAGTTTCCATCAAACAGGTAATATAGATCACCTGTACTGTAGGGGCGGGGAGACCCAGCCCCTACAGGTTGTAGAGACACATCTTACTTGTTTGACGGCAACTTGGTATTAAGCGGTCACCAAAAGTTTTTGTTTTAATCCTTTTCCCCTCTTCCCCTTTTTCCCGTTTCCCCCTATTTAAGGTCCTTAGAATCTCTAGAGGATCATTTTTCCAAAGACCTTAAATAGTCGATCAAGGCCCGCATTTCCCCGGGCCGGAGATGGGCGTAGCTGGGCATCTTGGCTTTAGGAAGGCGGCTGCGGGGATGGGTCAGAATCGCGTGCAAGTCCTCCGGGCTGAGACGGGCGCCGATGTTAGCCAAAGAAGAGCCTTTCTGGTCCCCCTGGCCCGGCAAAGAATGGCAGGCCCAGCATCCCAGGCGCCGGGCCAATTCCGGCCCGGAGACCTCCGGGGCCGGGGCCGCAGCCAGGAGCAGGAAGAGGATCAGGCCCAGAGAGGCCGGCCGGGCTGTCCTCAAGGCCGGGCCTCGCTTGCGGCGATCATCTGTTCGATTTCGGCCCTCTCCGGATGCTGGGGATTAAGAGCCAGGGCTTGTTTCAGAAGGGGCGCGGCCTTGGCCTTTTCGCCCTGGTGGTAAAAAGTAACCCCCAGGTTGATCATGGCCACCCAAAATTTGGGGTCGGCTTCGAGGGCTTTTTGGAACGCGGCGATTTCTTTGGCCCGCAGCTCGGGAATCCCCAGTTGGTTGGCCTTTAAGCGATAGGCCATGCCCAGCATGTTGTAAGCTGCGGCCGCCTTGGGTTCCAATTCTGCGGCCCTCTGGAAATTAGCGATGGCCTGGTCGTACTCCTGTTTCTGAAAGTGGATGAAGCCCGCCTGCATATGTTTTTCCGCGGTCTCGCCGCCGCCGCCGCAAGAAGTCAAAATCACCAGCACCACCAGTCCCAGAATAAACTTATACATTGCCGCCACCGGCTCCTTTAATATTTTCCACAAAGTAGTTGGCCTTCCCCGTATAGTTAAAATAATCGCACACTTCTGGAGGCAGGTTTTCGACTCGCAGACTTTTTTCTATGGTCACTTCCGGCAGATCTTCCATCTCGCACATGACCGCTTCGCTTTTGGGGATATCCGGATCATACAGCATTAGGAAGGGTTTCATGGGATTTTGGGGATTAACCGACATTACCAGGGCTATGACCCCGTTGGAAAGCATAACCGGCGTCCCCGGCGGATAAACGCCGAGGCTGCGGATAAATAGGGTTACGAGTTCCGGGTCCAGGGCCTTTTTCCATTTGGTATACATAAACGACAAGGCCTGGTAGGGGTTCATGGCTTTCTTGGGATCAACATCGTTGCACAGAGTATCATATAGATTCACAATGCTAATGATTCGGGCCAGCTTGGAGATCTCCTCTCCTTTCATATGTCGCGGATAGCCCATGCCATCATATTGCTCATGGTGCTGCAAAATTGCCAGTGCCGCATTTTTGGGAAAATCGTTGCCTTTGGCCACAATCTCTACGCCATACCGCGGATGCAAGTGGATAAGATTTTGCTCAGCCTTGGTTAAAGGAGGAGCTTTTTTAAGCACCTTGTTGTCGATTTTACTTTTGCCGATATCGTGAAAGAGCGCGCCCATCCCCAAATCCCGCAGTTCTATGGGGCTTAATCCGGCTTTCGCCCCCAGCATCAGCGCCAACACCGAAACATTCAAGGAATGATGATAAATGCTTTCTTCGGTCTCCTTAATGGCCATGAGATGCATGACCGAATCATCATCGGTAAGGAATTTTGCCGCTATTCTCGTAACTAAGATTTTGGCATTGCCCACGGCCTCCTGGGAGCCGCTGATCATACTTTCCATCATATCGGGAATGCCTTGGATGGTGTCATTATAGTTGTCAATGCATTTGCGCAGATTTTCCTGTTTTTCCTTGAGCTTCTCGATACGCTCTTTTTTGATCTGCCACAGCAGCTTTACCACCGGGTCTTCCGGCGCCGGGGCCGCCGGTTTTTGCGGGGGAGCCGGCGCTGTCTTGGGTTGCTCGAGGGGCAGGGGTTGGCAGTCGCTTTTCTCCGGGACATAAATGACCTCGGCGATGCCTGCTTTTCTAAGGGATTCGATTTGCGCCGGAGTCTTTATCTTGAGGCTGTTAAAGAGAAACGGATGGTCAAACCAGGAATCCCGGAGCCGAATGAAAACCCCGGGCTGAAGTTGTTCAGTCTTGATACGCTGTTCGGTTTCGGTGGCGGTCAAAATTGACATATTCGGGATGGACCTCAATGGTATTATTCGGCAAATCCGGCCAACAGCTCAAAAAATTTTTCCAGGTCTCCCGGCTTGATGTCAGAGGTCCCGGAGGCCAGCGCCGGGGAGGAAATTATCCCTTGCCGGGCCAGGGCTTGTTTCCAGAGATTCGCCGGTCTTGGCCCGCAGAATTGGGAAACCTGCTGCAGCCGGTTGCCCTGGTCCCACAGGGCGTAGCGCCGGGCCGGGTCGTCCGCGGTCTCTTCGGGGTGGAGGCAGGCCCGGGCCACTCCCTGCCAGACCCGGGGCAGAATTTGGGCCGTGCCGGAGACCGCCCCCCAGGCTCCGGGCCGGGTCAGGAAGCGGACTTCGTCGGTTTCATAAAAGGCGAATCCGGGCCGGGTTGCGGCCGCGTGGTGATAGTGGAGGAAACGGCGCATCTCCCCCTGGTAGATCAAGCCGAGGACGCCGGGCAGGTCCGCCACTTTCTTGAAGACCTGGGTGCGGATGTTCAGATGCTTGAACATTCTCCCCCGGCGGCGCACCTCCCGGGGCAGGTTGAGAAGCAGGAAGGGCAGCTCCGTTTCCGCCAGCAAAGACCGGTAATATTGGGGCAGGCCCCGGTTGCTGTGATGCCACAGGGGCAGGTCCGCCAGAAAAAAGGGGCTTTGGTAATCCCGGCGCCGGATTTCCTCCCGGGTCCAGGCGGCCAGGGCCTTAGTCTCCTCCGGGCCGTCGCCGGTGATCCCGAAAAAAAGGGGGACCTGTCCGGCCACTGCCGCGAGCAGGTGGGAGAGCAACTCTTCCCGGATTTTTGGCGACAGTTCCAGGCCCTCCCCGGCCAGGGGGCTGCCGGCCAGCAAGCCGTCGGAGAAGGGCAACACCCGGGCCAACAGCCGGTCCAAACCGGGGCCGTCCAGGGTCCCGGCCGTGGTCAGGGGGGTGACCAGGTCGATTATTAACCCGGCCGGCGGAGCGGAAAAAGTGAGCGGCATGGCCATAGATAACCTGCCTCTAGAGTTCAAAGTTCAAAGTTCAAGGTTTCGCGGCGGCTTGATCGGGTCTCTTAGCCCTTAACTTTGAACTTTGAACCTTGAACTTGGAACTATCTGTTACGCCGTAAACTTAAACTCCCCCCGCCCCAACAGATCGTGAAGATGGACGATGCCCAGGACGGTGTTCTTTTCATCCACCACCGGGAGCACAGTGACCGCCTTGTGCTCCATGAGTTCCAGGGCCTGGGAGGCCATGGACCCGGGACCGATGGTCCGGGGCTTGGGGGTCATTAGATCTTTGGCCTTTTTGTCCTGGATGTTACCCCACTTCTTCAAGGCCCGGCGCAGGTCCCCGTCGGTGATGATGCCTTTAAGAAGGCGGCGCCGGTCCACCACCAGGGTGGCGCCCAAAAGCTTGGCGTCCATTTCCCGGACAACCTCTGCCAGGGTGTGGTCCGCCAGGGTAAAGGGAATTTGGCCGCCGGTGCGCATCACCCCGGAGATGGCCAGGGTGAGGCGCTCGCCCAGGGAGCCCCCGGGGTGGAAGCGGCGGAAGTCGCTGACCTTAAAGCCCCGCTTGGTGAGCAGGGCCACGGCCAGGGCGTCGCCCATGGCCAGCATGGCGGTGGTGCTGGCCGTGGGGGCCAACCCCAGGGGACAGGCCTCCCGGGGCACGCCGGTATCGATGGCCACCCGGCTGTGCCGGCCCAGGGTGGAGGCTATCCGGCCGGTAAAGGCGATCATCGCCGCGCCCAGGCGCTCCAGGCTGGGAAGCAGAATGGTCAACTCCTTGGTTTCGCCGCTGTTGGACAAGGCCAGGACCACGTCGTCCCTGGAGACCATGCCCAGATCGCCGTGCATGGCCTCCACCGGGTGGAGAAAGAGGGCGGGGGTGCCGGTGGAATTCAGCGTGGCCACCAGCTTGCGGCCAACGATGCCGGATTTGCCCACTCCGGTGACGATCACCCGGCCTTTGGCCCGGTAGATGAGGTCCACCGCGTTGACAAAACTGGCGCCCAGCTTGGGGATCAAGGCCGCGATCCCCTCGGTCTCAATTTCCAGGACTTCCCGGGCCAGGTCTAAGAGATTGACAGCCATGTGGTATTTCAATCCACCGGCACGGGGGTCAAGTCCCGGCCCACCATGATGCCGTCCTTGCCCCGGCGTTTGCTGCGAAACATGGCCTGGTCGGCGATCTTCAGCAGCGTCTCCCGGTCCTGGGCGTCCTGGGGCAGGGTGGCCACGCCGTAGCTGGCGGTGAGCCGGAGATCGATGCCTTCTTTCTGGAGAAAAACGGCGCGGTTGATGGTCCTGCGCA
>Ga0233425_10009877_pt1 | contig 11877 bp, 13 predicted proteins | sample Watercolumn_Towu_2_FD_181712 | JGI IMG/M metagenome (GOLD analysis project Ga0233425, IMG submission 181712) | Freshwater microbial communities from Lake Towuti, South Sulawesi, Indonesia - Watercolumn_Towuti2014_140_MG | ecosystem: Environmental > Aquatic > Freshwater > Lake | place...
AAGTTCCAAGGCTTTTTCTTTTGTTTTGTTTCCTAAAAGTAGGGCGATAGAATCTGTGTCGCTGTAAGTTACTTTGAAACCTTCTTTTTCAATTTTTTCAATTGTTTCTTGAATATATTTTCTTGCCAAGGCTGCTGTAGAAGCTGCTGCTTCCAGGCAGTAATATCTAGCTCCAAAGAAGCCCAAATAACCGTAACTTGCATTTGCTAGAAGTTTATATGCATTGCTTCTTGTTCTTGCCATATTGTCTTTCTTTTCTTGAAATTCTTTTTTATACTTTCTTCTTTTTTCTATAACTTCTTGAAGTATTAAAGGAAAGAATCCTGGTTTTTTGGAAAAGAAAACTGCTCCCGTTGGCAAGTTTACTTCATAACCTTCTTTTTTATCTGATAAGGTTGACTTAGAAAGATTAAATGAAACAATTACAGAAGCATACATGCTTGTAAAATCAAACATAGCTAGATTTTCATATAGTCCTGGCTGGGGCTGGAAGACAAAAGCACCTTCATATTTTTCTCTTGCTCTTCTTTTGTTTATTTCTTCATGAATTGGCCTTTTTTCTGCTATCTCATTAAACTTCTCGAGATTGTGAATAATGTAGTTTTCTACGTGCGCAGACATTGAATCTCTGCAGATATTATGAAGAGGCTCTTGCATGATTCTTGAAAATTCCTGCAAATCCGGCCAGGCTTTTAATAATAGTTTGTAAGTCAGCAAGGAATCTTGCAGATTATATTCAAAATAGGGTTTCCATTCATCTTTTTCTATCTTTGATGAGTGCTTAAATTCGTGTTCTAATTTTTTTTCACCAAGTAATTCGGAAGCAACTTCATTTAAAGATAAAGTTTCAGATTGAAGATATTGAGAATAAGCTGTTTCTATGAATCTGAATAAATCAATATGAACAATTCCATCAATTTTTACACTTGTCCTTAGACTTCCTGAAATTCTTGGCTGTGAATTATCCAAACCTAAATCTAATTTAACTCCAAGTTTTTGTGCTCTTGTTCTTAAGTAAGGCAAATCAAAACCATCTGAATAATAGCCAACTAAAATATCTGGGCTTTCTTGTTTTACTAATTGCACGAAAGCTTCTAACATTTCTGCTTCGTCTTTGTAGCATTCTACAAAATTCAAATCTGATTTTTTCCAGGTTAAGATTTTCCTAGTTTTTTCTGAGTATAAAGAAATCATTAAAATTTCTCCTGCGCCTACTTCAAATTCATCTGCTTCAATATCAAATGCTAGGATTTTTGGTTTAAAGTCTTCATTATTTGCAGGCTTTATCTCGTCTACTTTGACACATAAATCTACATCTAAGTTATCTATTCCGAATTCGCTTGTTAGCTGGCCCGAGATTTTATGCCATTGTAATGGCATTAACTTTCTTTCTCTTATGTATTGAGTTATATATCCTAAATCATATTCTCTTCTTGCTTCAATTTCTTCATAATCCATTAAATCAGCTATTGCATGAGCATCTTTGTAATTAGAAATAAAGATTTTTAGAGCCTGAACTGGTTTTCCTAGAAAGTTTTTGCTGCAATCTTCTACTTTGATTACTTTTGTTGTTCTATTAGCTGATTCTACTTTTAATTTCAGGATTTTTTCTTTCAAGTTTTCTATTTGCTTATTGTTTGTTCCTTGCTTTAATATTGCCCAGAAATAAACATCACATTTGTCAATTACACAAGCTCTTTTTCCTTCTAAAGTTCTGCCTATGATTTTTGCATAATTTCTGCCTTCATAATCAAAATAGTCATAGTCTATAGGGATAAAGGTTAGTTCCATGACATTTGAAAGTTACGGGCTTTTTTATGGTTTTAGTTAGGTTTAATGTTACTATTAAGTAGTAATAGTAGAAAGGTTTTTAAATGGTGTTTTTATATAAGTAATATGGCAAAAAGAAAAGAATTAACTGATGAAGTAATCTTGAAATCAAGAGAAGCTGTTTCTAGATTTGGAAATATATCCCCTTTACAAATGTCTAGAATAACTCAATTAAACCTTGTGGGCTTATTTTATTCAAAAATACATGGAGTTAATTTATGTAAGGTGCCTGAAGCTCAACTTTTTAGAATTGCTGAAAGAATTTATCAAAAAATGCCAAATGATGCTAAAGAGCCAACTTCATTTGAAAAACCTTTTTTAGGGGATATTCAAAGACTTCAAAAAATGATAAGGGATGGAGAAGATTATAGTAATTTTGATGAATCTTTATGCATAAGATTAGTTGAAAATTTTCCAGAAGATCATTATTTGAATAGTGTTTATTCTAGAGCTAAAAGCAGAAGAGCTAGTGCTTAGTTAGTTTTTTATATTCTTAATTTCTGATAATAAGATGGGATTGCAGATTGGTGATATTGTTCCTAGAACAGATGTAAGTTTCAGTGAGTTGAAAGGCAAGACATTAGCTGTTGATGCTTTCAATACTATTTACCAATTTATTTCTACTATCAGACAGCCTGATGGGACTCTTTTGATGGACAAGCAAGGCAGAGTTACCAGTCATTTATCTGGATTATTTTATAGGAATGTTAATCTTCTTGTTGAAGGAATAAAGCTTATTTATGTTTTTGATGGCAAACCTCCTGCTTTGAAATACAAGACTAGTGAAGCAAGACAAGAGATGAAGAATGAAGCTAGGGAGAAATATGAAAGAGCAAAGGAAGAAGAAGATGTTGAGAGTATGGGGAAATATTCCAGGCAGTTAGCTTACCTGAATAGTGAGATGGTTGAAGAAGCTAAAGAATTATTAGAAGCTATGGGAATCGCTGTTGTGCAAGCTCCAAGTGAGGGAGAAGCTCAAGCTGCCTGGCTTGCCAAGAATAATGAAGCTTATGCTGTTGCTTCACAGGATTATGATTCTTTGCTGTTTGGAGCTTCTAGGTTAATCCAAAATTTAACTATGGCTAGAAAAAGAAAAACAGCTTCTGGATTTATTTATATTTCTCCTGAAATTATTGATTTGCAGAAAACTTTGAATAATCTGCAATTAAGCCATGATCAGCTGATAAGTTTGGGAATACTTGTAGGAACTGATTATAATCCTGGAGGACTTAAGGGGATAGGGCCTAAGAAGTCACTTGCTCTTGTGCGTGAATTTAAACAGCCTGCTATAATCTTTAAGAATTTGCAGGAACAAATAGACAAACAAGAAAACAAGTTTGATTGGCAGGAGATATTTGAGCTTTTTCACAAGCCTAATGTTGATGCTAAAGCTAAAATAGTATTTCCAAAGCCTGATTATGAAAAAGTCAAAAGAATCCTATTAGAGCATGATTTTTCTGAAGAAAGAATTGACAATCAGCTTGCAAAGCTCCTTGAAATTAAAGAAAGAAGCAAGCAGAGGACTTTGTTTTAGTTTAATTAATGAATATGAATTTTTAGGGGAATTAAATAGGGGTTTTTGTGGGGTTTCTTGTGAAATTAGAAGGTTTTTTAAATATAAAATAATATATTAGAAGATGAAAAGAGGAATAGTTGTTTTGGTATTTGCTTTGCTGATAGTTTCTGCGGCTTGTGTTATTGCTGAGGAAATTGTTACTGCTAGCGCTGATGCTAATGCTCCTGCTGGTGAAGGGGCTTCAATTAGTACAGAAGGAGCTTCTGTCAGCCCTGCCAATATTGGTGATGAGATTAACAAGGGAAATCAAGAATTGAAAGAATGGTTTAACAGCTTGTTGAGTTCAAGCAGCAAGCCAGATAAGATGCTTGACAAGGTAATTGTCCCAGAAGGAATAATGGCATCAATACTCAAGATTTTATTTAAAGTTAATGGAGAGTTGAATGTCCAGCTTTTGATTATTTTAATAGCAGTTTGGTTTATTGTTTTTATGGTTGCTAATTATATTTTTAGTGCTGTAAACAAGACTTCTAATTTTTCTGTTTTTTATTCAATTGGGATAACTTTCTTTTTGGGCTTTATTGGAGCAATTAAGCTGATGTCTTATGGCTTTATTGCTTTGGGGAATAAGAGCAATTTCCTGAAAGATGCTGGCTGGGGTGAAATGGTTTTTCTTGCTTTGCTGATAGTAGTTGGTTTTGCTATTTGGTATGTTGGCAGTCTTTTTATGAAGGCTTTGAAAGAGAATAGAGATGATGAGGAAGCAAGGGCTGGTAGGATGAAGGTTGAATCAGGTATAAATGCTGCTGAGAGTGTTGGCAGGGCAGTATCATCTCAAGAAAGAGATTTTGAAAAACAAGGATATTTTGATAGCGAGAGCAGTTAGTTTATTCTTTATTAAATCTAAATAGTTTTTTTGCTAATTCAATTATTTTTTCTTTCCAGGTTAAAGCTTTTTCCCTGCCTGTTGTTATCACTTGTGCAAATCTTTGAGTTCTTTTTTGGGCTATTTCTGTCAGCTTTTTTTCTGCTGCTTCTTTCTTTGCTTTTAAATAAGAAGCAATTATCTCTCCGAAGTAATACATAAGAATTATTACTGCCAAGATTCCAAATTCTATCAGCATTTGAGCCCACCAGGATTCTTTGCCTAAAATAAAATTGAAAATGAGGTTTGTAAGATTCCTGTAAACATTAACTTGGGCTAGAATTACTGCCAGCAGGAATCCTAAAAATCTGAATGGGGATTTTGGATTTTTACCTTTGACTACTTTTTTTATCCAGAATGCTGTAAAAATCCACAAGAATAAAACAAAATAAAAGCTAGGAGTTAATTTATAAGGCTCGCCAAATAAAATTTTAAAAAGAACTATTGATTGGGCATTGTTCTCAAGAAATTTATTTATAGGGCCTGTTATTTTGTTATCGAATATTATTTTCCTGTATTGCTGTACAAGAAAAGCTCTTTTTTCTTTATCTCCAAAATCCTGAATTTTTGCATTAACATCTTTTATTTGCGTGTTAATATTGTCTATGTCTCCTAGAGCCATATCCTCGGCTCTGGCTGCTACTGCCAATAGCAAGACAGCTAAAATAATGAATAATACTATAAACTTGGCCCCTTTTCTCATCTTCTTCTTAGTATGTATAGGTTTTTAAAGCTAGAGATGAATTTATAAAGCACTTAGTTACCTATAGATTTATAAATTTAACTATATAGTAGTAACAATAGAAAGGTTTAAATACTTGCTATGCTAGGTATAATAGAGACAAAATGGATTGGAAAAAATTTGGAGAAGGAGTATTGAGAACTGCTAAAGGTTTAGGCAAGACTATTAAAGAGGTATCTGGCGATATAGCGAGCGATTGGCAAAAAAGCAAGGAGATTGCGGCTCAAAGGAGAGGAGAACGAGAAAAAAGTGGTTGGGAGTCTAGGTTAACTAAATTAGCTGAATCAGGCGCTCAAATATCTGAACTTAATGTTCTAAGTGGTTTTAGAAGAGTTAATAATGTTCAATGTACAAGATATGGAAATGCTGTAGATTACTTATTTGTTGGAACAGATGATAGAGGTAGAGTTTATACTCAAGGATTAATATATGTGCCTGGGGATGATAAAAATCCTGCACCCCAGATTTTTTTATATGGAAATAGAAACGCACCTCAGCAAGAAAATTAATAGCTTTTATCCTCCAAATCCGCCATCTTTTGTCCCACCAATTTTCTTTTTTTCTTCTTTGACAACGTTTTTTCCACCTTTAAAAAATAAGCCGATACCCCTACTAATATAATAATCTGTTGCATTTTTGATTCTTTCACCTAGTAGATTTAAGAATTCTGTACGATTATCCATCGAGAAGAAAACTAATAGTGCGCTGATTGTTACTCCAGTTAGGATGCCTTTCAGCCAGAAGAATGTGTCATTGAGCCAGCACATTGGCCAAAATACAAGCTTTGGAATTGTTAAAAGCAGGCCAAGCTTTCCGCCAGAAAGGCCGAATAAAATAAGATATACTATTGATAAAAAAATCCATAATGACATGTATCTGCCATTATAAATCTCTCCATTGAATTTAACTCCACCCCATCTACCCAACCATGTATACCATTGTCCAAATCTTAATTCTTCTTTAAATTTTTCTCCACTCTCAGTTTTTCCAGAAAATTCCCAAGTTCTTCTTGAGAAAAAGACTACTAAGAAATTTGCAATAAACAATGCAGCTAAATCTGCTAGCAGTGTGGGAAGTGAGCTTATTATCCCAAAAGTTCCGCCCCCGAAATAAGGCTTATTGCATATAACACTTTGTGCAAAACTTATAATACTCCCACCAAAAACATTTAATTTTCCTGAAATTCCGAGAAAAAGCCCTATTCCTGCACCTATTCCAAAGCCTATCCATGAATTAAACTTTGTGGACTTTGCTACTATAATCTTTCCTATTAAACCAAGCACTATTGCAGCAAGTAATCCTAGAAATACCTTTGTGTCATTCAGCCAATTAAACCATGATGAATATTCTTTAAAATCATTATCACTCAAAATTCTGCTTATTGGGTTTTGTTCTTCTGAACCGGGTTGATTATTTTTATCTCCCTGGCCCGATATTACTGGGCTGTTTGATGACTCAAAATCATTTTCACTTATTGCGTATGCAAGATTCAAAATTAATATAGATAAAATCAGCACCGCTGCTATTAATGCCTTTTTTTTGTTAAATGACAGGTCCATATTAAGAATATTGTTTATTTTCCTGTGCTGGAGCTCATTAAATCTCCAGCTCTGTTTCTTGATTCTGCCCTTGCACGTGCAAGTTCTTCTCTTTGTGCTTCAATTGCAGCTTCTCTTTCTTCTTTCATAAGCCAGTTATTTATATACTTATTTCCAAAGCCCATTATAGCAATAACTGCTATAGATGTGATTAACAGCACTATTAACATGATATTATCATAACTTGTTATAGTTGCCATAATCTCTGCCTTTGACTTGCTGATAAATGGGGCTAAGTATTTTGGTATCTCATGTAATTGACATATTCCAGCATCTGAATCTTTAAGTTTAAAAAATTCTATGCATTCATCCGATTTTTTTGAAACAACTTTGAAAAAGTATGAATACATCATTAAAAAGAGAGTTTTGAAACCTAAATAAGCACCATAAATAATCCAGATTATCTGCTGTGCTCTTATTCCGATTGGAGATGCTCTTTTTGCTACAACCATTGAAAAGAATAATAATATCGCTATTGGGAAGAAAACAGAAAAAACCACACCCATTGCAGTATATGAAAATAACATTGTAATAAACTCTTTTGTAGTTATTGCTATTGTTCCTAAGAACCCTCCTAAAAAGGCAATTATCCATTTCAAAATTGCGCTTGAAGGCAAATTGAACTCTTTTAATGAAGAATAAATTAATATTACAATCATTATAAATATAAAGTATTTCATTGTCTCCTGCATTAGTGCAAGGTCTCCGGTATTTTTTATATTAAATCCTCTTTTCCAGAGGTCTATTCTTGAACTTATATTAAAAAAATCAGAAAATCCGAAGAATCCTATATCATCACTTTCTTTAATATCTGCAATGTCCGAGGCTTCAGGCAAATATGCAGATTGGGCATGAGTATTTATAAAGACAAAATTTTGCTGTTCTTGGGTTAGGCTATCAAAGCTAACTGTTGAACCATCTTGTGCTGTGATTGTGCCTGTTTCTTCGTTCAAGAAGTATTGTGAATTTGGGATATTGATTGCAGCACCAGCAAAAGCTGCTGCTGATATTATCAAAACTGAAAGTAATATAGAGAGTAACAGCAACTTACACGCCCTTTTTTCCATTACTCTTTTAGAATTGTTTTATTTATAAATCTTTTTGTTTTATAATATATCTTTTGAAAATTGAGAATTTTTTATTGATGAAGAAGAAATATTTATAAACTCATAATAAGTTTAATTGAGATGAATAAAAAGGTGTGCTTAATGCTATTCTTTGGATTAGCTGTAATAATTACTGCTGGTTTTGCACTTGCTGCAAATGTTGGAGATGGCTTGCCAAATATCATTGAGCAAATTAGAAGCTTTTTCAAGCCGATATTGATGGCTCTTTTTGGGGAAGAATTTGGAGAAGTTTATTTATTTGAAAAATTACTGTTTGCATTGATGATTATTGCTGCCAGCTATATGGCATTAGACAGAGTTGATACTATAAGAAACAACAGCTTTGTTTTATGGACTTTATGCATATCAGTTACTATTCTTGCTGTTAGGTTTATTGCCCAAGAAAATATTATCCAGTTTTTATTGATGCCTCAAGGGATTTTTGGGATTGCCATGATTACTGTGATTCCTCTGGCTTTATTCTTCTGGTTTGTTGAATTTGGGTTAGAGGGAGCGAGAGCAAGAGTTATAAGGAAAGTGTCATGGGCTGTTTTTGCAGCTGTTTTTATAATTTTGTGGTATAAGCAGTTTTATCTTCCAAGCCAGACTGGCATGGGGTTTTCAAATGTTGGAAGCTCTATTCTTAATCTTGGCAGTTGGGGCGGGGAGTGGGGCTATATGTACTTAATTGCAGCAGCTATTGCAGGAATATTATTATTTGCTGATGGGACAATTCAGGGGGCAATGCACAAGTCAAAGATGAATACTCATGTAGAAGCTATTAAGGAAAGGCAGATTGCTATGATAAAGAAAAAGATGGAAGATGCCCATGACAAGTTCAGCGGGGAGGCATTGACCAAGAGAATCAAGGAATTAACTGATGAACTTAATGAGGCTTTGAAAATTGGGAGCTAAAATGAAAAAGAGCTGGTTGTTATTGCTGTTGGGATATTTAATCCCTAGTGTTTCTGCGCAGATTAATTTTTATCAGGGCTCCTCGCAGTTAATTCAGTGGATTCAGGACTTGTTTTATCCTGTTTTTTCTGCCTTGTTTTCAGGAGGATTTGATTACTTGTTTGAAAGAATTTTGTTTTTCTTTATAATAATAGTATTAGTGTTTATTGCATTAAGAAATGTTCCTGTCATAGGGGGCAATAAAGTTGCATTGTGGGTTTTGGTTTTTTCAATCTCTACTTTAGCTGTCAGATTTACACAAGACTTAGATTTTGTAAGGTTTGTGCTTTTTCCTTACAGCATCTTGGGAGTTGCTTTATTGTCAGGATTGCCTTTTGTCATTTTCTTTTTCTTTGTGAACAGCTTTGATGAATCTGCTGTAAGAAAAGTTTTATGGAGCTTTTATATTATTATTTATTTAGGATTATGGTATTTTAATCTTCAGGAATTGGGAGATATAGCTTACATTTACTTGTTTGCAGGCATTCTGGCTTTTATAATGCTTATTGCTGACAGAGTTGTCAGGGGAGCTTATGTTAGAGCTGCAATAAAGAAAGGATTGAAGCCCCATATGGTTGAGCAGATGATTGATTTAAGAAAAAAAATTGAAGAAAATACTAAGAGGCTAAATGATGCTAGTGGAAGCGAGAAAGAGGTTTTAAGCAAGAAAATAGCTGATGATTATGATACTATGAAAAAGATTTCCAAGGGCATGGTTTAATAATTAATTGATAATACTCTATGATTGGAATTAATTTTATTTGAATTTGTCGGGTTGTTGAATTTTCTAAGCTGAATAAAATTTAATAATTTATAATACTTTTGGGAGAGTAATTAAATTATTGCGGGGATTATGTTATTTCTTGAGGTGTTTTTAATTAATTGCTAATACTCTTTGATATTGATAAGTAATTTTTCTAGCTATGAGGGGTTTTATGTTATGTTTATGTGTTTAAAATAAAATTCTAAAATTAAGATTAATTTTTGTGCTTTCTGTAGCCGACTATTTTATCGCCTTCATATATTGGGACTTCTTCTGCTATATGCTTTTCCTTGCTTTCATATACTTTATGAGAACTTCCTGAACCAAAGCTGAAAGGTGATTTGAACATGAAAGCTCCTAATATTATCAAAGCTATTGCAATTCCTGTTACTATGTAGGGATTCTGATTTAGGAAAGCTACTTTTTGTTTTAAAACTAAATTAGCAACTAACAATACTAATCCAGAACCAGCTAAAATGTAACCTGTTAAGTTCTCCATCTTTTTTCTTTTTTTATTATGGCTGGTAAGTTTTTAAACTTTGCTTTATGCAGCTTTTACCTGCTCCCCACTAAGTATCTCTCTCCACTTTTTACCATAATTCTTTATTTCTGCATATCTTCCTGCTTCGACTGCTGCTTGTTTTACTTCTTTATTTAATTTTTTCATTGCCGTCTTATAGTAAGTATCTTGAAAAGTTGCCAATACACCGACATATGGAATAAGTGAGAATGCTTCCATTGTTGCCCAGAATGGAAGGGCAGTTACATGCCCTGTTTTTGTAGCGTAATATGCAGCGTAAGGTATTTTTGGAATGAGTTCTATTGCTTTTTCTGTCGCGCCTGCAATAAAGCTAGCTACAGGAGTTCCAACAAGAGCACCAATTTGTCCTGCTAATCCTAGCCCTGCTAAATACTTGTCCCAGGTATCTATTCTCTTTCCCCACTTAATCGGCCCACCATACCTTTTTTTTAGCTTCTCAACTACTTCTTTTAATTTTCTTGCAGCATCGGGATTTTTTTCCAATTCTGCCATTCTGCTTTGCACTTCAGGGTCTTGAAAAGCTGCTCCAATTGCTGCTTCTAAATCTTCACTCATTTTTTAGCTATTTCATTTACTACTTCAGAAAAAGGGAGAATTCCTTGAAATACTTTATTTGAGATTACTGGACAAAACAAACGATTTGTTACTGTCATATATGCATAAGCCTCGGATATCTTATTGTTCTCTTCTATTGAGAATATATCTTTTGTGCTGATTTCGAAAGCAGTTACTTTTTTATGGTCGCGGTTTTTTGCTATTACCTTATAGACTATATCTGTTAGTGTTATTATTCCTATTGGAAATTCCTTATCTAGAACAATCATCTGCTTTGAACCTTGCTTTTCCAGGATTTTAGAAACCTCAAGAATACTGGTATTCATTGAACAAGTCGGACACTTTACTAATTTGCACTCTTTTATCAACTTATCTCTCATTTAATTTATTATTATTGGAAGTTAATAAATCTTACTAATGTTTATAAGTAAATAATTCTTATTGATAATATGAAAAGTTATGATGTTATTGGGAATATTGCCATATTAAAGCATGATAAAAATAATAAGAAGCTGGCAAAGAAAATATTAAGGCAGAATAAAAATATTAGAACTGTTTTGGAGAAAAAAGAAAAAGTTCATGGAAGATTGAGGACTATCAAGACTAAATTTCTTGCTGGAGAGAAAACTAAAGAAGCCTTGTACAAGGAAAATAATTGTGTTTTTAGATTGAATGTTGAAAGCTGTTATTTTTCTCCAAGGCTTTCTGAAGAAAGAAAAGAAATTGCTGCTAAAATAAAAAAGAAAGGAAATATTTTAGTTTTATTTGCAGGGGTTGGGCCTTTTGCGTGTGTTATTGCCAAGAATAATCCTAAAACTTCTGTTGTAAGTGTTGAGTTAGGCAGAGAATGTTGTAAATATGCCCTTATTAACAAGAGAATGAATAAATTAGATAATTTAGATGTTTTGCAGGGTGATGTGAAAAGAATCTTGCCCAGATTAAAAGAAAAATTTGATATTATTGTGATGCCCCGCCCCCAGCTTAAGGATACTTTTCTTAAAGAAGCTTTAAAAGCAGCTAGACGAGGAAGCTTGATTTATTATTATGGATTTTCCAGAGAAGATGAGCTTCCTGCTGTTGAGAAAGAGCTTTATGATGAGGCTAAGAAAATTAGGAAGAAAATTAAAATTCTAAAAGTCAAGAAAACAGGGGAAATTGCACCTTATAAGTACAGATTCAGAATTGAGATAAAAGTTTTATGATTGACTCTAAGGATGTTAGTGTTCCAAGCCCCCTGAGCGACCCGAAAACCTGTCTGTTTTCTGGATGGAGCGAAGCGAGGAACTGAAAAGTTTCAAATCAGCTGTAAAATTATATATTAAATGAAAGAATAAAGGGCAAGAATTA
>Ga0233425_10009878_pt1 | contig 11875 bp, 9 predicted proteins | sample Watercolumn_Towu_2_FD_181712 | JGI IMG/M metagenome (GOLD analysis project Ga0233425, IMG submission 181712) | Freshwater microbial communities from Lake Towuti, South Sulawesi, Indonesia - Watercolumn_Towuti2014_140_MG | ecosystem: Environmental > Aquatic > Freshwater > Lake | place: Indonesia...
CGCCCGGGTCGCCTACGACGCCCAGCAGCATCTCCTCACGTATGTCGTCACCAACTGGTACGTCATCGGCGGACTGACGAACCGGCATGTGCAAACGCTCCGCGTACCGGTGATCAATGAATAACTCGACGAGACGCGAAGGGCGGGCCCGAACGTCGGGTTCCGTCCTGATGGCCGCCCTGACGGTCCTCTTCGTCGCCGCCCTGATGGTGGGCGCGCTGATGCACATGACATCGAGCGGCCTGCGGCGCGCGCGGCGGTGGCACAACTACGACCAGTGCCTGCTGTCGGCGCAGACGGCGCTCGAGCAGACGAAACACGACATCCAGTGCACCTTCAAGGACTACTTCGAGAGCCGGGTCGAGCAGGCGGGCGCGGTGAGCTGGTTCGACCTCTTGGGCTGGTTCGATCAGCCGGAGACCTTCCCGGCGAATTTCATCGGGCCTTCGGGCCACCGGTACGACACGATGCAGAACGCCTCGGTCCTGGGCGCGACGGCGACCGTGGTCATCGTGCAGGCGGTTGAGGAGGGTTTGGGCAACTACCTCTCGCGGGATCTGATCCTGCAGGCGCAGGCGCGGATGCCCGGCGGCGTCGTCCGGACGGTCGAGGAGCGGGTCCGCTTCGGCATCCGCATGACGCCGATCTTCGACTATTCCTATTTCATGAATAACTTCGGCTACTTCTGGGGGCCGGACGTGCGGAGCCACGGCGACATCCGGGCCAACGGCGACCTGTCGGTCGACAACCGTTCGACGATCAACGGCGACGTGTATGCCGCGCCGAACGCCGAGATCGGCGCGCCCGGCGATGTCATCATCTCGGGCGGATCGTGGGGCCAGTACGACATGTCGCAGTACGGCACCCTCGCGCCCTCGGCCGCCCGGCCGATGAACCCGGCCAACGCGGACACGAACAATCCGATCGGCTGGGACATGGGGTACAACGTGGAGACGGAAAGCTACGCCCACCACGACGCGCTCGAGATGCCCTACCTCGGTACGCTGAGCACCTACGAGTCCTACGCGCAGCGCTACAACGGCACGATCAAGCAGCGCGCGTCGTCGGGCGGGCCATGGCAGACGCTCGTGACGAATGTCTACTCCGGAGCGGGGCCGGACAACACGGCGAACACCCCCGACGACGGATCGGTCGTCCTGATCGGAACCGCGGACCGGCCGATCCAGGTGGAGGGGCCGGTTGTCGTGCGGGGCGACGTGGTCATCAAGGGCGTCGTCACCGGACAGGGCTGCATTTACGCGGGCCGCAACATCCACGTCGTCGGCGACGTGACCTATGCCAACCCGCCGTCCTGGCCCAAGCCCGACAACAACCCGGCACAGACCGCCGCCGACAACGCCAATCGAGATCTCGTGGGTTACGCGGCGAAGGGCAACATCATCCTCGGCAACTACACGACGTCGACGTGGCGCGACCGGGTGGCGTCCCTGATCCGGCCGACGTTCACCAAGCCATACCAGGTCGACGGATCGGATGCCGCGCTGGGCTACGACAGCGACGGGAATCCGGCCAACGGCTACCAGTTCAACGGCGACTACACGGCGAATGACGGCGGCCTGAAGAAAGGGTCCGGAAGCACGACCGTGAGCCGGAAGTTCTACGAGTCAAGCCTGGCGGATACGTACATCAACTCCATCGCCTCGCAGTACGTCGAGCGCCTGGACGGCGTGTTCTACAACAACCACGCCATCGCCGGCACGGTCGGCAACTCGTCGACGGGCTTCAAGTTCAACGGCTCGATGGTCGCCCGGGACGACGGCATCCGTTACCGCGTCCGCGTGGAGATGAGCTGGGACATCCGCCTGGGCAGCCGCAGTCCGGAGATGCTGGACTTGTTCTTCTACTTCCCGCAGGTACTGGCCCGCCCGTGGACGCAGGCGTGGCGCGAGGCGCCGTGAGATGAAGCGGCTTCGCGACGTCGCCCTTTTGTCGGTCCTCCTGGCGGCCGCTGTCTCCGCCCCTGCGACCGTGCCCGACGAGTCCCGCGATCGCACGGTCATCGAGCGCGACCGCGCGACGTCGAACTACGAGCGCAACGTCGCCCAGCGCCGGCGGATGCTCGAGGAGCAGAAGGCGCAGGCCGAGAGCCTGATGGGCATGAGCTGGGCGGAGTACGAGGCGCGGCGGCGCCCGGACGGAAGCCTGGACCGGTCGCCGGGAGTCCGTGCGGCGGTCCGCTTGGCGTACCTCTCGCGCCCGGCCCCGGCCTCCGCCGCCCGGCCGGCCTCCGCCGCCGAAACGCCCGGGGCCACCGGCCGGTCAACCTGGCCGGCGCAACTCGCGGTCCTGGCCGCGCTGGCCGCGGGTCTGGCGGCCGTCCGCTTCATCTTCCCGACCCGTTCGCCCGGCGCGGCGAAATAGCCGGCGGCGTCGCGGATCGGAAATGGGCCGGAGGCCGGGGCGATCCGCCGTCGGCGTCAGAAAACGATCGGGGCGAAGACGGGCCAGCCCGCGAGGCGCTCGCGTCCTTTCAGGAAGGCCAGCTCGACGAGGAAGTCGATCTCCACGATTTCGCCGCCGGCGTCGCGGATCATGCCGGCGCCGGCGGATGCCGTGCCGCCGGTGGCCAGCAGGTCGTCCATCACCAGCACGCGCGCGCCGCGCGCGATGGCGTCGACGTGCATCTGAAGCGTGGCCGATCCGTATTCCAGCTCGTACGACGCCTCGACGGTCTTGTACGGCAGCTTTCCCTTCTTGCGGATGGGAACGACGCCCGTTCCCAACCGGCAGGCCACCGCCGCGCCGAAAAGGAAGCCCCGCGCCTCGATCGCCGCCACGACGTCAACCCGCGAACCCGCGTGGCGCGCGGCGAAGAGGTCCACGGCCGCGCGGAACAGCGCCGCGTCGCCCAGCACCGGCGTGATGTCCTTGAAGAGAATGCCCTTGACCGGGAAGTCCGGGATGTCGCGGATGGCCCGCCGGATCGCCTCGACGCTCACGCTCGCCCCCTTTCGTTCTCCTTCTCGCGCCGCCGCCTCTCGGCCGCCTGCTCCAGGTCGGCCTCCAGCATCTGCCGGAGACGGAGGAGCGCGCTGTTCTGGAGCTGGCGAACGCGCTCGCGCGTGATGTGGAACCGCGCGCCGACATCCTCGAGGGTCTCGACCTTCGCGCCCTTGAGCCCGTAGCGGTGCTTCAGGATCTCCCGCTCGCGGCGGTCGAGTTTGTGCATGAGCGACTCGACCTCCTCGAGGAGCTGCCGGTCCATGATCTCCTCGTGCGGAAGGCGCACGCGTTCGTCCCCGATGATGTCGCCGAAGGTGCCGCTGTCCTCGTCGCCGATGGGCGCATCCAGCGAGGTGGGTTTGACGGCGACCGAGTTCCAGTGCCCGACGGTCGACGCCTCGACGCCCAGCGCGGCGGCGACCTCCGTCTCCGTCGGCTCGCGGCCGAGCTTCTCGGTGAGCGCCCGCTCCGCGCGCCGCATTCGCGCGATCTTGTCGACCAGGTGGGCCGGCAGCCGGATGGTCTTGCTCTGGTTGGCCAGCGCGCGCTTGATGGACTGCTTGATCCACCAGGCGGCATAGGTGCTGAGCTTGCCGCCCTTCTTCGGGTCAAATCGCTCGACGGCCTTGACGAGGCCGATGTTGCCCTCCGAGATGAGGTCGAGGAGCGGAAGGCCGTATCGGGCGTAGTCCTGCGCGATCTTCACGACCAGGCGCAGATTCGCCCGGATCATGTGCTGCCGGGCCTTCTGGTCGCCGCGCTTGATGCGCGCGGCCAGGCGCACCTCCTCCTCGGGCGTCAGCAGTCGCGTCTGCCCGATCTCCCGGAGGTAGATGCGAATCGTGTTGTCGCCCTCGTCCATGGTCATCCGGCGGCTCCCACCCACCGTGCGCCTGTCGGCGCCACGGCGCTGGAATCATAGCAGGTCGGTGTCCGCTGGCAAGGCGCTGGCAGGCGATGCCGGGTCCGTGGCGCCGGACGGCGGGGGGGCGCCGTCAGCGGGTCCACTGGACAACGCGGACCGTGCCGTCGATCTCCCGTTTCGCCAGCACGCGGACGCGGGCGCGCGCGCCGGCCTGCCCGGCCTCGGCGTCGACGCGGAAGAACGTGCTGCGCACGTCGAGCCACGGCAGGACGACGGCCGCGCGGTCGCGTCCGAGCAGCGCTTCGACCGCCGCGAGCGAGGCGAAGGGCGCGGCCTCGCGCATCGCGACCGCCTGCCGCGCCGCCCGTTCGGCGTCGGCGCCGAACACGGCCCGCAGCACCTCGATCGGCGCGGTGTTCACGTTTACGGGCGCGGGCCGGCCCGCCGGGAGGGGCGCGATGCCCAGCCGGCCGACGAGGGCGTCCGGCGCGCGGCCGTCGGGGGCGGGGATGGCGTTCGTGAGGGCCGCGCGGGACCAGCGGTCGGCGGCCGCGGCCTCGGCCCAGCCGGACAACGGACGGTTGGGGCAGGTCCGGGGCGGATCCCGGCGCGCGTAGAACGCCGACTCGCGGCGGCCCTCGTCGTCGGTGTCGATCCAGTCCCTCATCGCCTCCAGCCACGGCGCGGGGTCTCCGATGCCGGCCTCGCGGAGCAGCGCGTGCACGATGTGTTCCGCCGGACGGCGGCCGTCGGCGGAGGCCGCGACGCCGAGGTTGTTGAGGTTGAAGCGGCGATCCTCGTCCTCGGCGCGGGCGGCGAAGCGGATGCCGGAGGGAGCGGTCCCCTCGATGGCGGCGCACCAGTCCTCGTTCGTCGAGTCCACGGCGGCGGGGTCGTCCGCCAGGCGGCGGAGGACGCGCCAGGCGGCGTCGGACGCGACGGCGCGCAGCCGCTGTTCGCGCGCGACGGCCTCCGCCTCGCGCATCCGGGCCCGCGCGAAGGAGAGCGCCGCCATGGAGAGGAGGGCGAACACGCCGATGAGGGCCAGCGCGAGGACCAGCGCGACGCCGGCATCGGGGCGGCCGTCCGGCGCGTCCTCCGGCTCGGGCGGCGGGGGGCGTCGGCGCCCGCGCTGGAACACGGCGCCGATGGCGAGGGCGGCGGCGCCGGCGACGGCGAAGGACTGCGCGAAGTTCCGGCGCAGACCGGCGCCCGCGTCCGGACCGCGCGAGAGCAGCGTGAAGAAGAGGGCGATGACGAGCGCGACGGATCCGCCGGCCAGGATGGCGTGCCGCACCCCGCGGCGCACGCGGCGCACTCTCCGGGGCGGGGGCCCGCCGTTCGGGGCGGAGGTCATGGCTGTCGGTCGGCCCAGCGCGGCCGGTCGGTGAGGAACAGTTGATCGAGGTTGTTCAGCGGGAAGCCGTCCTTGAACGGGAAGTCGTTGGGCATACGGCCCTCGAGGATCGGGAACCAGCTCTTGTAGGAGCCGGTCTTGAGCGTGCGGATGTAGGGCCGGTCGCGGGTGAGGGTCGTGAAGTAGATGCCGCTGATGCGCCGGCGGTAGTCGTGGAATTCGTAGAACTCGTCGAGCGTGGGCGGGAGATAGACCGATTTCCGCGCCCCATACCAGGCCGTCGCCCACGGCATGTCGGTGCAGAGCACCTCCTCCGGGCGCAACAGGCGGCTCACGTGCAGGATGAAGGGCGGGAAGTACGGCGGGTACGGGATGCCGACCCGCGGCGGCAGGATCGCGACCACGAGCGGGGCGGCCGAGAGCAGGACGATCAGGGCGATGAGCGCGATGTTGAACAGCGGCACGCGGAACTGCAGGCGGTCGAGCAGCAGGAAGAAGAAGGCGAAGCCGTAGAGGATCACGAACGGCCAGCAGACGCACAGGAGGCGGAAGGTGCCGTCGCCGAAGAAGCCCGCGACGACCAGGAGCGACAGCATCGACACGACCAGGCTCCACCGGAACCGCTGCACGTCGCGCCGGATGAACCGGAAGAACAGCGCCGCGATGAAGAGCGGGAAGAGGATGCCCTCGCCGTAGCTGAACAGCCGCTCGGAGAACAGCCGGTTCACGCCCGACACCCACTTCAACTGCAGCGCGCGCACGACGGCCGCGAACGGGAGATTCGGCTTCAGCTGCCGTTCGATCAGGTCTTCGGGGGATATCGACGAATCGTGGAGCGCCGTGTGCAGGGCCATGCCGAACGGGTTGCCGGAGACGAGCGTGTTGCGCGCGAACCAGGGCGTCAGGCAGATGAGCACCAGCACGCCGTACAGCGCGGCCCAGCGCCATCCGCCGCGCCCGAACGAGAGCCAGACGTACAGCAGGAGGCCGGGCACGAAGGCCATCGCCGCATAGCGGGTGAGCGCCGCCGCGCCGGCGAACAGCGCGGAGATCGCGAAGGGCACGAGCCATCGCGCGACGGAGGCGCGCTCCTCGCGCGCGTCGCTCGACCGCAGCGCGAAATAGAACGCGCCGCTGGTGAAGAAGCTCACCATCGACAACCCCAGGCCGGAGATGCCGTCGTACCAGATGGTGTAGCTGAGGAAGTAGGTTGCGAGCGTCAGGGCCGCGATCCGGAAGCTGAACAGGCGCCGCGCGATCCGGTAGACGAAGATGCCCGTGAGCAGGGTGAAAAGGAGGTTGATGGGCAGGACGATCCAGCGCTCGGGCGGGTAGATGTCGCCGATCTTCTCGACGGCGAACGCGGTACGCCCCAGCCGGAAACCGGCCGCCAGGACCAGCGGATACAGCGGCGCGTTATAGAGGTCCGGGTGCCGGTCGATCTGGTCGCCGAGCGCCGGCCGGAAGGCGCGCAGCCGGGCCATGCTGGCGGGCCGGATGTTCTGCGTGATGAACGCCTTGTGCGTCATCAGGTTGCGCCCGAGCTGGGCGTAGTCCATCGCCTCGGCGTCCTTCAGGCCCCGGAACTGCGTCGCCGTGAAGATCAGCAGGACGGTCAGCAGGAAGAGCAGGCTGAGGCCGATCTGCACCACGCGCAGGCCGAAGCCCACGTCGATGTTGTAGACGAAGTCCTGAACCGTCGACTCGATCGGTCTCTTGGCCATCGCGCGCCTTCCATCCGTAGTGCAAGAGCGATGTATCATACGGACCGGATGGACGGAACGCAAGCCGCGGCCGACCGCGCGCCGAGGGCGGCGGGCGCCGCGTCCGCCGGAGGGCGACTCACAAGAGCCGGCCCACCTCGTCGCGCGACGGGAACGACGTCTGCGTACCGGGCTTGAGGACCGACCGCGTGGCGATCTCGCCCGCCCGGCGCGCGGCGTCGGCGAGCGCCCGCCCGCGCGCGAGTAAGTACGCCAGGCTGCCGACAAAGGCGTCGCCCGCGCCGGTCGTGTCGATCGCCGTCACCCGCCGCGCCGGCACGTGCTCCGCGCCGTCGGGCGTGACGACCAGACTGCCGCGCGCGCCGAGGGTCAGCACGACCGCGCCCGCCCCCCGCCGCAGGAACTCGCGTGCCGCCGCCTCCGCCCGGGCGGGCGTGTCCACGAGACGGCCGGTCAGCAGGTGCGCCTCGCTCTCGTTCGGACAGAAGACGTCGCTGAGCCGGTACGCCTCGGCCGGAAGGTCGGGCTTCGCCGGCGCCGGGTTGAAGATGGTGCGAACGCCGGCCGCGCGGGCCAGGCGCAGGGCCTGCAAGGTGCGCGCGAGAGGGATCTCGATCTGGCCCACGAGCACGTCCGCGCGCTCGATCGCCGGGCGCGCGGCGCGCACGTCCCCCGCCGTGAGCCGGTCGTTGGCGCCCATGACGATGACGATCCCGTTGCGGCCGTCGGGGCCGACGAGGATGGGTGCGACGCCGGAGGAGACGCCGCGCGTCACGCCGACGTGGCGCGCGTCGACGCCGGCGCGCCGGAAGTTGGCCAGCGTATCGCGCCCGAAGGCGTCGTCGCCGACGCGCGAGATCATCGTCACGCGTGCGCCGAGCTTCGCGGCCATGACGGCCTGGTTGGCGCCCTTGCCGCCGAAACCGGTGCGGAAACGCGTGCCGTGGAGGGTCTCGCCCCACTCCGGACGGCGCGGGGCATAGGCGATCAGGTCGATATTGCAGGCGCCGATGACGACGATCCTCGGCTCGCGGCGCAACGCGGTCATGTCGGGCCCTCCGGTGGTCGGTCTTGGGCGTCGCGTGTCAGGGGTCAGGATTCAGGGGTCAGGATTCAGGGTTCAGGGTTCAGGATTCAACGGGCTCCAATTCCAACACGGGCCAGGCGGGCCCGTCGAGACATCGTTCTCGAGAGCGCGCGTGGGCGTCGGTCAGACGCCCCTGGACGCCGAAACACATGTTCCGCCGCCTCCTGCGGCCCCGCGCCCCATGATCCGTGCGGCGAGCGGCTCGCCGTCCGGAACGGCGCCGCGGCCGAGGCCGTGCGGCGGCCGTGGCGGGCCGTGCGGAAGCAGATCGCCCGTACGCGCGGCGTGTCGTCCGCGCAGAAGGGTCGGATGACGATCTCAGCCATGCGCCGGGATTCTCCGCGCGGCGCGGTTGGGCGTCAAGGCGGGCGGGGGAGGGCGCCTCTGCGATTCGTTATGCCGCGCAGGCGCCACGGGCAACAAGGCCGCGAGATGGCCCCGGCTCGGTCGGAGACCTCGCCCCACCGATGGCTACCGGGCGACAGGTAGGGCGAGCTCTCCGAGCGAGCCGTTGACCACCGCCTGACCCCTGCGGCGCGTTCGGAGAACGCGCCCTACCTATCGCCCCCATGGCGACAGGTAGGGCGAGCTCTCCGAGCGAGCCGGCGTGCACTCCAACACTCCATTCCTCCAGCACTCCATCGCTCCTTTCCTCCATTCCCCCGCGTTCTTGAGCCGGACACGGCAACGCGCTATCGTCGGCGCTTCGGGAACGGCCTCATGAGCGATCGCGACATCCACGAAGGCGGCGGGGCGTGATCCTCGCGCTATCTCGGCGGCAGCGGCAGTCGGCGCGGCGGGCGCTCTTCCGGCACTCGTTCTGGAACGCGTGCGGCTTCGGTCTCACCACCGGCCCGGTGCTCTCGCTGCTGGCCCTGCACCACGGCGCGACCGACGGCCAGACGGGCCTGCTCTACGCGGCCGTGTTCGTGACCGGATGGGCCGCGCTCCTGACGCCGATGCTGCTGAACGGCCGGGAGACGACGGGCATCTGGGCCGCGTTCTGGTGGCTGCGAGGCGGCCTCTCCTTTTTCTATCTCCTGCTGCCGCTGGTGTCCGCGCCGGACGCGCGGGTGTGGACGCTCGTGGCGCTGTTCTACGGCTTCTCGATCGCGCGCAGCATGGGCATGGCGGCCGCCCAGCCGGTCCAGAAGGCGCTCGCCACGGCGCGGGAGCTGCCGGCCCAGATGAGCCGCGGGTTCGGCTGGGCGCACCTGGGACTGCTGGCGGTGAACGTCCTGTCCTTCGCCGTCTTCCGCCGGCTGGGTCCCGCGCGCGAGGGGCTGGGTTTCTCGATCGTCATGGCCGTGGGCGCGGGCTCGAACCTGATCTCGTCGCTCTACATCAGCCGCATGCCCAAGACCGGCTACCTCGAACACGGCAACCTCTCCGGCCTGCGCCGCGCCGCCGCGATGGTCTTCTCGCGCGCGGAATACCGCGAGGCGCTGATCGTCATCGTCCTCAACACCGGCCTGGTGGTGTGCATGGGCTACATGGTCAACGCCCTGCGCAACGCGTTCGCGCTCGGCAACAGCGACGTCTTCCTCTTCGGCGTCCTCGCCCTGGTCGGATCGATCGGCGCCTCCTGGCTGATGCTCATCATCGGCCACCGCGTCTCGTCCGCCGCGCTGCTGGTGTTCTCGCACCTGGTGCTGGTCGCCGCCTGCGGCCTGTGGGTCTTCGCGGGATCGCTGGCCCGCCTCGGCCCCTACGCGCTGCTGGCGGCCTACCTGCCCGCCGCCATCGCCGGCGCCGTGTCGGGCCAGCTCGCGTTCCGCCTGCGCACGGACCGCCTCCCGCCGGGCCTGGAGGTGCAGACGTCGGTGGTCTATCAGACGGCCGACGTCTTCATGGCGCTGCTGGCGGTCGGACTGATCCGCCTCGTCGGTCCGTCCGCGGTCGCGCTGCCGCTGCCGGGCGCCCACGCCTACAGCGGCGTCTTCGCCCTCGCGGCCGCCGTCTCGCTGTCCGTCGTCCTGGTCGCGCTGCGGCTGAAGCGGGAAACGCACCACTCCGTGCTGGAGGACCTGGCCCTGCTGGCGCCGGCCAACCTCCTGGCCATCTACCGCGCCCACCGCATCGCCGAGGAGGCCGCCCCCTCGTCCACCGGCGCCCTGGAGGACCTCCTCGCGCGGCCCTCGCCGCTCAGCCGCCGCCTCATCCGCGAGTCGCTCCGCAGCGCCGACCTCGGCCGCCGCCTCGCCGCGCTGCGCGCGCTCTGCCGCACGCCGCTGCCGGAGACGTTCGACGCCGTCCTCGCCGAGGCGAGCGATCCCGCCTCGCCGCTCCGGCCGGAGGCGCTCACGTCGATGGGCTTCCTCCAGCGGCCCGAGGCGCGCGCGGCCCTGCGGCCGCTCCTCGCCGACGACGACCCCGGCGTCCGCGCCGCCGCGCTGAAGAGCCTCTGCCGCCTGGGCGACCCGCGCCCCGAGGCCGAGGTCGAGGCCGTGTGGGCGGCGTGCGCCACCAAACGCCAGCGGCTCGACGTCCTCGCGGGCCTGGCCGCCGCGCGGCGCCGCGCGCCGCTGCTGCGGTTCGTCGGCGAGGAACTCCGCGCGCGGCCCGGATGGCGCTGGAGCCGCGTCGTGCTCGCGACCGCCGCCAACGGCTGGCGCCGCGGCGCGGAGATGACCGAGATGTTCGAGGCCGACGACGACCGCCTCGGCGGCCCCGACTACCTGCGCGGAGAGACCGCCGGCCGCTGGCCGCCCGCGCCGGCCTGGGAGGAACTCGCCGGGCTCGTCGACCGGAACGCCTTCGGGGAACTGGCCGAACGCCTGCGCCGGGACGGCGGCGACGCCGCGGGCTGGGTCGCCGCCCACGATCGCTCGACGGCCCTGGGCGCGCTCTACCTGTGGTTCCTCGCGCGGACGCCGGAGGAGGAGTAGCGCGCCCCGGCCCCTGTCCAAGGGTTGGACAATCCGCCCGCTACGCCTTGGGCCTCAACGCGTCGCGGACCTCGACGAGCGTTTCGCTGATGCGGAAGATCACGATCAGCAGCTCGCAATAGACCCGCCACGCGATCGGCCCGAGCAGCAGCATCAGGATGCCGGTCAGGACCTGCATCCCGCCGGCCATGTCGGCCGTCGCGCCCTTCACGATCAGGATCAGGCCGAACACGATGCTCACCGCCACGCCGATCCAGAACAGGATCTGGATGATGATCGGCGTCACCATCTTGCGGAACTTCAGGAAGTCCTGCATGACATCGCTCCTTTGCGCTTCCGCGCCGTCGAGGCCTCCGCCCGGTCCGGACGCCCCGCGCGCCCGGCGGCATCAGCATCGCGCGGCGGGGGGGCCGTGTAAAGCGCGATCAGAATCCGCCGCGGGCGCGGATGACGTCGCCCGCCGCGCGGAGCCGTTCCGGCTTCATCTCGCTGTAGTGTCGCGAGAGCAGGATGCCGTGCGCCCCGCCGTCGAAGCAGGCCTCGGTCCACGCGGCCACCTGTTCGACGGTCTCCGCCTCCTCGCCGCCGGGGATGCCGATCCCCAGGCCGGCATACATCGGTTTCGGGGCGCAGCTTTTCACGAGCCGCGCCACCTCGTCGCGGACCCATTCCGCCGGGAAGGCGCTGTGCCGGTCGCGCGCGACCTCCAGCCGCTCGGCGCCGATCGCGGGGTCGCGCCCGAACGCGCCCGCGAGGAACGCGTGCGCCGCGGCGGCCGGGAGGTCGGCCAGGAGCGTCGCGTGGAGCCGCCGCAGGAGGTCGCCGTAGCGCGTGCCGGAGCAGCCGGGATAGACCGACGGCTTCACCCAGTCGGCGTACTGGATGACGCGCGCCGGATCGTCGCCCGCGCGCCAGAAGAGCTGGCCGGTCAGCGTCGCGTGCTGGAAGTGGAAGCCCACGTGCGCCTTCGGGTTCGCCACGCGGATCGCG
>Ga0233425_10009879_pt1 | contig 11874 bp, 7 predicted proteins | sample Watercolumn_Towu_2_FD_181712 | JGI IMG/M metagenome (GOLD analysis project Ga0233425, IMG submission 181712) | Freshwater microbial communities from Lake Towuti, South Sulawesi, Indonesia - Watercolumn_Towuti2014_140_MG | ecosystem: Environmental > Aquatic > Freshwater > Lake | place: Indonesia...
ACCGCACACCCCACTGTGATCCATCCCCCAGCAGGTCACGAAAGCGCGGGAGATCCGTCGGGGTTGAGATTACGAGAATATCCCGAATGCCCGCGAGCATCAAGACGGACAGCGGATAGTAGATCATTGGCTTGTCGTATATCGGCAGCAGCTGTTTGCAGATTGCCAGTGTTGCCGGATAGAGACGCGTTCCCGCGCCGCCTGCGAGGATGATGCCTTTCACGTTATGCTCCCTTTCCTACGATAATCATTGGGACATAATGTAACTCGATAGTGAGCGTAAATCAATACCGCCGGAGAAAAGCGAGGACAAGCATTCTCTCCTGTAGACGAGTACGTACATTGACAAATGAAAGGAAACGGCCCCCGGCTCAGTGCACATCGCGAGCCCGCTTGCTTCTTGGAGCTCAGATATAGGCATCTTCCTAGTGACAACTCTTGCTAACATACGTGAAACCAAATCATAGACAGAGGGCCGACTTCCGTCTGCTGGAAACCACCTCCGCAGCAAGTAGTTGTCCTGACCGAGTATTCGAGGCTAGTCGTTGAGAGTAACGATCATCTAACAAATCCTTTCCAAATGGACTAAGCTAACCTGTTAAGGTACGATCGATATCATGATACCATTCTGTACTAATCAGCATCGATTTGGCCCTGATAGATTGCCAAGACCATCTTGGAAATCCTCTACCGCCTACTGGCGGAATGCCCTGTCCCACTCATCCGGTGTGGCCTGGCCTCGTTTTGTTGTCGTTTGGGATATCCCGACATCGCCTCGACTATGGATATCTGCCGAGAACTTTAATTCATCAAAAGATTCCGTTCGGCTTGCAAGAATGAGCCGTCTTTTTGCCATTCTGGACATTTGTTCCTTTCATGCCTCCCGGGCCTTCTTCAATAGCCGCCTTCCTATTGTTTTCTTGAATGAAGTCCGGAACAGAGAAATGGCAGAAATCTCTTTACTTGACAATATGTAGATTCATAGTGAAAAACTGCCGATCCGTTCATCTGAACTAAGATACCACGCCTGACCAAGACTTTGGCAAAATGAGCGCGGAGAAAACTTTTTTTTCGTCTCCTGTAACTGCTTGCAGCTCAACAGGTTCCGAGCCTAGCTCATTGGCGATCTTCGCTTTTTGGCTTGAAAAATTTTGCCTCGAAGTCTATAAATACTATACAGGCCCAAGTTGTCATAGGGCTTTTGGTTGAGACGCTCAGGTGCAGCAGGCCTGATCCTGTTTGCCCTTACCGGGAATGTGAACTGGCAGGGCCCAGTAGGTTTCAATCACTCAAGCTTCAAATTACGATCGTTTTCGAATCTGCTGAATTCCGTTAGGAGTCTTTATGAATATCCAAATTTCAACAAGTCAGAATGGCGGCGATCCTATCGAGCTCGCCCAAAATCTCATCAACGATATATCACCTGAGGAGGATCATGTCATCCTCGCAGGCATGCTGGGGCCCGTTTTTCGACTGCTTGCCCAGCTTGACGAAACAACGGCAAAGTTCTTTGTTTTGGGTCGAATTCGGCCACGGTTCAAACTCAGCAATCAGGAGATAAACAGTCTCATGAAACTTCTCAGAGAGTATCGCGAGAAACACGAACTTCAAGAGTATCAATCTGATCCTAGGAACAAACCAAGGGTGCCTCGGACTCAGTTTGACGGTGTCGTAGACATAGTCCAGCAGGATGGCAAGCCCGTCTTCTTGATGAAGGACACCTTTGGGACCTTTATGTTGACAGAGCAAATCGAGTTGGAGAATCAGATACTGATCCCCCCACCCATTGAGCAGCTACCTTACCTTTTGCCACGTGCAGACTGGGTCATGGCTCAAATTGAACGGTATAGGAGCAGACCCGGAAAGGAGACAGACAGTGGACTTGTCGATGAGTTGCTTCAATACTTCGAAGTCGCAGCCGTACTCTCTGAGCCGGGCGCCTACCTTCTTGTCGTGGCATGGGTTCTGCATTCGTATCTCCTGGAGAGTTTCTCCTACACTCCGTTTCTTTGGTTGTTCTCGCCACCGGGGCATGGCAAGACTCGACTCGGTCGAGCGATCGTTTATGCAAGTATGCGGGGTCTTCATCTTGAGTCGCTGGCCGGACCGCACATCATACGGCTGGCATCGGACCACGCTGCTACACTCTTTTTTGACCTCAAGGACCTTGGTAAAAAGCTACGACAGGAAAAGACCGCCGATATGCTCGCTCTACGTTTCCAGCCGGGGGCGGTGGTTCCAAAAGTGCTCCAAGCAGGTAAAGGGGCCTTCGAAGATACGCAGTACTTCACCGTCTCTGGAGCTACAATTATTGCGTCCAACGAACCGTTTGATGACGTTGCTCTTGAAGAAAGATCGCTGTGTCTTCAAATGCCGTACACTCCGAAAAGCATGCCTGATCCTGTATCACCGGAGTCGGCGCTACTGCTACGAGAAAAACTCACCGCCTTTCGGGCGTGGCACATGGGTGAAAAGCTTCCCCTTCCAGAAAAGTCATTTGAAGGACGGCTGGGAGATATTTCAAGGCCATTACTCCAAGTCATGAAATTGGTCAAACCAGAGCACTGGATGGATCTGTACAAGTTCATTCGTGAACTCGACCGGGAAACCAAAGCCTCCCGAGCAAATCATCCGGACGTACGAATCTTGATGGCCGTCAAAGAGCTGGCTGAATCTTCAAGCCAAGATAAACTTGGAGTGTCCGACATTACCCGAAGAGTAGACAATTACCGAGATGGACGTGCGATGTTGAGCGTCGAGACCGTGGGACGTAGGCTGAAAGTCCTTGGTTTTTGCAAGACTCGCATAGATGGTGGCAGGTCGGTAATCTACTACGACCGAAAGATACTTCAGGATGCCCTGCGTCAACACGGCCTTGGATTCTTCCCGGTAGTACCCTCAGAACCCTCACTGGATACATTTGAAGACACGGCCAATAGAGGGCTCATCTGAGTAGGTAGACAATCTACTCGTTGCGGAGATGGGGGATTACAGAAAGTGAGGAGAAAGAGCATGGGACTATGCGCAAGGCCGCCGTCTGCTTCAGCAAGATTTCCGCCAATCGGCTCACAGAAAGACTGGTGATGCCTGACTCTCGCTGCGATCGCAACGATGGTGGAAAGAGACGTCACTACCCAACGCAATCGGCAAGACTTGAGCGATCCTCGCCTAGATGCATGAAACAGCAATAATCTGGGAATGAATTGCTGTGTCACATTTGGCGATTTGCGAACCCTTGTATGCAGCAAATCGATTTGTTGACCAGGAATCCACCGGACTATGAAGCGCACTATGCGCTCGAGCACCACGAATGTATTATGTGCTGAGAACCGGTTCGTTGACGTGAGGAACACAAATCCCAACCAGAGAACGACCAGGAACCAATACCTAGGAATTGCACAATTCTTCTGGGCCTCTTGGTGTCGAGATTCATGTCAGAAGGAAGCATTGATTACTCGTACTGCGGACAACGAGAATACGCTGCATGACGACAGGCAGGACGAGAGACAGATCTACTTGGAGAGGAACGTGTGAGGAACGAATACTTCACACTCGGCCACGGGGCTTAGCTCACGTAGTCTCACAGAGGAAATTAATCAAAGAGAGGCAGGAGTTGTTTGCAGATCGCCGATGTCGCTGGATAGAGACGCGTTCCCGCACCACCTGCGAGGATGATGCCTTTCATAGTAATCGCCTCGAATGCTTCAAAGTGTGAGACCTACCGATTCAGTATCCCATGGGCCCATTCACGAAATCTCTGGAGTCTTTTCCAGAGATCATGGCACTGGCTAGCAGTGTAGAGATTGCCCAGATAGGAGACTTTGGTTTTTTCTTCAATGATTCTGTGGAGTTGATTCAGGGCATTGGTTTTGTCTTCAGCGTCCGGGATAGCCTGATCCAGCAGACTCAGAGCGTCTTCGTGATTATCACCTGAGCTCTTTTCGCCTGCCGAGCGGATACACAAGGCATCTGCATAGGCAATAGCAGCATGCACGATCAACACCCCGGCCGCTGTCCAGTAACCAAGCTCCATTGAGTCCTTTGCAGCCACGAAGAAGTGTTCTGCGACCGAAAAGTACTCCCTGTACCGCGCTCGGTCAACCGGCGATCTTCGTCCTCGTTTAGCCACGCGCAACTCCTCTTGGTACTTCGCCCACCAGGAGTACGCCCTCCTTCAGCACCTGCTTAACAAAAGGAGATTTCAGGGCTTTCTTGAATTCAGTCGCAGTAAAGTACACTGGAGCAAGCTTGACCCCGAATCTGGTTTGGAGCTCAGACCCGGCAGAAGTCAGCGACTGACGCACTTCCCCTTTCCTTTTGGCAGACTGGACAAGGCAAAACAAATCGAGGTCTGACTCCGCCGATTCTTGCTTTCTGGCGACGCTGCCAAAAATGATTGCACAGATCACCCGCTTGGACAAGATCGACGAAAGCGACTTTTCGAGGCCTCGCCGGAAACTGACTTCCGCACCGTAGAGAGGAAGCAAGCCTTCTACGACCAGGTGGTGACTGCGATTGAGGGTGAAGAGGTGGTCTCTGCCCCCTCGTTGGCGCCGGACGATTCCCAACCCTTCCAGAGCGGTCAACGCTTTGAGAGCAGATCTCGGTTGCATGCCTGACATCCGAGCAACTTCATTCCCTGATAGCCCGGCGGTTGAGTCAAGCAACGCTCGCAGGACGGCAACGTGAGACCACGACCGCAGCACCTCATCATATGGACGATGGATGACCATTGTTCCTGATCATTTACTTTTGTATACAAATATATACTTTTGTAAACAAAGTGCAAGCGGAGTGCCACGCACCTGCACGCGTCGTAGGGGCGTTACATGTAACGCCCCTACGCACAATGGGGTGCGTGGCACCTGCATGAGATCAACTTGCTGCAGACGCGAACCGAAGAAGATGTGCTGTCTGAATGACTGCTACACCGTGAAGGGCTTGTTGTCTGGGCTCTTTGCCTGAAGGAGACCATTCAATCCATTGCCATTTGAAGCCCCGTTGGCATCTGACGGATTAAACGTCGGGAGGACATCTTTGAAGAAGGCTATGAGATCATGTTTTGAGGCAGTTCCATTCATTTCCTGGAGCCGTTCAATGACCTTTTCAATCGTCTCACGCTTGTAGCGTGCATACAATCTTGCACGAAATATCTTCTCATGTTCCGTTGAATCCACTCCCTCTTCCGCCGTAAGGAGTTCTTCGAAGAGTTTCTCACCTTCCCGTATGCCGGTGTATTCGATCTGGATGTCCTTGCCGGGGACCAGACCATTCATCTCGATGAGGTCATTCACAATGTCAACAATCCTTAACGGTTCTCCCATATCGAGAACAAAGACTTCTCCTCCGCTTCCCCTGGCGGCTGCCTGCAAGACGAGGGCAACGGCCTCCTGAATAGTCATGAAATAGCGTTTCATGTCCGGATGTGTGATCGTGACAGGGCCGCCTCTTTTTATCTGCTCAACAAATACGGGGAATGCACTCCCGCGACTTCCGATGACGTTGCCAAATCTGACGGTAACGAATTCCGTTGAAGTCCCGGCTCCCAAAGCGGTAACAACGTACTCTGCAAGGCGCTTCGAGGCCCCCATGATACTGGCCGGATTCACGGCCTTGTCAGTTGAGATCATCACAAAGTGTTTCGCGCGGTGTTGAATTGCGAGCTTCACGAGATTGTAAGTGCCCAGGATGTTCACCCGCACGGCTTCGTTCGGGAAAAGCTCCATCACGGGAACATGTTTATACGCGGCAGCGTGAAAAACCACCTCCGGCTGAAACTTTGAAAAGATCTGCTGCATCCTCTTGAGATCCGATATATCTCCCAGGAAGATCTGAGTCGGCACATCCGACTTGGCCTTCAGCTCCGAATGAAGCATGACCAGGTCGCTCTCATTGATGTCCAGCAACACTATACCGGAGGGCGCATAGCTGCATACCTGACGAGCGATTTCTGACCCAATAGAGCCGCTCGCACCTGTGATCAAGACACGCTTATTTCTGATGAATGCTGTAATGTCGAGCGTATTGATACGAACCGCCTGCCGCCCGATTATATCGGTGATGTCAATATCACGCAGGTCTTTAATCCCCACCTGAATGATGTTTGAGAGGTCGTTTACGGCGCTCACAACTCGGACATCGACAATTCCCGCCTCCTTGGCAATGCGGAAGATTCTACGGTGAAATGTCCTGTCGGCAGAAGGCACTGCGACGACAAGCGTCTCGATGTTCTTTGACTCAATGATATTTGGGACCTCTTCCAGAGTCCCAAGAACAGGGATTCCGTGAATATAAAGTGACTCCTTCAAGGGGTCATCATCCACAAAACCGACGGGATGAAATGGTCGAAACGTTTTTCGATTGATGTCACGGATCAGTTGTTCGCCGCTATTTCCGGCACCTACGATGAGTGCTCGGCTCAGGCCGTTGCCGTCCCGACCATCGACCGATAGCACCTCATAGAACACACGCCGCGAAATACGGAAACCGGCAGATATTGTGAGGCCAGCAAGCCAATCCCACAAGAGGACGCGACGGGGGAATCCATGGAATATATCCAACCCGAGTAAGAAGACAATGAAGATGAGAATGAGTTGGGCCAGTAAGCTGGCCTTCACCAGATTAGTCAGGTCGAGTAAGGAGAAATTACGCCAGGAGACTTCGTACATCTTGAAAACTGCCAGCATCGCAATCTTGACTGACAAGAATATCGCCAGATACCAACCCAGGTATCGCCCCAGCTCGTAGGGGATTTCGAACTCAAACCGAACCCATATCGCCAGCACAATACTCGCGGCGAACGAGCTCGCGTCGAACAACAAGAATCCCAGACGGCGAGTCCATGCGGTAGGATGCCAGAGCAAACGAACAAAACTCATGGATCTAGACAGTTTCATGGAATGATGTGCTAACACACAGGCGGCAGTATTTACTGCAAAAAACCTTCAGAGTCAACGTCCGGAAAGCACGACATAAAATTGGGGCTGTTCCATAAGAGCAGCATTATTCAAACAGGTTCAAATTGACTGCGATATTCGCCGAGAAAGGAGAGAATTCGGGCACCGGTACCACGGGTGTACCTCTCGATTTTGAGTATGTCAGGCTGCACACCGCAAAGAGATTCCTCAGTAATTCGTATTTTGAAACAAATGAGATCGCTTGATGAAAATAGGCATTTCCCTGGAGGAATCCCATTGCCCAGGGTGTAGCATAATGGACTATCTGCGAACCGAGTTCTCCCTTTCGATATTTCTCATACGAGAACGTCGACGTGAATTCATTCGACCAACGATATTGAAGCGATACCATCACAAGGTCCGCGTTTTGGCCAAGCCAGTGGCCAAGCGGGTAACCGTTGCTCGTGTAATCAGTTGACCCGAATGAGTGAGTATAGACCCATGGGTTCAGTCGAGTGTATTCAGCGACAACATCGAGGAAAGGTGTCGCCACATTGACGAGTCTAATCCCAATCGTCCCGGCAATGATATTCAAGTTATCATTCGAAAAGATCTTAGCGATATTGAGGTCGTCTATAAACAGTGTGCAGTACATTGATCCAAGTCCGTCGTGTGAGTACCGGCATCCAAGAAACATCTGGGCGTTGTCGGGGCTATCGGCCTGATGGTCTGCAGAACGATAGAACATGAGAGGAATGAGATACTCCAGCTTCAGATGCTCACTGTAGACCATCGACTCGCCGAAAGCCAGATTGAGAGAGGGCCAAGGTGAATACTCGAGCACATGCGAAGTCAAATACTTGGCACGGTTCGATTTCCGAAAGAAACCGGTATAGCTGTCAAAGTAGCTTGCGGACGAATCGAGCAGCCCAGAGTACAAAGATGCATGAACGAAGGTGAGCTTCATTTGACTCCCCAGCGACACAGCCAATCTGACTTGCGGAACGCTCGGGGCCTTGTCCGACAACACCACCGAGCCGGCGGACCCATACCCCCAGATATTCCGCATTTTCTCGAGGTAGATGTTCACTGATCGCCAACGATATCCAAGTTGTACCTCAGCCTCGTCGAAATCAAAACCGTCCCCGCCGCGATCGTTGCTCAGGACTATTCCTCTTCTCGGATCGAGAAATCTGGTTCGATCCAGCCTCTTACCGCTCACGAGGTTGTCCAACGCTTTAGCATAGAACGTGAAATCCGATCCAAGTTTACCCCACAATATCAACCCGTTCGACCGCTGAAATGTCTGAAGCCCATGTCTGTCAAAGTTATTGGACACTCCCAATACTGGGGCTAGCGCAAAGCCACCTTCCTTGAAGCCGTACTCCCAGAACAAACGAGGTCCGGAATCAAAAAAACGATATGATCTGTATTGACGCTCCTTCTCACTCTCGCGTTCTGATATTACTGGAAGAATAAATGCATCGAATGCGGAGTAGGTGCGCACGAAATCGTTTTGACGCGCTGAAGGCTCCAGCAGCACGAGTCTCTCCAGAGCCTCATTCCGAGGATCATATTGATCGGGCGTGAATGCGAGAGTGTCCCGCTGTTGACTGGAAGCGCTGTCAGCGAGCATCAGAATACTTACAATCAAGGAAAATAGAAGCGCGTTCGATCCCTGCAACACTGTGGATGCCACGGTGTATCCAGTCCGCATGGACATAGGTGTCAACCAGAGATGATTGAGTTGCAGCGTTATGATGAGTATCGATTTTTTCGAAGGATTCGAGCCGCCTTCAAAAGAACGCTGTCCCTCTTGGCAAAGCAGAATCTGGCCAAGTTCTCGCCGGCCTTGTCGTGATAGAATGCCATACCCGGCACCGCCGCGATCTTGGTGTCCTTGAGGAGTCGCATGACCTTTGCCTTGCTCGAATCGCCCTCTATTGCCGATATGTCTGCAAGCACGTAGTACGCGCCGGCTGGGATGATGGGCCGCAGACCAGCTTCGTCTAGGGCTCCACACAAGATATCTCGCTTTCGACGATACGAAGTTGCCAGCTCGAGATAGAATCTCCTCTTGAGCTTATCGATGCCTTCAACAACTCCTGTTTGTAGCGGCGCCGGTGCACACACGTACATCAGATCATGCACGAATCCTATCGTTTGCGTCAGATGCGCCGGGCACACCAGGTATCCTATCCGCCACCCCGTGATGCTGAATGTCTTCGAGTAGCCAGAGATAGTGATGACACGGCTTGCGTGATCGGTGAATGAACCCGGGCTCACATGCGTTGCACCATCATAGAGAAAATACTCGTAGATCTCATCTGTAATAACGTACAAATTATGTCGGCGGGCGAACTCGCAAAGAGCTCTTAACTCTGCCTCCGAAAAGACCTTACCAGAAGGATTCGTTGGTGTATTAACGATGATCGCACGAGTACACGAAGTGACGAGAGCCTCCAGCTTCTTCAAATCAATCCCCCACTCAGGGGCTTCGAGTCTGTGGTATTTCGGCTTCAGTTTGAGCGCGAACAGCGTATTTAGATGATACCCGTAGTAAGGTTCGAAGACAATGACCTCGTCATTTTGCTGACACAGTGCAAAAAGAACACAGAACAGTGCGGCCGTCGAACCGCTCGTGACCACGATGTTCTCATCTGGATCTGCTTGAATGCCATTATACTGGGCCAACTTCTTCGCTATTGCTCGACGAAGCCGAGGGATACCGTCGTACCTGGTGTAATGATTATGCCCTGCGGAAATTGCCGCTTGCGCAGCTCTTCTAATGACGGGATGCAGATCGGTGTCTGAAAATCCCTGCGAAAGGTTGATGCCGTTCACCTTCGCGCATTCAATCGACATGTTTCGGATCTCAGACTGGACGACGTTGGAGGCAATGTGTGGTTTTTGTTTCATGTGGCTTCTGTCTCTTAGCACAATCGTGAGTTCCGCAATCTGCAGTCTTTTCTAGCTGGCGTTACGGCCATAGAACGATCTAACAACTGAAATAACATATTCGATTTCATCGTCGTCAATTTCTACACACATGGGCAAGGAGCATACTTCCCGGCTTAGCGCCTCTGTTTCCGGGAAACCATTGTCCTCAAGTTTCAATGCCTCGTGCTTGTAGTAAGGTTTCCGAAACTGAGTCAGCACTTCGACTCCGTGTTCTTTCATGTACTCTGAGAATTTATTGCCCTGCTTTGATCTAACTGTGTAGTTTTGGTACACGTGGTCAAAACCGGGATAGTCATAATGAGGCAGCAGAAGATCAGGAATATCCGACAGAGCTTCACGGTATCGGGTGGCTATTGCCTTGCGGCGTTTGATCCAGTCCGGCAAGTGGCGTAGTTTCACATCGAGGAAGGCCGCTTGCAGGTTGTCGAGTAAGCAGGTAAAACCGTGGCCATGATACTCTCCACTCTCACGGTCTTCGCCATTAAATCTCATCCGTCGGGCAAACTGCGCTACATCTGGATCGTTTGTCGTAATAGCACCGCCGTCACCGTATCCACCGAGAATCTTGAATGGATAGAAGCTGAAGCAGCCCGTCAGGCCCCATGCACCCGCGCCTTTGCCGTCAATGCTGGCTCCCAGGCTTTGACAGGCATCTTCAACTACAACAAGCCCGAATCGTTGCGCAATCGCCATGATTTCGCGCATGTGTGCCATCACCCCGCTGAGATGGACGGGCATGATTCCCTTCGTTCTGGAAGTGATTGCAGGCTCAATCCTCGAAACATCAATATTGAAATCCTTCTTCACATCAACTAGGACTGGTCTCGCACCGACATTCACAATTGCCGAAGCGGAAGCGACAAACGTGTGGGCAGGCACAATGACTTCATCTCCGTGACCAATGCCGGCAGCGCACAGCGAAAGGTGCAGTGCGTCGTAGCCGCTATTTACGCCCACAGCGTATTTGGTCCCGACAAAAGTTGCAAGGTTCTCCTCAAACTGGCGCAGGTGGCTTTTGTCAATCAATTCACCTCGTTCCATCACATCAAAATACGCCGTATCCAATTCATCCTTTATGACTCGATACAACTTCCCTGGATTTACAAAACGCACTTTTCTTTTGATCAATTCCCCGCCTTTCGCTTGTTCTTGTTCAAATGTGATTTTATGTTCTTCACAATATCCTTGCTGCGTTTGTAGTAGACTTCCTCAAGACTTCTGCTTGCAGGGGCAGGAACATCTGGGAGGGTGATTCGAAGGACCGGCATTTTTAGCGGGCCAATTTCACTTTCGCTGACAATCGCTGCCACTTCCGCTGCCAATCCGCATGTTCGCCATCCACCATCAGCAACTACGAGTCGTCCCGTCTTCCCGACTGATTTCAATATCAATGCCGCATCAATGGGCTTCGCAGACCTCAGATCGATAACTTCCGCGTCTATTCCGCTCGAGGCAAGTTCTTCCCCCGCGAGCACCGATTCGTGAGCCATGTAGGAGATCGCAACGATCGTGACATCGCCGCCTTTGCGACGTACAATGCCCTTGCCAATTGGAACCTCGTAGTAATCTTTGGGAACATTCCCTTCAATTCCGTACAACCAGCGATCGTCGATAAAGACAACCGGGTTATCATCCCGAATTGCCGCAATCATCAACCCCTTTGCGTCGTACGGAGTCGAAGGCATGACGACTTTGAGGCCTGGGACATGTGCGAAGAGGGCATGCAGGGCTTGTGAATGTTGCGCACCTTGCTCGCCACCGCGATTGATGATCCCCCAGATCACGACGGGGGCATGCGATCTTCCACCGTTCATATAATGCCAGTTCGCGGCCTCATTGATGATTGGATCAAAGGCGTACAGCATGAAATCCATTCGGGGATGCACTACAATACCCCGCATTCCAGTTATCGAAGCTCCCACTGCCGCGCCGGTCATGGCGTTTTCAGAAACCGGAGTATCGATGATCCGTTCGCTACCGAACCTTTCGATCAGCCCCTTACAGGTATTCCACACAT
>Ga0233425_10009880_pt1 | contig 11873 bp, 8 predicted proteins | sample Watercolumn_Towu_2_FD_181712 | JGI IMG/M metagenome (GOLD analysis project Ga0233425, IMG submission 181712) | Freshwater microbial communities from Lake Towuti, South Sulawesi, Indonesia - Watercolumn_Towuti2014_140_MG | ecosystem: Environmental > Aquatic > Freshwater > Lake | place: Indonesia...
GATCCAGATCGTCCGCCTGCGCCGCCAGACAGACGAATTGCAGGCACAGCTCGCGGCGTTCCACAAAGCCGTGCAGGAGATCATGGCCACCGTCCAGTCCGTCACGAGTCTCTCTCGCGCGCCGGAGCTGACGATGTCGCTACACCGCTTCGCGGAGCTGGCCGCGCTGATGTCGCGGGCGCCGGTGGCGGCGGTGCTGCTGCTGGAACCGGATGGGCGATCGCTTGTGGCGCGTTGCGCGGTGGGCACGGAACCAAGCCCGGTTCCCATCCCGCTCGGCCGCGGTCTGGCAGGCCGCGTCGCGCAATCAGGCCGGCTCAGCGCGCTCTCCCGCGCCGACGGTGGCGCATGGCCCGGCGACGAGGTCGGCGGCTCGGTCGAGGCGGGTCGGCAATCGGGACTGGCCGTGCCGCTGGTGGCGCAGAACACGTGCATCGGCGTGCTGGAAGTCCTCGACAAGGCCCGCTACGAGCCGGAGGATGTCGAGTGGCTCTCGCGACTCGGCACGCTCTGCGCCTCCACGCTCGACTTGGTGAACGTCACGCAGATGGCCGACAACCTCCTGTTGCGCGCGCTCAAGCTCGCCACCGACGCCGCCGCGGGCGCGCCGGGCCGGGAAGGCGAGGTCGCCCGGCAGGCCCTCAGCGGCATGGCAGCGACGGTGAAACAACTCGACCTCGTCGGCAGCGGCGAGCGCGCCGCGGTGCTGGCGGCGCAACTCCGCGAGTTGTCCCAGTTCGGCCCGCCGGCGATGGAGTTCTGCGAAAAGCTGCTGGCGAATCTGCTGGCGATGTTCAAGAGCCAGCGCGAGGCGTTGCCGGAGATCAAGATGTGACCGCCGCGAAAACATGATCTCTCCATGAGCGACCCGCTTCCATCGCCATTTGGCCAGCTCGATCCCGCCGAGTTCCTCCGAGGTGCGACCGGCAGGGGTGTGAAGGTCGCGGTCGTTGACAGCGGTGTGGATGACACGCATCCCGATCTCGCCGGCCGTGTCAAGGGCGGCGTCATCGTCGAGGAGGCCGGCGGCAGGATCGTCACGCGGCCCCACGACGGACGGGACGCGGCGGGCCACGGCACCGGTTGCGCGGGCGTGATCGCGAGGCTCGCGCCGGAGGCGGAAATCTACAGCGTGCGCGTGCTCTCCTGCATCGGCGTCGGCGCCGACGGCTATAAATACGCCGGCGGCAAACCGAAGCACATGGTCGTCGGCGCGGATTGGGCGATCGAGAACTGTCACGTCATCAACCTCAGCAACGGCCTGCTGGCGAGCGAGGGCAGCGCGTATTTCGAGGCGTTCCACAAGCTGGTCGAGAAGGCCTACTACCGCGACCGCATCCTCGTTGCCGCTGGCGAGAACGAGGGGTTGCCGAGCTTTCCGTCCATCTTCTCGAACCTCATCAAGGTCTACTGGGCATCGTTCAAGGACGTGTTCCAGTTCGCCTACCAGCTCAAACCGAAGACGTTCACGGAGTTCATCGCCAACGGCAGCTACGTGAAAGTGCCGCAACCCGGCGGCGGCTACATCTACGAGATCGGCAGCAGCTTTGCCGCGCCGCACATCACCGCCGTCTGCGCCCTGCTGCTCTCGAAATGGCCACGTCTGAAACCGTTCGAGATCAAGACGCTCCTCTATGCGATGGCGCAGAAGCCGCCGTCCACGCCCGTGGCGTAGGTGGAGAGCCGGAGGGAAACGGCAGATGCCGCTCAGGCGGCGGCCGGCCGGGGCGGAGGCGGAGGTTTGGGGAGAACCTTCGGCAGGACAACGAAGAACGTCGTGCCTGCTTCCTCGCTCGTCGTGAAGCCGGCTTTGCCTTTGAGATAGCGCTCGGCCAGCAGCTTGACGCTGTAAGTGCCCAAGCCGCGCCCCGAACCTTTGGTGGAGAACGACCGGTTGAAAACCTGGAGTTGGATGCTTGGCGGCATGAACGTCGGGTTGTGGACCCAGAACCGCGCGCCGCCGTCGTCGTCCGCGCAACCAGCCGTCACCACCTGGCCCGGCCGCGCCGCTTCGAGCGCGTTCTTGACCAGGTTGCCAAGGATCCGCCGGAGCAGTCGCGGGTCCGTCACAACCTCCAGCGAGGCCGAGTCACCCGCAACGACCAACTCGCGGTCTTCCGCAACCGGGTGGTTCGCGTAAAGCTGGAGCACCTTCTCCAAGACTGTCCGGGAGTTCAAAGGTTGCGGATCCACTGGCAACTCGTTGTTCTCGGCGGCGATGAGGTCCCGCTGGGCGAGGATTTCCTCCAGGACGTGATGCACACCAGCGCGGAGCGTTTCAATCTGCCCGTGGATGTCCGGCGGGGCTTGCCTGTCTATCAACAAGATGCGCCCCTCGAGGCCGCCCGCGGAGTTGATGACATCATGGAAGAAGATACGCTCCAGTGCCCGCCGCCGCTTCTCGTGGCTGATGTCCGTGATTGCCACCAGCGAGAACGTCTCGCCGTCCATCGTCAGCGGCGTGCCGGCCACCAGCAAGTCCATCGCCTCCTCCGCGCCAGCGACGCGGATCATGCGGCACTCCTGGCAATCCTTCCGGCCGGCGAGACTGGCGAGGATGGTCTTCACCGCGCCGCATTCGCTGCAAAACGAGGTCGTGCCGCATCCGCCGGTGGACGGTTCGGGATGCGTGCAGCCCAAGGCTTCGCCGGGGCGTTTGCCGAGCAACGTCACCAACTCCACGCCTGGCGCCAGCTCCTGCACGTTCTTGCTCGCGAAGACGATCTGCCGCTGCGGGTTCAGGATGAGGACGTAGTTCAGCACTGAGTTGAGTAGTTCGGCGATCAACGGCTGGCGCGCGACCAGGGCGGCCTGCCGCTGGATCGTCTCGGCGGAAGCCCGCTCGGCTGGCGCGAATTGCGTTGTCAGGGAAATCGGTTGCGTCGGGTTCATGCGTGTGTCCAAGTCGAAACTCAGCTTGCCGCCACAACCCACTCCTAACCGAAACCGTCCAGGTCCTCAAGCTCGGTGTGCAATTCGCGCGGCGACTCTCACTCAACCCTCAACCGGCTCAGCGTGTAGCGTCCCTCTTTCTCCGGCGCGTCCATCGCGAGACGGAACGAGCGTCGCTGCCCAGCAGCATCTGCCATCTCGATGGCGAGCGCATAGTCGCCGGGAGGCAACGTCGCGGGAAGCTGGAGCGACTCGGTCAGGTTGCGCTCGCCGGGGAGCCAATCGCGCGGGTCGCTCTTGGTATCGGCGGTGAAAACGGGCCGGCTTTCGGCGTCGAGCAGGGAGAAACGGAGGACGTAGCGGTGGTAGAGCTTGCCGACGCCGACGTTGGCCCACTTCATCTGGAGCGGCAGCGACGCGCATGGCTTGACGGTTTTCGGATGAACCAGCTCGCGAAGCACGAAGCGCGCGCCGGCGAGGCGGGCGAGTTTCTCCAGTTGCGGCATCGCTTCCGGCGGCACGCGGCCGACGTTGTCGTTGATGAGCGTGACATGGTTGTTGAGCATGAAGTTCACCGCCGCGTCGAACGACCACTTGCGTGACCGGAGGTAGTTGTAGTCGCCATACCATTCGAAGACGATGGGAGCGCGTTTCCACGTGTCGGCCATGCCCTCGACAGCGGCGTATTTTTTCGAGCCAATCCACGTCTTCTCGTGCCACGGCGAGCCGACGCCGTCGCGCCGGAAGCCGGTGCCGTGCGCAAGTGCGTAGGCGAGCACCTCGGCGTCGTCGGACATGAACACCAGCGGCGTCTTGCGGAACGCGCGCAGGTAGAGGTCCACGATTTGTTTGCGGACGGCGACGGGCGCGGGATGCTTCGTGTGCCATTCGCCCCAGACGCCGTAGGAGCCGATGTCGAGGAACTCGATGCCCGGCTGGCCGTCGTAACGCTCGCCGAGCGCCTTCAGGAACGCGCCGTGTTTTTCAAGGTAAAGCGGGTCAGCGTAGTCCGGCTCGATGCGCGGGATGCGTTTGCCGCCGCTGGTGGGATCGTCGCCGCCGACTAGATACTCGTAGCCTTTGCAACCGGCGTCGAAGAGCCACTTCGGCGACGTGTAGTAACCGGCGCTGTGCGCGCTGCACGTCATCACGCGGAAGGCGATGGCGGCCCCGCGCGGTTTCCACGCCGCGATGGCGTCATCGAGCAGCTTCCAGTTGTATTGCCCCTCCACCGGCTCGGCCTCGGCCCAACCGAAGCGGACATAGACGACGGAGCAGGGAAACCGCGGTTCGTTCTTCGGCGCACGCTGCTGGCTCATCCAACCTTGGCCGGGACTGGCGAAGAGCGTGTCCACCTCGCGGAACTGGACGCGAACCATGTCCGAGTCGCCGGCGTTGAGAGCCAGCGAAAAGGCCGACAACAGGAGCAGGACACAGAGGTTGGGAATGGATGAGCAGGTTGTTGTGCGCATAAAGGAAGAACCTCTCTAGCGAAGCTGCTCGCGGAGCAAAGCGGGGCGGTTGGTGGTGATGCCGTCCACGCCGGCGGCAACGAGCTTCCTCGCGATGCCGACGTCGTCCACGGTCCAGACATAAACTTTCAGGCCGGCGGCTTTGATCTTCGCCACCGCCGCCGCGTCGAGGCGGGAACGATAATCGAGATCCAGACCGTCGAGCTTGGCGACGCGCGCCTTCTCAATCACCGGTTCGAGCGGCGGGACTCGGCCGGTCTTCTTGTCGGGCCGGAGGGAAACGACCCAGTAGAGTTGCAACTGCGGGAACCGCTCCCGCGCCAGCTTCATCACGTCGTATTTGAAACTGATGAGCACCAGTTGCTCCGGCTTCTTGCCGGACGCCTTCAGCACGCGCTCAAGCTCCGGCAGCACGTCGGCGCCGCACTTGATCTCGATGAACATCCGCTTGCCGTCGGGAATGGTCGCCAGCGCCTCGGCGAGCGTCGGGATTTTCCCTCCTTTCCACTTGGGGCTTTTCCACGAGCCGGCGTCGAGTTGGCGCAATTCGGCGAGCGTCTGCGCGGCGACGGGCTTGTCGAGCTTGGCGGTGCGCTTGGTGGTGGCGTCGTGGATGACGACAACCTCGCGGTCTTTGCTCATGTAGATGTCGAGTTCGCCCGCGTCGGCCTGTTGCTTCCAGGCGAGCTTGAAGGCGGCGAGCGTGTTCTCGGCGGCGTCGCGCGAAGCGCCGCGGTGGGCGATGATTTCGGCGGCGTGGAGGTTCAGGGCGCTGGCGGCGAGTGCGAGGAGAAATATGCGAGTCATGCGTTGCGTTGTGATAAACGCATCGGCGGCAGGATGGAAGCGGAATGTTGCCGAGGCGCGCGAGCTATTCACTTGCGACAAAGGCGTGGCTGGGGCTAATAGACGCGGCATGACCAAATTACTGGCATCGTTCTGTGGGCTTCTGGTTCTGAGTGCGGTGGCGGATGCGGCAGTCATTGACAACGACTTGGCCGGCCACTGGCGCTTCGACGGCTGCGACGGCAAGGTCGTGAGGGATCTTTCGCCGCGCGGGAATGATGGCGTGATTGACGGCGGCGAAGCGCGGAAGGAGAAAGCCGGCAAGTCGCTGGAACTCGACGGCCTCGGCGGGCACGTGCTCATCACAGAAAAGTCGCTTTTCAACTTCACCAACACCCTCACGGCGTCGCTGTGGGTGAAGGCGGCGGAGTTGAGGCGCAACACGGTGCTCTTCGGCGTGCCGCACACGAACGAGACCTGGACGACGCCGATGTTCGGCATGTATGCCGCCGACGGCCGCGTCGTCTTCGGAATATGGGGAACGCGCGACACGGCCAAAGTCCTGGTCGAGACGGCCGACGAGTTTCCGCTCAGCACGTGGACGCTGCTGACCGGCACCTACGACGGCGCGGCGGTGAAGCTCTACGTCAACGGCAAACTCAGCGCCGAGAAGCCGCGCACCGGCCCCATCGCCCGCAACGGCCAGCCGCTCATCCTCGGCAAGGGCCTCGGTTACAGCAAGCCGTCGCTCAAGGGCCGTGTCGGCGAACTGCGGCTTTACTCGCGAGCGCTGACGGCCGATGAAGTGAAGACGCTCTTCGACGAAACCAAGTCCTCCTACGATCTCTCCGGGCCGACGGCGGTGAAGCCGAAATACAATGACGGAACGGTCATCGTCGAATCGCCCGGCACCGGCAACGCCGCCGACAAACCGTGGCGGAAATATCCGACGCGGCTGCTGGAATTGCTGGATGGTTACAAGCCGTCCGGCGACAACGTGAAGGTGAACCGCTACGGCGGCCGGCTCGACCGGCCGAAGGAGAAGGCGACCGGATTCTTCTACGTGAAGAAGCTCGGCGACCGGCAGTGGTTGATTGACCCGGAGGGCTGCCGCTACTTCAACATCGCCATCAACGCCGTGCGGGAGCCAAAGACAGTGAACAAGGACTTCGGCTCGCCGGAAAAGTGGGCCGGGGCGACGACCACGCTGCTGCGCGAGAACAGCTTCAACGGGCTGGGCAACTGGAGTTCCACGCGGATGCAGCAGGTGAAGGAACCGCTCGCCTGGGTGCTGCGGACGAACTTCATGTTCGAGTTCGCCAAAAAGAAGGGCCTGACCGAGCCGGCCTCAGGCACGGTGGGCTTCAAGAACCGCTGCATGCCGGTCTTCTACCCCGACTTTGAGGAGTTTTGCGGCGAGTTCGCGAAAGATCTCGCCGCCACCGCGAACGACCCGACGCTGCTCGGCATCATGACGGACAACGAAATCCAATGCCCGGTGAACCTTCTCGATCGTTACCTTTCCCTCGACGCGGACGATCCCGGCCGCAAAGTTGCTGCTGCGTGGCTCGCCGCGCGCGGAGCTTCCGGCAAGGCCACGCTCCGTGACCGCTACGAGTTCATCGCGTTCGCGTTCGAGCGTTACTACCGCATCGTCACGCGGGCCATCCGCAAACACGACCGCAACCACCTCTACCTCGGCTCGCGCATCAACTATCACCAGGGCGAGTTCGACAACCCGTGGTTCTGGAAGATGCTCGCGCGGTATCACGACGTGGTGTCGGTGAACTACTACGCCTACTGGGGGCCGCAGGCGGCGCAGTTCGCCGATTGGGCGAAGTGGGGCGGGCGGCCGATCCTGATCACCGAGTGGTATGCGAAGGCGATGGACGTGCCGGGCCTCGCGAACACGCACGGCGCGGGCTGGCTGGTGCGCACGCAGGAGGACCGCGCCCGATACTACCAGCACTTCGCGTTGAACGCGCTGGAGTTGAAGAACATCGTCGGCTGGCAGTTCTTCAAATACATGGACGATCCGAAGGAGTCCGTGGCGTTGGACAACGCCGGCGGTGCGAACAAGGGCATGTGCGACATCCACGGCCAGCCGCACAAGCCACTGCTCGACCGTGTCCGCGCGGTGAACCGCGAGGCGTATCCGCTGATCGAGTTCTTCGACGAAAGAAACCGCAGATGACGGCGCTTACTCCGCGGCTTGGATGTCCGCGCCGATCTGTTGCATGAGGCTGGCGAACTTCGGGAAGGTGATGGCGGCGGACTCGGCGGTGCGGATGACGGTTTTGCCGGGAATCGCGCTCGCGGCGACGGCCAGCGACATGACAATACGGTGATCGTCGTGGCCGTTCACTTCCGCGCCGGTGAGCTTGCTTTGTTCGATGACGAGGCCGTCGGGAAGCTCGGTGACGCGCGCGCCGAGCTTGGTCAACTCTTCGCGCATCACGGCGATGCGGTCGGTTTCCTTGATGCGCGCCTGCGGGACATTGGCGAGCGTGGTCTTGCCCTCGGCGAAACACGCCAGCGCCGCCATCATCGGCAGCGCGTCAGGCGTGGCGTTCATGTCAATGCGGCAGCCCCGGAGTTTGCCGGGCCGCACGCGCACGCCGTCAGGCGCCACCTCCACGCTCGCGCCCATCGCGCGGAGGTAGTCGAGCACAGCCTTGTCGCCCTGCGTATCGTCGAGGTCGAGGCCTTGCACCGTCACGTCGTTGTCGCCGATGGCACCAGCACAGAGGAAGAACGTCGCCGAGGAGAAGTCCGCCGGAATGCGCCGCGTGAACGGCTTGTAGCTCTGCCGGCCCGGCACGCGGAACTCGCGCCAACCGTCGTGCTCCAGCTTGATGCCGAGCCGCGCGAGCCAGTCGAGTGTGATTTCCGCGTAGGGAATCTCGTGCAGCAACGGCACGCGAATGACGCTGTCGCCGTCGGCCAGCGGCGCGTTGATGAGCACGCTGGTGAGATACTGGCTCGTCTTGCACTCGATGGAGGTCGTGCCGCCGCGCAACCGGCCGCGCACGACGATGGGCGGGCAGCCGTTGCCGCGCGTCGCCTCGGCCCAGCCGCCAAGGTCGTTGATGGCCTGGATGACCGGGCCGGCGGGCCGGCGGCGAATCTGGTGGTCGCCGGTGAAGACGACCATGCCCTTGCGCAACAGCGCGGCCGTGGCGAGCGCGATGTTCACGGTGGTGCCGGAGTTACCGACATCCACGACGTTGTCGGGCACGCGCAGTTCACCGCCGGTGCCTTGCACGATCCAGACATCTGGCTGGCAGTCGAACTTCGCGCCGAGCGCGCCGAACGTCGCCACCGCCGAGCGCGCGTCACCGGACTCCAGCGGCGCCTCGATGCGGCTCTCGCCCGTCGCGAGGCTGGCGATGGCCACCGCGCGGATGGTGTGGGACTTGGAGCCGGGAATCGGCACGGCTCCGTGCAAGCGGGCTTTGGAGCAGATGAAATTCATAGCGCGCAGGCTATCACGGGTGGCTTTCGAGGTCAAAGACGGGAACGTCGTGCGACAGAAGCTTTCGCCTGAGCGGCGACTCCGCTACTCTTGCAGCCATGAATTCGCGGCAAGTCATTGTCATCGGCGGCGGGCCGGCGGGCGTCTTCGCGGCCATCGCGTGCGCGGAGGCGATGCCGGGCTCCGGGGTGACGGTGCTGGAGAAAGGGCCGGAGTTCCTCGCCAAGGTCCGCGTCTCCGGCGGCGGGCGCTGCAACGTCACGCACGCGTGCTTCGAGCCGCGCGAGCTGGCGGAGCGTTATCCTCGCGGCGGGCGCTCTCTCATCGGGCCGTTCAAGCGATTTCAGCCGCGCGACACGGTGGCGTGGTTCGAGTCGCGCGGCGTGGAATTAAAGACGGAGGACGACGGGCGGATGTTTCCCGCCAGCGACGATTCGCGGACGATTGTGGATTGCCTGCTGCGCGCGGCGAAAGCGGCAGGCGTGAGGTTGCTCGCGCGGCAAGGTGTGGAGCGAGTGACGCGGCGGGCGGGCGTCGGCTTCGAGCTTGTTCTCGCCGGCGGCAATGTTCTGTCCTGCGACCGGCTGCTGCTGGCCACGGGTGGATGTCGCGCGGCGGAGGCCGGGGAACTGGCGGTGTCGCTCGGTCACACGCTGGAGCCTCCGGTGCCGTCGTTGTTCACGTTCCACATCGAAACGCCGTGGCTACGCGAACTGGCCGGCGTGGCCATCGAGTCGGTCGAAGTGTCTGTGCCGGGCACAAAGCTGCGTGAGCGCGGCGCGTTGCTGGCGACGCACTGGGGCTTGAGCGGGCCGGCGATTCTGCGGTTGTCGGCGTGGGGCGCGCGCGAACTGCACGGCCGCGATTACCGCTTCCCGTTGCTCGTGAACTGGCTGCCGCAGCTCGGCGCGGAAGCTGTCGCGGCGGCGCTCCAGACGCGGCGCAACGAGCAGCCCGCGCGATTGGTGGTGAACACGCCGATTCCACCGCTGCCGTCGCGGCTTTGGGAGGCGCTGGCGCTCGCGGCGGGCGTGGGACGCGACACGCGATGGGCGGCGTTGACGCGCGCGGCGCAGCACCGGCTCGTCCAGCAACTCATCCGCACGGAACTGCCGGTGACGGGCAAGAGCATGAACAAGGAAGAGTTCGTCACCTGCGGCGGCGTGCGGCTGGGCGAGGTGGATTTCAAGACGATGGAAAGCCGCGTCTGCCCTGGCCTCTACTTCGCCGGCGAGATGCTTGACGTGGACGGCCTCACCGGCGGCTTCAACTTCCAAGCCGCATGGACCACCGGCTGGATTGCGGGCCGCGCAATGGCCGAAAACGGCCGTCCCACGACAGGCTCCTGATGGAGCTTTCCGCCGGCGATCTTCGCCTTCGGTCACTCGGAGGCGTTTTTGGGAAACCCTTTGACGGTGTTGTTCCGAAACTGGATGTCGCGCGTCTCCTTGCCGAGGCGCACAGCGAGACGCTGGGCCGGCTCGCGTGTCTCGACGATTTCGTTCTCCGTGATTACGACAGACTCGGTGGCGCCTTGCACGTCAATCGCCACGGCCTTCTCGCCGCCGGTGTCAACGATGCGGTTGTGCTCGATGCGGTTGCGGTTGCCGGCGAACTCCTTGCCGCGCTCGGGGCGGAACAGGACGGCTGTCTCCTTGCTGCGAAGGATTTCGTTGTGGCAGACGAGGTTGTCGGTGTCGCGGTGGCCGATGGAGACGCCGACGCGGTTGCCGATGAGGCGGTTCTTTTCGGCAAGGCCGTATTTGACGCCCCAGCAGAAGAAGATGCCGATGTTGTTGTCCTCGATTCGGTTGTTGCGGATGACGGGGCGCTGGGAGCCGGAGCCGGGGTGGAGGCCAAGGCCGGTGTTGTTGAGGCTGGCGCAGTTCTCCACGATGACGTCGTGGCAGATCTGCCAACTGATACCGTCGCCGTTGTAGTTGCGCGCCGTGACGCCGCGGATGGCGATGCGGTTGCAGTCCTGGAGGAAGATGCAGCCGGCGTAGTTGCCGTCGAGGTTCTCGTTCTTCTCGCGGTTTCCGTCGAGCGTGAGGTTCTCGATGACGATGTCGGAGATGTTCTCTCCGCTCAGCAACGGGAAGAGCGTGGCTGCGCGCGCCTCGCCGAGTTGCCAGAAGTTCTCCCGCGGCGCGCGGTCGAGCTTGAAGCGGTTGCCGCTGCGGGCAACAAGCGTCCGCTTGACGACAGTCCGGCCGGCCTTGGGCTTGTCCTTGGCGAAGAGCGTGATGCCGTCGCACACCTCGAAGCCGGCGGCGTCAGCGAGCGTGATCTCTTGGTCATACCAATCCGTGTCGGCGGCGAGCTTGGACGTGACCGACGGCTCCTTGATCAGGACACAGTCTGCGCCAGAACCGATGAGCCGCACCTTGGACTGAAGATAAACGGCGTTCCGCATCCGGTAAGTGCCGGGCAATATCTTGACAGTGCCGCCACCAAGCCGCGTGAGATAATCCACCGCCGCTTGCAGCGCGCGATCGTTCGCGCCGACCAGATCCGCTTTTTCCGGGCCGACGGTGACAGTAAGACGCTGCTCCCAGTTCGGCTCGGCGACCGCGTCGCCCGATGTGGCACGGGGAGCGGTGACGGGCGGGCGCTCTGCCGCCGTCAACGCCGTGGCAAGCGCGAAGGCCGTGGCGAGGTGGCTTGAGAAGATATAGAGGAGTCTCATGGCGCTGTCGTGTAGTCCCGCAGACGGCGCAACACAAGCCGAAAGGTTGCTGCGCCGGCCAAGAAAGAAACTTGTTTCAGCCCCGGACTCGGGCTAGCTTTCGCTTCGTTGCGGCGGCGAACCCGAGCGACAAAGACTCATCGAGCGGAGATAACTTTATGGCGAAGAACATCGGACGGCGTGGATTTCTGAAGAACTCGTTGGCGGCGGGCGGCGCGGTGCTGGCGTTCCGCAGCATGGAGGAGAAAGTCCTGAGCGCGGAGAGCGCGGCGGGCAAGGCGGCGGCCCCGGCGGCCTCGTCGGTCGCGCCGCTGGAGATCCCGAAGGGGAAGATCAAGAACCTCGAAATCAGCCGCGTGATCTGCGGCGGCAACCTCATCGGCGGCTGGGCGCACAGCCGCGACCTCATCTATGTCTCGCCGCTCATCAAGGCGTATCACACCGACGAGAAGATCCTGGAAACCTTCCGGCTGGCCGAGAAGCGCGGCATCAACACCGCCCTGACCAATCCCGTTTCCAATCGCGTCATCAACCAATACCGCAAGGAAGGCGGCAAGAT
>Ga0233425_10009881_pt1 | contig 11872 bp, 11 predicted proteins | sample Watercolumn_Towu_2_FD_181712 | JGI IMG/M metagenome (GOLD analysis project Ga0233425, IMG submission 181712) | Freshwater microbial communities from Lake Towuti, South Sulawesi, Indonesia - Watercolumn_Towuti2014_140_MG | ecosystem: Environmental > Aquatic > Freshwater > Lake | place...
AGGGGTTTCCCCCGAGCCCCCTTCCCCAAAGACTTTCAAGGATTTCTTCGGTGCAGGAACTGAGACTGGCCCAGAGGATTGTATTGTCAGTCTTCATGAAAAAATTTCCAGGAAAACTGTGAAAAGTCTTTGGAAGAGGGGGTTCGGGGGAGGAACTTTTCTCCAGAAAAGTTCCTCCCCCGAAAAGCCCTCCCCCACCGCGCGGCAGCCGCAGCCGTCGGGCGGTGTGGGCTCGCGGAGGTCGAGGGTCACGGTGGGCCAGAGGTTCAGGCGCCGCGCCAGCGCGAGCGCCTCGGCCTCGTCGCCCTCGAGCACCCAGAAGACCCAGGTGAACCCTTCGTCGGACGGCACGGTCTCGTCGATGAAGCGGACCAGGGGCTCGTCTTCGTGGAACGTGGCCGCGACGTGGACCGAGTCGGTCTGCTTGACGAGCCACACGCCGTCCGACAGGCCCAGGAGGCCGGTGCCGAGTGGGATCGAGACGCGGCCATCCTCGAGGTCGAAGTCATCGAAGGACCACCGCACCACCTCGTCCTCGAGCAACCCGGGCGTGAGCACGAATGCACCCAGCTCGAGCGGGAACACGACCTCCGCGCTGCGCTCGCCGTCGGCGGGCGGCGACACGGTGATCTCCACGCGGTGCAGCCCTCCGCCCGCTTCCCCGACGTCGAGCCAGGCGACCTCGACCTGCCGGCCCGGCGCCTCCACCGCGAAGCCATCGGACGCGTCGAAGAAGGGCTCGGCGGCGCGCTCCCCGGCCGCGCGCGGCTCGTCCAGGACCGTGACCTGCTCCGACTCCGTGTCGATCTCGATGACCTCGGCGTCCATCGCGGCCGCGAGCTCGGCGATGATCCCGTCGGCGCAGGACCGCGCCGCCGCGGCGTGCTCGAGCCCGTAGCGCACCTCGTTGATGAAAGGCGTGATGCCGCTGGCGTCGGAGACCTCGGCGAGGACCACGTCGCGCCAGCAGCCCATGATGCGGTCTCGGTAGTCCGCCGCCGACGCGATCCCCGCGCCGTCGGCGTGCGCCACGAGGGTCTCGGCAGCCACGATGCGGTGCCGGGCCCCGACGTTGCCCGTGAGCACGGCGTTGTCCCGCTCGCATTCGGTGAGCACGAAGTCCAGCGCGCCCGGCGCTCCCATCCAGCGGCGCATGCTGTCGGTGCTCCCGGGCTGCCACGTGCCGTCGAGCATCGGCGGCAGCTCGGCCGGCTCGATGCCGTTCTCGTGGGCCCAGTCGACCATCTCCGTGATGGTGGCGATCCGGAACCCGGCGGACTCCTGCGCGAGGAGCTCCGCCTCGTACTCGGCCACGGCCTCCGGGTCGTGGACCATGTTCAAGCCGAGGTACGGGTCGCCGCCGCCGGACGCGAGCAGCTCGCCGTCGTTGAAGAAGCTCCACTGGACCTCGATCTCGGGCGTGGTGACGCCGCGTCCGATCAGCACGATATCGACGCCGTCGAGCTCGAACAGCGGCGGGGCGCTGTCATAGCTCGCCTCGTGCTGGTACGCGAAGAGGTTCTTCGGCAGCCCGAGGATGGTCCGGCCGTGCTCCGCGGCGAACGGCGCCATCCCCACGCCGAACTGCCCTTCCTGGCAGAAGACGACGCCCGACGGCGAGAGCCCGGCCGCATCCCAGACGCCGTCCATCAGCTCGTGGGACCGCTCGAGGTCGAGGCGGGGGTAGGCCAGGAAGAGCTGGTCCGAGTAGTGGAAGCTCACGAGCTCGACCTGGCCGCCGTCGACGAGCTCGCGCAGGAGGTCGAGCACGTCGGGGTGCCGCTCGAGCATCACCTCGACCATGTACGCCTGCATCTCGAGCGTGACGCGCCACGCCGGGTGGGCCTCGAAGAGCTCGAGCACGGGCAGGAACGTCTCGCGGATGATCTGGTCCTGCACCCCGGCGTCGTCGAGGTCGAGCGCGGGCGTCTCCTGCACCCCGTCGGGCCACCCGCGGGTCCCGCCTGGCACGTACTGCACGTTGAAGTGGAACATCGACAGCGAGAACCGCTCGGGCTCCTGCGCCCGGGCGCACGACGGGGCCAGGAGCATCACGACTCCGAGCGTGCCCGAGAGGATGACTGATCTCATGAGGAGGTCATACCACTTTTCAGCGAGACCGGGAGCGCGGCGATTTGCTACGCTTCATCCACGATGACACCGTCGCAGACCTCTCGCGCCCTGATCGGCACGTTGATCGTCGTTGCTCTCTGCTCGTGCGGCACCCAGGCGCAGCGCCGCCTCCCGAGGATCGAGCGCTACGACTTCCTGGGCGACACGCCCGCGGATCTCGCGCGGCTGCGGCAGATGGCGCCGGCGGAGACCGAGGAAGGCCCGCTCGCGCGGTACGCGCTCGCCAGGGCGCACGCGGAGTGGCTCGTGCTGGCGCTGGTCCAGGACCGGGACGACGACCTGCTCCTGCGCCACCTCGCCGTCGACCTGGGGATCGAGGGCGCGACGCCCGACGACCGGGTGAGCCTCGCGCAGGTGCTCGCGGTCATCGACGCGGTGCTCGCCGAGGTCAGGGCGGGCGCATCGGCGGGAGGAGAGGCCCGGCAGTGGGCCGGCGCGACGGAAGACCTGCTCGTCGCGGTCCGCGAAGGCTGGGAGGAGTTCGGCCCGGACCTGGTCCGCGCCGTGGCCCGGACATCGGCCGAGGACGGCCCGGCACGGCCCGCGGCCGACATCCTGGCGCTGGGGTGGGGCCGTCTGGCGCTCCTGGCGGCGCAGCAGAGCCCGGCGGCAGGGCGAGCCGAGCTCCTCGCGCGCATGGCCGGGTACGTCGCGCCGGACCTCGTCGAGTCGCTTCACGAAGAGGACTCGGACCTCATGTCCTGGGCGGTCCGGGCGGCATGCCCCGAGCTCGAGCGCCAGGTGCGTGACCTGACTCCCCGCGAGCGGCTCGCCAGGGTCCGGGAGTCCTGCGACCCGACGTCCATCGGCGCGCCGGCCGAGGCCCGCGCCGCGTTCTCGGCCGAGGTCGTGGTGACGGCAGCCGTGCTCCGGGACCTCATGGCGCGCAGACGTCGGCTCGGCGAGGCGACGTCGGACCCCCTGCTCGTCGCCGCTGCGCCCGACCTCGCGCGCTTCGACGAGGCCCTCGCGTCCGTGCGGTTCCCTCTCCCGCTGCCGGCGCCGGGGTCCGGCCTCCCGGCGCCCGCGCGAGTGTCCGATCCGGGCCAGTGGCGGCCCGCGGGCGCGGTGATCACGGTCGCGGGCGACGAGACGCGCGTGGGGCTCTGGCCGACCCTCGCCGTGCGCGAGGGCAGCCTCGAGCTCGCGGACCGCGTGGACGGGCTAGCGCTGCCCGGACGTGTCGCCCCCGCCGACCTCTCGGTCGCGCTCGAACGGACCTGGCGGCTCGCGGGCCAGCGGCTCGGTCTCGAGGGCCGGACCGTGGCGATCCTCGCTCCGGCGGGAGTCGACGCCGCGCGCATCATCTCCGTGATCGACGCCGCGCAGACCGCGGGCGCGGAGCGGGTGGACCTCGCCGTGGAGTCGGAGGACGGCGGCCAGGGCTCGCTCGCGCTCGGCGTCGCGGCCGGCGCCGCCGCGGGGCGCTCGCCGAACGACCTGCGCGCGCTCCTGGTCGTGGGAGACCAGGCGGTCCAGGTGGGGACGATCGAAGGGCTGTGGACCGAGGTGCAGGACGTGGACGGCGAGCCCGCCACGGGCCGCATCGAGCCGATGCTGGCGGAGCACCTGGCAGGGCACGGCAACCCGGTGTGCATCGTCGCCGCGCGACCTGGCCTCGCGATCGGTCGAGTGGCCTCGCTCGTGAGCCTCCTGGCGCGCGCGCCGAGGACCCCCGAGGCAGACGCCGACGCGGTCGGGTGGACCGTCCTGCTCGATCCCCACGAGCCCCCGGCGCCGGCCCCGGTGGCGAGCACGGTCTCGGGCGCCGTGGACCAGCACCGGCTCCGTCTCCGGGGCTGCTACGAGCGATACCTCCGGGACGGAGGACAGGCCCAGGGGCTCCTGACCCTCGAGATCGCCGTGTCCGCCGATGGCCAGGTGAGGGAGGCGCGCGTGGTCGAGAGCGAGCTGGGGCCGCAGGTCGCGCTCGACTCGTGCCTCGTCGCGGAGGCCATGCGGATGCGGTTCCCGGCCAGCGCCGACACCCCCATGATCCGAGTGCCGCTCCGGTTCGTGCCGCGATGATGCGCTGCGATCTCGTGGTCACGGCGTCGGACGGGCACGCCAGGGTGTGCGTGCTCACCACGCCGCACGGAGAGGTGGAGACACCGGCGTTCATGCCGGTCGGGACCGCCGCGGCGGTGAAGACGCTCACACCGGCCGAGGTCGTGGCGAGCGGCGCGCGGATGATCCTGGCCAACACCTACCACCTCATGCTCCGTCCCGGGGCAGAGCTGATAGCCCGGGCCGGAGGGCTGCACCGCTTCATGAGCTGGCCCGGCGCCATCCTGACCGACTCCGGCGGGTACCAGGTGTTCAGCCTGGCGGAGCGCCGGAAGCTGGACGACGACGGCGTGACCTTCAGCTCGCACATCGACGGTTCGCGCCACCGGCTCACGCCCGAGCGGACCATGGAGATCGAGCAGGCGCTGGGTGCCGACGTGGCCATGGTGCTCGACGAGTGTCCGCCCGGTGGCGCGAGTCGCGACGTGGTCGCGCACGCGGTTCGACGGACATCGGCATGGGCGCGGCGGTGCCTCGCGGCTCACACGAGGCCGGACCAGTCGCTCTTCGCGATCGTCCAGGGCGGGACGTTCCTCGACCTCCGGATGGAGCACGCCGCCGAGCTCTCCGAGCTGGGCTTCGACGGCCACGCCCTCGGCGGGCTCAGCGTGGGAGAGCCGCGCGAGGAGATGAGCGCCGTGGTGAGCGCCGTCACGCCCGCGCTGCCGGCCGACCGGCCGCGGTATTTGATGGGCGTCGGGACCGAGGCGGACATCCTCGAGGGCGTCGCGTCGGGTGTGGACCTGTTCGACTGCGTGCTGCCGACCCGGAACGCGCGCAACGGGCAGGTGTTCACCTCGGCCGGGCGTCTCGCCATCAGGAACGCCCGGTACCGGGAAGACCCGCGGCCGCTCGACGAGACCTGCGACTGCGCGACCTGCCGGACCTTCGACCGCCGGTACCTCCGCCACCTCTTCACTGTCGGCGACATCCTGGCGCACCGCCTGCTGACGCTGCACAACGTGCATCACTACGGTCGAGTCATGGCCGGCGCGCGCGCCGCCATCCGAGCCGGGACGTTCGAGAGCTACCGCAGGGACGTTGCCGCGACCATGAACAAGGACCCTGGGAACGATCCGGAGCTCTGTTAGAGCACGACGGTGTTGCTTCCACATCTCCCGAGGTCGGAACGACTGTCAACCTGCTTGTCGTCAGTCCTCGCCGCTCAGCCCCGCATCGCGAAGGATGCTCAGGTAGGTCCCACTCGGGATGTCACGGGAGTGTCGCCAGACGCTCACGCGCTTGTGGGTCGACGGGTGCTCGTAGATGTCGTGCTTCTTGCCGTGGCGGACAAGAACGAACCCCGCACGTCTCAAGCGTGCGACGAGCTTGCTCGTTTTCTCCACGGGTCAGCCGACCTCGACCACGCCAGCGATGACCTGTGTCCTCTTTGGGGGGCTCTCACCGATGTCACGCAGGTAGGCGAGGAGCTCGCTCAAGGCGTCGATGAAGTCGGCTTCAGCCTCACGACGTGTCGCCCCAACCCCGTAGACACCCGGAACCGAGGGGCTATGCACGGTCCACAGCCCCTCGTCCTTCCACGCAACATAGTCGTACTTACGCATCCTGAGAACCGTAGACCAGCGGTGTGGGGCGGTCAACCGAGCGCTTTCCCATGTTATGACCCCTATAACTCTTGTCAGGAAGATTGTTCTGACGCACAGGCCACCCGTCGGGATCGCTGCTCGTTGGGCGCAGCCGCTTCGCGGCGGCACCGTTCGCCTTCGTGACGCGGGTCAGCGAAAGGGCCCGTCCTTGCCCGATACCACCATCAGGGAGTGCAGGTAGTGGAGCATGACCGCGACGCCGCGGACCACCTCGGAGCGGCTCGGGGGGTCTTGCCAGTTGTGGCAGTAGGCGACCCGCACGACCTGCTCGTCGATTTCGACGCTCAGATCTCCGTACAGCAGGTCGAGGATCGCCATGCGCAGCCCGTCGTGCCGGAGCAGCACGGCGAGCCGCTCGCGGTCGGCGGTCGTGATGAGCACGCGGTCGTCGAACTCCGAGTCGCCGGTCTGGAGCTCGCGCGCACCGAGCTTCCCGATCTTCTCGAAGCAGCCCTCGACCTTGAAGCTCGCCGATACCCCCACCCGTCCCGGGATCTCGCCCGAGACCTCCGTCCAGCGTGTCGAATGGGCGCCCTGCTCCCACGTCTGCTCCGCGATCACGAAGCCGCGCTGTGACCGCAAGGCATCGATCGAGCGCCCGCCGAAGCACTCCTCGCACAGGTCGAGGCCCGCGACCCGGAAGGTGCCGCGTCGGGTCGCGGTCCGCCAGCAGAGAGAGCAGGTCTTCTGTTGTTCCACGACCTGACGGTACACCGAACATCGACATCGTCCAAGCACGCGGGAGCGTTGCGGACATCGAAATGGGGAGTCGCAGTTGACATCGTCCCCGACCGAGGCCAACGTAGCCGCGTCCCGGAGCCGCGGGACGGAGGACGCGACGGTGGAGCTCATCGACCTGCGAGCGGCGGTGGTCCAGGGCGCATTCAAGGCCATCAACTCGAGACGAGTCATGGATGTGCTGCGGAAGCCCAGGGCGTTCGGGCTCCTGCTGGACGCGATGAGCATCCCGGCGTGGTGTCGCTCCACCCTCAAGGACTCGGGACGGAGCCTCGCGCGCGTGCTGGGGCTCGCCACGGACGAGGACCTCGTCCGGGTCGAGCTCGAGATCGAGCAGCGGCTCCAGCGCCGGCTCGAGGGGCGGGGCAGCCCCGGGCGAGAGAACTGAGCCTCCGGTCACCTCGGGTTCTTCAACCCCGTTCGCAGCTTGGCGCCCACCTCGCGCTTCACGCGGGACGCGAGCACGGTGTCGTGTTCGTCCAGGAACCCGACGACCGCGGCCGGGTCGCGCTTCGAGAGCTCACGCAGGGCCCAGGAGAGCGCCTTGACCACCATGTCGTCGTGGTCCGCGACCACCATCTCGCAGGTCCGCAGCGTGCGCGGGACGTCGCCCGACCCGCCCCTGGCCTTCTGGTTCAACGCCACGGTGCAGACCACCGCCGCGCGGCGCCACCAGCGGTCGCCGGTCCGGATCCAGCCCTCGACGTCCGCGTCCGGGAGCCGTCCGGTGCGCCAGGCGGGGCCGGCGATCAACGTGGCCCACGTGTCCACCGAGCACCAGTTGTCCATGCCCTGGCCCAGCTCCAGGACCTGCTCGCGGGTGATGCCGGACAGGGTGGCCCGGTGGCCGGCCAGCAGCTCGTACGCGACCTGCCGCCCTTCGAACGTCCCGCCACGGATGAGCGCCCGGCCCAGGGCGAGCACCTGCTCGGGCGGCGCCTTCTTCAGCCCGCGCGCCGCGTCCTTCACGACTGGCCGGAGGTCGGGCACCGCGACACCCAGGGCCTCCATCGAGGTCGTCATGGTGCGCGCCATGAAGTCGCGCCGGTCCTGCGTCCCCATCGGGCGCAGTCGGGCCTCGATCTCGCGCGCTCGAGCGCTCGCCTCGTCACGACCGCGTTCCGTGCTCATCCACGCTCCTCCCGTGTGGTCGGATCATACGCCCGGGGGATGCCCGGCACACGCGCGAGGTATAGAATGCCGCCGCGAGGGATCGGCCCATTCTCGAGATCGGCGAGCTCATCGGCGGGAAGTACCGCCTCGCGCGGCGGCTCGGGCAGGGCGGCATGGGGGCCGTGTACGAGGCCCTGCACGAGCAGATCGGCAAGCCCGTCGCCGTCAAGGTCCTGCTCCCCAGGGACGCCGCGGACGGCGAGCTCATCGCCCGGTTCCACCGCGAGGCCCAGGCCGCCGCGGCGGCGGGCCACGGCGGCCTGGAGCTCGTTCCGTTTCGCCCGGAGTGACGTGAAGATCGGCGACAGCGTCGCGTTCGCGAGCAGCCCCCGGGCTTCCGCTCGGGTGAACGCTTCGTCGATTGCATCGACCTGCCCCTGCCCCACCGGTTGGATCAGTGCATTCAGACCCTTGGGGCCGAGCCTTTCAACCTCTTTCGCAGCCCTGATCACCCCAATCGCCCACCACCGTGGCCGCATGAGGGAGTCTGTTCGAACAGAACCCCTCGCACGGCGCCGCACGAAGGGGTCTGTCGCAACACAGTGCATCCGCACACTCTGGGCAGAGGGGGTCTGGACCAAGTAAACCCCCTCGCACGCCTCCGCGCGAGGGGGTCCGGAGCCGTCAGACCCCCCACGCACACTCTGGTCAGACGCGGTTCATTCGAACGGATCGCCTCGCACGCCGCCGCACGAGGGGGTTCGATCGCAGAGAAGTACCGTCGCCAACAGTTGGCGAAGCCTGATTGCACGAACCAAGTGCCTCGATGCACACCACTCGACCACACCATAGCGATCACACCCATGTGGGTATTGACGCTTGACGCCCGTCCCTCGACTCAGTCACCATCAACATATTCGCCATCGTCGAAGGGAGGGTCTCATGAGCGTCGCGCGTCGCGTTCCGATGCTTGGGGAGCGGAAGTCCGTCGGAACGCCCCCCCCTGCAGTAGTCGTACCCCCAGGTAGCCGGCGAGCGTGGTGCGTCGTGGCGGGCATCGCGCTGGCGGTGGGGATCGCGCCGGCCACGGCGACGGCCCAGCAGAACGAGCGAGGGTGCGACCTCGGGAGCTCCATAGACGGGTTTACCCACTTCTCCCTCTATTGGAACGAAGTTGTCGTCAACGCTACCCATCCAGCCGCAGATCGGTATGACGAATGCGATACCACCTGCCAGGACTTTCTCACCTCGAACGGCGAGACCTTCGATCCGACCAGGGAGAGGCACCATCTCTACGAAGGAGCTCTTGAGCTGGTCGTGGACCTCTCGGACCCGCTGGAGCCGGTGCTGGTCGCCACGTTCCGGCTGGACCGGCAGGTCCGCGGTCTCAGGGCCTCCGGCACTTTCGTGTACGTGGACTCCCCGCACCACCGTGGCCTGCTCCCTGTGGTCGACGTGACCAACCCACTCCAGCCGCGGATCGCGGGCGCGCACGAGGTGCGCGCCTGGGTGCGCGGCGCCGTGGTCCAGGAAGACTGGGCCTACCGGGCCAAGTCGTGGGGAGTCCAGCTCGCCTCGGTGGAGCGGTGACATGGAACGTCTCATGACACGTCCCCTCTCCCCCCGGGAGAGGGACAGGGTGAGGGGCTGCCACGGCATCATCCTCCTGGCCTTCGTTCTGCTGTCACTTTGCACCTGCGCCCAGCGCCCCGGAAACGCTGACGCTGACGCTGACGTGGATGCTGACGCTGACGCTGATGCTGATGCTGATGCTGACGCTGACGCCGACGCCGACGTTGACACTGACGTAGACGCCGACGACTCCGGAGCCGACGCCGACGTGGATTCCGACATCGACATCGACTTCGACATCGACTTCGTTGGTGACGCCGATCCCGATCCCGATTCCGATCCCGACATCGACATCATTGGGGACACGGACCACGACACCGACAGCGACCTGGGCACGATCGCGGAGCTCTGCGGCGAGGACCTCCCCGAGCTGACCTGGCACCCCAGCGAGTGCCCTGAGTACGAGCAACCAACCGACTGCTGCGCATCGTGTCGTCCTCTCACGTGCCGAGAGGACGCATCATGGGTTTACAGCGTCTGGGAGAACCAAGTCGTCTACCCGATGCGGAGCTCGATCTATCTGATCGACATCTCGACTGGAGAAGATGCACCGCTCATCGAGTCGTACCGGGATGAACACTACGTTCACACTTTTTCTCGCCCCGCAATTTGGTCCAATCGCGTCCTCATGCGTAATCTCCTGCAGGTTAGAGGGACCGCAGATCTAGACGAGGCTGTGGTGATGTTGGACCTCGACGACCCATCACGGCGTGAGATCGTCCTCGACACCCATTCCGCCATCGGTTACCCGTTCATCTACGAAGACTGGGCGTGCTGGGGGCGGGATCGAGAGGACGGAGTGCGTGAATTCGTGCTCATGAACATCGAGACCCGGGAGGAGCGAGTGCTCGACGACGAGTCGAGCGGCGTCCGGTTCTATGGCGGCGACATCTGGGGCGACCGCGTGGTCTGGGCCATGGGGTTCGTGCTCAAGGAGCACAGGATCTCCACGGGTGTGACCCGTACGGTCATCGACGACCCGACGATTGGACCACAGCTCGTCAACGTGTGGGACCGCTATGCGGTTTTTCTAAATGAGAGAGGCAGAAGCCCACTCAACATCTACCTTGTGGACCTCGACACGGACGAGTACCGCGCGATCTCGCCGAGTCGGTTCCAGCAGGATCAGCCGGACATCAACGACGGACGGGTCGTATGGACTGACGACCGCCCGGGAGAAGGCTTTGGCAGCGGCCCAGGAGCCGGGATGCACCTCTTTATTTACAGCATCCGGACCGGCCGCCAGTACGTGCTCAACCCCAGCGCAGTCGGCGGGTGTAACCCGAGGATCTTCGGCCGGACAATCGTATGGTCGGGAGGGCAGCCAGACTGGGACTGGACCGGCATCTGGGTGACGCGGATCGGGGACATATAAGCGGAGCGAGGACACGGATCAGTCTGCCACCGCAGGACTGAGCGATCCCTTCATCGACATCCGCGTCCGGGATCCGACCGGCGCGCCAGGCGGGGCCGGCGATCGACGTGGCCCACGTGTCGACCGAGCACCAGTTGTCCATGCCTTGGTCCAGCTCTGGCACCTGCTCGCGGGGGATGCGACGACGCACGCGCGGGGATAGAATGCCGCCGCGAGGGATCGACCCATTCTCGAGATCGGCGAGCTCATCGGCGGGAAGTACCGCCTCGCGCGGCGGCTCGGGCAGGGCGGCATGGGGGCCGTCTACGAGGCCCTGCACGAGCAGATCGGCAAGCCCGTTGCCGTCAAGGTCCTGCTCCCCAGGGACGCCGCGGACGGCGAGCTCATCGCCCGGTTCCACCGCGAGGCCCAGGCCGCCGCGGCGGCGGGCCACAGGGGCATCGTCGATATCTACGACGTCGGCGTGACGGCCGACGGCTCGCCGTTCCTCGTCATGGAGCTCCTGCGGGGCCGGAGCCTGGGCGCGCTGCTCGACCAGAGGGGGAGCCTCGACCTCCCGTTGACCGCGTACATCGCCTGCCATGTGCTCTCCGCCCTCTCGGCCGCGCACGCGGCCGGCGTGGTGCACCGCGACCTCAAGCCCGACAACGTGTTCCTCGTGGACTCGGGCGCCGCGCTGCCCGAGGTCAAGCTGCTCGACTTCGGCATTTCGCGGGTGGTCACGCCGGGCACCGTGACCCGCATGACCCGCAGCGGCGCGGTGATGGGCACGCCGCACTATATGAGCCCCGAGCAGGCCGCGGGCGAGCACGACATCGACCACCGGACCGACCTCTACTCCGTCGGGGTCATCCTCTATGAGTGCCTGACGGGCGTTATGCCGTTCGACGCCGACAACTACAACGCGCTCCTCGCGCGGATCATCTCGACGGAGCCTCGCGCGCCGCGGGACGTCCGGCCCGACCTCCCGCCGGAGCTCGAGGCCGCGGTGATGAAAGCCCTCGCCAAGCGGCGCGACCACCGGCACCATGACGCGGCGGAGCTCTTCCGGGCGGTCCTTCCGTATGTCGATGCGGGCGCCCGCGCCACGATGCGAGCGCCGATCTCTTCGCCCTCACCCCAGCCCTCTCCCGGGGGGAGAGGGGGTGTCGGCCTGCCACCGACGCAGCCCGCTTTCGACCTGCCCTCACTCCGCCCTCTCCCGGGG
>Ga0233425_10009882_pt1 | contig 11871 bp, 11 predicted proteins | sample Watercolumn_Towu_2_FD_181712 | JGI IMG/M metagenome (GOLD analysis project Ga0233425, IMG submission 181712) | Freshwater microbial communities from Lake Towuti, South Sulawesi, Indonesia - Watercolumn_Towuti2014_140_MG | ecosystem: Environmental > Aquatic > Freshwater > Lake | place...
TCCTGATGCGCTCCGGCTGCTTCAGGAGCAGCTCGGCGATCTGCCGCCGAGTGGTCACCTTTGTCGTCCACTGATCCATCGGGTTTCACCTCCCTGGTCCCCCACGGAGGACGTCCGCCCCCCGTGTACAGTGGTGGAGACGGTACATGATCTCCAGGAGCTACACAACCCTCTCGAGAGAGGGCAACGGAGGCAGCGGAGGCAGCGGAGGTAGGGACGGAGGTGTGTCAACACCCCGTGATCTCGGCGTTTTCCTCGCCTCCGTCCCCGACGGTCGTCCCCGACGGTCTCCTGAGCCAAGGGGTTCAGTCTCCATCGGGGTGTGAGGGATGTACCACGCGTGTTTTCCAGTACCCGGGCTCGCGACTGCAATGCATGACGGCCACGATCACGATGCGGTCGGGCTCCATCGTATACAGTACGCCATAAGGGAACCTGCGGGTGAGACAGCGCCGGATGTCTTCCTCCACGAGACGCCACCGAGTCGGCGCTTCAACGATCCGTCGAATCGTCTCCTCGACGGCCTCGATGAACCGCACCGCGAGCCCCGGCTCATTATTAGCGTACCAGAGTGAAGTTAGCCGGTACTCCTCCAGCGCTTCCGGGTGAAAGTCATATCTCATCGCAGGACAGCATCACGAACCATGCGCAGAGCCTCTTCCCCGGGGATGGTGTCCACGGTGCCATCGCGTATTTCGTCTCGTCTCCGCTTCGCTGCGTCGACCCACAGCCGGTCGATCTTCCCGAGGTCCTCGGCGGCGAGGCTCTCCATGAGCAGCTCCACCAGCTTTGCCCGAGATTCTGTCGGCAAGCTCATCGCTTGCTCGGCGATTTGCTCAACCGTGGTCACCATACATGCAGGATAGTCCAACCGCAGTGACTGCTCAAGGACCGTCCGCTTTGATCAAGTGCCCGGCCGGAAGGACGAGGTTGTCATAGGCATACCCACCGACAAACGTGTCGTCCGGGACCGCCAAGTCAACCGCGTAGGAGTCGGGATCCTCGTAGCATTCGACGACGGTCCCCTCGGTGTTCACTGGATAGAGACGGGTAGAAAACTCCGACTTGACGACCACGGTCGTCCGGACACGGTCACCGGGTCTGAACCGAGTCACCATCTCGTCTTCCGCCCTGCTCATCGATGGACCTCCAAACCAGCTCCCGGCAGCGAGGGTACCCGCCCCGTCACGGCGGCGCCTGTGGGATGCAGACTCCCCACTCGACGCCTTCCATGCCGAGGCATGCGTGGGTCGAGAGATCGCAACCCGACGGGCCTGGCTCGCAGGTCTCGAAGCAGTAGTTGTCTGCACCGTCGGTGACGCAGACGGTGCCGTCGTTCACGCCGTACTCGGTCGTGCACCCCGGATCACCCGGGGAGCAACTTGACGTCGCCTCCCGGCCGAAGCTCACGCAGATCCCGGGCCCGCCTTCCCCCCAGCAGAAGCCCCCGTGATCACCGTAGGGGCAGGGGGTGATGGTGCAGTTCTCGTAGCAGAGCGGTATCTCGCCCTCGGCGCCTGCGCAGGTGGAGGCGTCGGGCTCGCAGCAGGGGATCGACGAGCAGTCCTCCCGTTCGACCCGCGCGCAGGGGCCCTCCACGTCGGGGTCTCCGTCCACGTCTGTGTCCGCATCGATGTCGGAATCGATATCGACGTCGGTGTCCGAGTCTCCGTCAACGTCGAGGTCCGAATCGGTGTCCGTATCGGTGTCCGTGTCGACGTCGGCGTCGCCCCCGTCTTCAGGGGGATCGCGCGGGACGAAGTACCCCTGGCACGTGATGACTGCGAAAGCACAGCATGCCATGGCCACGAGCCGTGTCACTCTCCCTATTGAAGCCCGAGAGGTGCCTCGCCGCAAGGCCGCGATGTCCCGGCCCCGTCTCCTGGTATCATCTCCGACGACGATGGGACTGTCGGACTGGATCGCCAGGGCCCTGAGCCGAGGGTTGAGGTCGGAGAGAGGGCGCGAGGCCGCGAGGGAGCTCTTCGCCAGTGAAAAAGCTCGCGAGATCGCCGTGGACCTGCTGAAGAACGAGGATGTCCGCGCGGTGGCGAAAGAGGTCATCGGCTCGGACCTCGCGCGCGACGTGGCCAGCGGCGTGGCCCGCGACGTGGTCAAGGACGTCGGGACCCGCATCGCGTCCGGAGCCCGCAAGCTCACCGACCAGATCGCGGAGCCGTTCCGCGAGGCCGAGCGGAAGAGAGCCGCCGAGCGAACCGAGCAGGAACGGCGCGAGGCCGCGGACCTTGAAGAGCGCGAGATCGACGAGGAGCTCGCGGCGTTGAAGCAGGAGATCGAGAAGTGAAGGGAGGGTGACTCACCCGCCGTACCCCGGGTCGTCCTCCGCCGGCTCGTCGTACTCGACGACCTCGTCGCCTTCCTCCTCGGGCTGGTCCGGCTCGAAGCCGTCCGCGTGTCCCGCGTCGCAGGGACAGAGGTCGCCCGCTATCTCGTCGTCCCCGAGCAGCCTGGCCCGGGCGAACACCGACAGGTCGGATTCCTCGATCCATCGGCGTGCTTCCTGCTCGTCGCTGTACAGCCAGTCCCGCGCCACGAACTCGAGCTGCTCGTCCCGTACTTGCTGGTCCTGGATGTCCATGGCCCAGCGCCACGCCCGGGCTGGGTCGTCGAGCGAGTATCCCGCGCTCACGGCCGAGAGCGCCGCGTCCCGGGACCGTCCGGCTGGCAGGGACCGCGCCCACTCGATCGTGCTCTCCATATCGATTGACGACCACTCGCGCGCCACCTCGATGACGGCGTCGGGCGCCGCGCCGTGCGCGACGACCCACCGCGAGGCCGCCCTCGGGTCGCGGCGAGCCCACTGGGCCGCGAGGTCGGCCTGAGCCGCTTCGCGTTCGTCGCCTTCGGGGAGGCGGGCGACGAAGTCCGCCGCGGCGGTGGGATCGTTCTCGGCCCATGACTCGACGACCCGGGAGATCGCCCTCCCCCGGTCGCGCTCCTCGCTCAACCCGGCGGCCCAGGTCGCGGCCGACCGCGGGTCCACCGAGGCAAGCTCCATGGCCACGCCCTCGATGATGCCGGCGCGGTCGTTGCCTTCTGGCAGGAGCGAGGCCACGCGCAGCGCTTCCATCGGCTCCTCGAAGGACAGCTCCAGCGCGACCGACCGGAGCGCGACGTCGCGACGCCTGCCCGGCGGGAGCGTCTCGATGAACGTCAGGGCGCCCCGGGCGTCCGTCCGGGCCCACGAGCCCGCCAGGGAGTCGATCGCGTACGGCTCGATCTCCTCGACCCCGATCGCGGTCCGGAACGCGGCCTCGGGGTGCTGGTAGGAGTGGGTCATCATCGCGCCGCTCAGCGCGCGGCGCACCTCCTCGGGCGTGGACAGCGACCGGGCCCAGGCGATCGCCGACTCCGGGTCCCGTTCGGCCCAGGTCCTGGCGATCGAGTCGAGCGCGTCGAGGCGCATCGCTCCCGGAGGCAGGTCCTCAGCGCGTGCGGCGGCCGCGCCGGGATCGTTCGCCGCCCAGGCCTCGAAGATGATCTCGATCCCCTGGACCGAGGCGAGCGGTCCAGCCTGCTCGGCGAGACGCAGCGCGCGCTGAGGGTCCTCGGCCGACAGGTCGTAGAACGCATCCCTGAGCACCTGGTTGCGCAGGGCGCTGTTCGGCTGGTCCAGGACCCACCGCATCGCGGCGTCGGGATCGTGCTCGCGCCACATGCGAACGACCTGGTCCAGGGCGTCGCGCCGGTTCCGGCCCGGCGCAAGCTGCTGGGCCTGGGTGATCGCGGCCTCGGGGTCCTGCTCCGCCAGCCGGGCGAATAACTCGCGGATGAACCTGTTCCGATCGAGGCCCACCGGGATGCGATCGGCCAGCGCCAGCCCGTCCTGCACCTGCTCGGGCCGCAGCGCGTCCACGGCCCGGCGAAGGAGCTCGCTGCGCAGGGAGGGGTCCTCGATCGCGAGCGCGCGGTCGATGAGATCGGCGGCGCTGTCGTCCGGGCCGACCTGGAGCTCGGGCCGGACATCGTCGGACGGGGGATCGATCAGGTCGAGCAGCGGCGTGTTGCTGCTCGCCTCCCGCGAGGGTCCCGGGGCGTCCTCGGTCGGTGGCTGCTGTTCGTCCCCGTTGCCGCTCGCCGCCCAGTGGGCCAGCACGCCGGACAGGAACCCGACCGTGACCATTGCGCACGGGACGACCAGATGACGAATCCACCTCATGACGGCTCCCTCCGTGTCGCGCCTTTCATTGTGGACTCCCGGCTCCCGGGAAATGTTCCCGACGTCGTTGCAGAACCATCCACTCGATACGCGCTATAGTGTCGGACGGTCTGAACCGGGCGGGTGTGAAGCGATGAGACGGCTGTTCGGCTTGGCGCTCGTGATCGCCGCGTGTGGGGGGCAGGGAGGGGGACCCGCCGATGCCGACGTCTCGGACGGACCCCCGCCCGACGTCCCGCTCGTGGCGCTGACCCTGGACGCGGGCGACGGCGCGACCCTCGTCGTCCAGAACGACGGCGAGGTCAGGCTCGAGCGGGACGGGGTCGTGCTCGTCTCGCTCGAGCGCGACGGCTTCGAGGTCGGGACCGTGCCCTCGCTCGACCCGTCGTTGAACTACGATCCGTACTTCCTCGAGGACGTCGAGCCCGTGATGTACAGGCCGCCAGCGGGGCTCGAGTGGGAACACCCTCGCGCTGCCGACGTCGCGGAGCGAGGCGAGGGGCTCGCGCTCGACCTCGACTACGGCGACGGACGGACCTCGACGCTGGAGACCGCCGTGTCCGCCGAGGGCCGCTTCTCGGCGTCCTGGTCCCTCCCGGGGGGCGAGCGGGTCCCGGTCTTCGCACGGCTCGTGTTCCGCGTGGACCCCGAGGAGCGGTTCTACGGGCTCGGTGAGCACTTCGACCACGTCGAGCACCGGGGCAGGGTCCGCGCCATGCAGATCGAGCCGGCCCCGCTCGAGGGCGCCAACAACGAGGCGCACGTCCCGATCCCGCTGCTCATCGGCACGAGCGGCTGGGGGCTCTACGTGGACTCGCGCCGGCCAGGCGTCTTCGCAGTGGGCACCGACGAGGACGACGTGGTTCGTGTGACCTACGGCCTCGGCGCGGCTTCGGCCGAGGGGTTGCGGTTCTTCCTCGTCGCCGAGGGTCATCCGCTCGACGTCACGCGGCACTTCCACGAGGTCACGGGGCAGTTCGGCGAGGTCGCACCGTGGGCCCTCGGCCCGCTGATCTGGCGCGACGAGGTCGCGGGCCAGGCCGAGGTCGAGGACGACCTGCGGACCATCCGCGACCTCGACCTGGCGACGACCGGCTACTGGATCGATCGGCCCTACGCGAGCGGCGTCAACAGCTTCGACTTCGACCCGGAGCTGTATTCGGATCCAGCCGCGATGATATCCCTCGCGCACGACCTGGGCTTTCGCATGAGCCTCTGGCACACGCCCTACGTGGACGAGGAGGACGACGCCACGCGTCCGCTGTACGACCACGCTCTGGCCGAGGGGTTCTTCCCGCCGCAGCGGAGCACGGCGGCGGCGCGGTGGGGACCCCCGATCGATTTCACGAACCCCGAGGCGGTCGCCTGGTGGCAGGACCTGCTCGGGGCGTACCGCGACCTCGGCGTCGAAGGCTACAAGCTCGACTACGCCGAGGAAGTCCTCGTCGGCGCGTTCGGCATCCGGCTGCCCTGGAGCTTCCATGACGGCACCGACGAGCTGACAATGCACGGGGGCTACCAGGTCGGTTACCACCGGGCATACGCGGAGATGCTCCCCGCGGACGGCGGCTTCCTGCTGTGCCGCGCCAGCGTGGCCGGGGACCAGGTGCACGGCCCGATCATCTGGCCCGGCGACATCGACGCGAGCTTCGCGCGGCTCGGCGACGCCGTGGTCGACGAGGCCGGCGAAGAGTACACCGCCGTGGGCGGCCTGCCGGCGGCCGTGGTCGCCGGCTCGTCGCTGGGCCCGTCGGGGTTCCCGCTCTTCGGCTCCGACACGGGCGGGTACCGGCACGCGCCGCCGGACCGCGAGACGTACATCCGGTGGTTCGAGCACACGGCGCTGTCCACGGTCATGCAGGTCGGGACCGGCTCCAACGACCTGCCGTGGGACCTCGGGGACACGGGCCTGGACGAAGAGGTGCTCGAGCTCTACCGGGTCTACGCGAGGCTGCACCTGCGGCTGTTCCCTTACCTCTGGACGTACCTCATGCGGGTCCGCGACGACGGCCGGGCCGTCCAGCGACCGCTCGGGCTCGCGCATCCCGAGCTCGGCGAGCACCCGGACGACATCTACCTGCTCGGCGACCACCTGCTCGTGGCGCCCGTGGTCGATCGGGGCGTCACGACCCGTGACGTGCCGTTCCCCGTGGGCACGTGGCAGGACTGGTGGACCGGGGTGGCGTACGAAGGCCGTGTCTCGGTGCCCGCGCCGCTCGAGACGCTGCCGCTCTTTGTGAGGCTCTGGACGCCGGTGCCCATGCTCCGGCCGACCATCGACACCTTGAGCCCGGTCGCCGATCCGGCCGAGATCGACTCGTTCGACACGAGGCATGACCCGCTCTGGGTCCGGGTGGCCGTGGCCGCGGAGGTCGACGCACCGCAGACCGTCGAGCTCGCGTTGTACGACGGGACCGCTCTGTCGGTCGTGGCTGAGCCGGGCGCGGGAGGGTGCGTGGCGATCGTCGTCGAACGGACGCCGGGCACGGTCTTCGCGGCGGCCCTCGTCTTCGAGCTCGTCGGAGCCGCGCTGCGGGAGGCGGCCCACGCCCCGTCGCGCATGGCGGCCGAGACCGCGATCGACGAGGCGTCGGACGCGGCGGCCTTCGAGGAGTCCGACGCCGCGTGGCTCGAGACGGAGCCGGGCCGGGCTCTCGTCAAGGTCCCGGTCGGGTCGAACGTGCTGTCCGCCACGGTGTGCGGCCCGTGATCGAACAACGGAAAAATCGCGCCTGGCCCGCCCTGTCCTGCAATAGGCGCCGCCGGGCTCCCGTACATCCTTGCAAAGAGCGCGGAGGTGGCCAATGACAGGACGGAGACACTCGGACCCAGGCACTGCAGCGGTCCTCAGCTTCTTCATCCCCGGTGTGGGGCAGATCTACAACGGATGCATCCTGCGCGGCGTGCTCTGGCTGATCTTCACGCCTGGCTTCTGGATCGGCACGGGCGGCACGCTCGGCTGGATCTGCCACATCATCGCGGCCGCGACGGCCTACGCCTACGCCAGCCGTCACAATCGGTAGATCGCGGGCTCAACCTTCGCCCTGATCCTCGAGCTGCGCGCGGCTGGCGCGCCTCAGGATCGAGAGCGAGGAGTTGAGGAGCGCGAGCCGGCTCGGGTCTGGCGCGACGAAACGGCTCGTTCCGAACATGTGACGGAGTATCGCCGCATCGTCGGGCTCGTCGGCCGCGGCCTCGAAGGCCGCGACGAGCGCGCGCCGGCCCGAGTGCGATGTCCCGGGCCAGGCGCAGACCGCGTCGGCGGGGACAGGGCCGGCCCACGTCACCACGCGCATGTCGCACGGCGGCGCGGGGGGTGTCTCGTGCCAGCCCGCGTGCTCGACGCGCGGAGTCTCGCCGTCCATGACCACGGCTCCGAAGGTCGCGCCGGCGTCGACCTCGCCGCTGGCCACTGCCCGGATCACCGCCTCGTGCGAGCCGAGGAAGACGGGGGGAGCGGCCGAGGCGACGTCCTCGCTCAACAGGTGCGCCGCGGCCACGATGTACCCCGAGGCCGAGCGGTGGTGGACGTACCCGATCCGGACGCCCTTCAGGTCCGCCAGCGCGCGCACCGGCGAGTCGTCGCGCACGAACACGACGCTGTGGTAGTCGCCGCCCGCCCCGCGGACCATCTGCAAGAGCACGTGGACGCCGGCGACGTCGTGGAGCTGCATGGTCTCGTACGGCGGGATCCATGCGAAGTCCACGCGGCCCTCGGCGAGGTTGTCCGAAAGCTCCGCGTAGCTCCTGGCCGGGATCACGATGAACGGATGTCCCAGGCGTCGCGCCATCAGCTCGCGGAACGCCGAGGCCACGGGGCCTGACGTGTGCGACGTCGAGGGAACGCTGAAGGAGATGAGCTCGGTCATGGGACGCTCCTCGCTCTGCCAGAGGATAAACTACTCGATTTTGATGGTGGAGTCTGTGGCTTGGAGCGGGGCGGCGGACCGCCACGCCGCGAGGGCAGGGTCACGCGGCGAGACGGAACCGGAACCGTGCGCGCTTCCGGCGCGCGGGCCGGTGGTCAACGACAGCCCCCGCGAAGTCCAGGCGAAGGATGATGTCCTCCGCGGTCCAGCGGTCGATCTCGCGGTAGAGCACGAGGGGCACGGCACCCCTGAGGGCCTCGGGGTCCGGGATACTGATCCCCATGAAGCTCTCGAGCACGGCGGCCACGCGACGAGGCGTCGCACCCGCATCGACGAGCACGACCTCGGTCTGCTCGTCATGGGCTCCGGAGCTCGCGGGCCCGCGGGCTCCGTTCTGGCGCCTCTGGGCTCGGACGTTGGCGTGCCTGTCGTCTCGTTCGTACATGCCTCGGGTTTCTGCAACCCGTGGGCCACGCATCCAACCGTTTGATTACACTCGTACAGCTCTCTGGACCGTGGCAGGATCTGACACGGCGGCGTGTCACCGTGGCAGCCGGGTGTCTCGATTCCTGACAGGGGGGCGCACGCTCGCGATTACGCTCACGCTCACGCTCACGTTCACGCTCACGCTCATGCTCACGCTCATGCTCATGCTCATGCTCAGGCACAGGCTCACGCTCAGGCTCAGGCTCACGAATCCGATGGAGCGTCTCTGGAGGTATCGTCGCCGGGGAGCGAGGGGCGATCGAGCTGCTCGAGGAGACGCTGGCACTCGACCACGTAGAGACGGTTCTCGGTGGCCTCGCCGAGCCGGATCGCTTCGCGTAACGAGCCCCTCGCTTCCTCGTCCCTGCCGAGCGCGACGAGCGCCTTGCCGAGGAAGGTGGTGGCCTGGATCACGTCCCACGTATACCCGTTGGCCTCGGCGTAGTCGCGGGCCCGCCTGATCCTGGCGAGCCCCTCCTCGCTGCCGAAGTTGACGGCATCGATGTAGCCGAGGAGCATCATGTCGAGCGCCTCGAGCTTCGTGAACCCGTTCTGGCGCGCGACCTCGTAGCTGAGCCTGAGCGCTGCGAAGGCCGCCCTGTAGTCGGCCCGCCGGATGTGCAGGTCGCCCAGGTTGTGGGCGTTCGCCGCGATCTCGTACGGGTAGCCGTACTCCTTGCCGAGCTCGAGGGCCCGGCTGAACGCCGTGAGCGCGCCGTGGTCGTCGCGGATCATGTAGCTGACCAGCCCCGTGCTCTTCCAGACCTCGCACAGCAGGAGGTTGTCGCCGAGCGCTTCCGCGGCCCGTCGGGCGTCGGAGACGCAGGCCACGGCCCGATCGGCCCTGCCTCGCGCGGCCCAGCACAGCGCGAGCTCGCGCAGGAAGGTCGTCTCGTGCCGCCTGTCGCCCGCGACGCGGGCCATGGCGAGGGCCTCTTCGAGGTAGCTCGTGGCCTGCTTGTACTCGCCGTTGTGGCTGAGCGTCTCGCCAATCGATCCCAGGACGCTGCGCCGGAACCTGATGTCATCCGTGCCCTCGATGAGGCTCAAGGCGCGGTCGAAGTGCTGGCGCGCCTCCGCGTACCGCGTCGCCTTCTCGCAGAGGCGACCCGTGAGCGTGAGGAGCGAGACCACGGCCGCCGTGTCCCCCACGTCCTCGGCGAGCTCGAGGGCGAGGCGCATCTTCTCGCGGCCGAGATCGATCTTGCCCGCCGCAAGGGCCATGTTCCCGACCTCGTGATAGAGCGCGAGGGCACGCCGGAGATCGGGCTCCGGCATGTTCTGGATCAGCTCCACCGCGCGGAGGTAGTGCGACAGCGCGGCCTCGTGGGCCTGCTCGGAGGCGAGCTTCCCGGCCGCGAGCACGAGGAACTCGACGGCCTTGTCGCGCTGACCGCTCTCCCGGTAGTGCACGGCGAGCTGCTCGGCGACCTCGTCCAGGTGTCCGGCGTGCAACCCCTCGAGCTCGGCAGCCACCCTGCTGTGGATCTCCCGGCGGTCGTGGAAGGTGATCCCCTCGTACACCACGTCCCGAAGGAGCTCGTTGACGAACCCGTGCTCATCCCGACCGGTCGGCTCGAAGATGCCCTCGCGGCGCAGCGCATCGATCCCGGCCTCGGCCTGCTCGCTCGTCGTATCGGTCACGGCTCCGAGGAGCACGGGCGAGAAGCGTCGCCCCATGACGGCGGCACGCTGTACGTACCCGCGCAGCCCGGGGTCGAGCCGCTCCACGCTCGCCGCGAGCAGGCCGCGGAGCGACCGCGGGACCTGGATCTCGGCGACCTCGGAGCGGTAGCGCACGGTGCCCCGGCTGGTCTTCACGGCGCCCGAGGCGACGAGCGCCTTGACGTACTCCTCGACGAACAGCGGGTTTCCGCCGGTCTTGGTCGCGATCACGCGTTCGAGGGCCGGCGGCAGGACCGACCCTCCGACCCTCGCGCACGCGAGCTCGGACACCTCCTCGTCACCGAGCGGACCCAGCTCGACCGCGGCGCCGGCGACCGGTGTCCATGCGACGTCCGGCGGTATGCGGCATGCGAGCACGGCGACGATGCGAGCGCGACCCGCGGCCAGGAGCGTGGCGCGGACCGCGTCGAGCGAGCTCCGGTCCATGCTGTCGGCAGCGTCCCAGACGAGCACGGTGAGGCGGTCCTCGGCCAGCTTGGACACGGCCTTGGCGAAGGCCACGGGCACCTGCTGGTCGCGGCCCCGGTCTTCTGCCCCGGCCCGCTGGACGCCCAGCAGGCGTGCCACGAGGTCGACCTCCTCCGGGCTCAGGCCGAGCTGTCGCAGCCGCTCGATGCGCGGCGTCACGTCCTCGCGGGGATCGGACTCGTCGAGGCCGACGAACGCGCGCAGCATCCGCCCGATCGCGTGGAAGGGAACGGCGCCGGGGAGCGGCGTGAGGCGCACCTGGACCCAGTTGACCACGTGCCCGCCCTCGCTCAGGCGCGTACGTGTCTCGTGGAGCAGCCTGGTCTTCCCGGTGCCCGGCCCGCCGATCAGGCTCATGGCCAGGGGCGTTCCCCGGCTGCAGAAGGCGAGGAGCTCGCCGATGCGCCGCAGCTCGTTGACCCGCCCGACGAAGCTGCCGTAGACCTCGTTGAGCGGGCGCTCGCCCTTCACGACCCACGCGCTGCTGTCGAGGGGTCGGATGTCGAAGATGTGCCTGGTGATGGCCCGCGCCTGAGGGCTGACGACGACGGCGCCCGGCTTCCGCGCGGCGAGGCCGCGGGCGGTGTCGATGAGGCCGAAGTACCGGTGGTCCTCCCGGGGGATACGCACCGCCTCCGAGAGGGTCACGATCCGATCGGGGTGGACTCCGACTCCGACGGCGAGCCGCGGGGGCTCCTGTCCGGACCGCAGGGAAAGCTGGATCTTCAGGCCGCACGCGACGGCGCTCTCCGTGTCCCGGCCGTCTCCCCCGCCCAGCCCGAAGAGCCCGACCACGAGGTCGTCCCGGGCTTCGACCACCGTCCCGCCGTCCTGCTGGACCAGGTCCTTGAGCTCCCGCATCACGTCGGGAGTCGGCGACGGCTCGAAGGACTCGATCGCCAGGGCAGTCACCTCGCTGAGCTCACTGGTGAGGCTCCGGGCGCCGGGGAGCTGCCGCGACGCGGGAGTGTCCGCGGGCGAAGGCCGGGCGTCTCCTGGCGCCAGGACCGCCTCTGCGACCGGAGGAACGGCCTCGCTGGCCGGAGGCGCGGCGACCGCGAGTGCCTCGTCGGGTCGAGATCGCGGCGTGCGGTGCGCCGGCGTCTCGGCCCCACCGAAGATCTCGCGGAGGCGCTGCTCGGTCTCGGCGGGGCGCGGCAGCGTCACGCCCGCGAGGTTCAG
>Ga0233425_10009883_pt1 | contig 11871 bp, 10 predicted proteins | sample Watercolumn_Towu_2_FD_181712 | JGI IMG/M metagenome (GOLD analysis project Ga0233425, IMG submission 181712) | Freshwater microbial communities from Lake Towuti, South Sulawesi, Indonesia - Watercolumn_Towuti2014_140_MG | ecosystem: Environmental > Aquatic > Freshwater > Lake | place...
GAGGCGAAAATCGTTGGATCTGGACATGACTCCCCCACGAGCCTCCTCACCGCCCCCTCGGTCACCTCCAACACCGAAGACTTCCCGCAGCCGTTGGGCCCCACCAGCACGGTCAGCTTCGCCGGCTTGATCTCGACATCTCGCAGGATCTTGTAGCCCTTGATCCGGACGCTGGTGATCATGGGTTCCCTCCAGGGAGAAGGCCGCTGCCCGAAGGTATCGCCCGTCCCGGGGTGGGGCCATGACCCTCAAGCCTCCGGCCTCCAGCCTCCAGCCTCTTTCCGGTTACTACCGCTCCTCACGAACCGCCGGAGCCCCCCATGCGCCCCCTCCCCTTCCTCCTCCTCCCCCTCCTCGCAGGCTGCCCGAAGACCGGCACGACCGATGCGCCCGCTGGCCAGGCCCCCGACACCTACCCCGAGGCCCCCCGCGGCGAAGTGGTGGACGAACACTTCGGGGTGCAGGTACCCGACCCCTACCGCTGGCTGGAGGATCCGGACGCCGAAGCCACACAGGCCTGGGTGAAAGCCCAGAACGAGCTGACCTACGGCTACCTCGAGCAAATCCCCGAACGCGCGGCCATCCGGGCGCGCATCGAGCAGCTCTGGACGTACGAGCAGGTCGGGCTGCCAGAGAAGCACGATGGCCGGTACTACTATGGCTACAACGACGGCACCTGGAACCACTCGAAGCTGTACGTGGCCGATGGACTCGACGCCGCGCCGCGGCTGGTGCTCGATCCCAACGCCTGGTCCGAGGACGGCACGGTGGCGCTGGCCGGCAGCGCCGTCAGCGAGCACAACCGCTACCTGGCCTACGGCAAGGCCGACGGCGGATCGGACTGGAACACCTGGTACGTGAAGGATCTCGCCACCGGTCAGGACCTTCCCGACACACTGGCGTGGGTGAAGTTCAGCGGCGCCTCGTGGTTGCCCGACGAGAGCGGGTTCTTCTACAGCCGCTACCCCGCCCCCGAAGACCCCCTGGAGCAGGTCAGCGTGGAGCAGAAGCTCTACTTCCACAAGGTGGGGACGCCCCAGGAGCAGGACGAGTTGGTCTTCTGGAACCCATCGGAGCCCGAGTGGGGCTACGGCGGCACGGTCACCGACGACGGCGGGTGGCTCGTGATCGAAATCTGGCAGGGCACGGAGCAGAAGAACAGGGTCTACCTGGAGGATCTGGACACTCCCGGCTGGGAGGTGCGGCCGCTGCTCGACGACTTCGACGCCGAGTACAGCCTGCTCGGCAACGACGGGCGCACCTTCTGGTTCAAGACCAACCTGGAGGCTCCCCGCGGGCGGATCATCGAGATCGACCTCGGCCAACCTGGCCGCGAACACTGGCGGGAGGTCCTGCCCCAGGCCGACGACGTGCTGGAGTCCGCGGCGTACACCGGCGGTGTGTTCGTCGCCTCCTACCTGCACGATGCCCACAGCGTGATCCGGGTGATAGGCCGTGACGGCGCCCCGATCCGCGAGGTGGACCTGCCCGCGATCGGCAGCGCCGGGGGATTCTGGGGTGAGCCGGACGATCCCGAGACCTTCTACTCCTTCTCGTCCTTCGCGGACCCCTCCTCCATCTTCCGCTACGACCTCGCCACCGGCGAGAGCCACCTCTGGAAGCGCCCCGAGGTGGACTTCGATCCGGCCGACTACGTCACCGAGCAGGTCTTCTACCCGTCGAAGGACGGGACCCGGATCCCCATGTTCCTCTCCCGCCGGAAGGACGTGACCCCGGGCCCCGACACGCCGACCCTGCTGTACGGCTACGGCGGCTTCAACATCGCGCTGACCCCAGGCTTTTCCGTGGCGCGCCTGCAGTGGATGGAGATGGGGGGGATCTACGCGGTCGCCAACCTGCGCGGGGGCGGCGAGTACGGCGAGGACTGGCACGCTGCCGGCACCCTGCTGCAGAAGCAGAACGTGTTCGACGACTTCACCGCCGCGGGTGAGTACCTGGTCGGACAGGGCTACACCAGCGTGGAGAAGCTCGCGATCTTCGGGGGTTCCAACGGCGGCCTCCTGGTCGGCGCCGCGGTACTGCAGCACCCGGAAGCCTGGGGCGCGGCCATCGCGGCGGTCGGCGTGATGGACATGCTGCGTTACCACCTCTTCACCATCGGCTGGGCGTGGGCCTCCGACTACGGCACGGCTGACGACTCCGAGGAGATGTTCCGCTACCTCTACGGCTACAGCCCGGTGCACAACTGCCGCGAGGGCGTGGCCTACCCCGCCACCCTGATCACCACCGCCGACCACGACGACCGGGTGGTACCCGCGCACTCCTTCAAGTACACCGCCGCACTGCAGCGCGCCCAGGCCGGCCCCGAGCCCATCCTCGCCCGGATCGAGACCCGCGCCGGGCACTCGGCGGGCAAGCCGAAGAGCATGCGGATCGACGAGGCCGCCGACATGTGGGCCTTCCTGGTCCGGGAGCTCAGGATCGATGTCCCCTACCCGCGCAACCCCAACCCGGGCGCTACCCTGGGAGAGCCGCGCTGACGCGCCCGATACCGGCACCGCCCTACCTGTGATCACACGGGAGGCCACGCCCCCGGGCATCTGTGATCTCGGCCACGGTCTCACGAACGCGTCCACCGGCAGGCAGTGCTCGCCCTTCCCAGCCTCCAGAGTCACGAATAGAAGTCATATGTCATGACGGTGCAAAGTCCGCACATCCACGAGATCGGTGAGGCCTGCGAGGTGCTCGGCTGGCCCGGACACAGCGCGCTCGTGCTGACCTGCGAACACGCCAGCAACGATGTGCCACCCACCTGCCTCGTCTCGCGCCGCGATCGCCCCTGGCTGCAGACCCACTGGGCCTTCGACATCGGGGCAGCCGAACTCACGCGGGAGATCGTGCGCGACACCGGCTCGGCCGCGGTCCTGGCGCGCGTCAGCCGCCTGGTCTGCGATACCAACCGCCACCCCTCGGACCCCACCCTCATCGCGCGCAGCGTGGAACAGCACGCCCTGAGCTTCAACGAGCTGCTCTCCGCCACCGACCGCGTTCAGCGAATCGAACGCTACCACGTACCGTTCCACACAGCGGTGGATCGCCTGATCGAGGCACGCCATTCCGCCGGGGGCGACATCGCGGTCGTCTCGATCCACTCCTTCGTGCCCGCCCTCGACGGGCTGCGCCACTCCATCGATGTCGGGGTGCTGTTCAACCCCCACGAGGCCATCGCGCGCCGGTTGGCCGCGGGCCTGAGGGATCGCGGGCTGACCGTGGGCTTGAACGAGCCCTACTCCGGCCGCAGGGGGTTGATCTACAGCGCCGAGCGCCACGGCTTGCAGCACCAAGCCGTCTACCTCGAGATCGAGGTCAACCAGGCGCTGCTGTCCACACCCGCGCGCACCTACCACGTGGCCCGGCTGGTCGCGGGGGCGCTGTCGGACCTGCGCCTCCGGACCTCGGACCGCTGATCCACCGACGCGGTCAACGCTCCAGGTAGCAGGCCTCGGTGCCCTGTTGGTCGTGCAGGAGGGTCAGCACACGGCGATACTGCCGCAATTCGATGCGTTCGACCTCGGCCTGGCCATCGCTGGACACCGCCTGGACCATGGTCACGGTCTCGCCGGGTCGCAGCCAGGTCAGCACCTGCTCACCCTCGTCCGTGGCGCCCCGGAAGACCTGCGCTCCCTGGGAGGCGGCATTGTCCTCCATCGGGCTCAGCGCGGTGAGCTGGGTGTGCGTCGCGGGCGTCTCGCTGCCCTGGTAGCGGGTGCAGATCTCGCCGGACTCGAAGCTCCAGGACTGCTGGGGTGAAGGGGAGGCGTAGGTGTCGAGCGACATGAGGGCGACGGTGGTCGCCTCGGTCAGCTCCAACCGTTCCCGGGCCCGGATGCGATCGTAGCGGCGCACCACGGCGCCCTCGCCGGTCTGGGCCACGAGGGCATGGGTGACCTCGGGATCGAGATCATGGGCCCGCAGGGCGATGGCCACCGAGAGCTGGTTGTCCAGCGCGGTGATGGGCTTTCCCCCCCACTCGGCGGAGGCGGTCGTGCTGACGAGCATGAGGGCGAGAGGCGCGAGGCGTCGCATGGGGGCCTCCAGGGAGTGCGATCCGCGGGGGATCCGCTCAGCGAGCCCATCGGAAGTCCCAGGGACACTTTTAGGGGCGGGATGCCCCCGTGCGGCTCAGATCGTCGCAACCACCGCCCGCGCCGCGCCGAGCCCATCCATGGCCCGGGGCAGCAGGTCCACGAGATCACCGGCCACCAGGCGCGAGGTCGGGGCGGTCTCCGCGGCCAACCCGTGGAGGAAGGCCGCGGCGCAGCCGGCACGCTCCGGGTCGAGCCCACCGGCCAGCAGGGCACCGAGGATTCCGGTGAGGACATCGCCCGCACCGGCCGTGGCGAGCCTCGGATCCCCCATGGGGTTGACCCACGGGACGGCCTGGCCCACCAGCGTGAAACGCCCCTTGAGCAGACAGGGCGCGACCGCCGCGATGGCCCGGTGCGTCCCGAGGCGATCCGCCTGTACTGCGCGGGAAGTGGTGCCCAGCAGGCGCGCGGCCTCGCCCGGGTGCGGGGTGACGATCCGTGGCCAGCTCGAGGGTGAGAACGCGCCAGCGAGCGCGTTCAGGCCGTCGGCGTCGAACACGGCAGGCACGGGCGCACCGCTCCACAGGGCCCGGCAGCGCGCCACCACCTCGGGCGCCGTACCGAGCCCCGGCCCGACCGCGAGCGCCTGGAACCTCGAAGGATCGAGGTCTTCGGGATCCTCGATCATGATCTCGGGGCGCAGGGCCCCGAGGCGCCCCCAGGCCGCCCGGGGGACGAACAACGTGACCAGCCCCGCGCCAGCCCGCATGGCGGCGTGGCAGCAGAGCACCCCGGCACCGGCCTTCTCGGCGCTGCCCGCGAGCACGGCCAGATGCCCGGCGCTGCCCTTGTGCCCGCCCGCAGCACGCCGTGGCAGCCACGCGGCGACGTCGGCGGGCTCGGCAATCCGCAGGACTACGCCGATGTCGGAGGGCGACGCCGGCAGGCTGGTCGGATCGAGGTGCTCGGCCGCACCCAGCCCGATATCGGCCACCACCACCTCGCCGCAGAGGTCCGGCCCTTCACCCAGGAAGAAGCAAGGCTTGAGGCGCCCGAAGGTGACGGTCAGGCGCGCCCGGACGCAGGCCCCCAGCACCTCGCCGCGATCGGCATGCAGGCCCGTGGGCATGTCCACCGCCACGACGGGCAGCCTGCTCTCCAGGAGCCGCTCCACCCAGGTGAGGACCTCGCCGCGCAGGGGGGCGGACAGACCAGTCCCGAGCATGGCGTCCACCACCACACCCGCCGGGCCGGCGCCGAGATCGTCTCCGGAGCCCCAGTCCTCGTCGATGCCGATGCCCATACGGGCGCAGATTGCGGCGTTCAAGGCGCAATCAGGAGTCTTCTCGCCGCCGAGGTGTGCGACGCGCACCGGGACCCGGGCCAGGCGCAGGTGCCGCGCGATCACCCAGCCGTCCCCACCGTTGTTCCCACGCCCGCACAGCACGCGCACCCCGCGACGCGCCTCGGTCGGGAAGCGCGCCAGCAGCGCGGCGGCGGTCAGGCGCCCGGCGTTCTCCATCAGCACGGGTCCAGGAATGCCCAGATCGCGGATCGCGCGCTCATCCAGGGCGCGCACCTGGGCGGCGCTGCTGACGGGGATCACAGTGCCTGCCCCGCCATGACGCGGCAGATGTCGCGCACGGCCTGATCCAGCCCGGTGAACACCGCCCGCCCGATGATGGAATGCCCGATGTTGTATTCGATGATCTCGGGCACCGCGGCCACCAGCGCCGGCAGGTTGTGGTGGGTCAGCCCGTGGCCGGCGGCCACCTCCAGGCCCAGGGCCTGGGCCTGGATGGCGGCCCGGGACAGACGCTGGAGCTCGACCGTGCCCCCGCCCTCGGCATAGGCAGCCGTGTTCAGTTCCACCATGTCCACCCCCGGCAGGTGGCTGGCCGCAATCTGGTCCTCCGTGGGGTCCACGAACAGGCTCACCCGGATGCCGGCCGCGATCATGGCGGCGGTGAAATCGGCGATGGCTCCGCGATGGGTGACCACGTCCAGCCCGCCCTCGGTGGAGACCTCGCCCGGACGTTCGGGCACCAGGGTCACGCGGTGGGGGCGAACCTGCAGGGCGATCGCCTTCATCTGGTCGGTGACCGCCATCTCCACGTTGAGCAGGGTCTGCACCGAGGCGCGCAGGCGCGAGAGATCAGCGTCCTGGATGTGGCGGCGATCCCCGCGGATATGGCAGGTGATCTGCGCGGCGCCGGCCAACTCCCCCAGCAGCGCGGCGGCCAGCGGGTCCGGGTAGGCGGCCCTGCGGACTTCGCGCAGGGTGGCGACGTGATCGACGTTGAGTCCGAGGCGAGGCGGCATGGGTTCACTCCAACAGCGCGCGCGTCCGCCGGGCGAGGACCTCGGCGGTGCGCTGGACGGCGACGGGATCGCGCCCTTCGGTGAGGACGCGCAGGAGGGGCTCGGTGCCCGAGTAGCGCAGCAGCACGCGCCCGCCAGGGCCGAGGTCGGCCTCGGCGGCGGCGCACGCGGCGGCGATCTCGGGATGTCCAAGGGGGAGGCGGCGGCGGACCGGCACCTTCAGGAGGGCGCGCGGCCAGGGGGCGTAGCCCGCCAAACGCGCTTGGAGGTCGAGGCCTGCGGCAAGCGCAGTGAGGCAGGTGAGCGTGCCGTCCGCGGTGGGCAGCCCCCCGGCGAGGCAGACATGCCCAGACGGCTCGGCTCCCGCGACCAAGCCCTGGGCGTGGACCGCCGCGTCCACGAAACGATCGCCGACCGGGGTCCGGATCAGCGCGATGCCGCGCGCCCGGAGGCCCTCCTCGAGGCCGGCACCGGACATGATGGTGCCAACGGCGGCGGGCGGGCGCGCCAACAGGAAGAGCAGGGCGTCTCCATCCAATATCCGCCCGTCGCGCATGACGAGCACCCCGCGGTCGGCATCCCCGTCGAGCGCGATGCCGGCGCTGGCCTCGACCTCCAGGACCCTGGCGGCCAGGGCTTCGGGGTAGAGGGCCCCGCAGGCGGCGTTGATCCGCGCACCATCCGGCTCGCAGCCCATGGGTACGACCTCGGCACCGAGGGAGGCCAACAGCGCGACGGCGGTGGGACCGCCGGCGCCGAAGGCACCGTCCACCGCGATCCGGTGCCCGGTGAGCCAGGCGCCCGCAGGCAAGCGCGCCCGCAGGGCCGTGAGGTAGCGCTCGCGGGAATCCGCGGAGCGCGGCGCGGGTTCGGCGGTCGGCAGGACGGCCGGAGCACGCCCGCGGGCCAGCTCGAGGTTCAACGCCGCCTCCAGCGCGGCCTGGGGCTCATCCGAGAGTTTGCGACCATCGGGGCCGAGCACCTTGAGCCCATTGTCGGCGGCCGGGTTGTGGCTGGCGGTGACCATCACACCGCAGTCGCCCCAGCCGGCGGCCAACAGCTCCGAGAGAGCCGGGGTGGGCAGGACCCCGACGTACTCTGCCCCGCCGCCCGCGGCCCGCACGCCGGCGGCCACCGCCGCCACCAGCCACGGGCTGCTCTCCCTCGGATCGGCGGCCAGCAGCACGCGCCCCAGGGCGCCCACCACCCGCCCGATGACCCAGGCGGTGGCCGGAGTGATGGGGAAGTCCCCGGCGCGTCCCCGGATCCCGTCTGTCCCGAACTCCAAATGGGCGTTCACGAGGGCCTCCAGACCCAGCCGCGCTCACTCCACAGGGGTGAGCGGGATGCGGCTCGGCGCTACCTTGGTCACGCTGACGCGGTCGGCGAAAGGCATCACCACCTGGAACCCGACCGGGCTACCGCCGAGCGTGGCGTCGACCGGCCCCGGCTCGACCTGGGGGCCCACCGTGACCACGACGGTCAGATCGTCGAGCTCGAGCGAAGAGATGTCGGCCACGGGTCCGCTCACGGCCACCGCCACCGAGTCGGTCGCGGTGGTCCACCCGCGGCTGCGGATCACCACGGGCACCCCGTCGAAAGCGATGGTGCGCGCCATAGGTTCGACCTCGAGGCTCACCACGATGGGGACATCGTCCACGCGGGTCACCCCGCCGGGGAGTCGGCCGAGCAGGACCTCTTTCCGGGTGGATGACTGAATCCCCGCCACGTTGACCACCGAGGTCGGCACCTCGACCATCCCGACCAGCGTGCTGGCAGCGCCGAGCACCTCGACCACGGTGGGCTCCACCGTGACCTCCAGCAGCCGATACCCGGCCTCTGGTTCCCCCTGGAGCATGGGAGTGAGCTTGACCCGCTTGCTGACCTTCTCATCGAGCTCGAACTCGACGCGAGTGGGCGAGATCCCGACCACGTGGATGTTCTGTGGGAGGTTCTCGATGCGCCGGTCTTCGAACTCCACCACCTGCTCCCCCTTGCTGGCATCGGACAGGTCCACCCGGATGCGGAGCCCAGCATCGCGCAGGTTGCGCACGAACACCTGCGAGCCGCTGGCGGTCAGCGAGATGGATTCGGGGATGTCGCCCACCAGGGCGAGGTTCTCGGGCAGGACCCAGTCGAGCTGCACCCGCGCCCGCTGCTCCACCACCTGCTCCCCCTGACCCCAGGCCCACAGCCCCAGGGCGATGACCACGGAGAGCGCCTTCACCCAGAAGTTGCGCGTGAGAGCCCCCCGAACGCCGCCCAGGAGCGCGGCCCAGTCGACCCGGGAGACGAACGTGGCGATCCGGCGCACCTGGTCCACCGCTAGTCCTCCAGCTCTCGTCCCGCGGCGGCAGCGTCAGCCCCCTTGGCGGAGAAGACCTCCTGGAGACGCTGTCGCAGCTCGTTCACGTCGGCCATGGGGGTGAGCGCACCCGACATGGCCAGGCTCACGATCCCTCGCTCTTCGGAGACCACCAGGACCACGGCGTCGGTCTCCTCGGTCAGGCCGAGGGCCGCGCGGTGACGCGTCCCGAAGAAACGGCTTACATCCTTCGATAGCGAGAGTGGCAGCACTACCTTTGCGGCGGCCAGGCGCCCGGACTTCACCACCACGGCGCCGTCGTGCAGGGGCGAAGTGGGGTGGAAGATGGACATCAGGAGCTCCTGGCTCACCCGGGCGTCGAGCGCCAGCGCGGGCTCCACGTAGTCGTCGAGGGTGGCGGACCGCTGGATGGCGACGAGCGCGCCCATGCGGCGGGAGGCCAGGGCGAAGCATGCGCGCACGAGATCCTCGATCATCGAGGTGTCGGCCTTGGCGTTGAACGACGCGAACAGCCGCCCGCCGGCCTTGGCCAGCGCGGCGCGGATGTCGTTCTGGAACAGGATGATGACGGCCAGGATCAGGTAGAAGAAGAACTTCTCCAGCAACCAGTGGACCGTGTAGAGCGCGAGCGGCGCCGAGAGGGCGTAGATGAAGAACAGGACCAGCAGCCCCAGCATGCTCTGGAAGGCACGGGTGCCGCGCAACAGCAGCAGCGAGCGGTAGATGACGTAGGCCAGGATGGCGATGTCCACCACGTCGTTGAGGCGGAGGGTCGAGAGGGTCCACCAGATGGCGGAGAAGAAGTTTCCGATCATGGTCCCGCTCCCCGCAGGGCCCAGGCCATGCCCACCGCCCGCCGCGTGGCCAGCACGTCGTGCACGCGCAGCATGGCCACCCCAAGCCAGGTGGCGACGGTGGCCACCGCCAACGAACCCTCCAGTCGGTCGTCCGTCGCGGGCAGATCGAGGATCTGGCCGATGAAGGACTTGCGCGAGGCTCCGAGCAGCACGGGCTGACCGGTGGCGGCCAGCACGGGCAGGCCGCGCACCAGGGCCAGGTTGTGGGCGACGGTCTTGCCGAAGCCGATCCCCGGGTCGATCCAGATCCGCTCTCGGTCCACCCCCGCGGTCGCGGCGCGCTCGGTCCGGGCCAGCAGGAATTCACGTACCTCCGCCAGGACGTCCTGGTAGAGCGGATCGCGTTGCATCGTGCGCGGGCTGCCCTGCATGTGCATCAGCATCAGGTCGCAACCCCAGGCCGCGGCCAGGGGGGCCATCTGCGGATCGCCGAGCGCGGTGACGTCGTTGATTCCGGCGGCACCGGCCTCGAGCGCAGCGCGGGCTACGCTGGCCCTGGAGGTGTCCACGCTCAGGGGCAACCGCGGGAAGGTACCCTTGAGAGCACGGATCACGGGCACGACCCGCGCCTCCTCCTCCTCGGCACCAACCGCAGTGGCGCCGGGGCGGGTGGACTCACCGCCCACGTCGATCCAGTCCGCCCCCTCCTCCACCAACCGCCCGCCCTGCGCCAGCGCAGCGTCGAGGTGCGCGTACCGCCCCCCGTCGTGGAAGGAGTCCGGGGTGACGTTGAGGATGCCCATCAAGAGCGGGGCGGCGGCCATGGTCTCCTCCTAACCGACCGCCGTCACCTGGACTTCAGGTTCTTGGCTTCCTTGGCCGCCTTGCTGCGCGGGAAGAGGCGGATCACGTCATCGTAGAAGAGACCGGCGTTGTCACGCTGGCCGAGGGCTTCGAAACACTGGCCCTGGCGCAGCATGGCCCAGGCGGCACGGTCGGAGTCGTTGTGCCGGTCCACCACCTCCTGAAAGGCCAGGATGGCGGGCTGGTACTGGCCCTCCTTGTACAAGCTGTCGCCCACGAGGTAGCGCAGCTCGGCCAACTGGGCCTTGTCGCCCGTCTCACCCGCGGACTCGATGAGCTGCAGGAGGATGGCGCGCGCCGGGGCGGTGCGGCCGGCCTGGAGGTGTTCCCTGGCCAGGGCGAGGCGTTCTTCCGGAGTAGGCGGAAGTTGCTCGGCCGGCTCGGCGACGGTGCCTCCCTCCTCGGCGGTAGGCTCACCTGCGGTGGTCTCGCCCACCGCGGCCCCAGGCTCCCCTGCCTGGGCCAAGACCGGAGGCTCGGGCGGCTTGAGCCCCAGGTTCTTCTCGAGCGCCGCGGCGCGGGACTCGAGCCACTGGAGGCGAAACTCGGCGTCCTCCTGGAACTTGGTGACGGCGTCGCCCGAGACGCCGGTCTCGTGCTGCAGCAGCTCGAGATCCCCCCGCAGGCGCGCGACCTCCTGGCGAAGCTGGTCCACCGTCTCCATACGCAGGATCTCGTCCTGGCCGCGTGCGCGCGTGACCTCCTCGAGCTGCTCCAGGCGAGTGGTGGCGTCGTCCATGGCGGCCTGCAGGCTCGCGGTGCGGGTGGACTGGATAGCCATCTCGCGGCGCCATGCCTCCGAGGCCGACTGCCCGGTGCGGTCCCACACGCAGCCGGTGAGGAGGGCGACGAGAAGAGGCGCGCGGATCGTGGTGCTTCGCATGGCGGGGCTCCCGGGGAAGCGTCAGTCCTTGAGGGTGATCTCGACGCGCCGGTTCTGACTCCAGGCGGCCTCGTCATGCCCACGGGCTGCGGGGCGCTCTTCACCGTAGGAGACCGCGCTGATGCGGGCCGGCGAGATGCCCTGCCCCACCAGCCAGCGCTGTACGGCCTGAGCCCGGCGGTCCCCGAGGGAGAGGTTGTACTCGGTGGTGCCCCGTTCGTCGCAGTGACCTTCGATGCGAAGGTTGCCCCGCGCGCTGCGCAGACAGCTCGTCTGGCCGCCCAACACGCTGACGCTCTGGGCGGTGAGGTCGTAGCTGTTGTAGTCGAAGTAGACGACCAGTTTGCGGCAGCTCGCCCCCAGGGCATCGCCGGAGATGGTCAACCCGCGGCGCAGCACGGCCTTCTCGCCGTCAGGGTTGATGACGGAGACATCGTAGAAGCCTTCCTCCAGGGCCGGGACGGTGACCTCGAGGGAGTTCTCGGCGCGGAAGTTGACCCGGGGCGAGGGGCTGTTGCCGAAGACCACCCGAGCCCCCTCCTCGAACTCCGAGCCGTAGACCTGGACCAGGAAGGGGGTGCCGGTGGTGCCGTGGGCGGGGTCGATGGAGACCACCTGGAGCTCGACCTC
>Ga0233425_10009884_pt1 | contig 11871 bp, 9 predicted proteins | sample Watercolumn_Towu_2_FD_181712 | JGI IMG/M metagenome (GOLD analysis project Ga0233425, IMG submission 181712) | Freshwater microbial communities from Lake Towuti, South Sulawesi, Indonesia - Watercolumn_Towuti2014_140_MG | ecosystem: Environmental > Aquatic > Freshwater > Lake | place: Indonesia...
CCCGGAGGTCAAAGGGTTAATTGTAAACTGTGAAAAGTGATTTGAAAGAAGAAAAAAGCGATTTTAAAAAATCTCTGGAGCTGCTTCCCAAAAAACCCGGTATCTATATATTCAGAGACAAAAACGGCAGGGTGATATATGTCGGTAAAGCAAAAAACCTTTCTTCCAGAGTAAGGTCCTATTTCCAGAGCAGAAGCAGAGCAAACAACCTGAACCACCCTATTTCTTTTTTCACCGGAAAAATAACCTCATATGACTATATAGTGACTGATAACGAGGTGGAGGCGCTGATACTTGAAAACAGCCTTATCAAGAAAAACAGGCCAAAATATAATGTGTTTCTCAAAGATGACAAATCATACCCGTTTGTGGCAATAACCGAAAGTGAAAATTTTCCAAGAGTTTTTATAACCAGAAACAAAAACATCAGGAAGGCAAAATATTACGGTCCCTATACAAATGTAAAAAATTTAAGGGATTTTCTGGAGGAGCTGAGAAAAATATTTAAAATCAGGGATTGTAAAAAAACCAATCCCGGCAAGGTTAAGAATTCAGTATGCCTGAATTATCATATTGGCCTGTGCGCGGCACCATGTATCGGTAAGATAGCGCAACAGGATTACAGACAGAATATCGAGTACATAAAACTTTTTTTAAGGGGCAGGGATAAAAAAATCCGGGAGATTTTAAAAAGAAGGATGGAGGATTATTCTGAAAAACAGGAATATGAGATGGCAGGGACGGTAAAGGAACAGATGGACCTGCTTGAAAAACTGAGTGTCAGCCAGAATATTTTTTTCAGCGGCGAAAATGACTGGGATGTGGTTTCATGTTTTTATGACGCAAAATCAAAAAATGCAGCAATCAGCGTTTTCACTTATAAGTCAGGAGAACTTGCTGCAATCAGCAATTTCATGGTTTCCAGCCTGGTTTTCGATGATGATAAAATTATTATCGGTTCATTTATCAAAGGGTATTATCCTGAGATTGATAATTTAAGTCCAATAATTTATACGCCCGTAAAGATCGAAGACAGCCATCTGATTGAGCAGTGGCTCTCCGGAATAAAAACCCGGAAAATCAGACTGATGGTTTCGGACAGAGGTGAAAAAAGGGACATATCCGACATGGTTTCAAGAAATGCCCGCCTGTATCTTGAAAAAAAGATGTTTGAAAAGAGCTCAGGTTACTCAAAGGTTTTCAACGAGCTTGTAAGTTTAAAAAAATATCTTTCTCTGGAAAATATCCCGAGAAGGATTGAATGCTATGATATCTCGAACATTGGTCCGGATTTTGCCGTCGGGTCAATGGCCGTTTTTGCTGATGGCAGCCCACTTTTAAGCAATTACAGGCATTTTAGAATCAGAAATGCTGCAAGGCAGGATGATTTTGCAATGATTTCTGAGATAATTACAAGAAGGGTAAAATATTTTGAGAAGCTCAATTTAAACATCGAAGACAGTTTCTATATAAAACCGGATCTTATAGTAATTGACGGAGGAAAAGCACAGTTAAGTGCGGCAAAAAAAGTTCTTCAGGATAGCAATCTGAGCTCAATAGACCTTATCAGCATAGCTAAAAAGCAGGAAATTGTTTTCAGCGGTAAGTTTCCTGATGGCTTTCCTCTTGACAGGCGCTTAAGCTTTGCAAAAATAATTTTGAAGATAAGGGATGAGGCGCACAGATTTGCCCTTGATTATCACAAAAAACTAAGGAGCAAATATATGACAAACTCTGTGCTTGATGGAATCAGGGGAATAGGACCAAAAAAGAAATCATTTATTCTTGAAAAATACGGCACTCCCGAAGAAATTAAATCCTGCACCCTGCAGGATCTTATAAATATAAAGGGACTGGCCTACAGTGATGCAGTAAATATTTACAACAGCTTAAACAGATATTGATATCAATACAAAATCACCGGTCCTGACATTAAAAATTTTCTATTATTGCCATCACAAAATTTTAGTTGTTTTCTTTTTCACAACAAAATTTTATAAGCCAACATTATGTTTTAATCCTATTGCACAATTAAATGTAAACTTATAAACTTGTTGTACGGGAATATCCTGTACGGCTCGGGAGCCAGGCAGTCTTTCAATCAGCAGTGTGGTATTTGTTCAGAGAAACGGTTTTATAATTTTAAAATTATATTAAAAATTTGGTTAAAAATTCTGGAGGCTATAATTTAAAGCTCATAATAATTACCGGCCTTTCAGGTGCCGGAAAAACTGCTGCGCTCAGGTATTTTGAAGATGCGGGCTATTACTGCATGGATAATCTTCCGGCAAGTCTTCTTCTGAATGTCATTGATTTTTTCAGCAAAAGGGATAATTCAGTTAAAAAAATTGCTGTGGCAATTGATATAAGGAGCGGACTCTTATTTGATGAGATTTTTAAAACTATAGAAATACTTAAAGATAAAAAAGTTGCATTTAAAATTTTATTTCTGGAAGCAGCCAAAGATGTGATAATCCGCAGGTTTTCCCTGACAAGAAGGAAACACCCGCTGGTTGAAGATGGGGACCTTCTGGCCGGTATTGAAAAAGAGATCCAGAGACTTTACCGTCTCAGGGAGCTGGCAAATGTAATCATTGATACCACCACCCTTACCCCCAGGGAACTGAAGATAGAAATTGCGGAAAGGCTGATGAGCACTGATGAAAAAAGCAGCCTTTTCAAGATAAGTATAATATCTTTCGGATATAAATACGGTATTCCTCATGAAAGTCTGGATATAGTAATGGACGTGAGGTTTCTTCCAAACCCCTATTATATAAGTGAATTGAAGGATTTTGACGGACACCATATAAATATAATAGATTTTGTGATGTCACATGAGGAAACAAGAAAATTCCTGCGAATGTTTGAAAAACTTCTGGATTTTTTAATACCAAATTATATCGAAGAAGGTAAAAGCTACCTTGGGATTGGAATCGGGTGCACGGGCGGCAGACACAGATCGGTGGTTATTGCTGAAAAATTATTTGAATATCTTAAATTAAAGGGTTATTCCATAAAATTGCTGCATAAAGATATAGAAAAAGTAGAATAATCCGCCTTTCTTTTATTTAAAATTCAGCTTTATTATTGGTTGTAAATCTGATAAAATTTACCGATTTGGCAAAATCGGAAGATAAATTTTTTAATATAAAACTGATTGAAAAAGGAGAAAAAATATGGCTATTAAAGTTGGAATCAACGGATTCGGCAGAATTGGCAGGGTTTTTTTAAGGGTTTTGCTTAAATATGATATAAAAAATGAGATTGAAATTGCGGGTATAAATGACCTTGCTGAGCCAAAGGTGCTTGCGCATCTTTTAAAGTATGACTCTGTTTTCGGGCCCCTGGAAAATGATATTACCGCTGACAGTGAGGCGATTTATATTGACGGAAAAAAAATAAAGTCAACTATGATTGCGGATCCTGCAATGCTCCCATGGAAAGAGCTTGGTGTCGAGGTGGCCCTCGAATCAACCGGTAAATTCAATAAAAAAGAAGAGGCTTCAAAACACATTGATGCCGGAGCAAAAAAGGTTGTTGTATCTGTTCCAATGAAGGGTGATGGTGCGGACGCGACAATAGTAATGGGTGTAAACGAGGATAAATACGATAAAAAAATCCACAATATAATTTCAAATGCTTCCTGCACAACAAACGCACTGGCTCCCGCAGCAAAAGTGCTGCATGAAAACTTCGGAATACTCAGCGGATTCATGACAACGGTTCACGCATATACAAATGACCAGAAAATACAGGATTTTCCACATAAGGATTTAAGAAGGTCCAGGGCTGCTGCATTATCAATAATACCCACCTCAACAGGCGCAGCAAGTGCAATAGGACTTGTAATTCCGGATCTTAAAGGGAAAATGGACGGAGTTGCCTTAAGGGTCCCGACCCCTGTCGGTTCTATCGTCGATCTTGTTGTGAACCTTGAAAAGGATGCATCGGTTGAACAGGTTAATGCCGCGTTTAAAGCCGCATCGGAAAGTGCAAAGCTAAAAGGAATCCTGCAGTACTGTGTGGATCCGATAGTTTCATCGGACATAATAGGCAACAGGCATTCTTCAATTTTTGATTCGCTATCTACAATGAAGCTCGGAAAAATGGTAAAAATATTTACCTGGTATGATAACGAATGGGGCTATTCTTCAAGATTATTTGATTTAATAAAATACATAGTTAAATAAATCACCAGAATAATTCCGGAGGTAAATTATGTTAAATAAAAAAACAGTTGAGGATATCGATGTTTCCGGAAAGAGGGTTCTTGTCAGGGTTGATTTCAATGTTCCTCTGGATGCAGACCTTAATGTAACAGATAATACAAGGATAAGGCTGTCTTTGCCAACGATTAATTACCTTGCGGGCAAAGGTGCCAAAGTAATTCTTATGAGTCATCTTGGAAGACCCAAGGATGCCGTGGAAGAGAAATACAGGCTCACTCCTGCTGCAAAAGAACTTGAAAAGCTGGCGGGGAAAACTGTCAGAAAATTTGACGAAACTTTCTCGGATGAAATAAAAAATTATATAGATCATGAAATGAAACCCTCTGAAATTGTCATTCTTGAAAACCTGAGGTTCCATCCCGGTGAAAAAAAGAATGACCCGGAATTTGCTCAAATGCTTGCTTCACTTGCAGATCTCTATGTTGATGATGCGTTTGGGGCCGCTCACAGGGCGCATGCTTCAGTTGCAGGCATTGCATCCTACCTGCCTTCGGTAGCGGGTTTTCTGATGAAAAAGGAAGTGGATGCACTATCAAATCTGCTGGAAAACCCTGCAAGGCCATTTACTGCCGTACTGGGCGGAAGCAAGGTTTCGGATAAGATAACGGTCATAAAAAATCTGCTCGGAAAAGTTGACTGTCTGATCCTTGGAGGAGGAATGACCTACACTTTTCTCAAGGCTAAAGGTTATGAAATCGGAAAGTCAATTTTTGAAGAGGATCAGGTTGATTATGCGACCCGGATGGTTAAACTTGCTGACAGTAATGGAGTGAAGCTAATGCTTCCGGTGGATATTCTGGTTGCCGCCGAGTTCTCAGAAAATTCTGACTGCAGAAATGTCGGGATAGACTCAATACCACCTGACTGGGAGGGGATGGGTATTGGGGAAAAAACAACCGAGATGTATGTTCAGGAAATTAAAAAATCAAAAACCATTTTCTGGAACGGCCCAATGGGTGTTTTTGAGTTTGACAGGTTTGCCGGCAGTACAAAAGCCGTCGCCGGTGCAATAGCGGAAAGCTCTGCAATAACGGTGGCAGGAGGTGGGGATACGCTTGCAGCAATTAAGAAATTCAAACTTGAAGGCAGATTCACACATGTATCAAGCGGGGGAGGAGCTTCCATGGAATTTCTTGAAGGAAAGGCTCTGCCTGGTGTAGAGGTGCTGGAGGACAAATAATGAGAAAACCTTTTATAGCGGGAAACTGGAAAATGAATATGACCCATTTTGAGGCCATAAAGTTTGTTCAGGATTTAAGTTATGGTTATAAGAATAAAAATAACTGTGAAGTTTGTATCTGCCCCCCCTTCACTGCTTTAAGAAGCGTAAAAAACATTATAGATACGGACGGACTTGAATTTAAAACCGGTGCCCAGAATATGCACTCTGAAAACAGCGGGGCTTTTACCGGTGAGATTTCCCCGGTTATGCTTCATGCATTAAAAATTGATTATGTTATTTTGGGCCACAGTGAAAGGCGGCAGTTTTTTGCAGAAACAAATGCAACAGTCAATAAAAAAATTAAAGCTGCATTCAAATATGATATCAAACCAATTGTATGCATAGGGGAATCACTTGAAATAAGGCAGTCAGGTAATGCCGGGAAATTCGTACTTTCCCAGCTTGATGAGTGTTTAACTGGTATTGAAGAAAACCTGGCAGGGGCAATTACAATTGCGTATGAACCTGTCTGGGCAATCGGAACAGGCAAAACTGCAACTTCAGAAGATGCTGAGCAGATGTGCGGCGCAATAAGAAACAGGGTTTCTCAGCTTTACGGTTCACAGACCGCACAGAGAATCAGGATCCAGTATGGCGGCAGTGTAAAGCCCTCAAATATATCTGAGCTCATGGCCATGGAAGATATTGACGGAGCACTTGTCGGAGGGGCAAGCATAAATGTGGATGATTTTTCAGCTATAATTAATTACTGAAACATGAATTCTTTACCCTTGATGTTTGCAAGTACTGATTCTGCAGTTTGTTCCGGGCTGACGTTAAACAGACTGATCCGGGCCCGGGAAAAACAGGTTTTTAATCTATTTACATAATAGCAGGCAAAGCCCACTATTTCAGTAATGGTCATATCACCCATTCTGTTTTTTTACGGTTTTTGTTCTGTACATTGAACAGGAAAATTTGATGAAGAAGTATAATTTTAATAAACCTTTATGCCTGATAATCCTGGACGGCTGGGGCCTAAGCAGCGACCAGGAGGGAAATGCTGTTGATCTTGCCGATACCCCGAACATGGACAGGTTTTATAAGGATTATCCGGCAACTGCACTTCTTTCTTCCGGGGAAGCCGTCGGGCTGCCTGAGGGCCAGATGGGCAATTCAGAGGTTGGACACCTCAACATAGGTGCCGGAAGGATAATATACCAGGAACTTACAAGGATTACCAAATCCATTAAAGACGGAGATTTTTTTTCAAACGGAGTCCTCCTGCAGGCAATTGAAAATACCAGAAGAAATAAAAGCTGCCTCCATCTTATGGGTCTGGTTTCCGATGGCGGGGTGCACAGCCATATTCTTCATCTCAAAGCTCTGGTAGACATGGCAGCCGGAAATGGGGTAGATAAAGTATATCTTCATGCTTTTCTTGACGGAAGGGATGTCGGCCCGAGAAGTGCCATAGATTATCTCAGGGAAGTGGATGGTTATCTTAAACTGAGAGATTGCGGAGAGATTGCAACTGTCTGCGGCCGTTATTACTCCATGGATAGGGATAACCGCTGGGACAGGATTAAACAGGCTTATGATGCAATGGTATACAGAAGTGGCCAGTTATACAACAGTGCAGTGGAGCTGGTTGAGAAATCATATGAAAACGGAAAAGATGATGAGTTTACAGTTCCTGCAATTGTCAAAGTAAGGGACAGCAGTTTTGAGGGCATAAAAGATAATGATTCATTGATATTTTTTAATTTCAGACCGGACAGGGCAAGGCAACTGACAAAATCTTTTATTTTCAGGGATTTTACTGAATTTGACAGAGGTCCGCGTCCTCCCGATGCTTTTTTTGTCTGTATGACCCGGTACAACAGAGATTTTAATGCAAGGGTCGCATTTCCACCTTCCGAAATTACAAATACTCTCGGGCAGATAATATCAAAAAACAATCTGAGGCAGTTAAGGGTTGCTGAGACCGAAAAATATGCACATGTAACATTTTTTTTCAATGGCGGTGTGGAGAAAGCCTACCCCGGTGAGGACAGAATACTCATACCTTCTCCGAAAGTGGCCACTTACGATCTAAAACCTGAAATGAGCGCCTTTGAGGTGACAGCCAAGGTTATTGAGGTTATTGAAAAGGAACTTTATGATATAATAATAATGAATTATGCTAATCCGGATATGGTGGGCCACACAGGGTTTCTTGATGCGGCAATCAAAGCAATTGAGACAGTTGACCAGTGCCTGGGCAGGGTTGAATCTGCAGTCAGGGCCAAAAATGGGTTATGTATCATAACTGCTGACCATGGAAATGCGGAGGAAATGATTAACTTCAATGAAAACTGCTCGATTACAGCGCACTCCACTTCCAAGGTACCTTTTATTATCTGTTCAAATATGGTCGGGCAGTTAAGGGGCCAGAACATTTTCAAACAGAACTTTGAAAAAGCCTGCCGGCTTGATCCCGGTTCAGGTGATTTCGGGGCATTATGTGATATTTCCCCGACAATTCTTACGCTTATGGATTTGGGGCAGCCTCCGGAAATGACAGGGAAATCATTAGTGGGGGAGTAAATCTCAAAATTCCGGTTTCTTTTTTATTTTAATTCAGATTTTTTATTTTTTAATATATAATTTGAAAAAATTATGGTTATCAGGAAATAATATATTTTTTTGAAAAATTATTTTTTTTTGGTAAAATAAAGAGTTAAACAAATTATTTTAAAAATCATTGTATTAAATTATTATAATTTAAACTGGTAATCAGGATATTTTTTATTATATAATTATCAGAATTTAAATGTGTTCAGATTGTGAGGTAGCGTTTTTATGGGCTCTGTTTTACTGAATATTATATTTGGAATTCATATAATTTCCTGTCTGGGAATAATACTGTTCATTCTTCTTCATGCTGGCAGAGGAGGCGGAATATCGGGCCTGTTCTCAGGAATGGTTGAAACCTTTGACGGGGCAGGGATAGTTGAAAAAAATCTTGACAGAATAACAATTATACTTGGGGTTGTTTTTGCGCTGACAACAATTTCACTTTTTATTTTATTGTAATTTCTCCAACTTTATTTTAAAGATTAATCAAAAAGCAGAATTAAGTATCTATTTTGCTATTATTAAAATAAAAAAGGAAAACTGCAGAATTTACCAAAAGGAGGTTAAATGAAAAGCAGAACGAGATTAATAGTTGCTGTTATAGCAGTCCTGCTGATAGTGGCTATGGTTGGAACGTTGTCCATTGGCTGTAAAAAAGCACAGGCAACAGGCGGGGTTATGAGAATCCACATTGTCCAGCCGGTATCACTTGATCCGCCAAACTGTTATGAAAGCGAAGGAATTCAGGTTGCAAGACAGGTCTGGGATGGTCTTTTTGACTACGATCCCAAGACTCTTGAATTAATACCTGAACTCTGTGAAAAGTGGGAGGTTAGCGATGATGGGCTTGTTTATACCTTTAACATTAAAAAGGGTGTAAAGTTCCATGATGGATCTCCTCTGACGGCCCAGGATTTCGTTTATTCCTGGACAAGGGCAGTTCTGGCTGAAACTGCATCATATCTGGCTTATCATCTTGCTGCAATCAAAGGTTATCAGGCATGCCAGGAGGGAACTGCAACAGAGCTTGAAGGTGTTAAGGCTATTGATGATTACACTCTTCAGGTTACCCTTGAGTACCCGTATGCAGACTTTGTAAATACTCTGGGTCACATTGTTTTCTATCCGGTAAAACAGGCTGACATAGAAAAATGGGGCGAAGAGTACACAAAGCATGTAAACGGAACAGGCCCGTTCAAATTTGTGGAGTGGGTAGATGACCAGTATATAAATCTGGTAAGAAATGATGATTATTACGGTGAAAAGGCGATGCTTGACAAGGTTGAATACAAGATAATTGCAGATGAAAATACTGCATTTCTTGAATTCAAGGCAGGCAATATTGATTATACACAGATACCTACAGGTAAAATCAAAGCTACCGAAGAAGATCCTGATCTTAAAGATAATGTAATCGCCATTCCATTGCTTGCACTCTATTATTATGGAATGAACTTGAATACCGAACCCTTCAAGTCAAATCCCAAACTTCGTGAAGCCATGAATTATGCAATAGACAGGCAGAATGTCTGTGATGTAATAATGGAAGGTGTCCCTACCCCGGCAACAGGGTTTGTACCTAAAGGAATAGTGGGATTTAAGGAAAACCAGGCGCCTTACAAATTTGACCAGGAAAAGGCAAAAGCACTGCTGGCTGAAGCAGGATTTCCGAATGGTGAAGGATTGCCTGCACTGCAATTCGGGTTTAACACTGGTGCAGGACATGAAGCTTTAGCTGAGGCACTTCAGGCAGATCTTGCGGAAATCGGTGTAAATATCGAGATCGAAGGTTTCGAATGGGGAACTATGCTGGAAAAGGCACAGGCAGGAGAGCTGGCTTTCTACAGACTCGGCTGGATAGCTGATTATCCTACAATGGACAATTTCCTGTATCCGCTTTTCCATTCACAATCAAGCGACAACTATGGACAGTACAATAATCCTGAAGTTGATAAGATGCTGATTGAAGCAAGACAGATTAAGGATAAGGACGAAAGAATTGCAAAATATCAGGAAATTGAAAGAACAATCCTTGCTGACAATGCATTCCTTATTCTTTATTTCTATGGCGCAAGAAGAGTTGTTGCTGACCAGGTCAAGGGATTTGTATTAAGCCCTATGGAAACTTATGACCTGAGCAAGGTTTATATTGAGACTGCTCAGTAATCAGTTTTTATTGTTGTGTTAGTTAAAAAACAGCCCGGATATTTTATCCGGGCTGTTTCATTTTTGCGGTGTGAAAATAATAACCGGACAGTAAATTTATTACAGTCTATATATATGTAATAACGATGGAGATATAAAAAATAATAATTTGTTAAGAGTAATTGATACTATTGTTTTTAAAATGAAAACATTATAAAATTAACCATTTTTAAAATTGGGTTTTAATTATATAATCTTCTGAACTGAATATTAAAGGTTTGTGGAACCTTTCAGATTTTAAGCTGTTTACAGGTTAATAATGCTATATTTTATCTTAAGAAGAATACTGCAGATACTGCCCGTAATTATAGGGGTAACTCTGATTCTGTTTATTCTACTCTATATAATTCCTGAAGATCCTGCCCAACTGATACTGCAAAAAGGTGCAACGCCGGAGGCGCTTGCAAACCTCAGGGCAAAAATGGGGATAGACCAGCCTTTATATGTCCAGTACTGGCGTTATATAAAGGGCCTTTTTTCAGGCGACCTCGGCACATCATACAGGTACCAGCGCTCCGTCAACAGTATACTGGCAGAGCACTACCCTTATTCTATAAAACTTGCATTTGCCGCAATTATTATCGAAGTTATAATAGGCATTTTTGCGGGAATAATATCCGCCGTCAAAAAATACAGCGTGTGGGATGTCATCGTCACAATTTCAACCACTGTTCTTGTTTGTATTCCGGTATACTGGCTGGGAATGATACTGCAGGTTTCTTTCGGACTTAAACTTGGGTGGCTTCCGATGTCCGGATATGGGGATGGCAGCATACAATACTATATCCTTCCTGCTATAACGCTCGCATCGGTTTCAACTGCATATGTGGCAAGGATGATGAGAAGCACCATGCTTGAGGCGCTCTCAAATGATTATATTGTCACCGCGTATGCAAAAGGGCTTTCACAGCTTAAAGTAATAGGAAAGCATGCAATGAAAAATGCATTAATTCCGGTTGTAACCCTTCTCGGGCTTGACCTTGGTTCGCTGATGGGCGGTGCGATACTTACCGAAACAGTCTTTAACTGGCCCGGGGTCGGCAGGACCATATATCTTGCCATTTTACAGAGAGATGCGCCGGTTGTAATAGGCGGCACTATAATTCTGGTCGGTATTTTTATAATAATGAATCTTATTGTTGATATCTTATATGCATGGCTTGATCCGAGGATAAGATATGAAAAAAGGGAGCCAACAACCTGACGGATCCGGAGATAAAAAAATATTAACCTGAGCAGTTAATTACTGTGTTAAAAAAATAAAATAGGCAATAAAGATGGATGATGAAAGGCAGAAATCTGTTGAGATAAACGGCCATGTTGAAGAAGGCGAAGTTACTGTTCCTCTTGCAGAAGATTTTTTTATGGAGCGGAAATACAGAAAAACTTCGCTTTATAAAGATGCATGGAAAAGGCTCAAAAGAAATAAGCTCGCAATGCTGGGGCTGGCAATAGTCATTATCCTGATACTCCTGGCAATTTTTGCGCCGCTTATAGCTCCTTATGACCCTATTGCAAGGGTTAAGACAGATTCTCTTCTGGGTCCAAGCGGAAAATACTGGTTTGGAACGGATTTGCTCGGAAGGGATATTTTAAGCAGAATCATTTACGGCAGCAGAATTTCTCTGGAAGTTGGTATAATTGCAGTGGGCA
>Ga0233425_10009885_pt1 | contig 11870 bp, 9 predicted proteins | sample Watercolumn_Towu_2_FD_181712 | JGI IMG/M metagenome (GOLD analysis project Ga0233425, IMG submission 181712) | Freshwater microbial communities from Lake Towuti, South Sulawesi, Indonesia - Watercolumn_Towuti2014_140_MG | ecosystem: Environmental > Aquatic > Freshwater > Lake | place: Indonesia...
GCCCGGCTCGATGCCGCGGTCGCGCCGCCGGTGTGGTGGATGCTCGCGGCACTGTGCGTGGCGACAGTGCTCGTGCCGGCCCCCGCACTGCACGCAGTGCCGCGCGACGCACCGCACGCAACACCGCGGCGACCACGTCACGCGTGGGTACTGCCCGCGCTTTTCGTCGTGGTCGCGGCGCACGCCGGCACGCAGTGGCGCGGCCTCGCGTCGCCGCAGACGGGGGAGTATTCGGGCGTCGCCTTCGCCAGGTCCGACGCCCAGCCGCGCGACGGGGCGGTGTCGCTCATCGTCGAGGTGCAGGGCGAGAACTTCCGGCTGGTCGCGCGCGGGCCCGCACGCGGCGCGCTCATGCGCGTGAGGATGGGTGACGCGCTGCTCCTCGACGCCGCGCGCCACGCCCACGACGCGCGCCGCCTGCGCTTCTCCGCCGGCCGTCACGTGCAGGGCGAGTTGCGCGAGGTCACCGTGCACGCCGTCGCACCGTCGCGCGCGCTGTGGCACCGTGCGGCCAACCGCATCCACGCCACCGTCGACCGCGGCTCGCGCACGATGTCGCGCGACGACGCCTCCCTGGTCCGCGGCCTCGTCCTTGGCGACGAGTCGCGCCAACCGCCGCGCATGACCGAGGCGTTCCGCGCCGCGGGGCTCGGCCACCTGCTCGCGGTGTCGGGGCAGAACGTCGCGATTCTCCTCGCGGGTCTCACGCCGGCGCTGCGGCGGTTGTCGCGCTGGCCGCGACTCGCCGCCGCGCTCTGCATCATCGCCACGTTCGCGCTCGTCACGCGGCTCGAGTCGAGCGTGGTGCGCGCGGGCGTGATGGCCGGCATCGTGCAGGTGGCGTACGCGATCGGCCGCGACGTCGCGCCGCTGCGGGCGCTGTGCCTGACGGCCATGGTGATGGTGGTGCTCGACCCGCTCGCCGTGTGGTCGATCGGTTTCGTGCTGTCGGTCGCCGCCACCGCCGGGCTCGTCGTGATCGCGCCGCTCCTCGGGTCGGGCATCGTGGCCGCCACCGCGTCGGCGCAGGTCGCGGTCGCGCCGTTCGTCGTGTTCTGGTTTCGTTCGATGCCCGCGGTCGCGCTCGCGACCAACGTGCTCGCCGTCCCGGTCGCTTCCGGCGTGATGATGGTCGCGCCACCGCTTCTGCTCGCGGCCGCGTTCCTTCCCGACCCGCTCGCCGCGTGGTGCGTCGCGCCGGTGGTCGTCGCCGTGCGTTTGCTTTGGTGGGTGGCGGAATGGGGTCTGCGCCTCGCCTTGCCCGCCTGGGCGAACGCCGCCGCGTGGTTGCTCGTCGCCGCGACGCTCGCCGCAGTGGTGGTTCGCCGTGCGCAGCACCCTCGTGCGAGGCTGTGAAGGTGCCTGCGTATCTCATCACCGGCGACGACGAACGGCTCATCACCGCGCGCCTCGCGTCGCTCGTCGACGAGTTGGTCGGCGACGCCGACCGTGCGTCGGTGTACGAGTCGCACGACTTCGCGGCGGTGCCGGCCGACGAGCGCGAAGCCGCCGTCGGGCAGGTGGTCAACGCCGCGCAGACGCAGTCGCTGTTCGCCGACTTCCGCGTGGTGGTGGCGCGCAACGTGAACACCACGCCGCTCGACGTGTCGCCGCTCGTCGACTATCTCAAGTCGCCGGCCGAGCAGTGCCACCTCGTCGTCACCGCGAGCGGCCGCGTGCCCAAGGCGCTCGCCGACGCGCTGAAGAAGGCGGGCGCGGCCGACTTCGCCACCACGCCGCCGTCGAAGCGGCGCGAACTCACCGAGTGGTACAAGCAGCAGTTCGTCGAAGCGGGGCTCAAGATCGACGCGGTGGCGCTCGAAGAAGTGGTGGAGTGGCTCGGCCAAGACTCGGCGCGGCTCCCGGGTCTGCTCGAGGTGTTCGCCTCCACCTACGGGCACAAGCAACGCCTCACCTACGACGACGTGAGCCCGTTCCTCGGCGAGGCCGGGCACGTGCAGCCGTGGGACTTGACCGACGCCATCGACTCAGGCGACACGGCGAACGCGCTCTTCATGCTGCGGCGCATGACGGCGAGCGGCGAGTTCCACCCGTTCCAAGTGCTGTCCATCCTGCACAACCACTACGTGAAAGTGCTGCGCCTCGACGGCTCGGGTGCCGGCGACCCCGTCGCGGCGATGAACTTCATCGGTTCGCGCAGCGAGTTCCAGGGCCGCAAGTATCTCGACTTGTCGCGCGCGCTCGGGTCGAAGAAGGCCTTCGATGCAGTCGCGCTGCTCGCGCGCGCCGACCGGGCACTGCGCGGGGCGACGGGGCTGGAGAACGACGTCGTGCTCGAGGTGCTGGTGGCGCGCCTCAGTCGGCTGTTGCCGCCGCGCACGAGGGCGAAACCGAAGTGGGCGGGGGCGCGGCGCTCGTAGCGACCCCAGGTGTCGCTACACAAGTAGCGCGCCGCAATCGACGGGTGCCCGGGTTACTTCTTGGCGGTGTTCGCCTGGCGCATCAAGCGGCTCTTGCGACGCGCCGCCTGCTTGGGGTGGATGATCCCTTTCGCCGCGGCCATGTCGAGGCGCTTCACGGCGAGTCGCAGTGCCTCGGCACCCTCGGGCGTGCCCTGCGTCTCGCGCACGGCCTTCACGCGGCTGCGCAGTTCGCTCTTGACGGCCTTGTTGCGCTCGGTGCGCTTGGCGTTGGTGATGACGCGCTTCTTTTGACTCTTGATGTTCGCCATGGCTCGCCCACGCTACCAGCCTGCTCGCGACCACCGTCACGCGCGCCGCGACGCATGTCGCGCGCATCGCCCACTCGGCGACGGGCGCCAACAGTAGAGTTCAGAGAGGTTTCGGCTCGTTCTCGGCGGGTCGCCGCCCGCCCCTCATGGAACAGTCCCGCATCCGCAACTTCTCCATCATCGCGCACATCGACCACGGCAAGTCGACGCTGAGCGACCGCATCCTCGAGCTCACCAAGGCCGTCGACGCGCGCGAAATGCGCGAGCAATATCTCGACTCGATGGACTTGGAGCGCGAGCGCGGCATCACCATCAAGGCCCAGAACGTGCGCGTGGAATGGAACGGCCACACCCTGCACCTCATCGACACCCCCGGCCACGTCGACTTCGGTTATGAAGTCAGCCGGTCGCTCGCCGCGTGCGAGGGCGTGGTGCTCGTGGTCGACGCCGCGCAGGGCATCGAAGCCCAGACGCTCGCCAACTGCCACCTCGCGCTGGAGAACGACCTCGCGATCGTCGCCGCGCTGAACAAGATCGACCTGCCCGCCGCCGACCCCGACCGTTTCGCGATGGAAATCGAGAAAGTGCTCGGCATCCCCGCGGAAGACATCCTGCGCATCTCCGCCAAGACCGGCGAGGGCGTGCCCGAGTTGCTCGACGCGGTCGTCGCGCGCATTCCCGCGCCCGCGGGTGACCCTGATGCGCCGCTGCAGGCGCTCATCTTCGACAGTCAGTACGACCAGTACCGCGGCGTGGTGTCGAGCGTGCGCGTGATGAACGGGCGCATGCGCAAGCGCGACAAGTTGCTCTTCATGCAGGCCGCCGCCGAGCACGAAGCGCTCGAGATCGGCGCGCGCCGCCCGGCCACGCAGGAAGTCGCCGAACTCGGCACCGGGGAAGTGGGCTATCTCATCGCCGGAGTCAAAGACGTCGGCGAGGCGCGCTCGGGCGAGACGGTCACGCACGTCGCCCACCCGGCCACGGCCGCGCTCGAGGGCTACCGCGACCCCAAGCCGATGGTGTTCTGCGGTCTGTTCCCGATCGACGCCGACGACTTCGAGGTGCTGCGCGAGAGCCTGCAGAAACTCAAGCTCAACGACGCGTCCATCTCGTACGCGCCCGAGTCGTCGGGGGCGCTCGGGTTCGGCTTCCGCTGCGGCTTCCTCGGCCTCCTGCACATGGAGATCGTGAAAGAGCGCCTCGAGCGCGAGTTCAACCTAACGCTCATCGCGACCGCGCCGTCGGTGCAGTACCGCGTGCTGCGCACCGACGGCGAAGTGGAGATCGTCGAGAACCCGAGCGAGATGCCCGCCACGGTCAACGTCGAGTCGATCGAAGAGCCGTTCTTCAAGATCAGCGTGATCACCCCGAAGGACTACACGGGGGCACTCATGGAACTGTGCCAGACGCGCCGCGGCGAGATGACCAAGCTCGAGTACCTGTCGCCCGAGCGCGTGGAGATGCAGTACTTCGTGCCGCTCGCCGAGGTGGTCGTCGACTTCTTCGACCAGTTGAAGAGCCGCTCGCAGGGCTACGCGAGCCTCGACTACGAACTGCACGGCTACCGCACGAGCGACCTCGTGCGCGTCGACATCCTGCTCAACGGCGTGCCCGCCGACGCGTTCAGCACCATCGTGCACCGCGACAAGGCGTACGACTACGGCAAGCGCATGTGCGAGAAGTTGAAAGACCTCATCCCGCGCCAGATGTTCGACATCCCCATCCAGGCCGCGATCGGCGGCAAGATCATCTCGCGCGAGACGGTGAAGGCCAAGCGCAAGGACGTGCTCGCCAAGTGCTACGGCGGCGACATCTCGCGCAAGCGCAAACTGCTCGAGAAGCAGAAGGAAGGCAAGAAGAAGATGAAGGCCATCGGGCGCGTCGAGGTGCCCGGCGACGTGTTCATCTCCGCGCTGAAGCTCGATGGCTGACACGGCAGCCGCGCCCCGGTCGGCACCCGCGCCGCAGTCGGGCGGTGCGGCGCCCGCCGACGCGGTGGCGCCGACCGGCATGTTCCGCTCGCTCACCAACTTCAACGCGCGGCTGTACTTCTCGGGCCTGCTGCTCTCCACGATCGGCTCGTGGCTGCAACTCACCGCCACCTCGTACCTCCTGTACCGCCTGACGGGCAAGGCGTCCGACCTCGGCTACAACGTCGCGTTCCAGTTCCTCCCGATGCTGCTCCTCGGCACCTGGGCCGGCGCGTTCGCCGACCGGTTCGACCGCCGCACCATCATGCTGTGCACGCAGGTGTTGCTCGCGCTGCAGGCGCTCGCGCTCGGCGTGCTCGACCTCACCGGCAACGTCTCGCTGCCAGTGGTGTGGGGGCTGTCGCTGTTTCTCGGCGTGGTCGGCGCGATCGACAACCCGGCGCGCCGCGGCCTCATCACCGAGCTCGTGCCGCTGTCGCAGTTGAGCAACGCGATGTCGATGAACACCACGGTGATGACCGGGTCGCGCGTCTTTGGCGCGGCGCTCGCCGCCGTGCTCGTCGGGCCGCTCGGCACCGGGTGGCTCTTCGTCGCCAACGGCGTGTCGTACGCCGCGATGATCTACGGCATCGTCGGGTTGCGCAAGGCGGAGATGGTGCCCGCCGTCAAGCGACCAGCCGGCGGCTCGCCGGTGCGCGAGGTGCTGCGCTACGTGCGCTCCAACCGGCGCCTGTCGGCGATGTTCTTCGTGTACGTGGTGGTCAGCACGTTCGCCTTCAACTACGGCGTCGTCTTCCCGAAACTCGCCGACGTCAACTGGGGCAGCGACGACGCGTTCGGGTGGTTGATGACCATCACCGGCATCGGAAGCATCGTCGGCGCGCTCGTCACCGCGCGATTCACTCGCGTGTCGTTGCGCTGGCTCGTCATCAACGTCGTCGTGCTGGGCGTGAGCAACATCACGATGGCGTGGTCGCCGAATCTCGCCGTCGCCTACCTGCTGTGCCTGCCGCTCGGCTTCGGCGGCGCGGCGATGATCGCCTCGGGCAACGCCATCAGCCAGCAAGAGTCGCCGCCCGACATGCGCGGCCGCCTGCTCGCGCTCACCGCGGTCGCGTTCCTCGGCAGCACGCCCATCGGCGGGCCGATCACCGGTCTCATCGCCGACTACGTGTCGCTCGAGTGGTCGATGGCGTACGGCGGGGTGTCATGTCTGCTCTGCGTCGCGCTGCTCGCGTGGTGGTGGCGGTAGGTTCGCCCCGTCGATGGCCGCATCCCGACCAGCCTCCGTCGTCTGGTTCCGCCGCGACTTGCGGCTCGCCGACCATCCGGCATTGCACGCGGCGCTCGCGCACGGCACCACCACGCCGCTCTTCGTGCTCGACCCGCTCTTCGTCGCGCGCTCGGGTGCGGCGCGACTCGCGTTCCTCTACCGCAACATCCGCGCGCTCGACGCCTCGATGAACCGCGCGATCGTCGTGCGACACGGCGACCCGCTCGATGTCGTGCCGCGTTTCGCGAAGGAAGTCGGCGCCGACCGCGTGTTCGTGAGCGAAGACTTCGGGCCCTACGGCGCGCGACGCGACAACGAAGTGCGGAGGCGTCTCGACGCGCAGGGCGTGCGCCTCGAGCGGGTCGGTTCGCCGTACGCGGTGAACCCGGGCAGTGTGCGCAAGCCCGACGGCACGCCGTACTCCGTCTTCACGCCGTTCTCGCGCGGTTGGCTGGCGCACGGTTGGTCCGCGCCGCTCGCCGCACCAAGTGCCGCACCGTCCAGCATGGACCTGCGCGGCGCCCCCGACGTGAAGTGCGACGGCATCCCCGCCGATCCCGAACTCGCCGCGCAGTTGCCGGCGGCGGGAGAGCAGGCCGCGTGGGCGCGCTGGGAACATTTCGCGGCCGACGCGCTCAGCCGTTACAAGGACGAGCGCAACAATCCCGACCGCGACGGCTGCAGCATGCTCTCGCCGTACCTGCGCTTCGGCGTCCTGCATCCGCGCCAGTTGCTCGCCGAACTGCGCCCCGACAAGCACCACGACCACTACCGCAGCGAGCTGTGCTGGCGCGAGTTCTACGCCGACGTGCTGCACCACCAGCCGCGCACCGCGTGGGAGAACCTGCAACCCAAGATGGCGGCGATGCCGGTCGACACCGACGCGCGCGCCAAGGAGAGGTTCGCCGCGTGGTGCGCCGGTCGCACCGGGTATCCGATCGTCGACGCGGGCATGCGCCAGTTGCTCGCCACGGGCTGGATGCACAACCGCGTGCGGATGATCGTGGCGAGTTTCCTCGTGAAAGACCTGCACCTGCCGTGGCAGTGGGGCGCCAAGTTCTTCATGCAGCACCTGGTCGACGGCGACATCGCGAGCAACAACCACGGCTGGCAGTGGACTGCGGGCACCGGCACCGACGCCGCGCCGTATTTCCGCATCTTCAACCCCGCGATGCAAGCCGAGAAGTTCGACCCGAACGGCGCGTACGTGCGCGCGTGGCTGCCCGAGCTGGCGGGCGTCGCCGACAAGTTCGTGCACGTGCCGCACGAGAGCCCGACCGGCGTACCGAGCGGATACGTGGCGCCGATCGTGAATCATCACGAAGAGCGCGACGAAGCCCTGCGGCGCTACAAGTTGGTCGTAGGCAAGTAACACGGCGCGACGCACGCTCCGCGTCTCAGTAGCCTGAATGACAACGACCATGGCCACGAGTGCTGTCGACGACCGCAGAATCGCGATCCTGCGCGCGGTGATCGAGCACTACGTGTCGAGCGGCCAACCCGTCGGGTCGGGCCACGTGGCCGCGAGCAACGGCATCAACGTGTCGGCGGCCACCATCCGCAACGACATGGTGGCGCTCGAAGCCGAGGGGTTCCTCGCCCAGCCGCACATTTCGGCCGGCCGCGTGCCGACCGACAGGGGCTACCGGCTCTACGTCGACCATCTCACCGAGACCGACGTCGCGCGGGCCGGGCAGCTCGACGCCGTCAGCCGCCAGCGCCTCGGCGACTGCTTCGACACCGCGCACGTGCGCCTCGAAGACACGCTGCACCGCACGTCGCTCTTGCTCGCCGAGCTCACCAACCACACCGCGGTCGTCACCGGGCCGAGCGTCGCCGAAGCCGTGGTGCGCTCGGTGCAGGTGGTCGCTCTGTCCGACCGCATCGGCACGGTGGTCGCGGTCTTGTCGAACGGCGACATCGAGAGCGAGCAGATCGAGTTCTCCGCGCGCCCGAGCGACGTGCAACTCGCGCTCGCCAACGCGCGCCTCAACGACGTGCTCGCCGGCCGCGCGCTGAGCGGCGTCGCGCACTCTGCGCAAGGCGGCCAGGGCGTCGACGCCGAGGTGGAGTCGCTCGTCGAGCGTGCAGTCGGCGTGCTCGCCGGCGGCCGCGGTCGCGACAGCGTGTTCGTCGGCGGCACCGCGAGCCTCACCACGGCGTTCGACGCGGTGGAAGTGGTGCGTTCGGTGCTGGAGACCCTCGAGCAGCAGTACGTCGTCATCTCGCTCGTGCGCGACATGCTGTCGCGGGGCGTCAGCGTCGCCATCGGCGCCGAAACCGGTGTCGAGCCGCTCAGCGCGTGCTCGGTGGTGCTCGCCCCGGTGGTGCGCGACGGCGAGACCGTGGGCAGCGTCGGCGTGCTCGGCCCGACGCGCATGAATTACCCCGCCGCGCTCGCCACCGTCGAGGTCGTGAGCGACTGTTTGTCGCGCCGACTCACCGAAGGCTGAGCCGCTGATGGCCCAAGATTTCTACGAGTTGCTCGGCGTCGCGCGCGACGCATCGGCCGACGACATCAAGCGGGCGTACCGCCGCCTCGCGCGCGAACTTCATCCCGACAAGAACCCCGGCAACAACGAAGCCGAGGAACGCTTCAAGCAGGTGTCGCGCGCCTACGAGGTGCTGAGCGACGACGAGAAACGCGCGCAGTACGACCGGTTCGGTGAAGCAGGCATGGGCGGCGGCGATCCGTTCGTTGGCGGGTTCGGCGACATCATCGACGCGTTCTTCGGCGGCGGCTCGCCGTTCGGCGGGCGCTCGGGCCCCGCTGGTCCGCCGCGCGGGCAAGACCTCGAGGTCGTGCTCGACGTGTCGTTCGTCGACGCGGTGTTCGGTTCGCAGCAAGAAGTGCGCGTGCGTTCGGCGGTCATGTGCGAAGACTGCGGCGGATCGGGTGCGGCGCGCGGCACCTCGCCGACCGCCTGCCCCGATTGTCGCGGCACCGGTCAAGTGCGGCGCGTGCGCCAGAGCGTGCTCGGCCAGATGGTCACGACCAACGCGTGCGCGCGCTGCGGCGGCACCGGCGAGATCATCGCGGCGCCGTGCGCGTCGTGCCGCGGCGAGGGCCGCAAAGTGAGGGAAGTGACGCTCACCGTCGAAGTACCCGCCGGCATCGACACCGGCCAGACACTGCGGCTCACCGGTCGCGGCGCGGTCGGCCCGCGCGGCGGTGGCGCCGGCGATCTGTACGTGCACCTGCGGGTGGCTGCGCACGAGCGCTGGCGCCGCGAAGAAGACGACCTCGTCACCGAAGTGCCGGTGTCGGTCGCGCAGGCCGCGCTCGGCACCGAGATGGATCTTGACACACTCGACGGCGTCGAGCATCTCGTCATTCCCGCCGGCATACAACACGGGCACGAGTTCGTCCTGCGCGGCAGGGGAGTCCCGCGGCTCGCGTCAGGCGGCCGTTCGCGCGGGCGCGGCAACCTGCGGGCGCGGGTGATCGTGGAGGTGCCGACCAGACTGACCGGCGAAGAGCGCGAGTTGCTGCGCCGCTTCGCCGCACTGCGCGGCGAGACCGTGAACGAGGAGGGCCTCGTCGACAAGATCAAGTCGGCGTTCTCGTGACGTTGTTGGCCGCGACGTCAGCCGCATGATCCCCGCGCTGCGCGACTCGGCCGCGCACGTGTTCGTCGACGACCTCGCCGTGCCGGTGCCCGGCGACGTCGACCTTCACCACCTGTCCCACGTGCTGCGACTGCGCGGCGGCGAGTCGGTGAGTGCGTCCGACGGCGCGGGCCGCTGGCGCACGTGCGAGTGGCGCGACGGCACGCTGCGCGCCACTGGTGAAATCGTCACGACCGCCGCGCTGTCGCCGCGCATCGGTGTGGCATTCGTGCCGGTGAAAGGCGACCGCAACGACTGGGCGGTGCAGAAACTGACCGAGATCGGCGTCGACGACATCGTGCTGCTCGCACCCACGCGCCGCTCGGTGGTGCGCTGGTCGAACGCCGACAAGCAGATCGACAAATTGCGGGTCGTCGCGCGCGAAGCGGCGATGCAGTCGCGCCGCACGCACCTGCCGACGGTGACCGGCCTCGTGCCGCTCGCCGACGTTCTCGCGCGACCCGGCGCGGCGGTCGCCGACCCCGACGGCGCGAGCCTCCCGACTTCTGCGACACCTCAGCTCACTGTCGTCGGGCCCGAAGGGGGCTTCGACCCCGACGAACTTCCTGCCTCCGTCGCCCGCGTGTCGCTCGGTGGCACGATCTTGCGCGCCGAGACTGCCACACTGGTGGCGGCGACGTTGCTGGTGGCGCGCCGCCACTCCCACGCCGCGAACCTCGCATGACCGACGACACGAACCGCAGCGACGCCAGCCGCAACGACGCCGAGCACGACGACGCGTCAAGCCCGTACGCGCGGCTCGTCGGCGAGCGCCTGCGCTCCATCCGACTGCAAAAGAACATGTCGCTCGGCGACGTGGAGCAGCGCAGCGCGCAGGAGTTCAAGGCGTCGGTGCTCGGTGCCTACGAGCGCGGCGAGCGCGCCATCTCGGTGCCGCGGCTCGAGCGGCTCGCCAAGTTCTACGACGTCGGCATCGACCAACTGTTGCCGCGCGATCCGCGGCGAGTGGAGGCCGGCTCCGCCGCGCCGCAAGGCAAGCTGCGCATCGATGTGGCGAAGTTGAGCCAGATGAAAGGCGCGCAGTTCACGATGCTCGAGAAGTTTTTGCGGATGATCCAGATTCAGCGCCAGGACTTCAACGGCAAGGTCATCACCGTGCGCGCCCACGACATCCGTGCCATTGCCGTGATGCTCGACGTCGCGGTCGACGAGGTGCCGGCGCGCCTCGAGAGTCTCGGGCTGGTGTTCGTGCCGCCGCAGCAGTCAGGATGAACGGCCACCGCACCGACACGGCCCCCGCGCGCTGGTCCACTCTCGCTTCGCCGACCGACATCGGCTTCGGCGTCTACGTGCACGTGCCGTTCTGTCGCCACAAGTGCGACTACTGCGCGTTCGCCACGTTCGCCGACCGTGCGCACCTGATCGAGCGCTATCTGCGCGCGCTGCGCGCCGAGATCAAGCGCGCCGTGCCGTCGTTGCCCGAGGCCTCCACCGTCTTCGTCGGCGGCGGCACGCCTTCGCACGTCGATGCCGCACTCCTCGTGCGCGCGCTCGACGCCATCCCGCGGCGCGCTGACGCTGAGTTCACCATCGAGTGCAACCCCGACGACGTCACCGTCGACCTGCTGCGCACCTACCGTTCGGTCGGCGTCAATCGCGTGAGCCTCGGCATGCAGTCGGCGAGCCCGCACGTGCTGGCGAGTCTCGGTCGCACGCACACTCCCGACAACGTCGCGCGCGCGGTCGATGCGATCTCTGCGGCCGGCCTCGCCACGTTCAACCTCGACATCATCTACGGCGGGGCGGGGGAGTCGCTCGACGACTGGCACGCGACGCTGCAGTCAGTGATCGCGCTCGGGGCCCCGCATGTGTCGGCGTACGGCCTCACCGTCGAGGCCGGCACCGCGCTCGCCGACGACGCCGCACGACATCCCGACGACGACGACCAGGCCGACAAATACGACGCGGCCGACGACGTGCTCGCAGCCGCCGGGCTCGCCAACTACGAGATCTCCAACTGGGCGCGAGTGGGGCATGAATGCCGCCACAACGCGGTGTATTGGAGCGGCGGCGACTACGCCGGCTTCGGCAGTGCCGCGCACGCGCACCGCGCCGGACGTCGTTCATGGAACGTGCGCACACCAGATCGCTTCATCGAGCTGGTCGAAGCGGGCCGCTCGGCGGAGTCGTCGCACGAGTCGCTCGATGACTCCACCCGCGCGCTTGAACGCCTGCAGTTGCAGTTGCGCACGCGCGACGGTGTGCCCGCCGCTGCGCTCGACGTGCACGACCTCGACGTGATGGCCGAGTTGGTGCAGCGAGTCGCCGACCCCGTTCGCGGTGAGCGCGTCGTGCTCACGCGCGCGGGCCGCCTGCTCGCCAACGAAGTGTCGCTGCGCCTGCG
>Ga0233425_10009886_pt1 | contig 11869 bp, 9 predicted proteins | sample Watercolumn_Towu_2_FD_181712 | JGI IMG/M metagenome (GOLD analysis project Ga0233425, IMG submission 181712) | Freshwater microbial communities from Lake Towuti, South Sulawesi, Indonesia - Watercolumn_Towuti2014_140_MG | ecosystem: Environmental > Aquatic > Freshwater > Lake | place: Indonesia...
CCGGACGATCGCGGCCAGGTCGCGGTTGCGCAGGACCTTGTTGAAGACCGCGCGCGGCAGCACGGACTCGCGCGGGTAGCTGGTGAAGTAGGTGTCGAAGGCCTGATCCGCCAGCTTCTTGCCCTCGGTCGAGGCGTAGGACTGCACGAAGCCCTTCATCTCGCTGTACATCGGACGGTAGGTCTCCTCGAACTGGATGAGGAGCCGCTCGACCTCGTTGTACTCGCAGAGGTTGAAGTAGGTCAGCGCGCGCAGGACGGTGGCCTCGGGCACGAACTCGTCCTCGGCGAAGAACGGGCTCTGTACCGTGAGGATTTCGCCCAACGACAGGTTGAGGTCGTTGCGCATGAAGTCGGACCAGGCCGACTCGAACAGGGCGGTGGGCCAGTAGGAGGAGTCCCGGTCCACCAGGGAATAGTACTGGCTGGCCTCGTCGAAGCGCTGGATGGAGTAGTAGATCCGGGCGACGTTCACCAGCGAGAGGTTCTTGATGTCCTTGACCTCCGCCAGCGCCCGCGGGGTGTCGACCTCGACGTCCTGCTGAACCACATCGCGGAAGGAGCGCACGGCCGACTTCAGGCGACCCTGGCGGTTGTAGATGACGCCCTCGAAGTACTTGGCGCGCAAGAACTGGTCGGAGCGGTCGGAGATCTGGCCGAAGTACTTGCGGGCCCGGGAGAGGTCGTCCTCTTCGTAGAGGCGCACCCCCATGAGGTAGAAGAGGTGGTTGCGGGCGGAACGCGGGAAGGCTTCCGGCGGGATCTTGGCCACCACCCGGATCAACTCGGAGTTGTCGCCGGTGGAGTTGGCGATGGCGACCAGCTTGGGCAGCGCGTGCTTGAAGTAGGGGTTCTCAGGGCCCTTCTTGAGCACCTCGAGGAAGTAGTACTGCGCCGAGTGGTACATCTCGAGCTCGTAGAGGCAGCGGGCGAGGTAGTACTCGATCTGCGACTCGCGCTCGGGGAAGGTGTTGTCCTCCAGCATCTCGTAGAGCATGAGGCTGGCGGTCAGTGGCTTCTTGGCCCGGAAGAGCTTGATGGCCTGGGCGACCTGCTCCGGATCGGGGCCACCCTGATCGGTGGGCTCGCGGTCGCCGGAGGCGCCATCCTCGGAGGCGCGGTCGCCGCCCAGCATGTCGTCTTCGGGCTCGCGCGCGGGCTCGCGATCGCGCGGCCGCGTGACCTCGGTCTCACCGCGATCCACCGGCTGCTCCGGCTCCTGCCCGGCCATCAGGCCCTTGGCCGCGGCTACGACCTCGGCCGGCGCGCCCTCGTTCTGCAGGCAGCGGATCTCGTCGACGGTGAACTGGTCGCCCGAGTCCTCGATGGTCTGGACCACGATGGGCACGGGGACGTTGACGTTCACCATGTTCATGATCTCCTCGCACGAAAGCGCCCAGGCATTCCTGGGTGACGCGGCGAAGGAGAGACCCAGCAGGCCGGCGAGGCTGGCGGTGCTCAGGGAGGCGATCTTCATGGGTGGCTCCAGGGAGCGCAAGACAGGGAGAGGGGAGACTGCGGTGAGGCTAGTGCTTCATGTTCGGGAAGAAGAGGGAGGCGCCGAACTGCAGGATGAAGTTGTTCTTCATCTCGAGGGTCGTGGACGAGACGGTCTCGATGTAGACCAGGGAACGTCCCTCCATCCGCAGCGCCAGCGACTCGCCGAGGATGACGCGCAAGCCACCGCCGAAGTTGGTGGTCGGGTGGATCTGGTTGGCGGTGGCGATGGCGTACTCGTCCTCCTCCTGCTGGAGGGCCTCCAGGTCGTCCTGGGTGAGGACGAAGCCCATGCCGAAGCCGCCGAAGATGTCGAAGTTGATGATGCGGTGGCCGACGGCGACCTTGCCGTAGATGGGCGAGAACACGAAGGAGCCCGACCCGAAGAACACCAGGGGGGAGAGGTCCGGCGAGACGTGGTTGTTGTCCACGAGCTGGGTGGTCAGAGGTTTCCAGTCGCCGTCGTGGAGGTTCGGAGAGAACCCGACATTGGCCTCAATCTCGAAGATTTCGGTGGCGTGGTAGCCGAGGCCCACGTTGCCGATGTAGCGGTTCAGGAACGGATCATTGGTGACGAAGGCGACCGCCGGGTTGGCCTCGAAGCGTCCGAGCTTGAGGAAGTTCTTCTTCTGGATGGTCTTGATGATCCTCTTCTTGCGGGCTTGATCGGGGAGGAGGACCTCTTCGGCATTGGCGCCGACCACGTCGTCGGTGTCGCCGGATTCGACCGCGTCCCGCTCTTCCTGGACCGTCTGCTGGCGATCCTGGGAGCCGAGGATGTCGTCGAGGACGTCGTCCAGGGAGTCTTCTTCGCCGGCATCGTCGCCGCCGGCATCGTCGCCGGATTCTTCGTCGCCGGCATCGTCACCGGATTCTTCGTCGCCGGACTGGACGAGGCCATCCTGGGACGCCTGGGACGCCTGGGGCGCGGGGACCGGATCTGCGGCTTGAGCCGCGGAGGCGGTGAGAATGGTCAGGGAGAGCAGGGCGAGGGAGAGGAGCTTCATCGTGGTTCCCAGGGTGGGGGAGGGCACCTGTGTGGTGGCAGACGGTGGGCCCGGAACTAGAAGTCGTAGAGGCGCGGTTTCATCTTCGGCACGAAGATGCTGACGCCCACGGAGGCGATGAAGTTGTTGTAGAGCCGCGATCCGATCTCGTCATCGTTGTTCGGGTCGTAGTCGGCCTCTTCGCCGATGTAGAGGTACGAGCGGGCGTCGAGCTTGATGGCGACGGTCTGGCTCAGGAAGAAGTCCATGCCGACGCCGATGTTTGCCGGGACCGTGTACTTGTTGGTCGGTTCGGACAGCTTGATCGGCGAGACCGAGGTCCCGGTGTCCCAGCCCTCGTCGTAGGTGGCGTAGTACTCGGCCAGGGTGAGCAGGCCGAGCCCGAGCGTGCCGTAGAAGTCGAAGTTCAGCACCCGCTCGCCGAGCAGGTTGATCTTCCCGTAGACCGGCGCCCAGCGGACCGCGAAGGTCGCGCCCATGGTCATCTTGTCGACCGGCTGCTGGAACCCGGCGTCCGGATCGCCCTGGTGGGCGATCTGGACCAGGGTCTCGGTGAGGCCCTTGAGATCGTCGTTCACCAGATCCGGCGAGTACATGATGGCCCCCTCCGCCGCGAACGACTCGGAGATGTGGTAGGCCAGCATCACCCCGCCGACGTACCGCCGCGCGAACGGGTTGTTCGGCACGTACCCGCCGACCGGGGCGATCTCGAACCGGCTCGCCTTGAGGAAGAACCGATTCTTGATCGGTTCCTCACCCGTCTTCTCGCCTGCCTTCTCGCCCGCCAACCGGGTGACGGCCTCGTCGGCGGGGCTCTCCTTGGCGAGCGCGGGGGTGGAAAGGAGGCCGGAAAGGCAGAGCCCGACCGTAGAGAGGGTGAACACGCGCTGGAGCTTCATCATCCGCTGGACTCCGGAGATGGCAGACTTCCGGGAGGACCACACACGGGTCCCCACAGGTCGGCGGACCATATCACGGGAGCAGCGCGCGTGCTCCCGCCAGACGGCGCGGGCGGGGCTGCGGGCTGTCCTGGGCGAAGACCTGGGGCGAGGTGGTGGCGGGGTGGCGGGGTCATTTCCACGAGAACCACGAATGAACCGACCACGGAGACAATCCGCCGGTCTGGAGGTTCCCTGTCACGGGCCGCCTGGAATCATGTCAAGAAATGGCAAGGGGCGTTCTTCCAGCCTGGATCCCGGGTCCATCTTTTTCACGGGAGGTGCACAAAAGGAGGCGGGAGGGGGTCGGGGCGGATACCTCTCGACCTTGACAGGCGCGTGTTTTTGCATTTTTTTTGTGGGGTTGCCACCCCGTTCGGTCCCTCGCGAGGTCGCCCATGTTGTCCACGCTGCTGATCCTGGTCCCTGCAGCGCTCGCCGATCCCACCGTGACCATCCACGCCGAGCGCAGCCGGATCCCTTCCGGCGAGGAGATCGTCGCCACGGTCGAGAACGCGATGGGTGAGCCGATCTTCGTACCCGCGTGCGAGACCATGCAGGTGGAGGCCTTCGACGCCGAGCAGGGGCGCTGGCTGCCCAGCCCGAGCCGGGGCTGCAAGGAGACCAAGGTCGCGGTCGCGCTTCCGGAGGGCAGCCATACCCTGACGGCCAGCTTCGCCGCCGAGCGGTTCACCGTGATCCGCCTGGTGCTGGTATTCGGGCTGCGTTGCCGCGAGGGCTTCGCCCTGGAGATGGCCGGATGCGAGGATCTGCGCGCGGCCATCTCGGGCAACCTCACCGTGGCCCCGCCGGCGGAGGAGTAGCCGTCAGCCGTCAGCCATCAGCAGCTACAAGGCGGAAATTGGAGAGGTGTGTGGTTCGCGTCATCGGCCCGTAGCCCGTAGCCCGTTGGCGCCTGACACCAGACGGGTCAGAACCGCACCGCCTGGCTCCACCAGTTCATGCCGCCGCGGCGGTCCTGGACGACGATCCAGAGGGTCTGCTCGGCGGTGGTGGGGACCTCGGGGGTGGTCCAGGTGAAGGAGGAATAGGGGAAGAGGGTGTTGGCGGCGTCCAGCTCCCCCTCCTGGACGAAGATGGAGAAGTAGGGCTCCTCTTCCCGGTCCTCCCAGGTGCCATCCAGGGTGAGGTACCGGTAGGTCTCCACCGCGTCGTCGGCCAGCACCGGCTCGATCTCGTAGGCCTGCCCTGGATCCAGCTCCAGCGTGACGCCTGGCTCGACGAGGGCGCCGTCGATCTGCAGGTGGTCGATCGCCGGGTTGTGGTTCGGGGTGACGGCCTGGCTGATGGGGACGCGCTTGTAGGCCAGCTCGATCTCCGCGTCGCCCTCGGCACCCTCGGGGATGGCGCTGATCTGCGTGAAGAGGGTGATGCCCTCGTTGCGTTCGGCCTCGGTGAGCCCGTCGAGGATGTCGTCGGGGACGGTCCAGGTGGGTGGCAGGTAGGGCTCGACGCCCATCAGGCCGGCCTCCGTCAGAGTGGCGTACAGCTCCGCCAGCTCCTCGGGGGTCATGCTCTCGGGGTCGAGGCCCGCGAGCTGCTCCAGGACGGCGGGGTCGAGCTCGCAGCCCATGACCCCGGCGATGTCGGCCGGACAGGCGAGCCACAGGACGATCTGCAGCGGGGCCTGAGGGGAGATGACGAGCGCCTCGAAAGCCACGGTGTCGCCCGGAGCGGGCTCGGCGGGCTCGGCCTTCACCGCCAGGATCCGCAGGCGATCGATGGTCCATGAGGAGGACAGCTCGACCCGCTGGCAGCCGAGCAGGGCGAGCGCGAACAGGGGAGCGAGGGCGCCAGGATGGCAGGGGAAAGGTGCCATGTCAGAACCGCCAGTTCGCGTCGATCCCGACGTTGGGGATGAAGGGCAGGCTGCGGACGTAGGCCCATTCTGTGTAGTCGTAGTTGTAGCGGACGAATTCAGGGTTCGTGCCGCGGATGACGTTGAGCATGTCCACATAGGTGGAGAGCTGCCAGCGTTTGAAGGTGAACAGCTTCTCGAACCGCAGATCGGTGGAGAAGTAGGGGGGCATGCGCTGGCTGTTGTGCGCGGCCGTGCTGTAGGCCCAGTAGTAGCCCTGGTCGAGGTCGTAGACGCCGCCCGCGTACGGGGTCCAGGGGTTGCCGGTGACGTACTGGACCCGGGTGGAGAGCTCGAGATCATAGGGGAGCTGGATCCCGCCCACCGCCACGAAGATGTGGGTCTGGTCGAAATCGAAGTCGTACCAGTCCTCACCCTCGTCGGGGTAGTCCAGGCGCTCGCTCTTGGAGAGGGTGTAGGAGAGCCACCCGAAGAAGCGGTCCACCTGGGCCCGTTTGATCATGACCTCCAGGCCAAAGATGCGGCCGAGGCCCGCGTTGATGAAGTAGGGGTCGTCGAGCGAGGTGAACTCGTCGTTCATGACGAGCAATCGATCGAGGTGCTTGTAGAAGAGCTCCAGGTCCCCGGTCCAGGCCTGCCCGACCTCCTGCTCCCAGCCGACGGTGGCGCTGAGGGCGCGTTCGAAGTCCTCCTCCACCCGCTGCTCGTCGGGACGGTACATCTCATACGGCATCGGGGGCTGGTGGTAGTAGCCGAGCGCGCCCTTGACGGCGCTGTGCTCCCAGAGCCGCATCCGCGCGGAGATGCGGGGGTCCGGAGCGGTCTCGGTGTACTCGCCGGGGATCCAGATCTCGGTCCAGCGCACGCCGGGGGTGATGAGCAGGCGCTCCGGATCTGCCAGGGGCTTGATGTCGGCGTCGAGGTAGAGGTCCGGCCCCCAGGCCCAGCCGCTATCCTCGATGGCCCAGGGCTCGCGCTCGCCGATGGGATCGTAGTCGGCCGCGATCTCGGGGTTGAAGGGGAGCTTGGCGGAAAAGCCCCACCAGCCGCCGATGAAGTCCACCCCCGGGGTGAGCCGGAAGTGCTCCGAGGGTTCCCAGGGGGCCTCGGCGCGCAGCTCGATCATGAAGGTGTCCTGGCCCCCGGTCAGCGCGCTGCCCAGGCTGCCGGAGTTGATGTCGAGGCCGAGGCTCGGCGTGGCGCGCAGCTTCCAGTGCCCACCCAGGGGGCGCTCCCAGTCCAGGAGCACGCGGTAGGTGGAGTAGAGCATGTCGAAGTCGCCCTGGGCGTCCTGGTCGGTTCCCTGGGCCACGTCGTCGGGGGTGGAGACCCGCATGATGTCCTGGAACCCGAAGAAGAACACGCAGAAGCGCGAACCCCCCGGCAGCTCCAGGCGGTCGAGCTTGAGCTGGTAGTCGAACCAGCGCGGTTTGATGACGTAGCCGGAGTTCGCCGTGAAGAAGGGGATGATGAGGTCGATGTAGGAGCGCCGCGCCCCGAGGGCGTAGCCCCATGGATGGCCGCTCTTCGCGCCGATCCGTCCCGAGAGCAGGCCGCCGGAGTGCAGCAGGTCGGTGGTCCACTTGAGGTCGTGGCCCTCCTCCGGGTAGGTTCGCCGGGTGCGCACGTCGATGGCCCCGCCGAGACTGCGGCCGTAGCGCACTCCGTAGCCGCCGGGGAGGTAGTCCACCGACTCCACCAGGTTGGGGTTGATCACGGAGTGGACCCCGTCGAGGTGGTAGATCAGCGGCACCCGGATGCCATCGATGTAGACCGCCGAATCCTCCGGGTTGGAGCCGCGGATCACCAGGATTCCGGTGGAGAAGGGCGCGCGGGCGGCGCCGGGCAGGCTCTGGATCACCCGCACCGGGTCGCCGAAGGTCCCGGGCACGCGGCGGACCTCCTGCACGGAGAGCGTGCGCCGGGTGACCTCCTCCTTCTCGCGCTTGTAGACGCCCACCAGTTCGTCGTCGGCGTAGGACTGGTTGCGGACCCACAGGCGCACGGTGGTGACCTCGCCGGCGACCACCTCCACCTCCCGCTCCACCGCGTCGAAGCCGGTGTTGGCGGCCTTGAGGTGGTGGGCGCCCGGGGGCACGCCCCGGAAGCGGAACCAACCCTCGGCGTCGGTGGTCGTCTGCAGGTCGAGGTCGGGCAGCAGCACCGGAAAGCCGGCGAGCGCGCGGCGGGTGCCCATCTCCGTGAGCTGGCCCTCGAGGGTGACGGGCAGCTCGGCTTCGGCCGGCGACGCCGGCGCTTCGGGTACGGCGCCGTCATGGGCGGCGGCGTCCAGCACGAAGCCATAGGCGAACTCGACGATGACCGCCACAGGGCCGGTCTCGTCCACGGCCGGCTCGAAGACGAACTGGCGGGCCGCCTCCAGCGCGGCTTCGTCGAAGCCGTGGCCGGCCGGTCCGATCACCTCGGCGCTGGCCACGTGCCCGGTCTCGTCGATCTCGATCGCCAGCACCACCGTACCTTCCAGGCCCTCGGCCTGGGCCTGGGGCGGGTAGGGCGCCTGGACGAAGTCGAGCAGCGCAGGCTCCTTCAGCAGGGGTGGTGGCTCGTTTTCAGCCTCGGGCAGGTGCGTGGCTCCGGGCGGGGGTGACGCCTCGGGCGGGGGCACGGCGTCGGGTGCGGGCTGCGCCAGGGCGACGGCGGCCAGGGCCAGCAGCAGGGGGAGCAGCGGCATCAATCGAGCGCCTTGATGGTGCAGCGGTGGGGCATGCCGGTGACGGGCACGGGGGTCTCACCCTGGCGGGCGGGCCGGCAACGCATGGCGCGGGCGGCGGCCTCGCAGGCTTCTTCGACCCCGTAGCCCGCATGATCGAGGAAGCGCACGCCGACGACCTTGCCCGTCTCGTCCAGATCGAGGCTCATGCGCAGGGTGCCCTCGTATTCCGCGTCGATGGCCTCCTTGGGGACCTCGACGGGTGGTTTCGTGCAACCGCGAGGCTGGGTGGTGACGGTGGCGACGGGCAACAGATCGTAGCCGTCTTGCTCGTCGATCCCCATGGTCTCGTCGGTGGCGGCGACGCCGGTGGTGGTGCCGCGGCGCACCGAGATCCCGGTGCCGCTGCCCTGGGCGAAGGAGGAGGCCGAGAGGCCCTGGATGCGGCGCACGACCCGCTCGGGCTCCTGTGGGACCTGCTGCTCGGGGGGGGCTTCGGGGACGGTGTCCTTGAAGGAGACGGCCTCGGGCTTGCGCTCGCGCTTCGGCTTCGGCGGCTCGGGCGGGGGTTCCGCCACCGTTGGCGGGGGAGGGGGCTCGACCACCGCCATCTCGACCCACTGCGCGGCAGCCCGCACAGGCTCGGGCCGGGTCAGCAGGTAGAGGGCGGCCAGCCCGTGGAACCCGAGGGAGACGGGCAGCGCGACGGCCCGGAGCCAGGCTTGCCACGCGGGCCGGGGGCGAAGCAGGTCGTCGCAGCCACAGGTCACGGCCGGATCTCCAGGGGGGTGGCGGCGTCGTCGGCCGGCTCGATGTTGACGGCGAAGCGGGCCACTCCCTCCTGGCGGACGAGGTCGATGAGCCCGACGACATCTCCCCAGGGCACCACGCGATCGGCCGCGATGAGGCAGACGATGTCCTGATCCCTGGCCTTCTCGTTGCGGATGACGGCCCGCAACTCGTCACGGCTGACCTCGTCGCCGTTCAGGTACAGGGTGCCATCGGCCGTGAGCGTGAGGCCGAGCGAGGACTCGTCGGTGCCATCGCCGGTGGCGGCGTCGGGCAGGTTGACCTTGATGGAGGGGGCCACGATGTAGGTGGCTGTGACCATGAAGATGATGAGGACGACCAGGATGATGTCGACGAAGGGGGTGATGTTGATGTCCGCGATGATGTCATCGGCGGCGCCGTCCAGCTTCACACCCATGGTCGCCGCCCTATCCCTTGCCGGCGAGGTGGCCGGTGGCCTTGAGCTCGGACAAGAGCACGTGGGCCAGGGCGTCGGTGTTGGTCAGCACGTCCTTGTTGAGGCGCTGGAACACGTTGTAGAGCACGACCGCCGGGATGGCGACCATCAACCCGATGGCGGTCGCCACCAGGGCTTCCGAGATGCCGGCCATGACCGCGCTGGCCGCCTCGGCCTGGTTCTGGGCGAGATCGTGGAAGGCCTGGATGATGCCGAGCACGGTCCCGAACAGACCGATGAAGGGCGAGGTCGATCCGGCGGTGCCGAGTACGGAGAGGAAGCGGTCCATGCGCACGCGCTCCAGCGCCGTGGCGGCCATCAGGGCTTCCTCGACGGACGCGATACCCGCCTCCACCCGCGCGGTTCCGGCCGCGAGCACCCGAGCCTGGGCGCCGCGCAGGCCATGCAGCCGGGAGCGCAGGGTGCCGAGGCTGCCGGTGCGCCCGAAGTCGGCCAGCGCCGCGCGCAGAGCACCCTGGGGCGTGTGGTTCAGCAGCGCGCCGATGGCGCGCTCGACGGTGACCGCGACGCACAGCAGCGACAGCAGGACCAGGAGCCACAGGACCCAGTCGGCGCCACCGAGGGCGAAGGAGAGCAGGGCATGCTGGAGCATGGGGACGCCTCGGAAGAGGACGCGCAGTATAGCCGCCGGGCCGAACGCGGCCAGACCCCCACGAGGCCCGGCGTGCCGTCGCAGACGGGGCCCTGGGCGTTGTTCCGCGGGGAAGGTCGGTTGGAGGCGACGACCGGATTCGAACCGGTGAGTGGAGGTTTTGCAAACCTCTGCCTTGGACCTCTTGGCTACGTCGCCGCCGATGTGAAAGCGCCCCCGCTTCTATTCGTTGCCGTGAGGCTGTCAAGCGGGCACTCACCGAAACGGGAGCCCTCCACCGCCCCCTCCGTCCCCACTGGCGCTCACTCGAGCGCGAAAGGCCACGGGCTACAGGCTTCAGGCTATGGGCTACGGGCTACGGGAAAACGCCGATATTCAAGGGCCCGTAGCCCGATGCCCGTAGCCCGAAACCCCGAGCTGATCTCAAAGTTGGCGCCTATGCCCTCCGTCCCCCGGTTACACCGCCTCTGCCATGCCCCCCCTGAGCGCCGTGATCATCGCCCGCGACGAGGCGGATCGGCTGCCGGACGCCCTGCGCTCGGTGGCCTTCGCGGACGAGCGGCTGGTGCTGGACTCGGGCAGCTCCGACGGCACACCCGAGGTGGCGCGGGCGCTGGGGGCGCGGGTGGTGGAGACCGACTGGCCGGGTCATGTGGCCCAGAAGAACCGCGCGCTCGCGTTGGCGACCCACCCCTGGGTCCTGTCGATCGACGCCGACGAGCGGGTCACCCCCGCGCTGGCCGCTTCCATCCGGGCTGCGCTGGCGGAGGAGCCCGAGGTCGACGGCTTCGCCGTGGCACGGCGCAACCACTACCTCGGCCAGCCGCTCTCCTGGGGCGGCTGGTATCCGGACCGCCGGGTGCGGCTGGTGCGGCGCGCCCGGGCGCGCTGGGGGGGAACGGACCCCCACGATCGGATCGAGCTGGCGGGCAGGGTGGGCAGGCTGGCCGGCGACCTGGATCACCACCCGTACCGCGATCTGCAGGAGCACCTCGACACAATCGTGCGCTATGCGCAGCGGGCGGCGGAGGTGGAGCCGGCGGCCGGGCGCGCGTGGGAACCCGTGGGCCGGGCGGCCTGGCGGTTCGTGCGCGGGTATCTGCTGCAAGGCGGGCTCCTGGATGGGACGGCGGGGTTCTGGGTGGCCTGGCGGGGGGCGCGCTACACGCACCTCAAGTGGCGGCTGCGGGCCGAGGCAGCGCGCGACGGATCCGAGCATGGGCGCGATGATCGATAGCCGGGCGGGGTCGGTGACCGGTCTGAAGTGCTCGGCGATGTTACTTCGGCCCAAGTACCTTGGTGGCTGTCGGTGATGACCGACCTGAAGTGCTCGGCGATGCTACTTCGGCCCAAGTACCTTGGTGGCTGTCGGTGATGACCGACCTGAAGTGCTCGGCGATGCTACTTCGGCCCAAGTACCTTGGTGGCTGTCGGTTGACGTTGGTGGGGCCTTGAGGGTCGCCCTCGCCCTGCGCCGAGTCGCCTCCGACGGCGGCACGGGTCGTTATGCCACGGCGCTGGCCCGTTTTTTGCTCGACGAGGGGCACGAGGTGGTCTTGGTCTGTGTGGAGCATGCCCTGGAACCCGATCTCGCGGCCCGCGTCGGGCGCGGGTTGCAGATCGCGCCTGTCCGCGTCCCGCGGCTGGGCTCGCTCGTCTCCATGCCGGCCTTCGCCCGCGCGGCCCGGTCCGCGATCCGCGCGCTCGCTCCCGAAGTCTCGCTGGCGCTCGGGCGGGTCCCGGGGCTGGACGTCTACCGGGCGGGCGGGGGCTGCCACGCGGCCTACCTCGCCACCGTGCCGGGGTGGTGGGCCTCGCCACGGCACCATGTGGAGCTGGCGCTGGACAAGGCCGCGGTGCGGGGCGCCCGGCGGGTGGTGGCCAATGCGCGCCTGCCAGGCGAGCAGTTGGTGGCACATTACGGGCTTGACCCCGCGCGGCTTTCCGTGATCCGCAACGGCGTGGACGCCCAACGGTTCCGGCCACGGCCCGAGCTGCGGGCGGCGGTGCGCGCCGAGCTGGGGCTTCCGACCGACGCGCGCCTCGCGATGTTCCTGG
>Ga0233425_10009887_pt1 | contig 11869 bp, 13 predicted proteins | sample Watercolumn_Towu_2_FD_181712 | JGI IMG/M metagenome (GOLD analysis project Ga0233425, IMG submission 181712) | Freshwater microbial communities from Lake Towuti, South Sulawesi, Indonesia - Watercolumn_Towuti2014_140_MG | ecosystem: Environmental > Aquatic > Freshwater > Lake | place...
CCGTTATAGGGCGAGGGGTCAAAGAAATTCGCATTCATGTTCTTGGAGAATGGCGCGTCATCTACGTGGCCAAATTTAAAGCTGCTGTATATGTTCTTCATGCCTTTCAAAAAAAGAGCCAAAAGACAAATCAAAACGATATAGAAATCGCGCTGAAGCGATACAAACAGATTGGGGGTTAATATGATAAAAGAAACCGTTAAAAAATCTTCCAATAATGTATTTCTTGATCTCGGTATTGAACCCGAGGAGGCGGCGATTCTTCAAATGCGTGCCGAGATCATGGCCGATCTTCGGGATTTGATCAAAACCAAAAAACTGACCCAAGCTAACGCCGCTGAGATATTTGGGATAAGTCAATCACGGGTTTCCGATCTCATTCGAGGGAAATGGGAAAAATTCAGCCTGGAAATGCTTATAACCCTGGCCATGAAGGCCGGCATGAGAATCAGCCTTAAAAGGGCTGCCTAGATTTATCTTAATCACTTCCAATGACATTGACTTCAATTCCTCAACGATTGTATCGATAAATTTCCCTACAACACATATTTTATTTTTCATGAACAAAATATCTCTGGTGAAACGGATAAAGATTATCTGGATATTGCTTTTTTAAGTTCCCTACCAAAACTGATTAAAAGAATCTGCAATCTTTCACCCGTTCATAAAGGATGGTGAGATGCACCAAGCGGATAGGACTATCTGCCGGGTTTTCGGCTGGATCGGGAAGGGCTGATTTACATCACCGAGCGGGCCGGGGAAAATAGTTATCCGTCTCCATTGCCAAGAGGAAAAGATTGACAATCGCTGGATTGTTTCATATAAAATGAGCAACTGCTACTGTTATGAAAAGGAGACTTAGGGACATGGAGCAATCCATCGCAATTGAAAAAACCAAATCACCCCGCCCCAAACCGGATCAAAAAAACCTTGCTTTTGGGAAATATTTTACCGATCACATGTTTATCATGGATTATTCCACGGAAAAGGGCTGGTATGATCCCCGGATCGTTCCCTATGCCCCTTTGGCCTTGGATCCCTCGACCATGGTCTTTCATTACGGTCAGATCACCTTTGAGGGCCTGAAAGCCTATAAAACCGATAGAGGAAAGATCTTACTCTTTCGCCCTGATCAAAATATAGAACGAATGAACCGCTCCAATGAACGGCTCTGTATCCCTAAGCTGGACGTCTCCTTTGGGGTCGAGGCCATCAAGACCTTGGTTTCAGTGGATCAGGACTGGATACCGACAGAAGAGGGGACGTCTTTATATGTCCGCCCTTTCGTGATCCCCACCGACCCCTATTTAGGCGTCAGACCGGCCAATACCTATAAATTCATCATCATCCTGTCGCCAGTGGGGGCCTATTATCCCGAGGGGATTAATCCGGTGAAAATTTATGTGGAAAGCCAGTATGTCCGGGCGGTCAAGGGGGGCTTGGGCTTTGTCAAAACGCCGGGCAATTATGCCGCCAGTTTAAAGGCCCAGGTGGAGGCCACGCAGAAAGGATTTACCCAGGTTTTATGGCTGGACGGCGTGGAAAAAAAATATATCGAAGAAGTCGGGACCATGAACGTTTTCTTTAAGATCAACGGAGAGGTTATTACGCCTGCCTTAGAAGGCAGTATCCTCCCCGGGATCACCCGGGATTCAACCCTCCAGTTGCTCAAATCCTGGGGCATCCCCTATCAGGAACGAAAGATTTCCATCCAGGAGGTCTATCAGGCCCATGGGGAGGGGAAATTAGATGAGTCTTTTGGAACGGGAACGGCGGCAGTTATTTCCCCGATCGGGGAATTGAGCTGGGATGGGAACCGTATTCCGATCAATAACGGCCAAATCGGCCCGCTATCGGCCGACCTTTACCGGACCATCACCGGTATTCAGAAAGGGACCGTTAAGGACGACTGGAATTGGGTGGTGGAAGTTAAGTAAGTTCGGAGTCCTGAGTTTTGAGTTCGGAGCAAAATACTTTCAGCTCATCCCCAATCATTTCTCCGAACTCATCACTCCAAACTAGTCCTAGCCGGTCACTCCCCTAAAGCCTGGGAGACCTCATTCAATAAGGCATTAAAGGTGTCCAGGGCCTCTGCCAGTTGGACTTCCAGTTCTTGAATCTTCCCTTTGGACTGGCGTAATTCCTCCTGCAGTTTGTCCACTTCCAGGGAGAGGGCCTCTTTATCCTGCTGAGCCAATTCTAAATTTTCTTTCAGATATTGGATCTTGTCGATGATCTCTTTTTTCCAGCGATCCGCGTTGATTTTCATCGGCGGGCCTTGGGGTTTCTCGCCCTCTTCAGCGAGAACTGGAATGTCCGGCTGTTCTTTGGGAGAAGGAAATCGGGTGGGGGCGTTTGCTTCAAAAATATCTTCCATAGCGGTTCTCCTCGGTTAAAGGGCTTGTTAACAATCTAAGAATAAAACTCTTTTCAAATTGAATAGAGATTTTATGTCAATTTTGCTTTTTGAAATTCAAAATCATTATTAGACAGGATTTACAGGATATTTTGGATTTTTGTGCCTTTCCAGAAGAAAGGCACAAATCGATTCGTCCTACGAACACAAATAATACTTATTCACCGCCGGAGACGGATTGATGTTGCTCAGGATCTTCCGGAGCCTGAGTAAAAATCTTGTAAATCCTGTTAATCCTGTCGAGCATTTCTAATTTTGGTTCCGGCTTGTCCGGGTTAGGTTTTTAATTGAGATAAGGCCGTTTCTAAAAACCGGATGACTTTTCTCAGGTCCCGGGCCGCCGTCGATTGAGGGGCATAAGACGACACCGGCATTTGATGTTTGGTGGCCTGAGAAAACTTCAGGTCCTCTCGAACCATGACCGGCATTAAAAATTTTTGATAATACTTCTTTAAGGCATCCCGGTTTTCCCGATCCAAAGGCCGGTGGTTATTGAGCTTGTTCAGCAAAATCCAAATCATTTTAAAATTGTATTTGAAATCTTTGCAGGTTTTCTCCAAATAGGTAAAGAGATTTTTTAGACTCAGATAGGAAAAAAGGTCCGGCAAAACCGGTATGATCAGGGTCTGGGCGGCAAATAAGGCGTTATAGGTCAACAAACTCAAACTGGCCCCCACATCAATGATGACCAGGTCATAAGGAAAGGGATGAAGGGCATGGAGGGCATCTTTAAGTTTCCACTCCCGCCAAGGCTTGGTGATCAAGGCATTATTCAAATAAAGGTGGTCCTCGGTGGCCGGAATCAAAAAAAGCCGGGGGTGGGACGTAGAGACGATCGTCCCGGAAAGAGGGCGTTCATGGATCAATGAATAATAGAGGGAAGTCTGGTTTTTTTGAGGTTTACCCCGGAGAGATTGAGTCAGATGACCCTGAGGATCCAGATCAATCATCAAAACGGATTGACCCTCTTCGGCCAAAAGCCAGCCGATCGAATGGCTCAGGGTCGTTTTTCCGGTCCCTCCCTTGATGCTGAAAAAGGTTATGGCATTCATCGCCGTCCGATCTCTCAGATTTTAGCCTTCATTTTTAGCATAGAATTCCAGATAAATTCAAGTCTCTTCAAAGAGGTTCCCTTGGAGGTCCCGGGGGACTTTTTTGCCAAAGTGGCCGTAGGCCAGAGGGGTGGCCACCCTTCCTCTGGGTGTCCTATTGAGAAATCCGCATTGGATTAAGAAAGGTTCATAGACATCTTCCAGGGTATCTCTTTCCTCGCACAAGGCTACGGACAAGGCTTCAACTCCCACCGGACCGCCGTTAAATTTTTCGATGATGGTCAGTAAAATTTTGCGATCCATCTTATCCAGGCCGAGCCGGTCCACTTCCAACATGTTTAAGGCCTTTTGGGCCACCTGCTGCGAAATGCGTCCATCCGCCTTGACCTGAGCGAAATCCCTGACCCGCTTGAGGATTCGATTGGCCACCCGGGGTGTGCCGCGGGAACGCCGGGCGATCTCCAATATTCCGTCCGCTTCCGAGGGGATTTTTAGTATTTCCGCCGACCGGGTCAGAATGATCTTCAGTTCTTCCGCCGAATAGAAATCGACCCGCAAGACCACACCAAAGCGGTCCCGCAAGGGCGGAGTCAGTAAACCGGCCCGGGTGGTTGCCCCAATCAGAGTGAATTTCGGGAGATCCAGTTTAATAGACCGGGCACTGGGGCCTTGTCCGATCATCAAGTCCAGTTGAAAATCTTCCATGGCCGGATAGAGGATTTCTTCGACGACATGGTTCAAACGATGGATCTCATCAATAAACAGGCAATCCTTGAATTGCAGATTGGTCAATAAGGCGGCCAGATCTCCGGGGCGTTCGATCACCGGTCCGGAGGTGCTCTTCAGATTGACATTCAACTCCTGGGCGATGATATTGGCTAGAGTGGTTTTGCCTAATCCCGGAAAACCGTAGAGGAGGACATGATCCAAGGCCTCCCCCCGTTCCCGGGCGGCCTGAATAAAAATCCTTAGATTATTCTTGACCTCTTCCTGACCGATGAATTCGGATAGCCCTTTGGGCCTCAGGCTGATTTCCTGGAACTTTTCTTCTTCGGTCGGTTCCGGTTGAATGATTCGTTCTGTTTTCATCGCGACAGGGATTTTAAGGCCCTTCGAAGGAGGTCTTCAAGGGAAATCACCTCTTCCGTTTCATTTTGGATCTGGCCCAAGGTTTTTTCAGCCAAGGCCTTGGGATATCCCAGATTGACCAGGGCGGAGAGGGCGTCCTCCCACAGCTTCTTTTCACCCGTCTCCCGGATCAGGGCCGGGGTGGCTTCCGGGCTCAATTTTTTTATCTTATCTTTTAATTCCAGGACAATCCGTTCAGCTGTTTTTTTCCCCACCCCAGGGATCCTCTGAATACGTTGACTGTCTTCACTTAACAGAGCCTGGGTCAGTTCCTGGGGAGAGATCCCTGAAAGGATATTTAAGCCCACCTTCGGGCCGATACCGGAGACCCCGATGAGGAGGAGAAAGATCTCTTTTTCTCTTGGGGTAAGAAAACCAAAAAGCTGCAGGGCGTCTTCCCGGACATGGGTGTAGATATGCAAGCGGACCATTTGATCCTGGTCCGGCAAATCATAAAAAGAAGACAAGGGGACGGCCACCTGATACCCAATCCCCTGGACGGACACAATGATCCACTCCGGGGACTTCGACAGCAATCGACCTTCGAGAAAAGCGATCATCCCTTTCCTTTGAGGGGATAAAGCCAATTAAGATGGCAAATCCCGGCAGCCAGGGCATCGGAGACATCCTGTTTGGACAGGGGAGGGATGCCCAATAAGACCTTGACCATCTCCTGGACCTGATTCTTGTCGGCTCGACCATAACCGGTCACCGCCTGTTTGATTTCCAGGGCACTGTATTCAAAAACCTGTAGCCCGGCCTCCTCGGCGGTTAGGAGAATGACGCCTCGAACATGTCCCAGAGTCAGGGCGCTTTGGACATTTTTAGCAAAAAAGACCTTTTCGACGGCTAAATCCGTGGGTCGGTATTCTTCAATGACCTGTTGCAAGGTTCGATGCAGGGTCATCAGACGAACAGAGAGAGAGGAAGCCGGCCCGAGGCGGACAAATCCGCTATGCAGGTGCCTGATCCGGGACCCGTTTTTCTCTAAAATTCCAAAACCGGTGATTTGAGAACCCGGATCGATCCCCAGGGTTCGGCCAGGCTCCCTCTGCGCCATGTCTTAACCCAGGGCCTCCATGACTTTTTCCGGGATATCAAAGTTGGCATAGACATTTTGGACATCATCGTTGTCCTCCATGGCTTCCATGATGCGCACCATTTGTTCGGCGTTTTTGCCTTCCAGAGTAATCGTATTTTTGGGCAGCATGGTCAATTCAGCTACCTGGGGGACCCATTTCTTTCCCTCCAATTCGGAACGGACCTTTTCAAAATTTTCCAAAGAGACGATGACCTCAAACTCATTTTCCTGTTCCCGGATATCATCCACTCCGGCCTCCAGGCCCCATTCCATCAAGGCCTCTTCATCGACTTTACTCTTTTCGAAAACTATAAAGCCTTTTTTTTCAAACATCCAGGCCACACAGCCGGTCTCTCCCATGCTGCCGCCGTGTTTGGTAAAGAGATGGCGAACCTCGGCCACGGTCCGGTTTTTGTTATCGGTTAAAACCTGGACTAACATGGCCACGCCTCCTGGTCCATAGCCTTCATAAACAATCTCTTCATAAATCGCCCCATCCAAACCGCCGGTCCCTTTTTTTATGGCCCGATCGATATTATCTTTGGGCATATTTTCGTTTTTGGCTAAGGCGATAGCGGCACGCAACCGGGGATTTCCTTCCGGATCCCCGCCTCCCATCCGCGCCGCAACCGTAATTTCTTTGATGACCTTGGAAAAGACCTTCCCTCTTTTGGCATCCGCCGCCCCTTTTTTTCTTTTTATGGTACTCCATTTGGAATGACCGGACATACCTTCCTCCTTAAAACGAGTTCAAGGTTCAGGGTTCAAGGAAAGATCGTTTAACCCTCCCTCGGCTTTGATCCCTGCCCCTTTTGCCTATGTTCATCAATCAGTCCGTCTATCAGAAATGGACGGCCTTACTTCACCTTTCTAACCGCTTAAACTTCCTCCCGATCAGATAAATCTCCGGGCTCTCGCTGCGAGAACTTTTAGGTTTGTGGATATCCAATTTCCCAAAGTTGTTTTTCATATCTTGAATAAAGGACTTTAAGCCTTCCCCTTCAAAAATTTTGAGGACGGCCGCTCCTCCTTTTTTTAATAGCAAAATGACCAGTTCCAAGGCCCGGCGGTTTAAATCGAGCGAACGTTGATGGTCCAGCCACTTTATCCCGCAGGTTTTGGGGGATAGGTCGCTTAAAACCAGATCTACCCCAAGGGCCCACAATCGGACTTCTTCCTCAGAGACGGCAAACAGGTCGGCTTTTAGAAACGAAATATTCGAAGACAGGGGAATGGTTGGATCTTTTAGATCCAATCCCAAAACCAGACCTTCAGGCCCTACGATCTGAGAACAGTATCGCAACCAGGACCCAGGGTGACAACCCACGTCGAGAATGCGTTGTCCCGGGCGAATCAGAGAATATTTCTCCTGGATTTCTTTAAGTTTATAAACCGACCGAGCGGGATATCCGTCTTCCTTGGCTCTGACCCGAAAGGAGTCTTTTTGACCGGGATGGGCCATGCCAAATTCTTCCTATCCAGATAGTATAAGGGTATTCGCCCTGAGGCGAACTTATCATAAACACAAGTTTTTCTGTTTTGCAATGGTTAAATGAACCGGTAAGGCGGCAGGAGGTGGATCGGAGGGGGGTTAGATTGTGTTCTTCTTTTGCCAGTATTCCCTGAATTCGTGGGCATACTTTTCAACCCAATCCCAAACAGCTTTATCGCCCAGATCATAGCCGGCTTTTTCCGATTCTATCCATTTATGTTTCAGGATCTCTTCCAATTCTTTTCGCAAGATGTCACCCTGAGTCATATTTTTGTTTTCGTCTCCCATCGTTCCCGTTTCTATAAGAGGTTGTTTTCTAAAAAACTAAAATGGCCGTCCGGCCCGATAATGAGATGATCATGGACCTTAATCTGTAAATTCTTAGCCGCCTGGGCCAATGTCCGGGTCAATTCCCGATCCTCCGGTGAAGGATAAGGTGAACCGCCGGGATGATTATGGACGAGGATCATGGCCGTGGCTTTGAGGCAAATAGCCTTTTCCATGACCTTTCGGGGATAAACAACGGTTTGGTCTACCGTCCCCTCCTGCAACACTTCTTCTTCGATGACCTGATTTCGGGTATTCAAATAAATCACCCGGAATTCTTCATCCTTCAGCCGGCCCATCTTGGCCTGGCAATAAGTGAGAACATCTCCGGGAGAAGTGATCACATCAGGGGCCAGGAGGAGACGCTCGCGCAGGTACCGTTCTGAGGAGGCCTTAATTAATTTAAAAAGTAAGGCGCTATGCTCCCCAAGCCCTTTAACCTTTAGGAGAGTTTCGATGGGGGCCTCCACAATGCCCCGTAACGAACCGAAGTTCCGTAATAATTCTTTGGCCAGAGGTTTAGTATCCTTCCGGGCCTGGGCATAGGACAATATAAGTTCGACAACCTCGTAATCGTGAAAGGGTTCCAGTCCGTTTTGGATAAATCGGTTTTTCAGCCGCTTACGGTGCCCCAGATAGTCGGGTTTTTTATCCTGAGGAATAACTCCTTTATCCATAGCACCCTGCCTGCGGCCTGGGATCAGATAAGCCGATAAATCTAATATGCCCTATTAAAGGTGGCTATCCTATCATATCCCATTAATAAAAAACAACAAATTTTCTTAATGAATGTGGAACTGCCTGTTGACAATTCCCAGGCATCCATATATCTTCCGAAATGAAGTCCGCCTCCCGGAGAACATCCCTCGCTTTTATAAGCAGGGGACAGGAATAAGTCGATGGGATTGAAGTGAAATGCCTGTCATTAAAATACCCCTTTTGAGAAGAATTCTATTTTTAAGCGACTAACCCTTTTTCAAAGGATCTCCACCTATGCCCTTTATAACCATTCCAAGCCTCTCTCCGGAAGATTTGATCGCCTCTCGCTCCTTGTTTTCCCGGATCTTCCAGGGTCTCCTGCCGTTCTCTTCACTCCATTTTTATTTTCCGGACCATCCCCAGTCCACTTTAAACTGGAAAGATGGGGAGAAATTGGAGGAGTTTGGGGATATCCTTGGGACGACTGAAAAAGAAGTGAGCTATGATCCCCTTCGCCAAAGACTTTTTTGTCCCCTCCATTTACATGGAAAACCCATCGGATATCTGGTTCTCTTCGGTCTGACGGAACAGCCTGAAATAAAAGAAAGAATGCTATTAGAGCGCCTCTCTTCCCTTGCCCTGGAAATGGCGGTTTTGAAAAAACAGGTCCAATTAGATCCCATCACCGGTCTCTATCATGAATGGGCCTTTCGAAAATTTTTGATTCAAAATTTAAAAGACCGAACCCCAAAAGGAGGAGACCGGAAACCGGAGAAATTGAGTTTGGCCGAAGGGGACGCCAACCGGATATTGATCCTGGGGTTTTTGTCGCTCCAACCGAGGCCTGCCCGGTCCGGACAACCTTATCCCTCATGGGAATTGGACTCCAAAAGCGGTCTGAAAACCATTATGGACGGATTTCCCTCGGGAACGATTTTAGCTACGATCCACCATCACCCGCTGGTCATCGGTTTTCTTAGCTCTTCCTCAGAAGAACATAATGCCCTTCCCTTTCTCCCCTTCCAAATTTCCCCGGAGATTGAAGAGGAGGTTGGCTATCATTTGGGCTGGGCCCAGTTTGAGCACCGAGAACTGGAACATTTCCAGGAAAAACCATCTACTTTTTCCTTAATGACCCATTGGTGGAATAAGGCCTGGACGGCTATGGAGTTGGCCCATGTTTTGGGAGAAAATAGCACTTTGGGATATGACGAAATCCTGAAGAGGGCCGGAAGGGTCCTGGATCTATTGCCCAGCCATCGCATCGTTATTAATTTGGGAGAAAATGCCGGCCTCAGTCCTTTGCAGCGCTTTACTATTCTGGATGGTGGGGATACCAATTTGGAGAAAGGGCAGGCCATCCCTCTGGAGATTCAGGAGGACCTCTGCATCGCCGAGGTCATTTATCTTCGAGAAGCAGGAATGGCGATTCAAAAAAATGATCATGTCCGTTTGGTTTCTCCTTTTCACGAAAAAATGGAGGAGGCTAAGGGAGGGGACCAATTAGCAAATGGTCCCCTTCGATCCTTCCAGATGTTTCTCTTAAAATTTCGCCGAGCCTTAAAAGAGATGGAAAAATTTTCCCTGATTATTGGGCGGATGGATGATTATAGTGACCGCCTGAAACTATGGGGCGAGAGAAGTCTCTTGGAAATTCAAAAAGAAATGAATTTTAACATCGAAGAACGTTTGCCGGCCGGGGCTTTAATCGGCCCCTATGGCCGTGACGGATTTATCCTTTTTCTCCCGGAAACGGTCCGGGGAGAGGCTGAACTTTGGGCCAGGAATGTGATGGATCATCTTCAGCAAACCCTCAATCTCTCCCTTTCTCTGGTTTTGGCGGATTACCCTTGTGCCCCTTTCCATAAAGGGGAGATTTTGGACAACGCCATCAAGGCCTTAGACCATTTAAATTTCTTAGAGCCGGGGTCCCTGGTGGTTTTTGATGCTATCAGCCTTAATATCAGCGGAGATAAACTGTACAACCATGGGGATATAACAGGAGCCGTCCGAGAATATGAGAGGGCCTTAACCCTTGATCCCAATAACATTAATGTGTTGAACAGCCTGGGAGTCTGTCAAGCCAGCTTAGGGCAATTAGACCGGGCTATGGAATCCTTTCAAAAGGTCCTCACCCTTTCGCCGGATGACTTTATGGCCTCCTTCAATCTAGGATTTGCCTATGTCCGACAAAAAATGAGCCAGCAGGCCATTTCTATTTGGGAACAGTTGGCCCAAAAAAATAAGGTGACTTTTGAATTGGCCTATCATTTGGGAAGAACCTATCGGGAGCAGGGAAATTTTTCGCAGGCCGCCTTTTGGCTTAAAAAGGCCGAGGAAACACCGGACAAGAAAGGATTTATTTATCGGGTGTTGGGGGAAAACGAGGAATCCTTGGGAAAATCTAAAGAGGCCCTGATCTATTTTAAGAAGGCCTTAAAAGTCAATCCCCAGGATGCCTTTTCCTTAAGCTCTTTGGGCGCCCTATATCTTAAACAGGGCGAAAGCATCAAAGTGGCTCTTTCCCTTTGCCAGCAGGCGACACACCTGGAACCGGGCAAAGGGGTGTATTGGCTGAATCTGGGAAAGGCCTTGTTGATGAACGGTTTTCCGAAACGAGCGGTGAATGCCTTGCAGCAATCCCTTTCCCTGGGGGAAAATTCCAAAGAAGTGTATCGGCACCTGGGACTGGCCTTAGGGGCTCTGGGTAAATACAAAGAAGCCCGGGAGTGTTTTATAGAGGCCCTCAAAAGAGACCCTGAGGACCAGGAGATTCAAAGTTATTTGAAAGAAAAAGAACAATGATTGACTGTATTGACTATTAATGAGGAAGAAAAAATGATCGAAATCGATATCCCCGGCTTCGGTCCGGTGCAGTTGACTCATTTGGTCTCCGATTTTACGGGAACGCTGTCGGTCGATGGCCGGGTATTGCCTGGGGTCAAAGAGGCCTTAAGCCGCTTGGCCGATAAAATAACGATCCATATCTTAACCGCCGACACCTTCGGCCGGGTCCGGGAAGAACTGGCCGAAACTCCCTTTCAAATGCATATCCTTGGCGGCCCTGATCATGACATCCAAAAAGAGGAATATATAAAAAGGCTTGGTCCGGAGACAATCGTAGCCCTGGGTAACGGGAAAAACGACCGCCGGATGTTAAAACTGGCCAGGATCGGGATTGCCGTCAGCGAAGGAGAAGGCTGCGCGGTCGACGCCCTTTTAGCTGCGGATATCCATGTCCGAAGTGCCCTGGACGGATTGCATTTGCTCTTGAATCCTCTAAGGCTAAAGGCCACCTTAAGGTTCTAAATATCGATTAGGGGATAATCTGATTCGGGACCATTTCCGTTCAGATAAAATTTAGCTATGTACATTTTTCTCCTTGAGTGATAACTTTATCTTATGGTTAAAAATCTTTTTATCATATGTGCCCTCGTCTTTTGCTGGGTTTCTTGGTCTCTGGCCGAAGACCTGCCGGTCGCCAACATCAAGACCCTTAAAGGGACCGTTGCCCTTGAACGTCAGGGGCGTACTTTGGTCCCGATGGAAGGAGAAAGGATTTTTAAAAATGACCTCCTCAAAACCGGCTCCGACGGTGCCGTCGGCCTCACCTTTAAAGATAATACCCTCATATCCCTTGGCTCAAACACAAAACTGGCGATTAAAGAATTCGA
>Ga0233425_10009888_pt1 | contig 11868 bp, 6 predicted proteins | sample Watercolumn_Towu_2_FD_181712 | JGI IMG/M metagenome (GOLD analysis project Ga0233425, IMG submission 181712) | Freshwater microbial communities from Lake Towuti, South Sulawesi, Indonesia - Watercolumn_Towuti2014_140_MG | ecosystem: Environmental > Aquatic > Freshwater > Lake | place: Indonesia...
TCCCCATGAAGCTCTGGCACTTCTTGACCGCGCCGGACACGAACGAGCAGTAGCCGGAGCCGGTGTTCTTGATGAACAGCGGCTTGGTCATCGAGCTGCCGTGCGCCACGGTCCCGAAGTCGAGCTTGCCCGGCACGTATGCCAGCGAGCACTTCGGCGAGCCGCCCCGCATCGCGCTCAGGTCCACGAACACGTCCGGCGTCACCGCATCGTTCGAGTGGATCTGCAGCTTGCCGACCTCGGTCCCGGATGCGGCCCCGTCGTTGGTGAACGACAGCTTGACCTCCACCTTCTCATCCGCCTGGAGCGTGGCCTGGCCGCCCCCTGGAAGCGTCGGCGGGAAGCTCGGGTCCTCGACGATGTCGAACTCCCCCTTGGGGGTGTTGACCGTGATGTCGAGCTTGTCCACCACGAGCGGCGCGTGCCCCACGTTCTGCAAGGTCAGCGTCCGGTCGATGGTCCATCCCTGGGCCACGATGCCGAAATCGACCTTGTCCGCCGGATCCACCTTGATGAACGGCGCATCGATGTTGCCGTAGACCGGCACGGTGACGATGGCCTCGTCGGAATCGTTGGTCTCCAGCACGATCCCGCCGATCGGGTCGCTCGTCGTCGGGAAGTAGGTCTTCGGGGCAAACGCGATGGTCACCTTCTCCGCCTTGCCGGGCTCGACCGTGATGGTCGAATTGGGAGGGCTGGCCAGGCTCACGTCCGGATTGGTCCCGGCCGACGGGTAAACCTTGGTGACCTTGAGGTCGAACTGCCCCATGTTGTGGATAGAGAGATCCAGGTTCTCGGTCTCCCCGACCGCGACCCAGCCGAAATCGATCTTGGACGGGCTCACGGTCAGTTCGGGCCCCACTTCCGTCCCGGTCACCAGGATCGACTGGAGCGACGGGCTGCCGTCCTCGTTCACCGCGACCAGCAGCGTGGCCGAGTCCGCCCCGCCGCCCGCGGGGGTATAGGCCAGGTCGACGTCGGTCCCAGTCTTCGGGGCCAGGTCCACCGGGAACTCCGGGGCATCGACGATGGAGAAGTCCGGGCTCCCCCCCATCTGGAAATACACGTTGGTGATCCGGGCCCCTGCGGTCTCGTTGTTGTCGATCCGCAGCTTGATGACCTTGGTGTCTCCGCCGAGCACCGCTCCGAAATCGACCGGGCTCGGGTAGATGAGCAACCCGGTGGTCGCCTGTCCCACGGTCAGCGGAACCTCGACCTCCGGGTGGGTGGCAGCAGAGCTTTTGATGATCAGCACGGAATCCACGGTCGCCCCTTCCGGAGCGGTGTACGTCACGGTGAGCGAGGTCTTCTCGTTGACCGGGATCTCGGTTTCCTCGGGTTGCGTCACGGCAAACGGAGCATCCGGATCCTGCACGTAGACCGACTTGATCTTCAGGTCGTCGCCGTCTCCCGTGTTGGTGACGGTCAGGGTGAGCGTCTGTGTGTCGCCCGGTGCCAGGGGGGAGAAATGAAGCTCGGTCGGATTCACCTCGATCTGGGCCAGCGTCTGCTTGGCAAGGCCCCCTCCCCCGCCGCCACCCGTCGGATCGTCTCCGCACGAGGCCACAACGGCCGCCAGCAGCACCCCCAGGATCCTCCAGCCTGCCAGTCTGTTCATCGGGTCCCCCGACCAGAAATGACTCGGTTCATACGGCTCCCGCGCACGCCCAACGCGCCCGCGGACGGGTCAGATATTACTTAAGCGCCGCAGCGGACGCAACAGGTTTGGACAATGGTCGATGGTCGATGGTCGACGTGTCCTACGAAGCCTGGGCGAAGCGGAATGGTCGCCGGTTCGGGGGGCGGGTACCGCAGATGGTGCCCGGTCCTGGCCGGTCAGGCTACTGGAAGAAGTAGGGGTTGTGGTAGTCGGGAACGATCTTGTACTGGCCGGCCTCGTCGGTGATGACCTGGACCTTTCCGCTCGGCCACTCGACGGTGCACACTTCCCACAGGTCGCTGTCCACGAGCATCACGTCCGTGACCTCGAAGACGAGCTGGGCGTAGATGTACACGCGCACCGTGGCATAGGCGGCACCGTAGCCATGGTCGTTCCAGTAGTGCACGCCGACTCTGTAGACCACGTTTTCCGGGATGTCGAGGTTGATGTTCTCGGGGCCGGCCCCATCGGTGTCGTCACGGTCGAGGCCCGGGTCGTCGTTGATGGCCGGGTCGTAGCTGCCCCAGTTGGGGTGAGCGTTGAACCAGAAGGCATCGAACGGGATGTCGAAGTAGCCGTCCGGGGCGCCGTCGCCGTCCAGGTCGGGACCTGCGGCCCACGGGTGGAGGAAGTGCAGGTCGACGTCGGAGCCGGCCTCGGGTCCGGTATCGGTTTCGTCCTGGTCTTCCGGGGTGTGCCACAGGAGCTCGATGTGGATGGCCTCGTCCGGAATGACCACCACTTCGTAGGTGGCCGGGAAGCAGGACGGGGTGTTGGTCTGGTCATACACGGTCAGGTAGAACGTGTACACGCCGGCCACGTTGGTTTCGAACGTGGGGTTCGGGAACGTGTAGGACGGGACGAACACGGAGGCCGCTCCGGCCGGCTGGTCGACGTCCCATTCCCACTTCTGGATGGTCCCGTTGGAGGCGTAGCTCTCGTCGCCGAACAGGTGGAGCACCGTCTGCGGGATCACTTCCTCCCCTTCCGCACACTTGATGATGGCGGTGGGGCACTCGATCTCGACGCCTGCGCCGGAGATCGGAACTTCCTTCTCCTTGTCGAAGGAGTTGTTCTCGACGATGAGCGATCCGGTATCCAGGATCAGGGTGCCGTCCTCGTTGACCGGGTTGGGGGCATCGGGCACGAACACCACGTTGATCAGCGTGGAGGCACCGATCGGAACGATGACCGGAGCTTCCTTGGTGGGCGGGGCCTCGAGGGTCGAGAAGTCCACGTCGAAGTCAGGGCTGGACCCTTCCTTGATGTAGATGTTGTAGATCTCGAGCGGGGCCTCGCCGCAGGCGCTGATTTCGAGCGGAACCACGGCCTTCTCGCCGTACTTCTTGCCGCCGAAGTTGACCTTGGACGGGTTGACTGCGATGCACGGGACCGACTCGTTGCCGGTGATCTTCACTTCAGTTCCCTCGACCTTGGCCGGGTCGTTGGAGAAGAGAATCAGCTTGGCCGTGGCCGGCTTGTCATCCTTGGGCTCGAAGCGGACCTTCATGAACGTGGCGTTGCCGGGGGCAATCACGATCGCCTCCTCGAACACCACCCCCGGGTCCGCGGTCTCGGCGCTGACCGGGTACTCGGTACCCTGCACGATCAGGGTGTAGTACTCGCTGCCCGACAGCTTGAACCCGGACAGGGCCAGGTCGGCCGCACCGGTGTTGAGGATGTTGACCTTCTCTTCCTTCATTTCTCCCATGCCGACCTGGGCGAAGTCGACCCACTCGGGGCTCACCTGAATCTTCGGGAAACCCTGGACCGTGGAGAGGCGGATCTTGACGTCCGGGGAGTTCGAAGCATCGCTGGTCACCACGATGTCCGCGGTGCGATCGGCATCGTCTGCGGGACGGGTGAACACGACGCGGATGTCGAGCGACTCGGGCGTGGTGTCGTCCCCACCGCCGGCCGGCGCGACGTAGAACTTCTCTCCCGAATCCAGGGCAGCCTGGAAGCCGGGGGACAGCTCGATCCGATAGGCCTCGGTGGTTCCTTCGGCCCCTTCGCCCGCCTGCTGATTCCCGAGCGTGACGTTCTTGACCCACAGGTCTCGCTCGCCGGAGTTCTTGATGGTCAGGGTGGTCTTGATCTCCTCGCCGACGAGGACCTGCCCCTGGTCGAACTGGTACTTGCAGTTGGACAGGGCGTCACCGCTCTTTGCACACATGTCGGCCGGGAGCATTTCGATGACCGGATACTTGCCGGTACCCGTTCCGCCGCCACCTCCGCCGCCGCCACCGCCGCCACCGTCACCGGTGCTGTCCGTGCCGCAGGCTGCGGTCAGCAGGCCGCCCAACCCGAGGACCACCAACCACCGCAACATCCCGGCAAAGCCCGTAAGTCTCATGAGATCCTCCTCGCTAGTCATCAGCCCGGAGGGTACCCCCCCAGGGCATGTAGCGCAATTTTACCGATCCCCCGGGGAGCGAGTCAATGGATTTTTCGCACGCGACGCTTGAATTAAAAAGGCCGCACGGGTAGGATTCCTGCCGGGTCGTCAGTTCCGGAGGTGCTCCATGGCGAAGTGGTTCCTGGCCGTATGCGTGGTGGTGGCAGTCGGCGTGGCGGGCGGTCCGGTCCAGGCCCAGACTTCGTGTTGCATCGCGCACCCGGGGCCTGGGTGCAATAAGTCCAACGTGCAGAGCTGCGTCTGTGCCATGGACCCGTACTGCTGCAACACGCAGTGGGACTCCCTGTGTGCCCAGGAGGCCGACCAGTGCGGATCCTGCAACGGGAGCTGCTACCAGACCCACTCCAACCCAGGTTGCGACGACGAGAACATCGAGGCCTGTGTCTGCCCGAAAGACATGTTCTGCTGCGACACTGCGTGGGATTCCCTGTGCGTCAACGAAGTCACCAGCCTGGGTTGCGGCGGAGCGCCCGTCGTTTGCGGAAACGGGATCTGCCAGGCCGGCGAGGATTACTGCTCCTGCCCGGGCGATTGCCCCGACGATCCGAACTCCTGCTCCTCCTGCCAGTGCGGAGGCAACGGCGGAAACTGCTGGTGCGACTCAGCGTGCGTCAACCTGGGAGACTGCTGCGCCAATGCGTGCGCCGCGTGCGGTCAGTGCGGCGGTGCGCCGGTCTGCGGAAACGGCCAGTGCCAGGCCGGCGAGGACTCGTGCAACTGCCCGGGCGATTGCCCCGACGATCCGAACTCCTGCTCCTCCTGCCAGTGCGGAGGCAACGGCGGAAACTGCTGGTGCGATCCTGCCTGTGTGGCAGCGGGCGACTGCTGCGGAAACGCCTGCGGAACCTGCGGCCAGTGTCCACCGGTGTGCGGAGACGGCAAATGCTCCGGCGGTGAGACCTGCCAGACCTGCTCCAACGACTGCGGAAGCTGCTGCGGAAATGGTGCGTGCGAAGCCAACCTGGGCGAGACCTGCCAGACCTGCTCCAACGACTGCGGGAACTGCTGCGGAAACGGTGCGTGCGAAGCCAATTTCGGGGAGACCTGCACCACCTGCTCCCAGGATTGCGGCAGTTGCCCGGCAGCCGAGTCGTGTTGCCTGCCGCACGCGACGCCCGGCTGCAAGGACCCCAATGTCCAGGCCTGCGTCTGCGCCATGGATCCCTTCTGCTGCAACAACTCGTGGGATTCCATCTGTGCGGGGGAAGCCGACCAGTGCGGCTCCTGCAACGGCGACTGCTGCAACTCGCACGGAAACCCGGGGTGCGACAACGAGAGCATCGAAGCCTGCGTGTGCCCCAAAGACCCGTTCTGCTGCAACAACTCGTGGGACGGCCTTTGCGCCCAGGAGGTCACCACCCTGGGATGCGGGAGCTGCAACGTGGCCCCGGTGTGCGGCGACGGCCAGTGCAACGGTACCGAGACGTGCCAGACTTGTGCCGGTGATTGCGGCAACTGCTGCGGCAACGGCCAGTGCGAGGCCGGTTTTGGGGAGAACTGCACCGGTTGCCCGCAAGACTGCGGTGCCTGTCCGTCGACCGATTCGTGCTGCCTGGCCCACGCGGCCCCCGGCTGCAAGGACAAGGCGGTCCAGGGTTGCGTCTGCGCCATGGATTCCTTCTGCTGCAACAACGCCTGGGATTCCGCCTGCGCCGGCGAGGCCGACCAGTGCGGCTCCTGCAACGGCGACTGCTGCGTCGCCGACGGCACCCCTGGCTGCGACGACGAGTCCATCGAGGTCTGCGTCTGCCAGATCGACTCGTTCTGCTGCAACGTGACCTGGGACAACCTGTGTGCGACCGAGGCCAAGGATCAGTGCAAGGCCAAGTGCGGCGTTTGCGTCCCGAACTGTGCGGGCAAGCAGTGCGGAACCGACGGCTGCGGCGGCTCCTGCGGGACGTGCCAGCCCAACTTCACCTGCAATGCCCAGGGGCAGTGCCAGCAGGGGTGCCAGCCCAACTGCCTCGGAAAGCAGTGCGGGACCGACGGCTGCGGCGGAACCTGCGGAACCTGCCCCCCCAACTTCACCTGCAATGCCCAGGGGCAGTGCCAGCAGGGGTGCCAGCCCAACTGCCTCGGAAAGCAGTGCGGAACCGACGGCTGCGGCGGAACCTGCGGAACCTGCCCTCCCGGCTCCATCTGCAACTTCCAGGGGCAGTGCCAGCCGGACTGCAAACCCAATTGCCAGGGGAAACAGTGCGGCAGTGATGGTTGTGCAGGCAACTGCGGAACCTGTCAGCCCAACTTCGTGTGCTCTCCCAACGGCCTGTGCGTTTCCAACTGCACGCCCAAGTGTGCAGGCAAGGAATGCGGAGATGACGGCTGCGGCGCCTCCTGCGGTACCTGTCCGCCGGGCAAGCAGTGCGACCAGTTCGGCCTGTGCAAGGGGTGCATCCCCAACTGCACGGGCAAGGAGTGCGGCGACAACGGCTGCAGCGGCTCCTGCGGAAGCTGCGGAATCGGACTCGCTTGCAAGGACGGCTTGTGCGGCGAGCCCTGCGTCCCGGACTGTACCAACCGGGAATGCGGCGATGACGGCTGCGACGGAAGCTGCGGCGAGTGCGACCCCGCCCTCGAGTGCTCCGCCGGCCTCTGCGTAGAGCCGGGGTCGGCCCCGGATTCCGACGGCCCGATCCAACTCGATGCATGGTCCGACGACGCGGCCCTCCAGAAGGACGCTCCCTGGACCGAGCCGGGCGAGATCGAAACCGAAGCCTCCTACATCCCGGGCAACGAGTGTCCGGAAGGCAAGATCCTCCGCTACGGAAAATGCGTGCCCAAAGACGAGGCCCCGTCCGGCGAGAAACCCTCCGATGGCGATGCTTCCGGCGGCTGCTCCGCCAACACCGCCCCCTCCCCCGCAGGGGCCGCGCTGCTGCTCCTGCTGGTCACCACACTGTGGGTGAACCGCAGGCGGGGGCGGGCCCGCTACCGGATGCCGACCGACATGGTCTTGTAGCCGACGTTCGTGTGTCCGTTCTCGTTGAACGAAACAATGGGAATGGAACCGTCAGCAACGGAGCGACCGGGAAAAGCCGGTGGGGTCTCAGTAGCGACGCAGAACCAGGATCAGGAGGGGGCTGACGTCAACCCCGATGGTGACGAACGTCGAGGCCGGGGCCAGGACGGTCTGGCGCACGTCCACGGCAAACCCGAGGTAGCCGTCCAGCAGCAGGTACTCCAGAGACGCTCCGATGCCGAACGTCTCGTCCATGCTGGTGCCGACCGAGCCGTCGCACCCTTCTTCCCCATCCGGATTCGACTCCATGGCCGACCGACCGAACAGCCCGCCCGACACGGCCATCCAACCGGGACCGAGCCGGGCAAAGGGCCACCACCCGCCGGCGTACAGCTCGACCGCCACGGTGGTCTGGAATGTCGCTGCGACGGTAAACGGGAAGAACGCTGTCTGCAGCCCGAAGCTCCCGGCTGCCCGGACCCCGTCCCGGCAGACCTCGTCGGCGGCCGGATCGTCGAGGGCATCCACGGTCACGCCGGCCTTCAGGTTCACGATCCGGGAGGGAAGCCCGGGCCGGCCCAACCGCGCACCGGCCTCCTGCCCGACGGCCGCACCGGCCGCACCGAGGGCCATGCAGCAGCACGTTGAAACCAGCATCCACCGCAGATCGGCCATTCGCTCCTCCCGATACCCGACCGCATTGTCTCCCATCGCGCTGCGATTGCAACGCGATTCTCAGTCGGTGCACGGATTGTCTTTGGCAGCGGTGCGAGTCTGTTGCATAATGGGCTAAAGGCGGGGCATGTGTAAACCGGCGGAGGGGGACGTGGATACGCATACTGGGGAGCGGCAAGGCGCCACCCGTGGGGCCGTTCTGTTTGGAAGATATCCCGTGCTGGGAAGCTGCAAGACCCGGCTGGCGGAATCGCTGGGAGATGACGATACCTTCCTGCTCTACCAGGCACTGCTGGCGGACACGGCACGGAAGCTCGATGCGCTTCCGAAGACCGTGCCGCTGGGGATCCTGGCGTTTCCGGACGGCAGGACCGTGCCGCCGACCGACCCGCTCGGGGGCAACCCGTTCCGCCGCTTCCGGATGGTGCGCCAGCCCGACCTTCCCTTTGGCGACCGCCTCGCCGCGGCCATGCGCTGGCCGCTGGCCAACGGCTTTTCTCCCTCCATCCTGGTCAGCGCGGACTCGCCCGAGCTGCGAAACGAGGACCTGCTTGCGGCATTCGACAAGCTCTCGACGCACGACATCGTGCTGGGACCGGCCGAAGACGGAGGCTACTACCTCATCGGCATGAACCGGTTCCACCCGGCGCTGTTCAAGGGGATCACGTGGAGCACGTCGACCGTCGCAGGGGAAACCGTGGCCGCAACCCGTTCGCTGGGGCTCTCGTTTGCCCTGGTGGGACGCTGCCACGACGTGGACTTCCTGGACGATCTCGTGGACCTGGCCCGGCGCCGCTCGGCTGCCCGGGACTCGCTCTGCCCGGCCACCGACGCCTGGCTTGCCGGGACCCTGCCGGGCCAGACTCGGCGCCGTATCGGTCCCAACGGAGAGGTCCTTTCGTGAAACCCGACCTCCTGATCAGCGCTGCGGGGTCGTCCCCCGACGACCGGGTCCGCAGACGGCCGACCCCGGACGAGGTCCGGCAGGCGCTCCACCGTACCGTCGCGATCATCCCGGTCTGGAACGAGGAGGTCGGCATCGGCCCCACCCTGCGGGATCTGCCGGAAGGGGTAGTTGCACTGGTGGTGGACAACGGCAGCACCGACCGGACCATCGAGATCGCAACCGGGCTCGGTGCCTGCGTCATCCACGAGAAGCGCAAGGGTTACGGGTCGGTCGTGTGGGCAGGAATCCAGGCGATCCCCCAGGTTGCGCCGCATTGCGAGTTCGTGACGTTCGTGGACGGGGACCATGCGGACCACACCGAGGAGCTGGCCGCGATGCTCGAGCTGATGCTGTCGGGCGAGGCCGACATGGTGCTCGGCTCCCGGGTCCGAGGGCCCCGCGAACAGGGGGCGCTGCCGTCCAAGTCCCTCTTTGCCATCTGGTATTCCAGGCTGTTGATCTGGCGGTTCTACAGGGCCCGCTTCACCGACCTCGGGCCGCTTCGGGTGCTGCGGCTCCAGGCGCTCCTGTCCCTGGACATGGAAGATCGCGGCATGGGGTGGACCGTGGAGATGCAGGCCAAGGCAGCCCGGTTGGGATGGCGCATGGCCGAGCTTCCCGCAGCCTACCGGCAGCGGCAGGGACAATCCAAGATCAGCGGAGAGATCCGCAAGGCGATTCGTGTCGGCTTCAAGCTTCTGGGAACGGTGCTGAAATGGAGATTTCGACGACTTCGGCCGGGGTGGTTCGAGTCCTTCTAGCGTCGCTGCTCCTGTCGGCTCCCGCCGCGACCCGGGCCTCGGACTACTTCGGGCTCGGGAGCCGGAATGCGGGACTGTCCGGAGCGGTTGCGGCCGACTGCGGAGACGGGGCTGCTGCGTGGTACAACCCCGCCTCGCTCGCGGTCAATCCGGGCAACATCGGCCTCTTCTACACCACGGTGTTTTCGGACGTGACGACGTCAGTGGAGGATGCCGGCAGTCTGGGCCACGTCCCGGCGTTCCAACTGCGGGATGCCGACGGATTGCTGGACGAAACGGCCAGCCGGGCCGCAGTGGACGATGCGGTGACTGCCGCTGGCGATTTCGAGCGTTACTCCGGCATCGGGATGAGCTTCGTGATTCCGCTGGGACGGCTGTTCCCCGCCCTCCCGATCCCGGCAGGGTTCGGGGGAACGTTGCTCGTGCCAGGGGACGGCGGCAGCCTGGCCCACTTCTCGGGCAACCGGGCGGACCGACCGTTCTTTCCCACCTTCAACGCGCCGTTCAACCAGGCCCGGATTCACTTCGGACTGGGGAGCGCTGTCTGGCCCGAGCACCTGTACCTGGGGGCCGGAACCTCGGTGCACTCCCGGGTCAACGGCGTCTTTTCCACGCACAACCCGGTGGCTTCCTACGACCCCGAGCACCCGGACAAGAACCCGCCCGCCCCGAGCCAGGCCGACACCACGCAGCGGCTCGACCTGTCGGCGTCCTGGACTGCAGGCCTCCTGGCCCGCCCCGTGTCCTGGGCATCGGCTGCCCTGGTGTACCACTCGGCCGAGGAGACCTCCATGGACATGAACATCGAAGCGGTCATGGAGCTCGACCTCGGCCAGCCGGTCCGCGTCGAGGTTCCCTACGAGATGTCCGGCGCATTTGCCTGGAGACCGCACCGCCTCGTGGCAGGCCTTGCCGCCACGGTTCCCGACACCGGGCTGTCGCTCTCAGCCGAGGTCGAGCTGGCCTTGTGGAAGCAGTTCGAGGACCACATCCAGGTGCTCCGGCTCGAGGTTCCCGACGAGGCCCTGTCCGCTGACGACACGCTCTATATAGAGGATCTTGGCGGCTGGTTCCGGGTCGACTCAGCGGACCGACCTGCGGCCCGGCTTCGGAACACGTTCACCCCACGGGCAGCGATCGAGTACCGCTGGGACAACGGGATCGCAGTGCGCGGGGGCTACTCCTACCGCCAGTCTCCCCTCGAACCCGACCAGCAGTTCCGCAACATGCTGCTCGACAACTCCTGGCACTCGCTCACAGCAGGGGCCGGCTTCCGCCTGCTCGAAGATTCCGAGACCCGCCCCGAGCTGTCGCTGTCCGCACATGCTCAGGGCATCTACCTCGTGCCACGGGACAATGCGACTGGTGCCGCCGGTGCCGGCGACGTCCCCTATGCCATGGGCATCGTCCGCAGCGAGGGCTTCCTCGTGGGCGGAGGGCTGGAGCTGACCGCCCGGTTCTGACCGGTTCTTCTTGCGGACCTGCAATCATCCTCGGCCTTCCTCTCTCCCTTGTCACGCGGCAGCGCTGGCCGACCTCATGTCCGGCACTACGCTCGAAAAGAACCTGGCGTTGCTGCGGGGGTGACGGCACTGCGTACGCTCCGACCAGCGGACTGTGCTCGTTCGGATTGACGCAACCTGCTGACTTCCTGGTCGGTGCCAGGCTGACTTTCCAACGGTGCAGGAAACTCCGCACCGACTCGCCCGCCCCTGTACCTCAGTCCGCCCCGGACTTGCTTCCCAGGTTCGGGCAGCGAAGCGCCAGCTTCTCCCGAATGCGCCTCCAATGGGTGTCGACGGTGTTGGGACTGACACACAACTCGCGGGCGATGTCACCCCTCTGCCATCCCATCCGCCTCAATTCGAAGATCCTCCGTTGGCGAGCGCTGAGCCGAAGCTCGGAACTGACTTCGAGGGTATCGTCCTCGGGCACCTCCAGGAACCTTCTGCCAACCACAGGCGAGACGAAGCTCTTCCCTTGCGTTGTGAGCAGGACCGCCCGTCTCAGATCGGCCACGGGATCCTCGGCAGCTACCAGGCTCCGCACTGAATTCGAAAGAAGCTCCCGGGCCAGCCCGGCAGCGGCTTCAGGAAGAACTGCCACAATCCGGACGAAGGGGAAGATCGCGTGGAATTCGGCAAGCTGCCGGGCGGCTCCATCCTCACTTCCAACGAGATCTGCAAGAAGCAGGCGGACATGATGTTGCCTGATGACGTCTCCCGATTCAACAAGGCCCTGCTTCCAGCCGGCATGCAAGACATCGAACCTGTCCGCCAGAGTGAAGGCCAACGCCTCTCGATGGAGCAGCCACTCGCCGATCAGCAGAACACGCGGCCGCGGGCACGAGCCTTGGGGGTTTGCACCAGCATTCCCCGGTGGGTCTACCTTCCTCCCTTCTTTTTCACTAAATACACTATTAGCAATACGTGCGCGTCGACGTTGCTG
>Ga0233425_10009889_pt1 | contig 11864 bp, 7 predicted proteins | sample Watercolumn_Towu_2_FD_181712 | JGI IMG/M metagenome (GOLD analysis project Ga0233425, IMG submission 181712) | Freshwater microbial communities from Lake Towuti, South Sulawesi, Indonesia - Watercolumn_Towuti2014_140_MG | ecosystem: Environmental > Aquatic > Freshwater > Lake | place: Indonesia...
CGTAAAGGAGCAATTCACCAACATTCCCATTATCTTTTGCATGGTGATCAACCATGAGCGTTTCAACTTAGAGGGACCTAATATTACGGGTATTTCATCAGAGGCATCTATAGGGGATCAGTTTGCCGTCCTCAGGGAGCTTCTTGGAACGGGTAAGAACGTTGGCGTTATCTACGATCCTAAAGAAACCGGAGGCATTATCTCAGAGGCGGTCTCCATCGTGGGAAAATCCAATTTTAACCTCGTCAAAACAGAGGTTACATCTGGAGATCAAGTTGCGTCTGCATTGAAGAACATGGTTAATAAAATTGATGCCTTATGGATAGTGCCCGACGGCACGGTAGTTACAAAAGAGTCGCTGGAAATTATCCTGAAGATGAGTCTGAAGCGTCGTTTGCCGGTATTTTGTACTTCAAGCGCGATAGTGAGGGCGGGGGCGCTGGTTTCCATATCGCCTGACTACAGGCAGACGGGCATTCAGGCAGCGCAGCTTGCCCAGACGTTGTTAAACAATTCAACAGTTATTTCACTGGGTGTTAAACAGCCGGACAAATTGAAGGTAACGTTAAATACACAGACGGCGGGGATCATCAGGGTGGATATTTCTCCCCTTCGATCCCGGATGGATGTCGTCTTATATCCCTAACCCGAACGAGTCGGAAGAATGCTAAAAACTGTGCATCTAAAAAGACATTTTGTTTAGGGTATACGATGTATGGCATAGAGAATCCCTCTTAGAAAAGGGGTTGCCTTCAAAATCCCCCTTTTTTAAGGGCGACTTAAACGGAATAATTTGATCTGGAACTCAGAAACTCATAAATGATATTTTTAAACAGATAAAGACTATTTGTCTTTTTCCATGAGTTCGTGAGTTCCAGATTTATATTTTGGGAACCATATGATCAGTATTCGCACGAGACTTATCGTTTTAATATGTCTGTTGATAACGGTCATCGACATTCTGAGTTGTCTATTCTTTTTCGTCCATACGAAAAATGCACAGGAGACGGTCTTTAAGAAATTAGGTATATCTCTTGCCACGATGCTTGCCCAGGATAATGAGGTCGGACTTGCCTTGGATCATGCACAGCCGGCATTTTTGGGAACTCCCATTAAAAGGGTACAGGCATTTGACAGAGACAAGGAAATAGGGTACTGGCGAGTAGCAAACACTCAGTCGGTTATGGTTGAAGAGAAAGCCACGTGGTGCAGTATTCAGTCGAACGAAATTCCCGCCAGAGACGACCCCAAAAGTTCTTATACTCCGCGCATCAACCGCATAATTTCCTCTTCAGGAGAAATATTCTATGACTTCTCCGTGCCGGTCTTTGAAAGGCGTACCTTTTCAGAGGAGTCATTTGCCACACAGATTTTAGGTGAAGACAATATTCCTGCTGAAACAAAGCAGAGGATTCTGGGGTTTGTACAAATCGGTTTGTCCACACGGAAATTACATGAAAAGATCCGTGAGGTTATCTTGTATAGCATCATTCCGATGGGTTTGGGTATTATTGGAGGGGGTATATTCATTACCTTCTTTCTGACCAGGTATATTGTATCACCCCTCAAACATATGGCAAATGTTACGCTGGATATTGCCGGGGGGAATCTCAGCCGTACGATAGACGTCCGTTCCGGAGACGAGATTGGTCTATTATCAATGAATTTCAATCAGATGACAAAGTCGCTGGAGAAGTCGTATGCAGACCTGAAGCTGGAAATCGTCGGGCATAAACATACGGAGGAGTTATTACAGTATCGGTTAAGAATCGAAGAGCTGATAGCGACCATATCGGCGAATTTTATTAATCTGGCTCCGCAGGAGGTCGATGCGGGGATAAATCGCGCATTGAAGATAATTGGGGAGTTTGGAAGAGTTGATCGCAGTTACGTGTTTCAGTATAGCGACACAGAAAGGAAGACGCTGGATAATACGCATGAGTGGTGTGCGGCGGGGATTGAGCCTCAGATTGACAGGCTCAAAGGAATGCCTGTGAATCATTTCCCGTGGGGGATGGAGAAACTGGAGCGGTTCGAAAGCATTCATGTTCCACGAGTGGCGGACATGCCGGAGAGTGCAAAAGCAGAAAAAGAACTCCAGGAATCGCAATCCGTACAGTCGTTTGTGATCGTTCCCATGGTGTATGGCGGGTCACTGGTTGGATTTTTGGGATTCGATTCGGTGCGGAATGAAAAAATATGGACGGAAGAAGACATAACACTCCTCAAAATAATTGGAGAAATCTTTGTAAATGCCCTGGGACGTAAACAGTCGTGGGAGATGTTACAAAAGGCGCACGATGAGCTGGAAATACGTGTCGTGGAACGAACGACCGAACTTTTAAAAGCCAATGAACTGCTGAAAGAAGAAATCTCTGAACACAAGAAGGCAAAGGATGAATTAAAGAAGTATGAAATATTAATATCCGAAATAACAGATCTTCCGTACATTTGTGATACACAGGGGAACATAGTATTTGTAAACCATATGTTCGAAAAACTTACAGGCCGCAGGAGAGAAGATTTCCTTGGAAAATCATTCGCCCCTCTTTTCGATGATGAGAACCTGAAAATAGCAATGGATGTATACGCAAGAACATTAAAAGGAGAAAGCCCTCTCTACGAACTTCATTTCAAGGATACCGGGGTGCTATGCGAATATAAAAATCATCCCTTACGGGACGAGGCTGGGAACATCACTGGAGTTATTGGCACTGCGAGAGATATCACAGAGAGAAAACGAATGGAGGAGACGCTGCGAAAAACGAACCAAACCCTTCGCGCTTTGATTCTCGCATCTCCCTTAGCGATAACTGTTTTTGATTCACACGGAAACGTGAAGATGTGGAATCCTTCCGCCGAGCGTATTTTTGGTCAGACTGAAGAAGAGGTAATCGGACAGTTTTTGCCTATTATACCCGAAGGCGGACAGGATGAATTTCGCGCATTGCTTGACTGGGTGCTGCGAGGGGAGTCGTTTATGGGAAAGGAGGTAGTGGGAAAGAGGCGAGACAGTTCACCGGTAGATATAAGTATTTCAACAGCGCCGCTGTGCGATGCGAGAGGTGAGGTTGTAGGTGTCGTCGCTATAATGACAGATATCACGGAACGTAAACGGATGATCGATGCGTTGCGTCAGGCAAAGGAGTATGCCGAAAATCTTATTGAAACGGCGAATGTAATGGTTGTGGGAATGGACATGAATGGAAATATTCGAGTATTTAACAAAGCGGCAGAAGACATTACGGGGTATAGTAAGACTGAAATCATCGGGAAAAACTATTTCGATGTACTCACACCAAATAGGGTATTTCCTTATATCCAGCGAGATTATAATACCTGGCAGATGACCGGGCAATTGCATAAAACGTATGAAAGTCCCATTATAACGAAATACGGGAAGAAGCGATATATTTCGTGGCAAAACACGGAGGTAAGGGAACTCGGAAAAGTTGTTGGTTCGATTTCCTTCGGAAACGATATTACGGAACAAAAGCGAAAGAAGGCTTTAGTAGAGCGGTTGCGTTTAATGTCGTTTGTAAACGACGTAGGTGTTGCCATCAATGAAGGTAACACTATTCGTGAAATTCTCCAGCAATGCGCCGAGTCCGTCGTCCACAATCTTGATGCGGCGTTTGCGCGCATCTGGACGCTCAATGAGAAAGTGAATGTCCTGGAACTTCAAGCAAGCGCTGGGATGTATACCCACGTCGACGGTTCGCATAGCCGTATACCGGTTGGCAAATTTAAAATTGGCATTATCGCTCAGAAGCGTATGCCTCATCTGACAAATAATTTTATCAATGATCCGCACATTAGCGATAAGGACTGGGCGAAACGGGAAGGTATAATTGCCTTTGCCGGCTATCCGTTGATTGTAAAAGAACATCTGGTAGGAGTGGTTGGAATGTTTTCGCGCAAACCGCTCACCGAGTTTACCCAGAGGGCATTAGCATCTGCAGCAGACTTAATTGCGCTGGGGATCGACCGTAAGTGTGCGGAAGTCGCGCTCCGCGTGAGCGAAAACAGATATAGAAGACTCGTTGAGAATCTCCCCCAAAAAATATTTCATAAGGATAGAAACTCAGTGTATGTATCCTGCAACGAAATTTATGCAAGGGATTTAAAAATCAGACCCGAAGAAATCTTCGGGAAGACAGATTATGATTTTTATCCTGAAGCAATAGCCAATAAATACAGGGCTGATGATAAAAGAATCATGGAGTCCGGAAAAACAGAAGACATAGAAGAGAAATATCTGAAAGACGGCAGGGAATTTATCGTACATACCGTCAAAACACCCGTAAAAGACGAAGAGGGTAACATAATCGGCATATTAGGTATTTTCTGGGACATTACGGAAAAAATATCCATGCAGATGGAGGCTATCCGGACCAGGCAGCTTGCATCGTTGGGCGAAATGGCGGCCGGCGTAGCGCATGAAATCAATAACCCTATTACGGGAATTATCAACTACTCCCAGATAATAGCCAACAAGAGCATCAAAGGGAGCAGAGAAAACGACATGGCCAAACGAATTATGAAAGAGGGAGAGAGGATTGCCGTCATTGTCAGAAGCTTGCTTTCCTTTGCCAGGGCTGACGACAGAAAAGAGAAAAAAAGTCCTGTTTACATCCACGAAATTTTATCCGACACACTTACTCTGACAGAGGCACAAATGCGAAAAGACGGCATCATATTAAAATTGAACGTCCCACCCGAACTGCCAAAAATAATTGCAAACCCTCATCAGATTCAACAGGTATTTTTAAATATTGTGAGCAATGCACGGTATGCCCTGAATCAAAAATACCGGGAAGCGCATGATAACAAGATTCTTGCGATTTTTGGTGAAAAAATAGCGCTTGATAATCATCCCTATGTGAGGGTTACATTTTATGATCATGGAATAGGCATACCTGCTGATATAATGAATAATATAATGAATCCATTTTTTACAACAAAACCCGTCGGTAAGGGAACAGGCCTCGGCTTAAGCATCAGCCATGGCATAGTAAGTGAACATGGTGGTAAACTTGTTATCGATAGCACCGAGGGAGAGGTTACAAAAGTCGCAGTCATTCTGCCTGCAATGATACAATCCTAATCCGGACAAGCCGGAAGTGATCAATGCAAATTACAAAATGAAATATTTATGATAAGAAGATTGCCATACAAAATTATTTGGTATAAAATTTGTTATGATGTAACACGGCTTGTCATTCCCGCATGCTTTTAGCGGGAATCCTATACATTAAATAATCGGGTACAGACATGGGATCAAAAATTCTTGTAATCGACGACGAAGAAAGCATTAGGTATACCTTTAAAAGCTTTCTTTTAGACGAAGGATATGAGGTATTGACTGCCTGGAATTACCAGGAGGCCTTGTCTGCAATTGATACGGCGGAACTCGATTTGATATTTGCAGATATTCTCCTGGAGGGGAAGACTGGAATTGATGTTTTAAGAGAAACGAAAGAAAGAAACCTCCGATGTCCCGTTGTTATGATTACAGGAGACCCCAATATAGATTCCGCTTCTGAGGCGCTTCGGTTAGGCGCCTTTGATTACATTCCTAAACCTATAAAACAGGATACGCTTTTGCGTATTACCAAGATAGCGTTAAAACATAAGACGCTGGTTGATGAAAAGGAGAGGTACCGTTCAAACCTTGAGGCTATTTTCAGCAGCGTAAAAGATGCAATTATTGCAGTGGATAAAGGATTAGTAATGATCGAAATGAACGATGCGGCCAGAAGCATTTGTAGTTTATCTCATGATTCTATTGGAAAGGCATTTAATTCTATAGCTAAATATTGCAATGGAAAATGTTTTGATGTACTAGAAGAAACGATAAATAAAAAACAGGCTATCGAAGTATACCGTCATGAATGTCAGCTTAAAGAGCGCCCACAACAGGTTGTAACTATTACTTCACATCCGTTATTGAGTAAAATATCGAAACCAGCAAATCCCTTTTCTGCGAAAAATGAACAATGTAAAATTTATCATGATAATGCAGGCATATTCTCCGGCGTTATCCTTGTGGTAAGAGATGAGACGCGTTTGGCCAATCTGGAACAGGACCTGAGGGAACGACAGCAATTTCATAATATCATCGGGAAAAGCGAAAAAATGCAGGCTATTTATTCTCTCATAGATAATTTAGTCGACGTTGAAACTACGGTCTTGATTACCGGTGAAACTGGCACAGGCAAAGAGATGATAGCAGAGGCATTGCACTCGAGGGGGAGCCGATGCCACAAACCTCTCGTTAAAGTAAATTGCTCGGCTTTATCTGAAAATCTGCTTGAAAGTGAACTCTTCGGACATGTTAAAGGCGCCTTTTCAGGCGCTGTTCAGGATAGAATCGGCAGATTTCAAAGGGCAAATGGAGGAACTATTTTTTTGGATGAAATTGGCGACATATCTCCAAAAACGCAACTACAATTGTTGAGGGTAGTACAGGAAAAAGAATTTGAAAGAGTGGGAGATTCGACCCCAATCAAAGTCGACGTTAGAATTGTTGCTGCTACAAATCAGAGTCTTTTAGAGAAGGTAAATCGCGGCGGTTTTCGGGAAGACCTTTACTATCGCCTGAAGGTTGTCGAAGTAATCATGCCGCCGCTAAGGGAAAGAAAAGAAGATATCCCCTTATTAATAAATCATTTTTTGAATAAGTTCAATAAAAAGTTAAATAAGGAAATTGTTGCTGTCTCCTCTGATGTCCAAAAAATATTTATGGATTATTTCTGGCCTGGCAATGTGAGGGAGCTTGAGCATACCCTGGAACAGGCATTTATCATCTGCCGGCAGAATACCATTACCATAGATTGTTTGCCGCTTGCTCTTAAGGATTTTATAGGAACTAAAATGTATGCCTTAGGAGATTCCGGGGTTGACGAATCTCGTGCAATTCTTCATGCACTGGAAAAGACATCGTGGAACAAGGCCAGGGCAGCCCGCCTATTGGGTATGAGCCGGCGAACGATATATCGAAAAATTAAAGAATTCAATATCAAGATGCAACGTACGTAGCACAAAACAATCCTTTCTCGCCGCAGCACACAGCTTATCCGTTTATTATACGTTCATTCCACCATAATAATGTGCCATGTCACACTTTTGTACTGACACATTTGTGCATTGGCACATATTTTTTCATTTATATCCATTGTAATTCATATCCATTCATAGTAATAAAAATACCCATACTAACGGTACAATTCCTATTTCTGTAGGTAAATAGGTACATAAAAATTTATTAATAATAAATAAACTACTTAAATTACACATGGCATACAATTTGAGTAATGTTTGGAAAATTTATCGTAATTAAATTTAGATGTTTGTTGTTTTAAAAGGGAGGAATACACATGAACGCTATTATATTATTCAGCGCTCTGATTTCATTGTATTTCATCGTGCGGTTGTGATACGGAAAATGAAATATTCCTGGTTGTTCCCGACATTGAGTACTCGGTAGTTACTGAAATTTTATAGTACCCGGAGGATTATTGAATTGGAAATATCAAAAGTTGTATATAAGTTAATGGAAGAAGAGACGACGAGATTATTATTATCCGACGTTACCGATCTGACATATATTTATGATACAAATGGAAATATTTTATTTGTAAACAAGATATTTGAGAAATTTACCGGGCAAAGACCTGAAGAATATTACGGGAAACCGTTTGTATCACTTTTCAACGATGAAGATCAAAAAATAGTAGTAGACGCTTTTACAAAGATATTGAAGGGGGAAAGCGCTCAATATGAACTTTGTTTTAAAAATACTGGGATATTATGTGAATACAAAAATTTTCCATTGAGAAATGAGAAGGGACATGTAGTTGGCATTACGGGGATAGCGAGGGACATTACCGCTCGCAAACAAATTGAAGAAGGACTGAGGCTGCTTAACAAATCTTTAGAAAAACGTGTGGTTGAACATACAGCCAAGTTAGTGGGGGTAAACGAAGAACTGATGGAGGAAATTAACAACCGCATACGACTGGAAGAAGAGTTCAAACAAAGTATTAAGAAGTTACAAAAATCTATGAGAGGAATCGTACAGACGTTATCGGTAGCCATCGAATCGAAAGATTCTTATTCAATAGGACATCAGAAACGAGTGGCTAAACTTGCCCGCTGCATAGCTGAGGAGATGGGCTTGCCAAAAGACAGGATTGAAGGAGTCAGTATTGCCGCCGCTCTTCACGATATTGGCAAAATTTCAATACCTTCTGAGATTTTAAATAAATTAGACCAGCTTTCAGAGGATGAATTTAATATGATTAAGACTCATCCACGTCTTGGTTATGATATCTTAAATGAAATAGAATTTCCACATCCTGTTGCTCAAATCGTACTTCAACACCACGAGAGGCTTGACGGTTCCGGGTATCCTTCAGGTTTGTCAGGAAAGGATATTCTCCTGGAAGCAAAAATTTTAGGCGTGGCTGATGTTATTGATGCAATGCTGTCTCCTCACCCGTACAGGCCAGCGTTTGGTTTGGACAGGGTATTGGATGATATTTCACGAAACAGGGGCATTCTCTACGATTTTAATGTCGTATACGCCTGTTTGGTTGTTTTCAATGAAAAAGGATTCAAATTTGACGACAGGTTGTGTACTGCTAATCTAAAGATATTCGAGGACGTTTTAATTGGTGTTTAAATCAATTAAATGAATTGTAAAATGTCAGTAATAATTGTTGGGGCGGATCATCTTGGGTGCATTCCAAAGGAACTTGACAGAATCGGCATCTCGAAAATTCAGCACTTAAACGGCAGGGGTGGACAGAAAATTCGCGGGAAAATGCCTGATAAGGCCGACTTTATTATTCTCCTGTACGATTTCGTAAATCATAATCTGGCGTACAAGATAAAAAAAATTGCCGGGAATAAAGGAATACCTATTATCTATGCAAAGAGATCCTGGCCGTCCATATATCTTAGCATTCTGGAGCATCGTCAGGAATTAAAAAAAGCAGGATTAAATTTATTATAATTTAAAATTCTTTTGGAGAATGAACCGGTATATGATTAGAAACACATTCTTGGCATGTCCAAACTGTGGTAATATTAAAAAATTTAGAATATTCTCGAGTAGCTTCCAAATTGTCGAACAATCTCCTGATTTGGGGATACGTACATTTGAAAGTGGGGTTTTACCCAGTTTACGGGAAAACGATACTTATATTGAATGCCAGTCATGCTTTAAAAAATCAGGATATGATGTAGCAGTGGACATTGGTAAAAAATACATCCAAAAGAACAAAAAACCTTAACGGTAAAATTGCAACACAAAGCCGAGTGCTTCATCCTTAGGAGTGGAGCATCCGCCTCCCCCACACAGAAATACTTCAATCACCGATGTTTGATTTCCTGCACTTTATGTGATTAAATTTCCAGGCAGGCAACGTACAACTGTACAATTCAACCTGTCTTGCCTTGATTCACAGGAAAATGTCATTGACATTAATTTTGTAAATTTGTAAAATGCCAACTGTCGTGATGACAGATACTTGCATTATAAGTATTTAATAAGATCATGAAGGTAAAACAAAATATTTATGTACGTTGGAATCGATATTATAGAAATAAAACGCATTGAAAGATTATTTTCTGCTAATGAGGGGTTTTTAAAAAAGATTTACACGGAAAAAGAAGTAGAATACTGTAAGCTCAAAAAAAACAAATATCAGCATTTTGCAGCCCGCTTTGCTACAAAAGAGGCCATGTTCAAGGCTTTGGGGACTGGTTGGGTCGGTAAAATGAAATGGACGGATATTGAACTATTAAACGACGAAATGGGCAGACCCTATGTGAATCTTTATGGAAGTGTAAAAGAATTGGCAGACAAGAAACATATTAACGATATCGCAGTATCGTTGTCACATTGTCAGGATTATGCCATTGCCCAAGTACTCCTGGTGCCAAAAAAAGAGGAATATTCATGAAAAAACTTGTACTCATTAATCCGCATCCGATTGGAAACGTTGGCGAGGAAAACGTCTCTGTATTAAATCAAATGCCCGTAAATCTTGGATACCTGAAGGTATTAACCCCAAAAAACTGGCAGGTTGATATCATTGATGAAACCCAGGAGCTTGCAATTGACGATACGGGGGAAATCACCTTTGGCGGAGCCGACCTTGTTGGCATTACATCGGTAAGCTATCAGGCACATCGGGCATATCAAATAGCTACTGCCTGTAAAAAACGGGGTATACCCGTGATCATGGGCGGCATTCATGCCACCAGTTATCCAGAAGAAGCGGCAAAATACGTGGACTGTGTTGTGACACGGGAAGCCGTGACCACTTGGGAAAAGATTATTAGCGATTTCGAAAAGAGCTGTCTCCAAAAAAGATACGACGGTGTTCTGACTCCTATGGAGTTATATCAGGGACTGCGACCCGATAGGAAATATCTAAAGGATAAATATAAATACCGCTATTCAGGTATTATAACTACCGCGGGTTGTCCGTTTAGTTGTGAGTTCTGCTCCGTGCCTCAATTTCAGGGCAGAAAATATCGCGAAAGACCCGTTGAAGACGTCCTTGATGAATTTGAATCTATTAATGGTCAGTATCGCGGTTTAATATTAACGGATGAAAATTTTTATGGACACAGCAAAAAGTCCAATGAACGCGTTCTGGAGCTTTTCAAGGGAATGGTGGAGAGAGGCATTTATCAAAACTGGTTCGGGTTTACTTCACTCAACATTTATAAAGACGACGAAACCCTTGAATATATGAAGAAGAGCGGGTGTGTCGGTGTATTGATTGGAATCGAATCTATCAATGAAGAAGCCCTGAAAACGATGAATAAGAACGTAAACCTGCGCATCTCAATTGAGAATTATTTTGAGGCCATCGCCAACATCCGGAAACACGGACTTGCTGTTTGGGGAACGATGGTCTTTGGAAACGATGCCGATACCCCGGAAACCTTTAAACAGGTAGCTGATTTCGTTCTGGATTCGCACGTCGATATTATGACCTGCGGTATCCTGTGTCCGTTCATCAATACGCCGCTGTATCACAGATTAAACGGTGAGGGCAGACTCTTCAGGACGAACTTCCCAGAAGACTGGAAATATTACACCTCTCACCACCTCACCTATATCCTGAAAAACATGTCGCTCCAGGAACTCATTGACGGCTTCCAGTATTTATATGACAAGATTTACGCCACAGAGGTATTACGCCAAAGGTTCCAGAACGCAAAAGAGGTGCTCAAAGACAACATGAATGCCGCCATGTTTGCATTCAGGGTAAATCTGGACTGGCAGAGTGTCTATCAACACCTGATTCAAAATTTAAAAGAACTGCAAACGTCGGGGTTTTACGATGAGGCTTTGAAGCGGCATAGCGCATTGAAAAAGCAGGGGAAAAAAGTGGAATTGACGCCAATCGAGGTATCATCCTAATAAATGCTATTTCGTAACAAAAGTTAAGGTTTGTCTTAATCTTTAATTATTATAGGTCAACGTATTCACATCGCATGTGTGAATAGTTGACCTCTCTTGTTTTAATGCTCAGGAATTTCGATCTTTCGTGATTCCCCTCTAAAAAGAGGGGATAAAGGGGTGTGTAAGTTTTCCGCGACCCCCCAGCCCCTCTTTCTAGAGGGGGAGCTTAAAAGTTGCTGCCAAAGGCAACCTAATTTAAAAACGAACACTATGTCAAAGGTTGTAATTACAGGATTGGGATTGGTCACTCCCGTTGGAATCGGTGTCAAACAAAGCTGGGAATCGTTCATCCAGGGCAGGAATGGCGCCAATGAGATGAAGTCCTTCGATACCTCCAAATACAAGGTGCACCGCTCCTGCGAGGTAAAGAATTTCC
>Ga0233425_10009890_pt1 | contig 11864 bp, 9 predicted proteins | sample Watercolumn_Towu_2_FD_181712 | JGI IMG/M metagenome (GOLD analysis project Ga0233425, IMG submission 181712) | Freshwater microbial communities from Lake Towuti, South Sulawesi, Indonesia - Watercolumn_Towuti2014_140_MG | ecosystem: Environmental > Aquatic > Freshwater > Lake | place: Indonesia...
AGCGCAACGTGACGTCGCGGCAGGTCTTCCAGCTCGGCACGGTTGCGGGGCGCAGGCCGAGTGTTTCGAGCAGCCGCAGGGCGCCCGTGGTGAGCCCGTCGCCGCAGCACTTGTCGCGCGGGAACACGGCCTTGTCGATCACGCGCACGGTGAGGCCGGCCCCGTGCGCGGTGAGCGCGGCCGCGATTCCGGCCGGGCCGGCGCCGACCACCAGCGCGTCAAGAGGCATGTCGCTGCGACTCGTCACGCGCGCAAAGACTAGATTGCGTCAGCGTCAATCATCCGACGAATGATGCGGTAAGGAGTCACGGTCATGGCGAAGTTGTGCGAAGGGCGAGTAGTGGTGGTCACAGGGGCGGGGCGCGGCATCGGCCGCGAGCACGCGCTGAGCTTGGCGCGCCACGGTGCGCACGTGGTGGTGAACGACCTCGGCGGTGCAGTCGACGGAAGCGGCGGCGACGCGTCGCCGGCGCAGCAAGTGGTGAAAGAAATCGAGGCGCTCGGCGGCAAAGCAGTCGCCAACGGTGACGACATCTCGTCGTTCGACGGCGCGGAGCGGTTGATCAAGACGGCCATCGAGACGTTCGGCGATTTGCACGTCGTGGTCAACAATGCGGGCATCCTGCGCGACCGAATGATGGCGAACATGAGCGAGGCCGAGTGGGACGCGGTGATCAGGGTGCATTTGAAGGGCACGTTCTCGCCGTCGCATTTCGCCGCCGCGTACTGGCGCGACCAGTCAAAGGCCGGCAAGCCGGTCGACGGTCGCATCATCAACACGACATCCGTGTCGGGCATCTACGGCAACATCGGCCAAACCAACTATGGCGCGGCGAAGGCGGGCATCGCGGCGTTCACCGTGATCACCGCGCTCGAACTCGCGCGATACGGCGTCACGGTCAACGCGGTCGCGCCGGTGGCGTTGACGCGCATGACCGAGAACTTGCAGCCCACGCCCCCGACCGACGAAGAGCGCGAGGCGCAGTCGCCGCGTTGGATCGCACCGATCGTCACGTGGCTCGCGTCGGCGGAGAGCAAAGGCGTGACTGGTCGCGTGTTCGAAGCGAGCGGCCGCAGTTTCGCCGTGGCGGAGGGCTGGGTGCGCGGCCCGTCGCACGCGCCCGTCGACGACCCGACGCGACTCGGACCGATCGTTGAGGAGTTGCTCGGGAAGGCCCGCGCCAACTCGGGGATGGACGGCCGCCCTGGCAGCTGGCCGCAACCGCAGAAGAAATAGTCGCGCAGCGCAAAAGATGCGCGGCGCGAGTCGCGTGAGGCGCGAGACGCACGAGCTGCGCGGCGCGAGTCGACTAGCCGACGCGTTTGGCGAGCATCGCGACGACGAGGCCAGGCTTCGACTCCTGCTCGCCGACTTGCTCGAAGCCGAGTCGCGCGTGGAAGCGCAGCGAGCCGTCGTTGCGCGGTCGCAGGTTCACCTCGCAGGTAAAGAGCGAGGTCGTGCCTTCCGCGACGATGCGGCGCTCGACTTCGCGGTAGAGCGCCTCACCGAGTCGCTGCGAGCGGTACGGCGCGTCGACCACCACACGATCGAGGTAGACGAAGTCGGGATAGCGCTCGGTGAACCATTGGTAATTGACGCCGAGGTCGCGCGCGAGCCCGCTCTCGAACGTGACGCAGAAACCCTTCACGATGTCGTCACCTATGACGAGCGCGTGCTTGGCGACGCCGAGGTCGGCCTCGAGCTCTTCGCGCTCGAGCCACGACACGGCGGGGTCGTTCTCGTTGTTCATGCGCAGCACTTCATCGAAGTCAGCCGGGCGGAAGTCGCGGATCATGCGCTGGGCGTTGCGGCGAGCCCTGGTTCATTTGAAGCCGCGTCAGACCTTTCGATCATCAATGATGCGATGGCGGATACGGCCAGTGCAAGAGTCGCCATATTGGTTTGGCGTTCGGGAATCGTCGCTATCCCGAACGGTGCGGTGCTCAATACATACATGAACGGACTCGCCAGGACTGCCGCACGGGGCGCCCATCGTGTGCGTCTGCGAACGAGGTCTGCCACGGCGACGATGAACACTGCCTGGCTGAGCCATGACGCCAACAAAAAGCCGCTTGCGGAGGGCGCTTGCCAGAAGAAGAAGGTACGGAACTTCTGCCAGACGACCTCGCGCACAAACGGATCTCCAAAGAAGCCAAAGAGCCGAACAGGCTCGAACACGGTTTGTGCAGGATCGGCACGGTTGGTAAAGAGACCGAATGTCTCGGCGTAGTAGACGTTGTGCGAGAGCATGAGCGAGCTGACTAGAACGAAGCCCAACATCATCCACGCGCACTGAATGGTCCGCAAGAACCTACTTTGCAACTGCGTACTACTGAATTCAAGAATTATTGCGCAAAGAAGGAAACACAGACTCACTAGGAGGTAGTTGGGGCGCAGAAAGACAATCAGTCCGAGTGCGGCTCCGAACCAGAACCGCCGCGTGTTCGTCGTGAGACCTGTGAGAATTGTCCCGACTGCGAGAAAGAGACTCCAAGCGAACACCTCGGAGGCACTTCCGACGGCGAGCTGCATCGAGAGTGAGCTAGCCGCGAGATTGAGCAGAACGAGCGCGGCTCCAATAGAGGCAATAGTCGTCATGCGCCGCGAACCAAGATCGCTGAACGCTCGCCACACGGTCGCGGTTGCGGCCGCAAGCAGGCCTGCGTAAACGAGAATCCCGATGAGCACGTCACTGTTGCCGAACAGAATGTGCGTCAGGAAGATCACATAGCGAGCACCGGGCATGAAGTAGAAAAAACCTTCGCCGCCACGCAGCGATTGCTGGACCAGAATTTGATAGGCGTAACCCTGAAAAACGAACCAGTCCATCGGGCGATCCCGGAAGAGCATGAAGCCCCACCACGATGCCTCTCCGAGTCCTGTAAACCTGCGCAGCCCCTCGAGGGAGAGCACCGAGCCCAGAATCAATGAGGTTCCGAGGATGAAGACCGTCGGCGTGGCACGTCGTCGAGCCATCCACCAGAGAGGTCCTCCGACGACGACCGCAGTCAGCAGAGGTTGTGGGACGAATCGAATGAAGGGCGCGTTACCCACCGCGCGCAAGAAGAACCACAAAGTGATCGTGGTGACTCCGGCGACGAATGAATACGCCGCGGTCGTGAAGCGCCTGACGATGAAATGCAGGACCAGGCCTGCAAGCAGCAACAGGTGCAGGACCAGTATCGCAACATTGAGCAACCCGAAACTCATGACTGCGAGGAACGACGGCGGGATTCTGTGAGACGGCTGCAGGAGATCGGGGCTCGGACCCAGACTGAACCAAGCCTTGAAGTCAGTGGTGAGAATCGAGTCACCACTTGGATTCACGATTGGCTCGATGAGATTCCCTGAGAGATTCGGTGGTTCCACGGAGCCGAGCTGCCGTTCGTTGCCGTCGTCCATTACTGCGACGAGCTCAATTCGGGAGAACTCGGCGAGTGGACGGGTCATCTGCGATCGAATCACGAACCCGGAGTCCGCATGTCGTTTCGAGCCGAAGAAGACGGCAAGGTCAGGTCGAGACTCGGTTTGGGCTACCACGGTTTGATCGTCGACGCGGGCCTCAATGCGCGAGACACGCCTGTCGTCTGAAAGGTTCACAGCGTGGCCTCGAATGACGAGTTGGAGGTTGGCGGGCTCGTTGATGCCGAACGGCTTTGCTATCACGAGATGTGCGTAGGGTCCGCGCGGTGGTGGCGCTTCGTCTGGTATCTCGGTTCGGCCGTCGTCTGTGTAGTCGTAGTCGAGCACCATCTCCTCTAGAGGTGAGTTGAGCCGCGTCAGCAACAGCTGTCGAAACTCATAACTCGATGCATCGACCCTGTCTCCAGAGACCGACAGCTTGACATCCCCGGTGAACTCAACGGGGAGCAGCGAACCTGGCTCCTCTCGCACGATTGCGCCAATACGGGCGGTGAACGGAAGTCGGTCGAGCCAGAGCACTGAGAACCGAGGAAACTCGTTGGCAAACGGGAGCTTCCACGTGCTGTGTGACGCGCCGAGCAGCGAGCGCTCGTCGCCTGTCGTCGTCCGATAGTCGACCTGTTCGTCGGCACGGGTGATATCCCCTAGTCCGTTGACCCCGTCGTTCGAGTGGAAGAGGTAATCGAACGACTTCTCACATCGCTCGGCAACTGGGTTGTAGGTGCTCTTGATGCACACTTCAAAGCGGTCGCCGATGGGGAAGCGCAAGAAGGTGAACAGCTTCAAGAAAATCAGCGCAACTAGTACCAACTTCACGAAACTGCGCCGAATGTCGGTGGGCAAGAGTCCCCCCACGAAGTCCCGAACTCCTGGAGCCAAACTTGACGTCACGAGAATGCCCAAAGCGAGAACTTCGAGCTGGCTCCCGAATGGCAAGCCGTCGAACCTCAAAGTCGGACTTCCCGGCGCAGCCAGCAGCAGTGCTGTCAATGCCAGCGGTGCTCGTGCATGACGTCGGATCTCAATCGTCATCAATACTCAAAATAGTCTTAGTTCGTCGGTGCGCTTGCCGCGCAGTTCGTCGTAGTCCACTTCTTTCCATGCGAGCCCGCGCGTTTCTGCCAGAGTGCGTGCCTGCGGTTTGATCGACTGCGCGACGAACACGCCGCGCAGCACGCCCAGCGACGAGTCGGCGCGCAGATACTCGAGGTATCTCGTGAGTTGCTCGACGCCGTCGATTTCGCCGCGGCGTTTCACCTCGATCGCCACCGTGGTGCCGTCGCTCGCACGGCACAAGAGATCGACCGGGCCGACCGCGGTCGGGTACTCGCGCGAGATAAGGACGAGCCCGTCTTCGATGACGCCGGGGTCGGCAGCAAGCAGCTCTTGCAGGCGCGCCTCGACGCCGTCTTTCGACAACCCGGGGTCGTCGCCCAAATCGTGCGTGGTGTCGCTCAGCACCTCGTGCATAACGATCGTGAGTTGCTCGCCCTTCGGGTTGGTGATCTCCCAGCGGTCAGGGAACTCGCGAATCTCGTTCGGCGCGTTCATCCAGTTGAGCGGTTTGTACGCGCCGCCGTCGGCGTGGATGGCGACACATCCGTCGGCCTTCACCATGATGAGTCGCACCGCCTCGGGAAGCGATGCTTCGAGGCGACCGGCATAGTTGACGGTGCAGCGGGCGACGACGAGGCGCATCTCGACAAGTCTGGCAAAACCGCGCCGGTGCGCGCCGTGGCTGCCGAGAAGCGCGGGAGGCTTAGCGCAACGGGTAAGCGAGTCTTGTCAACGCGCGACGTGGTCGCGCATGCGCTTTTGGATGAGCTCGCGGCGCTTCTGCAGGTCGCGATACGTCATGCGTTGCGTGTCGTTGCTGACGCCCAAGCCCGCCTTCACGCTGTCCAGGTTGATCTCGACCTGCGTGTGGTCGATGCCCAGTTCGCGGCCGAGGCGCTCGCCGTGGCGCTGGGCAAAGAGCATCGAGATCTGCGCGATCTCGCCAAGCAGGTCGAGGTCGGGCGCGAGGCGCGCGATGGCGCCGTCCAAGAACACCATGTTCTTCACGTACAACATCAACTCCTTGGGCATCCGCGCGCCGTAGGCGAGCATCGCCTTCACCACGCGCTGCACTTCTTTCACGAGCTCCTCGCCAGAGAGCGTGGTCGGGTCGATCGTCGGTTGGTCGAGCCGCAGGTCTTTGATCACCGCGTCGAGATCGGTGTCCATCGGCAGCGCACCGAGGTCGCGCAGCGCGGTGATCTGCCCCTTCACGTCGTTGGTGGTCGCCGACAACATCAAACGCAAAAACGCGAGCCGCCGCACGCCGGTGAGTCGACCGACGATGCCGAAGTCGAGTAGCGCGGTGCGACCATCGCGCATGACGAACAAGTTGCCGCCGTGCAAGTCGCCATGGAATACGCCGTACAAGAGCGCGCCCTCCATGAACGCCACCATGCCCGTGCGGATGACCGCCTCGGTGTCGATGCCGGCGTCTTTCATCCCGGCCACATCGTCGAACTTGAAACCCGAGAGTTGCTCCATCACGATGATGCGGCGCGTCACCAACTCGGGGTGCGGTCGCGGAATCACGTAACCGTCCTGCTTCAAGTCGGCGAGGATGCTCGCGATGTCGAGCATGTTGGAAGCTTCGAGGCGGAAGTCGAGCTCTTCCACGATCGTCTCGGCGAACAGCTCGACGAGCGCCGGTGGATTCGCGAGTGCCGCGATCTTGATGCGCCCGACCAGGAACGGTGCGAGCCATGCCATCACCTTCAGGTCTTTGCGCACGAGCGTGCCGACCTGCGGTCGTTGCACTTTCACCACGACCGCCTCGCCGGTGCGCAGGACTGCAGCGTGCACTTGGGCGATCGACGCCGCGGCAATCGGCGAGGACTCGAATGATGCGAACAGGTCTTCGAGCCGGGCGCCGAGGTCTTCTTCGACCACGCGCCGGACGTCGTCGAACGATTCTGCCGGCACCTGGTCGCGGCAGCGCTTGAACTCCTCCACGAGTTCGGCGGGGAAGAGGCCTTCGCCGCTCGAGATGATCTGCGCGAGCTTGATATACGTCGAACCGAGACGTTCGATGGCGTGGCGCATGCGCAGTGAAAGATCGGCGCGCGACGCCTCGGGCGACTCGTACTTGTTGCGGCGCCGCCTCCACCACCACGGGACGAGAGCGATGCCGAGCCGAAAGACGACCACGACGAGTCGCGCGACGGGCGGCACGCGCGGAGCCGACATCAACGACGGAAGTTCTTCGCGGGCTTGCGCGCGGATGCCCTCGACGAGACCTCGCCAGCGCACGGCGTCTTTGCGCAACACCCACGGCGCGGCGCTGCTGAACGCGCCCCACTCGAGGTCGGGCGGTGTCGGGGCATGCGGTGTCGCAGCATCGTGCGACGACGGCGTGCGCGCGTTTTCCACCCTCGCAGTCTGCCGATGCGAGCGGCGTCGGCGTCGCGCCCAGCGGGTCAGTCGACTGTGAAGTTCCGCACTTCGCGCAGGATGTCGTCGGCCAGGTGGGGCCGGCAGACGAGCAGGTCGGGCAGCCACGTGTCGCGCTCGTTGTAGACGAGCGGGCTGCCATCGATACGGCTCGTGTGCAAGCCCGCGGCGCGCGCCACGGCGATCGGGGCGGCGGAGTCCCACTGGTACTGCCCGCCGGTGTGCAGATAGATGTCGACGTTGCCGAGCACGACCGCCATGGTCTTGGCGCCGGCCGAACCGAGGCGCACGCCGTCGTAGCCGAGCTCGCGCGCCACGTGCGCCGCGACCGCGGGCGTTCGCGAGCGCGACACCACCATGAGCGGAGTGCGCGGCTCAGTCGCAGGCACGACAGGCGCCGGGTCGGTGCACAGGGTGAGACCGAGCGCGGGCAGGCCGACCGCGGCAGCGGTGAGTTCGCCGCGCACGCCGGCGCTGCGCTCCCACAGGGCGACGTGCACCGCCCAGTCGTCGCGGTCGCCCTCGCCGAATTCCGACGTGCCGTCGAGCGGGTCGATGATCCACACGCGCTGCGCGGCGAGACGGCGCGGATCGTCGGCGCCTTCTTCCGACAGAATCGCGTCGTCGGGCCGCTCGCGTCGCAGGGTGTCGACGATGAAGCGATGGGCGAGCGCGTCGCCGGAGTCCATCATGAACCACGGCGATGCGTCTTCGCGCAGCATGCGCTCGCGCAGGTGCACGAGACGTTCACCCGTTTCGCGCGCGAGGTGGGCGGCGAGCTCTGCGTCGTTCATCGCGAGCGCCGACCGAGATCGATCGCGCGCCGCACGAGGTCGCGCACGGCGGATTCTTCGGCACCCGAGTCGGCCAGCCGGCGGATTCCGTGCTCGAGGATTTCTGCGTCGGCATCGTCGAACTCGGCGAGCCTGCGTTGCGCGACCACGGTGCTCACGGCAAGCAGCACGATGGCGGCGATCGCGCTGATGATGCCGGCGGTGAGCACCGCGCCGACGTTGTTGTCGGCGAGCGACGCCACGATCATGCCGGCGATGCCGCCGACGAAACACACGATGCACAACGCGCGAATCGTGCGGACGGCGGCGGCGTTGCTCATTTGCGCACGAGCGGCTTGTAGCGCAGCCGCTTGGGTTGCTCGGCGTCGACGCCGAGTTCCTTGCGACGCCACGCCTCGTAGTCCTGGAAATTGCCCTCGAACCAGCGCACCTGGCTGTTGCCCTCGAACGCCAGCACGTGCGTGGCGATGCGGTCGAGGAACCAGCGGTCGTGGCTGATGACCACCACACAACCGGGGAATGCTTCGAGCGCCGACTCGAGCGCGCGCAGCGTGTCGACGTCGAGGTCGTTGGTCGGCTCGTCAAGGAGCAGCACGTTGCCGCCGCTCTTCAACAACTTCGCGAGATGCACGCGATTGCGCTCGCCGCCCGACAACTCGCCGACTCTCTTCTGCTGGTCGCTGCCCCTGAAGTTGAAACTGGCGACGTAGGCACGGCCGTTGATCTCGCGCCCGCCGACCTTCAGCGTGTCGGCGCCGCCGGTGATCTCTTCGTAGACGCTGTGTTCGGCGTTGAGCGAGTCGCGGCTCTGGTCGACGTAACTCAACTGCACCGTGTCGCCGACGCTGATCGCGCCGGCATCGGGCTGTTCTTGTCCGGTCATCATGCGAAACAGCGTGGTCTTGCCCGCGCCGTTGGCACCGATGATGCCGACGATGCCGGCGGGCGGCAGCGAGAAGGAGAGATTCTCGATGAGCAAGCGGTCGCCGTAGCCCTTCGACAAATTCTCCACTTTGATGACGGTGTCGCCGAGTCGCTTGCCCGCCGGGATCGTGATCTCCAACTTGTCGGGGCCGCGCTCGGCGGCCTGCGCTTCGGCGTGCAGTTTCTCGTACGCCGCGAGACGCGCCTTGCCCTTGGCTTGGCGGGCCTTGGGCGCCATGCGCACCCACTCGAGTTCGCGTTGCAGCGTGCGGCGGCGCGCATCGTTGGATCTTTCCTCGCGCGCGAGACGCTCTTCTTTTTGTTCGAGCCAACTCGAGTAGTTGCCACTGAACGGGATCCCGCGGCCGCGGTCGAGCTCGAGGATCCACTTGGCCACGTTGTCCAAGAAGTAGCGGTCGTGGGTGATGGCGATCACCGTGCCCGAGTATTCCTGCAAGAAGCGCTCGAGCCAGTCGACGCTCTCGGCGTCAAGATGGTTGGTCGGTTCGTCGAGCAGCAGCAAGTCGGGCCGCGACAAGAGCAACCTGCACAGCGCCACGCGGCGGCGCTCGCCGCCCGACAACTTCGTGACGTCGGCGTCGTTGGGCGGGCAGCGCAGCGCGTCCATCGCGATCTCGACGTTGCGCTCGAGGCTCCACGCGTCGGCGGCCGCGATCTTGGCCTCGAGTTCTGCCTGTCGCGCGCCGACTTTCTCGAAGTCGGCGTCGGGCTCGCCCCACATCGCGGTGACCTTCTCGTACTCCGCGAGCAAGTCCCGCACCGGCGCGACGCCATCCATCACGTTGCCCAGCACGTCTTTGTCTGCATCAAGTTGCGGTTCCTGCGCGAGCAGCCCGACGCTGAAGCCGGGCGTGAGGCGCGCCTCGCCGGTGAAGCCGTCATCGATGCCTGCCATGATGCGCAGCAGGCTCGACTTGCCGCTGCCGTTCGCGCCGAGCACGCCGATTTTCGCGCCGGGATAAAAAGAGAGCGAGATGTCGGCGAGCACCTGGCGGTCGGGCGGGTAGAAGCGCCCCAGCTTGTAACAGGTGTAGATGAACTCGGCAGTCACCGCCGTACAACCTAGTTTCCGCTACCTTCGTAGAGCGAGCGACGATCGTTGCTCGCAGCATCAACACGCGAAAGGCGACACCGATGGAACTCTTCTCGGGCAACTACTTCCTCGACTTCTTCATGCGCTACCTGCACGTGCTGGTCGGCATCGCGTGGATCGGCTTGCTCTACTACTTCAACTTGGTGCAAGTGCCCGCCCTCGCCACCTACGGCGACGAAGCGAAGGCCCGCAACATCACCCTCGACCGAGTCGCGCGCCGCGCGCTGTGGTGGTTCCGCTGGGCGGCGATCGCCACGCTGGGCACCGGCATCCTCATCACCGGTCAGCCCGACTATTGGCAGAACTTCCTCGGCGAAGGCTCGACGGCGGGCATCGGCCACGACGCAGCGATCAGCGTCGGCATGATCTACGCGATCACGATGGCGGCCAACGTGTGGATGGTCATCTGGAAGAACCAGAAGGTCGTGCTTGCCAACGCCGTGAACTTGCTGAATGGCGGGCAAGCCGACCCGAACGCGGCGGCCGCTGGGCGTCGCGCGTTGCTCGCATCGCGCCAGAACATGATTTTCTCCGTGTCGATGCTCTGGTTCATGGTCGGCTCGGCGCACTTTTACAGCGGCGCCTACGAGACCGCGACGCCGAGCAGCGCGGCGACCTACGTGATCATCGCCGTCGTGATCGGTGCGGTCTTGCAATTGAACGCGCTCGGAAAACTGGGTGGCACCGCGGCGACCAACAAGTTGCTGTGGCCGTACGAGTCGCACAAGAACGCGCTCATCACGAGCGGCATCTTGTGGATCGTGCTCTGGCTGCTCTCGGAATTCCAACTCGCCTGAACAACGAGCACGGGGCAACGTTGCGCCCGTGACGCGATAAGTACGCTTGGGGCGTGAGTTCGCCAGTGAATACGCCGCCCGCGTCGGGTGACGACTTCGGCGCCAATTCCTGGCTCGTCGACGAGATGTACGAGCGGTTCCGCGACAATCCGGCCGCCGTGTCGGAGCAGTGGCGCGAGTTCTTTGCCGACTATGTTCCCGGTGCCGCGGCACGTGTACGTGGTGCCACGGCGAGCCGACCGGGTGCCGCGGCGGCGAACGGGGCGAGCGCGAACGCGGCGAACGGCTCGAGCCCAGCAAAACGCGCGACCACGAAACCCGCATCGGCCAACGGGGCCGACGACACGTTTCCCGTGCGACGCCCCGCCGCCATCACCCCGACGCAGGATGCTCTGCCCGCCGCACCCGCAGTGCTGACGCCGCCTGGTGAGCCCGAGCCGATCCGCGGCGTGGGTGCCGCCATCGCAGCGAACATGGACAAGAGCCTGGCGGTGCCGACGGCGACGAGCGTGCGCCAGATGCCCGCCAAGTTGCTCGAGGTGAACCGCCGAGTGATCAACGGCTACCGCTCGCGTACCGGGCAGTCGAAGATCAGCTTCACCCACCTCATCGGCTACGCGGTGGTGCGCGCGATCGTCGACGCGGTGCCGAACATGAAGAACGTATTCGTCGCCGATGCCGACGGCAAGCCGCAACTGCAGCGCCACACGAACGTGAACGTCGGGCTCGCCGTCGACGTCGACAAGGGCAACGGCCAGCGCACGCTCGTCGTGCCGGTGTTGAAGGGCGCCGACACCCTCGACTTCATGGGTTTCGTGCGCGCCTACGAAGAACTCATCCGCAAAGTTCGCACCAACAAGCTGACCGTCGACGATTATCAGGGCGCCAACGTCAGCATCACCAATCCGGGCACGATCGGCACCAACCAGAGCGTGCCGCGGTTGATGGTGGGCCAAGGTGTGATCGTCGGTGTCGGCTCGATCGACTACCCGGCCGAGTTCCAGGGCAGCGACGAGCGCGCGCTCGTGCAACTCGGCGTGTCGAAGGTGGTCACCATCACGAGCACCTACGACCACCGCATCATCCAGGGCGCCGAGAGCGGGCTCTTCTTGAAGCACGTGAACGAATTGCTGCTCGGCGAGCACGGGTTCTACGAGCAGATTTTCCGCAGCATCGGCGTGCCGTACGAGAGCGTGAAGTGGCGCAGCGACACCAACGACTTGGAGGGCGTCGATCTGCAGGCCCACAAGCAGATGCAGGTGGCCACGCTCATCCGCGTGCACCGCGTGCGCGGACACCTCATCGCCGACCTCGACCCGCTGCGCTGGAAAGCGCCGCACCTGCCGCGCGAACTCGACCCGCTC
>Ga0233425_10009891_pt1 | contig 11864 bp, 5 predicted proteins | sample Watercolumn_Towu_2_FD_181712 | JGI IMG/M metagenome (GOLD analysis project Ga0233425, IMG submission 181712) | Freshwater microbial communities from Lake Towuti, South Sulawesi, Indonesia - Watercolumn_Towuti2014_140_MG | ecosystem: Environmental > Aquatic > Freshwater > Lake | place: Indonesia...
GTTCACCGCGGACGTGTTCCGCGACAACGCGCTGGACGCCGTGGTCCGTCACGGCATCCTCCCCAACGTCGGTTCGCCCGGCATGGTCCGCGAACTGCACGAGGCCGGGTACCGCGGCCCGGTCGCCCTGCGCGTGAACCCCGGCTTCGGCCACGGCCATGTGCAGGCTTGCGACACGGGCGGCCCTTCCTCGAAGCACGGCATCTGGCACGAGGAGGTCGACGCCGTGGCGGCGCTGACGAAGGCGGCCGGTTTCCCCGTGGTGGGGCTGCACGCGCACGTGGGCACCGGCCCGCAGATCGGCGAGTTCGACCGCAACATGCGCCGTCTCGTCGGCGTGTTCGACGAGCTGCTCCAGCGGTTCCCGGAGGTCACGTCGGTCAACCTCGGCGGCGGCATCCCGCATCCCTACCGCGTGGAGGGCCAGGCGTACGACCTGCCCGGCTACCGCACGCTGATGCTGGAGGCCGCCTCCACGCTCTCCGAGTCCGCCGGCCACCCGGTCGCCATCGAGATCGAGCCCGGCCGCTACCCCGTCGCCGGGATGGCCGTGCTGGTCGCCCGCGTCCACGACGTGAAGGAGACGCGCACGAACGAGAAGGGGCCCGGCCACCGCTTCGTCATGGTGGACGCCGGCTTCAACGACCTGATCCGTCCGGCGATGTACGGCTCCTACCACGAGATCTCGATCGTCGGGCATGGCGCGTCGAGGCCGCCGGAGCCGCTCGTGGTCGCCGGGCCGCTCTGTGAGAGCGGCGACGTCTTCACCCGCGACGACCAGGAACTGCTCGTCCCGCGCGCCCTCGGCCGGCCCGAACCGGGCGACCTGCTCGTCCTGCATGACGCGGGCGCGTACGGCGCGGCGATGTCTTCGAACTACGTCTCGATGGGCCGCGCCGCCCAGGTCGCGTGGGAGGACGGGCGCGCCACCCTGATCGCCCGCCGTGAGACGCTGGACGACATCCTCCGCCAGGAGTGCCGCGAGGCGCTGTAGCCGGCGCTATTCCTCGTACCGGCGCAGCACGAGCACGGCGTTCTGGCCGCCGAAGCCGAACGAATTCTTGAGGGCGATGCGGGGTTTCACCAGCCGCGCCTGGTTCGGGACGTAGTCCAGGTCGCACCCCTCGCCGGGGTGATCGTGGTTCAGCGTGGGGGTGACCCAGCCGGTGCGGAGCGCCTGCACCGCGGCGACCGTCTCCACACCGCCCGAGCCGCCGAGCAGGTGGCCGATCTGCGACTTCATCGCGGAGACGGGGATGCGCGCCGCGCGTTCGCCGAACACCGAGTGGATCGCCTGCGTCTCCGCCAGGTCCCCCACGTCCGTGCTCGTCGCGTGGGCCGAGATGTAGTCGACCGCCGAGGCCTCGATGCCGGCATCGCGCAGCGCGAGGCGCATCGCGCGGGCGGCGCCGGCGCCGTTCTCGGACGGGGCGACGAGGTAGGCGGCGTCCGCCGTGACGCCGTAGCCGATCACCTCCGCGAGCGGGGTCGCGCCGCGCGCGAGCGCGTGGTCGAGCCCTTCGAGGACGAGGACGCCGGAGCCCTCGCCTGGCACGAAGCCGTCGCGGTCGCGGTCGAACGGGCGGGAGGCGCGTTCCGGGGTGTCGTTGAAGGAGGTGCTGAGCGCGCGCATCGAGGAGAACCCGGCGAGCCCGAGTTCGCAGATACCCGCCTCCGCGCCGCCCGCCAGCGCCACGTCCAGCGCGCCGCGCCGGATCACCTCGGTGGCGTCGCCGATCGCCTGCGTGCCGGCCGCGCACGCGGTGACGACGGTGTTGTTGTAGCCGAGCAGCCCGAACTGGATCGCGATGTTCGCGCCAGCCATGTTATTGAGCCGCTTCGAGACGAAGAACGGGTCGACCTTCATCCCCCCGCGGGCGTCCATGGTGCGGACGGCCTCTTCGTCGTTCTGCAGCCCGCCGCCGCCGTTCCCCATCACCACGCCCACGCGCTCGCGGTCGACGCCTTCGAGGTCGAGCCGCGCGTCCTCGATCGCCATCCGCGCCGCGGCGATGCCGAACTGGGAGAAGCGCGCCATCCGGCGGCCGTCCTTGCGGTCCATGTACCGCATGTAGTCCCAGTCCTTCACCTCGCCGGCGACCTGGCACGGGTACTTCGCGGGGTCGGCGAGCGTCATCCGCGTGACCCCACTCTCGGCCGCGATGGCGCGCGCCCAGAACTCGTCCAGCGTGTTCCCGAGCGGGCTCACGACGCCCATCCCGGTCACGACCACGCGTCGTCGCTCGGCCATCGATGTCCCCCTGTGGCGCGGATGCTGGACGCTGCGGGTGCCGCGGCGGATCCCTGGACGCGGTTACATACTGATCGTATCGCGCCGTATCGCCGGTGTGATGAAGGCCGGCGGACAGGGCGAGGAAGGCGCAGGGCGGGCCGCTCCGCCTTCCAGGGCAGTCTTCCTACCGCAGCCCCAGCGCGTGATCGCCGGTGAGGCCGAGCAGGTGCTCGCGGGCGGCGGCGACGGTGTACAGGCTGCCCACCACGAGGACGGCGCCGCGGTCGCCGGCAAGGGCGGAGGCGGCGTCGAGGGCGCGGGGGACGTCCGGGGCGCGCTGGGGGATGGCGCCGCGCCCGCGCAGGGCGCGGGTGACGGCGAGCGGGTCGGCGGCGCGGGGCGTGGGCGGCGGCGTCACCACCACCTCGTCGCCCTCGCCGATGCCGAGGCCGTCGAGGATGGCGGGGAGGTCCTTGCCCGCGAGGACGCCGAGCACCCAGACGCGCCGCGCCGGAACCGCGAGGCCGCGGATCGCCTCCGCGAAACGGCGGGCGGCGAGCGGCGTGTGCAGGCCGTCCAGGATGGTGAGCGGCGTGCGGCGGATCACCTCGAGACGGCCGGGCATCCGCGCCGTCTCCAGCGCCCGCTTCACGGCGGCCTCCGGGATCGGGCCGATCTCGGCAGCCTCGGTCGTCGCCCACGCCTCCTCGGCGGCGCGCACGGCGGTGGCGATGTTCTCCGCCTGGTGCGGCCCGACGAGCGGGGACTTCAGCCCGCGGTAGGTGCGCTTCGGCGTCTTCAGGTCGAGCGTCTGGCCGTCCAGGTTCGAGGTGGTGACGCGCAACGCGCACTCCGCCGTGACCTCGTGCAGCGTCGCGCCGGCCTCGGCGGCCTTCGCGCGGATCACGGCGAGCGCGCTTTCGCGCATCGGCGAGACGACCACGGCGCACGGGGCGGTGATGATCCCCGCCTTCTCCGCGGCGATCAGCGGGATGGTGTCGCCGAGGATCTCCGTGTGCTCGAGGTCGATCGGGGTGATCACGGCGACGCGTTTCGAGGTGGGGTCGACGGCGTTCGTGGTGTCCAGCCGTCCGCCGAGGCCCACCTCCAGCACCTGCCAGTCGCAGCCCGCCTCCGCCCCGGCGAGCCAGCCCATCGCTGTGAGCAGTTCGAAGTAGGACCAGCCAGCGGTCGCCGGGTCGCCGAGCACGTCGTGCGCGAGCCGCGCGAACGCCTCGGGCGGGACGGGGTGGCCGTCGACGGCGATCCGTTCGCGCGCCGTGTGCAGGTCGGGCGAGGTGAGCAGGAGGGTGTGGAGGCCGGCGGCGCGCAGGATCGCCTCGGTCAGGGTGGCGACGGTGCCCTTCCCCTTCGACCCGGCGACGTGGACGGTGGGCCGCCGGTCGGGCCGCCCTCGGACATCCAGCCACGCCCGCACGTGGGCGATGTCCCACTTCTTCGCCTCGGCGGCGTTTCCCGAGCGCTCGAACCCGCCGCGGGCGAGCAGCGCGCGCGCCGCCTCGACGTACGCGGCGAGCGAGGCGGGGTCGGGGGCGGGCGGGGGGATCTCGGCCATGGGAGGCGCAGTGTACGCGCGGCGGCGCTACCGTTTGGCCGCCTGGCGAGGAGTCCGATGCGTCACCGCCTCCTGTCCCTGTATTCCCTGTGCGCGATGGCCGTCGCTGGGGGCGCGCTCCTCGCCCTTGCCTGCGGGGGAAGCACTCCGCCCGGCCCGACCGGCGAGGCCGCCGCGGACGACCGCGCGCTGCTGGCGCACCTCGGGCGGCTCGCCGGCGAACGGGTCCGCGAGGCCGCGCCCGCGGCGACGCTCCAGCAGGTCGACGTCGTCCCCGGCGAGGGGCGGTACACCTTCCGCTTCGTCGACGGCGCGGCGGAGCGGGTGGTGAGCGCGACGGGCGGCACCGGGGCGCAGGCGGCGGCTGACTTCACCCTCGGCCAGCCGCAACCGCTCGGCAGCCTTGCGGAGCCGCCCGGCGCGCCGCTGGACCTGGCCGCCGTGCGCGTGGGGCCGGACGGCGTGGTGAGGGCGGCGGTGGAGGCGCTGGGCGCGGCGACGCCTCGGACGCTCGTGCTCACGAGGCGGGAGGGGCGGCTCGTCTGGCGCGCCGTCGTGAACGGGCCGAAGGGGATCGTTTCGGGCACCGTCCCGGACGAGACGGGGCGGTTCCTCCCGGAGACGCCGTAACGGCGTTCGGGAGCCCGCCCCGCTCGCGGGCCTCAGTCAGCGGGTCAGGCGGCCGCCGACGGGGTGGCGGCCGAAGCGGGGAGCATCCCTGTCAGCAGCCGCTCGACGGCCATCGTGTGGGCGCACACGGACTCGTGCCGGAAGAAATCGCACCCGCAGACGAGCGCGCCGTCCTGGAAACACACCTCGTGGTCGTCGTTGTCACCGTGGATGGTGACGGCGAGCCCGGAGAAGCGGAAGCGGCTGCGCTCCTCAGCGTAGCGGTGTGCCTTCGCGATCTTGCCAATCATCCCGGAGTTCAAACCGACCTCCTCCAGCAACCAGCGACGCCGCGGTCACCCGCGGCGTCACTCACATGGCTTGACCAGCACTGGGGAGCGCGGCCGTCCGCCCGAATCCGGGCCGCCGCCGCGGGAGCAGGTGAGCGAGCGTCCATCCGCCCTCCTCGACCTTCTTGCCGGGGAGCATACGCCCCCACCGCTACCCCCTCGGCCTCCGTCCCGGGGTACCTGCCGGACGGCCCGGGCATGCCGCGCCGGTGGGGGGGTGGAGGGAGACACCAGGCCAGCGAACCCTGACAATCGGGGGCGAACCGGTGCCGGGCGGCGCGTCAGACAAACGTTCGCCGGGTTCCCGTCAGATTCGAGCGATTGACGGAGTTTGTCAGCGCCCCTAGCGTTGAGATTCTGCGCGTGCGCGCGTAGACTCGGATGTTGCGTGGGGCGCAGTCAGGTTCAACGGAGCGTGCGGTAACAACCCCGACGGCTGGCGTGCCGTGCGGGGCGTCACAGTATCCCCTTCGGGATGCCGTCCTTTGCCACCGCCTGTGGGCGGGGTGCCTTCGCCATCAGGCGATGAGCGCCCCCGACCGTTGTCCCGCGACTGCCCAGTGTGATCAGCCCCTGGCCGGGTGTGCCGGTGCGGGGGGTGAGGGGAGCGCCGCTTGACCACGAACGCCTCGACCACGGACGGCCAGGACACCATCAACCGGCGGATCGTCGTCCCCAACCGTCGAGTCCCGTCGTTGAAGAAGACCTTCGGTTCCGGCAGGCACCTGCTGGAGATGCCCAACCTGATCGACATGCCCCGCCGCTCGTACGAGCGGTTCCTCACGGAGGGCCTCCGCGAACTCTTCGACGAGATCTCGCCGATCGAGGACTTCACCGGCGGCCGCATGGAACTCTCGTTCAAGGAGTACCGCTTCGAGGAGCCGAAGTACACCGAGTCCGAGTGCCGCGACCGCGAGCGTACGTACGCCGCGCCCCTCCGCGTCCGCGTCGAACTCCTCGTGAAGGAGACGGGCGAGGTCAAGGAGCAGGAGCTCTTCATGGGCGACGTGCCCGTGATGACCAAGCACGGCACGTTCATCATCAACGGCGCCGAGCGCGTCGTCGTCTCTCAGCTCGTGCGCTCGCCGGGGGTGTACTTCACCTCCGAGATCGACCCGGCCACCGGCCGCAGCCTGACCGCGGCGAAGTTGATCCCGAACCGCGGCGCGTGGCTGGAGTTTGAGACCTCCACTAAAAACGTCGTCTCCGTGAAGGTGGACCGGAAGCGCCGCCTGCCGGTCACGGTGCTGCTGCGCGCCGTCGACATGGAGGAAGGGCTGTCCGACGCCGAGCGCGGCACGGACGAGCGGATCCGCGCCATCCTCGCGGACGTGGACACGGACGAGGACCACCCCTACCTCGACGCGACCCTCGCGAAGGACACCTCGAAAAACCGCCTCGAAGCGCTCGAGGAGTTCTACCGCCGCCTGCGCCCCGGCGACCCGCCGACGCCGGAGAACGCGCGCGAGTTGCTGGAGGCGCTCTTCTTCACCGACCGCCGGTACGACCTCGGCCGGGTGGGGCGGTACAAGCTGAACAAGCGGCTCGGCCTCGTGGACGCGCCGGAGCAGCGCACGCTGCGCCGCGACGACCTGATCGCGATCGTCCGCCGCATCTGGGACCTGAACGTGGGCCGCGGCCACGCGGACGACATCGACCACCTGGGGAACCGGCGCGTCCGCTCCTGCGGCGAACTGCTGCAGAACCAGTTCCGCGTGGGCCTGCTCCGCATGGAGCGCGTCGTCCGCGAGCGCATGACGATCACCGACCCGGACGAGGCCACGCCGTCCGCGCTGGTGAACATCCGGCCGGTGGTGGCCGCGATCAAGGAGTTCTTCGGCGGGAGCCAGCTCTCCCAGTTCATGGACCAGGTGAACCCGCTCTCCGAGATCGCCCACAAGCGGAAGCTCTCCGCCCTCGGCCCGGGCGGCCTCTCGCGTGACCGCGCGGGGTTCGACGTGCGGGACGTGCACCACAGCCACTACGGCCGGATCTGCCCGATCGAGACGCCGGAAGGGCCGAACATCGGCCTGATCGGTTCGCTCGCCTCGTACGGCGTGGTCAACGACTTCGGCTTCATCGAGACGCCGTACCGCCCCGTGCTCCACGAGGTGAAGCGAGGCGACGCCCGGACGCTGGCCAACCGCATCCTTGCCGCGGACGTCGCGGACAAGTCCGGCAAGGCGATCGGCACGGCCGGCACGAAGGTGACCGCGGACCTCGCGAAGGCGCTGTCCGCCTCCGCCGAGGAGATGGTGCCGGTGCTCCCCTTCCCCTCCAGCGAGTCCATCTACATGGACGCCCACGAGGAGGAGAAGTTCCGCATCGCCCAGGCGAACTCCGAGGTCGACGAGCACGGCAACCTGGTCGCGCGCCGCATCGAGGTGCGGTGGGGCGAGAAGTTCCTGATGGCGAACCCCGTGGACGTGGACTACATCGACGTGTCTCCGAAGCAGATCGTCTCGGTGGCCGCGGCGATGATCCCGTTCCTGGAGCATGACGACGCCAACCGCGCCCTGATGGGCGCCAACATGCAGCGCCAGGCCGTCCCGCTCCTCCGCCCGGAGGCCCCGCTGGTCGGCACGGGCATCGAGGCCGCCGCCGCCGCCGACTCCGGCCAGGTCATCCTGGCGGAGGAGGACGGCGAGGTGATCGGCGCCTCTGCGGACTTCCTGAAGGTGCGGTACGCCTCCGGCCGGGAGGAGTCCTACCCGCTGCTCAAGTTCGTCCGCTCCAACCAGGGCACCTGCATCAACCAGCGCCCGAACGTCGCGACGGGCGACCGGTTCCGCAAGGGCCAGGCGCTGGTGGACTCCTCCTCGACGCACGAGGGCGAACTGGCGCTCGGCCAGTCCGTGCTCGTGGGCTTCATGTCGTGGGAGGGGCTGAACTTCGAGGACGCGATCATCCTGTCGGAATCCGTGGTCCGCGAGGACAAGTTCACCTCGATCCACATCGAGAAGTACGAGGTGGAGGCGCGCGACACGAAGCTGGGGCCCGAGGAGATCACGCGGGACATCCCCAACGTGGGCGACGACGCGCTGCGTGACCTGGACGACGAGGGCATCATCCGCGTCGGCGCGGAGGTCCGCGAGGGCGACATCCTCGTCGGCAAGATCACGCCGAAGGGCGAGACCGAGCTGACGCCGGAGGAGAAGTTGTTGCGCGCGATCTTCGGCGAGAAGGCGCGCGAAGTGAAAGACACGAGCCTCCGCGTCCCGCACGGGGAGCGCGGCAAGGTGATCGACGTCAAGGTCTTCCGCCGGGAGAACAACGACGAACTCCCCGCGGACGTGAACATGATGGTGCGCGTCTCGATCGCCCAGAAGCGGAAGATCACCGAGGGCGACAAGATGGCGGGCCGCCACGGCAACAAGGGCGTGGTCTCCCGCGTCCAGCCGATCGAGGACATGCCGTACCTGTCGGACGGCCGGCACATGGAGGTCGTCCTCAACCCGATCGGCGTGCCGTCCCGGATGAACGTGGGGCAGGTGCTGGAGACCCACCTCGGGTGGGCCGCCTCCACCCTCGGCTACCGCGCGGTCACGCCGGTGTTCGACGGTGCGGTGTCCATGGACATCGAGGACCAGCTGTCGCTCTCCTGGATCGCGATCCAGGCGAACGCGGTGGAGACGCGGAACGCCCTCGCCGCCCGCGACCAGCAGGTCGGCCAGCGCGTGGACATCCCGGCGATGGAGGCCTATCTGAAGGAGGCCGGGTTCGACGCGAACGCCGTCCTGCGCGGGGCGTCCGGCAACGCGCGGCGCGCCGCCCTGAGCCTCTGGCTCGAAGGCCTCGGCGAGACGAAGGTGCGGGAGCTCGCGCCCGCCGCGCTCGACGAGCGCGTGCGCGCCGCGGTGGACCGGACCGGCTTTGCGCCCCCGGTCTGGGGCAAGCAGATGCTCTTCGACGGACGGACGGGCGAGCCGTTCGACCAGCCGGTGACCGTCGGCTACATGTACATGCTGAAGCTGATCCACCTGGTGGACGACAAGATCCACGCCCGCTCCACGGGCCCGTACTCCCTCATCACCCAGCAGCCGCTGGGCGGCAAGGCGCAGTTCGGCGGCCAGCGGTTCGGCGAGATGGAGGTGTGGGCCCTGGAGGCGTACGGCGCCGCCCACATCCTCCAGGAGATGCTCACGGTCAAGTCGGACGACGTCGTGGGCCGCGTGAAGACGTACGAGGCGATCGTCAAGGGCGAGAACACCATGGAGCCCGGCGTGCCGGAGTCCTTCAAGGTCCTCGTCAAGGAGCTCCAGTCGCTCTGCCTGAGCGTGGAGATCCTGAACGAGGAAGAGGAAGAGGTCGGCTTCGGGGATGACGACGCGGCGCTGCCGCGCCTGGGCATCAACCTGAGCGGCCGGGAGACGGGGGAGGACTAGATGCTCGAGGTCAATGACTTCAACGCGATCCGCCTGTCGCTGGCGTCGCCGTCGCAGATCCGCTCCTGGTCGTACGGTGAGGTGACGAAGCCGGAGACGATCAACTACCGCACGCTGAAGCCGGAGAAGGACGGCCTCTTCTGCGAGCGCATCTTCGGGCCCTACAAGGACTTCGAATGCGCCTGCGGGAAGTACAAGCGCGTCCACTACAAGGGCATCGTCTGCGACAAGTGCGGCGTGGAGGTGGCGCGGGCGAAGGTCCGCCGCGAGCGCATGGGCCACATCTCGCTGGCCGCGCCGGTCACGCACATCTGGTTCGCGAAGGGCGTCCCCAGCCGGCTCGGCCTGTTGCTGGACATCGCCCCGCGCACCCTGGAGCGCGTCGTCTACTTCGCGCAGTACGTGGTCACCGAGGTGCACGAGGAGGCGCGCAAGCACGCCCTGGAACTCCTCCTCGCCGAGATCGACGGGGAGGTGAGCCGCCGGCAGGGCGACCTGGGCAACCGGATCACCCTGATCGAGCAGAACCTGGCGCACGAACTCGCGCAGATCGCCCAGCGCAAGGACCAGCAGATGAAGGAGGCGGACGAGGAACTCGCCGCCTCGATCGACGCGGTCATGTCCGAGGCGAAGGCGATGGAGGAAGACCTCCAGTCCCGCCTCGGCGAGAAGCTCCGCGGCAAACTCACGTTCCGCGACGAGGCCGTGGCCCAGCGCGGCGACGAGATCACGCGCGACACGGTGAAGGCGCTCAAGGACGCCACCCGCGCCGCGGTCACCGCCGTGGAGGAGGGGGTCGCTTCGAAGAAGGCGGACGTCGCCCTCATGGCGGACGCCGCCAGCGACCAGAAGCGCGTGCAGGCGAACAAGGACCTGGACCCGCTGCGCAAGCAGCAGGCCGCGATCCGCGACGAGGTGAAGGGCGAGTACCAGACCTCGGTCCGCTGGCTGGAGCGGCTGCGCGACCCGGTCGCCTCGGACAACCTCGTCGTGCTGACGGAGGCGGAGTTCCGCGACTACGAGGAGCGGTTCGGCCTGGTGTTCAAGGCTGGCATGGGCGCGGAGGCCGTGCTCTCGATCCTGGAGCGGATGGACCTCGACCGGCTGAAGAACCGGCTCCAGAAGGAGATCCGGGAGACCTCCGGCCAGCGCCGCCGCAAGGCGACGAAGCGGATGCGCGTCGTCGAGGCGCTGCGGAAGTCCGGCAACCGCCCGGAATGGATGATCGTCTCCGAACTCCCGGTGCTCCCGCCGGACCTGCGGCCGATGGTCCAGCTGGAAGGCGGCCGCTTCGCGACCTCCGACCTGAACGACCTCTACCGGCGCGTGATCAACCGGAACAACCGGCTGAAGCGGCTGCTGAACCTCGGCGCGCCCGAGATCATCATCCGCAACGAGAAGCGGATGCTGCAGGAGTCCGTGGACTCGCTGATCGACAACGGCCGCCGCGGCCGCGCGGTCGCCGGTTCCGGCAACCACAAGCTGAAGTCGCTCTCCGACCTGCTGAAGGGCAAGCAGGGGCGGTTCCGCCAGAACCTGCTCGGCAAGCGCGTGGACTACTCCGGCCGGTCCGTGATCATCGTGGGGCCGCAGTTGCGGCTCCACCAGTGCGGCCTGCCGAAGAAGATGGCGCTCGAGCTGTTCAAGCCGTTTGTGATGCACGCGCTCGTGAAGCAGGGGCTCGCCCACAACATCAAGAGCGCCAAGCGCATCGTCGAACGCGCGCAGCCCGAGGTCTGGGACGTCCTCGAAGAGGTCATCGCGGACCGCCCGGTGCTCCTGAACCGCGCGCCCACGCTGCACCGCCTCGGTATCCAGGCGTTCGAGCCGGTGCTGGTGGACGGCTCCGCCATCCAGCTCCACCCGCTCGTCTGTTTCGCCTACAACGCGGACTTCGACGGGGACCAGATGGCCGTCCACGTCCCGCTCTCTTACGAGGCGGTGGCGGAGGCGCGCCAGGTCATGCTCTCCACGAAGAACCTGCTCTCCCCGTCGGACGGGGAGCCGGTGGTCGCGCCCACGCTGGACATGGTCCTCGGCTGCTACTACATGACCTATGACCGGCACGCCGGGCAGGACGTGAAGCGGCAGGCGTTCCAGGACACCGCGGCCGTGCACCGCGCGTTCAGCATGCGGCTGGTCCAGGTCCACGACCCGATCTCGTTCCGCCTGCCGGACGGCAGCCGGGTCCACACCACGGTCGGCCGGGTGCTCTTCAACGAGATCATCCCGGACGAACTCGGCTTCATCGACGCCACGATGGACAAGAAGAAGCTGCGCGAGCTCGTCTCCCGCACCTACCGCGAGGTGGGGCACGAGGCGACGGTCAAGCTCGTGGACGCGATCAAGGACATCGGGTTCCAGTACGCGACCCGCTCCGGGACGACCATCGCGGTGAGCGACATCTTCACGCCGCCCACCAAGACGGACCTGCTCGCGGACGCCGACGCGCAGATCGCGGACATGGAGGACCAGTTCCAGATGGGGCTGGTGACGGACGACGAGAAATACCAGCACGCGATCCGCGTCTGGACCGACACGACCCAGCGGATGCAGGAGGCGCTCTACTCGGCGCTGCCGCCCACGAGCCCGCTCGCCATGATGTCCAATTCCGGCGCGAAGGGGAACATCACCCAGATCCGCCAGATGGGCGCCATGCGCGGCCTGATGTCCGACCCGACCGGCCGGATCATCCCGCTCCCCATCCGCTC
>Ga0233425_10009892_pt1 | contig 11861 bp, 10 predicted proteins | sample Watercolumn_Towu_2_FD_181712 | JGI IMG/M metagenome (GOLD analysis project Ga0233425, IMG submission 181712) | Freshwater microbial communities from Lake Towuti, South Sulawesi, Indonesia - Watercolumn_Towuti2014_140_MG | ecosystem: Environmental > Aquatic > Freshwater > Lake | place...
ACTCGAGTGCGTGGACAAGAAGTGGCAGTGCATGGCCGGCACTCCGACCAGCCAGGGCTTCCCGCCGCCGGAGCCCTGCAAGTGACCCCGCGCATCGAGCACGGGCCCGAGGGCCGCTGGGGCGGGCGCCTGACTCAGAAGCCGCTCCCCGAGCACGACGAGTCCATCGACGCCTTGCCGCCAGAGGTGCGCAAGAAGCTCGCGGGGATCTGGCTCAGCCGCGCGGCGATGGAGCGGCGCGTGGCGGACTCCTTCGAAGTCGTCGCGCGGGCGCTCGCACGGCGGTCTCGCGACGAATCGCTCGTGCGGATCGCCCGACGCGCCGTGGATGACGAGTTCCGCCATGCGGAGTTGAGCCGGCAAGTGGCCTCGCGCTTCGCGGGCCGCGAGCTCCCGAGCCCCGCGCTGCTCGCGCTGGCCGTGCCCGAGCACCGGGGCGCCTCGCCCGAGCTGCGCGACACGCTGCACGTCGTCGGGCAATGCGTGCTGAACGAGACAACGGCGACGGCGTTCCTCGAGACTTGCTCCGCCCACGCCACCGGCAAGCTCGCGCGCGCCGCGCTGCGCGAGCTGCTCAGCGACGAGATCGACCACGGTCGGGTCGGCTGGGCGTACCTGGCGACGACCTCGGTCGAGACGCGTCGCGAGGTCGGCCGCTGGCTCCTGCCGATGGCGTATCTGAACCTGCGCCTCTGGAAGGAAGAGAGCCCGGCGGACCCTGATCACCACCCGGCGCTCTCGGCGCACGGCGCGCCCCCGGGGGAGACCATCCACGAGGCGCTGGTCGATGCGATGAAGACGCTGATCCTGCCGGGACTCCGGGAGCTCCAGGTCCCGGTCGCCGCGGTCGAGCGCTGGGTCGCGGAGGGTGCGTTCACGGATCGCGCGCCGACGGAGCTCTTGGACTGACCCGTGTCAGCGCCGGAGCACGTACCAAGCGAAGAGCGTCGCTGCGACCGCGAGCACCAGCCTCGCGGCCAGTCGCAGCATCGCTGCCCGACGTAGGCGCCGCGCTTCGCGCAGCTCCCAGAGCTCGTGCTCGTCGGCGATGGCGCGCATCGTGGCAGCGTGAGCAGCCACCGCGTCCGCGCCGAGCCGCGTGGAGCTTCGGGCGATCTCGCGGGCCGTCTTCACCCGGATCCGCCCCTCGCGGCGTAGACGGGCGTCCTCCGTCTGCGCCCCGCGCGTGAGCACGGCGTCGCGCAGCTCGTCGTACCTCGCTCGCCGCTCGGGGTCGGAGAGCGTCTGGAGCGCCTTCTGCATGAGCTCGAGCCGGTCCTTCAGCTGAATCACCCGGCTCCGGTGCTGCGCTACCGCGCTACGCCGGTACGCGCGGGCGATCTGGTCCTGCGAAGCCAGCGAGGAGACCCCGAGCAGCTCGTAGTAGTCGTACATGGCGGGTCAACCTGCCAGCGTAGCACGGCTCCCCGACACGGGTCAGGCTCAGCGTGAGACCGGGATCGACGGGTGCAGCGCCGTGAGCTCGTCCACCAACGCGCGCGTGAAGTCCTCGGTGGTGCCTGCGCCGCCGCCGATGATGCGGGCGCCCGCGCCGTCGAGCTCGAGCGCGCGGGCGGCCCAACGCTCGGGGTCGACCTCGGGGGTCGGGAAGCCGCGCACGCTCTCGGCGTTGGCGGAGAGCAGCACGCCCGGTGCGAGCGAGGTGGCGAGCTCGCCGAGCTGGGCGAGCAGAGCGAGGCCGTCGTCGATGCTCGAGACCTCGAACAGCACGGCACTGGCGCCGGCTTCGGCGAGCTCGTCGCAGAGCTGACTCATGCGCCCTCCGTGCGCAATCTCGCCGCCGGGCAGGCACTCGGCCACGGCCCAGGTCGGCAGGTCCGTGTGCGCGGCGGCGCTCACCGCGGCCATCAGCTCCAGGCGCGAGCCCTGGCCGCGCGCCAGGATGAGCTCGCAGCCGGCGGTCGCGATGCGGGTCGCGTGCTCGCTCAGCTCTTCGCTCATGCGGTGGGGCTGCAGCGCGGCGACCATCTCGCTCCCGAGCACGCCCGCGACCGCGACGGGCTTGGCCGCGCCGCGCGCTGCTTCCAGCGCGAGATCCACGGCGATGCCGGTGAGCAGCGCGGAGCGGTGCTCCATGCCCACCTCGGCCAGCGCCCGCGGCGTGGTGTCGGCGGTGAGCGCGGTCAGGATGGTGACGTGGCTCCTCACCTCCGCGCGGTGGTGGTCCAGTACGTCGTCGGGGCGACTGCGCAGGAGCTGACCGACGGCGCCCGGCGAGTCGATGGCGACGCCTCGCGCGCGGAAGCACGCGCCCGTGTCGGCGTCCACGACCAGCGGACGACCCGAGGTCAGGCGCGAGCGGACCCGATCGAAGCTCACCTCAGTCCCAGCCGCATTTCTGCCCTTTGTTCTGCTCGTCGAGCCAGGCGGAGAGCGGCGCGTAGTAGTCGATGATGGCGGTCGCGTCCATGCGCTTCTCACCGCTGATGGTCTCGAGCGCGACGGGCCACTCCTGGCTCGCGCCGAGCTTCAGCATGTCGATCATCTTCTTCCCCGCCGCGGCGTTGCCGTAGATCGAGCACTTGTAGAGCGGCCCCTCGTGCCCGGCCGCCTTGCACAGCGCGCGGTGGAACTGGTACTGCAGGATGCGCGCGATGAAGTAGCGCGTGTACGGCACGTTGGCCGGTATGTGGTACTTCGCGCCGGGGTCGAACTCCGTGTCGCCACGCTCACCCGCTGGGGCGATGCCCTGGTACTTGCGGCGCAGCTCCCACCAGCTCTTGTTGTACTCGCTGGGCTTGGTGCGGCCGTCGAACACGCGCCAGCGCCACTCGTCGATGAGCTTGCCGAAGGGCAGGAACGCGATGCCTTCGAGGGCGCGCGTCATCAGCACGTTGAGGTCGGCCTTCGGGTCGGCGTTCACCTTGTCGAGCAGGCCGATGCGCTTCAGGTACTCCGGGGTCACGCTGAGCACGAGCGTGTCGCCGATGCCCTCGTGGAAGCCGTCGTTGGCGCCGGCCTGGAACAGCGGCGGCAGGTGACCGTACTGCTGGTAGTAGTAGTTGTGACCGAGCTCGTGGTGGATGGTCACGAGGTCGTCGAAGTTGGTCTGGATGCACATCTTGATGCGCAGGTCACCCGAGAGCCCCACGTCCCAGGCGCTGGCGTGGCAGACCACGTCGCGGTCCTTCGGGCGCAAGAACAGGCTGCGCTCCCAGAACGTCTTCGGCAGGGGCTGCATGCCGAGCGAGGTGAAGAAGGCCTCGCCGGTCTTGACCATCTTGGTGTGGTCCCATTTCTTGGTCTTGATCTGCTTGGTGACGTCGATGCTGCCCTTGCCCTTGGCCGGCTCGACCAGCGGGTACAGCGCCTGCCACTCCTGCGCCCACATGTTGCCGAGCAGGTGCGCCGGGATCGGCCCGCTCGGCTTCACCTTTTCGGCGCCGTACTTCTTCGACAGGCGCGCGCGCACCAGGCAGTGCAGCTTCTCGTAGAGCGGCTTCACCTCGACCCAGAGCCGATCCATCTCCTTCTCGAAGTCGGCGCTCGACATGTCGTAGCCGCCCTTCCAGATGTCGGCCATGTTGCCGAAGCCGAGCTCGGTGGCGCCCTCGTTGCCCAGCGCGACGAACTCCTCGTACATGGGGCGCATCGGCGGCGCGATGCCGTGCCAGCCCTTCCACACCTCGAGCAGGAGGTCGTAGTCCGTCTCCTTCGAGAGCACGTTGCCGAGCTCGTCCAGGGTCAGGCACTCGCTCTTCTTGTCGTCGCCCCTGCCCTTGAGCTTCGGCGAGCAGTACTTGCCCTTGCCGTAGACGCTCTCGAGCTCGCTGGAGAGCTGCGCGAGGCGCGCGCGCTTCTTCGCGTCGGTGGGCGCGGGCAGGCCGGCGGAGAACTTCAAGAGGTAGAGGCTGCGCGCGGTGTCCTTCGGCAGCGCGAGCCCTTCGAAGCGCCGCGCCTCCTTCACCTTGCGCGTCAGGAACTCCATGACCTTCTCGCGCTCCTTCGCCTCCAGGTGCTCCGTGTCGGGCGTGATGTAGGTCGCCTTGACCCAGGCCGCGCGGTCGGCGTCCTGCGCCAGCGCGCGCAGGGTCTCGTTCACGTCCTTGACGAAGTCCACCGCTTCCTGCGCCGTGGCCGGCCCGTGCGACCTCGCCTCGACGTCCGCCGGCTCGGGGTTCACCACCGGAGAGACCGGCGCGGGCGTGTAGGGCGCGGCACCGCCGCAGCTCTGCGAGAGCACGGCGGCGGGCAGGAGGAGAGCGAGGAAGCGGGTCGTCGTGAGTCGCATCGCGGGCCCCGGAGTAGCGTCGCGGAGGGGTGAGATCAAGTCACGGCCGGCGCCCGTCAGTAATACCGTGCGGCGAGCAGGCCGCTCAGCACCACACCGATGGCGATCACGACCCAGCGCACGCGGCGCGGGCTCACCTGCCGCGCCAAGGCGGCTCCCGAGTAGCCGCCTGCGATGGCGCCCGCGGCCATGACCAGCGCGGGCACGAGCTCCACGCGCCCGCGAGCCAGGAAGTAGATGGTCGCAGCTCCGTTCACGCCGGCGACGATCACGCTCTTCATGGCGTTCATGCGGTGCAAGTCGCCTGCACCGAGCGGCGCGAGCAGGGCCAGCGTGAGCATGCCGATGCCGGCGCCGAAGTAGCCGCCGTAGACCGCCACGCCTGCGAGCCCCAGCGCGACCAGCCAGGGCGTGCGCCGTCGCCCTGCGCCCTGCTCGGGCGCCAAGCGGTCCTGGAAGACGAGCAGAGCCGTCGCTAGCAGGACGAGCCAAGGTACGACCAGCTCGAACACCCGTGGCGGCGCGGACAAGAGCAGCACCGCGCCCGCGACACCCCCGACCGAGGCAGCTGCGGCGAGCGCGAAGGTCAGGCGCGCATGCGGGCCGAGCTCGGCGCGGTAGGCGATGGCGGAGGCGACGTTGCCGGGCGCCAGCGCTGCGGTGTTGGTCGCGCTGGCCAGCACGGGAGGGACACCCGCGGCGAGTAGCGCAGGGAAAGACACCAGGGACCCGCCGCCGGCGACGGAGTTGATGGTCGCCGCGAGGGCCGCAGCGAGACCGAGCCCGGCGAGGCGCAGCGGCTCCACGCGCGCATCATGCCTCATGACGCGCCGCGCACAGGGCCGGCCGTTGGACCGATCCCCGACTCGCCTGTACTCTTCCGCCGCGATGGCGCGTTCGAGTATCGGGGCGATCGGGTTGGGTGTGCTCTTGGGCGGCGCAGTCGCAGCCTCGTGCTCTGCGACCGACGGCGGAGGCAGCGGCGGCTCCGGCGGCGGAAGCGCTGCCTTCGGCGGAGGCACGAGCGGCGTCGGCGGCTCGGGCGGTGGGAGCGCTGCCTCCGGCGGCGGTGGCCCGAGCGGGGGTGGAGGCACTGGCGGCATCAGCATCGACACCGGGATCAACGACACCGGTGATCCCGACGCTCCGTGCACCACCTACACGGAAGAAGCGAAGAAGCCCGCCGTCGACATCGTGTGGTTGATCGACAACTCGTGCTCCATGGGCGACGAGATCGCGAAGGTGCGCGAGCAGCTCAACAAGAGCTTCGTCCCCATCATCTCGAAGAGCATCATCGACTGGCAGGTGATCATGGTGTCCGCCAAGGGCACCAGCTCCCAGAAGGTCTGCGTCGACCCGCCGCTGGCCGGGGCGTCGTGCGGCAACAACCCGCCGAAGTTCACGCACCTGGACTGCGAGGTCGACAGCTCGAACTCGCTCTACGCCGCGGCGTACGCCTACCAGGGCTCGGGGTTCCCGCCGCTCTTCAGCTGCAACATGGCCGGCGGGCCTTGGGACAAGCTGGCGCGCTTCGACGCGACCAAAGTGTTCGTCGAGGTCACGGACGACGAGGCCGACTTCTTCGGCTGGAACGCCGCCGGCTTCGACAACTGGGCGCTGAACACCGCGCAGCCGAAGGGCATGTTCGGCACCGCTCAGAACCGCAAGTACATCTTCCACTCCATCATCGGGCACGACCCCGCCAACCCGACCAAGACCTGCAACACGTCGGGGCAGGACGGCGGCACCGCGGCCGTCGCGCCGGGCCTCGAGTACCAGCAACTCAGCAAGCTGACCGGTGGCATCATCCGCAGCATCTGCGAGTCGAACTGGTCCGACATCTTCAACACCATCGCGGCGGGCATCGTGGACAAGCTGAGCTGCGAGTTCGTGGTCCCGCCCCCGAAGGACGGCGGCACCATCGACCCGAGCAAGGTCAACGTCTCCTACACGCCGAAGGGCGGCACCTCGCAAGAAGTGCTGCAGGACAACAACAAGCCCTGCGCGCAGGGCGCCGACGGCTGGCAGTGGGACGCCACCAAGACCAAGATCCTGCTCTGCGGCGCCACCTGCGACAAGGTGAAGGGCGACGACGGCGCCAAGATCGACATCGTGGTCGGTTGCGCGACCAAGGTCGCGCCGCCGCCGAAGTGAGCGTGGTACGCTTCAGCAGCGTGAAGGTCTCCCGCTTCGGCGCCTTGTCCGCGCTCGTCCCCTTGGCGTGCAGCCTGACCTCGTCCATCGACGACCTGGGGGCCAACGCGGGCAAGGATGCGGGCGCGGACCAGTCCGTGACCGGAGGGAGCGGAGGCAGCGGGGGCAGCAAGACCGGTGGCACCGGTGGCGGTTCCGGCGGCACGGTCTCCGGCGGCGGCACCGCCGGCAGCGGCGGCGCCGTCTTCCCCGACGCCAGCGACCCATGCGTGAGCCAGGCCAACTGCAACGCGTGCTGCGCCACCTCTCACGGCGAGGGGCAGCAGCTCTTCGTCGCCGCGATCAAGAAGTGCGTCTGCCAGGAGCCCAGCTGCTCGAGCTCGTGCACGGAGTACTGCGGTGGCGGTCAGCTCACCAAAGACTGCAGCGACTGCGTGTCCTCACAGCTCGTCCAGGCCTGCATCGCCAAGGAGTGCCACGACCAGTGCAAGGTCTACACGGACTGCGTCTCCGGCTGCCCCTAGGACCCGAGCCGCTCGGCCGCGAGCATGCCGCAGGCCGCGTGCTTCTCCACCCCGCCGGAGTAGCGGCGCACGATGGGCGCTTGCAGCACCTGGAGCGCGTTCATGAAGGCCTTGCGCTCCGCGTCCGACGCGCGCTCGAAGCCGCCGGGCCTCGCGTCGTTCACGTCGATGAGGTTGATGCGCAGATCCAGATCGCCGAACAGGCGCTGGATCTCGGCGACCTCGGCGGCGTCCGTGTTCACGCCAGCCATGAGCACCATCGCCAACGTGAGCCGCCCGTGTTTGGCCACCGCGGCGTACTCGTGCACCGCTCGGGAGAGCTCCTCGAGCGAGACGCGGCCCGCGACGGGCAACAGCCGGCGCCGGCGCTCCTCGATGGCGCTGGTGAGCGAAATGATCAGGCGGTACGGGTGCCGCTCCGCGGCGAAGCGCCGGATCTGCGGCGCGAGCCCAACGGTGCTGAGGGTGATGGAGCGGCCCGAGATGCGACCGCCGCAAGGGTGCGAGAGCACCTGCGCCGCGCGGATCACGGCGTCGTAGTTCTGGAGTGGCTCGCCTTGGCCCTGGAACACCGCGCCCACCACGCGGCCCGGTGCCTCGTCGCGCACCTGGAGGAAGGCTGAGACCATCTCCCAAGTCTCGAGATTCCGCGTGAGCCCGAGGCGGCCCGTAGCGCAGAACTCACACTGCATCGCGCAGCCCACCTGCGACGACAGGCACACGCTGAAGCGGCCGGGCTTCTCCAGCGGGATGCGCACCGCCTCGGAGAGCGCGCCGTCCGGCGAGCGGAACAGGTACTTCACGAAGCGGTCGCGCTCGTTCTCGACGCGCTCGACGAGCTCGAGCCGCGCGGAGTCGTAGGCCTGCTCCACGGCCGCGCGCTTCGCCTTCGAGAGCGGGTGCTTCGGCGGCCGCGCGTCGAAGGTCGCTGCCATCAGCCGGCGCGCCTCGTCCAGCGTGAGGCCCAGGTCGGCGACGAAGCTCTCGGGGAGCTGGGCGAGGAGGTGGGGCTGGGGCAACGGAACGGTCCGTCCTAGCTCGCGTGCCGCTTCTTCTTCGGCACGAACTTGCGGTCGAAGATGCGCACGCGGCGCACGAGCAGGTCGAGCAGGAACATCACGATGGCCGCCAGGATGAAGCGGCTCCAGAGCTGCTCGAAGTAGACGATCTTCTCGCCGCCCGGGTCGAACAGCTCCTTCGGCTCCGGATCCACCTTGCCGCCGCCGGCCAGGGCCGCGCGGGAGAGGCGCTCGATGTCGGGCTCGAAGCTCGCGTACTCGCGCGGGTACGGGTTCGAGACGTGGCCGAAGCTCTGGCCCACGTTGCTGATCTCGCCCTTCTTGTTGACCTTGTTGTGCTCGGCGCGCAGCAAGAACGAGCCGTACTTGTCGAGCTGGAAGTCGGCCTCGTAGCGACCGGGCGCCGTCTGCTTCATCGGCACGTCGCGGCGCTCGCCGCCGGGCTCGGGCCCGATCACGTAGAGCTTGCTCTCGATCTCGTTGTCGAAGCGCTCGTCCACGGTGAAGGCGTCCACCACCGCGTGGACCTTGCCGCCCACCACCTCGGTCTTCATGTCCAGCTCGCGGCGGTGCTTGTGCCGCATGTGCTCGCGCACCAGCTGACCCCAGAACTTGCCGAAGCCGGCCCAGCGGATCCAGTCCACCGCCCACATGTTCTTCACGTCGCTGGTCCAGGCCAGCGTGTAGCCGAGACCCACGCGCCAGCGCGCCAGGATGGGCTCGCCGGTGTCGGCGGCGAGGATGAGCTGCGCGGGCGCCTCCTTCATCTGCGTGGCGACGTAGCCGTGGAGCAGCGGCGCCGAGCCGATGGAGATGCCCTTCAGGAAGTCGGCCTGGGTCACCACGCTCACCGGGAACCACTCCTCGACCGCCGCCTGGCGCGCGATCATCTCGGTCTCGCGCGTGAAGACCTTCACCAGGCTGTTGGGGTCCGGCACCGCGTGGTAGCGACCGCCGCCGGTGTCCGCGAGCATGCGCAGGAGCTCGTGGTCGGCGCCGTCGCCGAGGCCGACGGTGGTGAGCGTGATGCTCTCGGCGAGCATCGCCTGCGCGACGTCCTTCAGGCCCTGGGTCGGCGCGCGGCCGTCGGTGAGCACGATGACGTGCTTCTTCCGCGCCTGCACCACCGAGATGTCCTGGTACGCCATGTCCAGCGCCGGGAAGATCTCGGTGCCGCCGCCGGGCTGGATGCGCGCGATCTCGTTGTTGATGCGGCTGCGGTAGCGCGCGGGCTGGAACTTCACGTAGCGGATGGGCGTGGAGTCGAAGGCGATGACCTCGATCAGGTCGTCCCCTTCCAGCGTGGCGACGGTGGCCTTGCAGGCGCTCTTCGCCATCTCCATGGGCAGGCCCGTCATCGAGCCGGAGCGGTCGATGACCAGCGCCATGGCGACGGAGGGCATCTCCTTCTTGCGCTCCGCGTCCATGCGCACGGGCAGGATGCGCTCCATGGTGGTGTGAGCCCAACCACCCAGGCCGTAGCCGGCCTCACCGCCCGCGAACAGGAAACCGCCGCCGAGGTCGCGCACGTACTTCTCGAGCAGGTCCTGCGACGCCTCGCCGAAGGCCTCCTTCGGCACGTCGGAGACGACCACGAAGTCGTAGCGCTCGAGCTCCTTCACGCTGCTGGGGAAGGCGCTCGGCGCGCGCACGTCCACGTCGAACTGCTGCGCGGTGAGCGCGCCCGAGAGGTAGGTCGCGCGCTGCGGCTGGCCCTCGACGTAGAGCACCGTCGGGCGCCCGGGCACGTCCACGGTGACGGCGTACTGGTTGTTCTCGGGGAACTTGTCGTCCTTGATGTCCTGGAGCTTCAGCGCGTAGGTCACCTGGCCGCCGACGCGCACCACGCTCTTGAACTTGATCTCGTTCTCGCCGGGCTTGAGCTCCAGATCCTTCACGCCGTCCAGGCCGTTCAGCGCCTCGCCCTGGTAGAGCTGGGCGCGCGCCGTGGTCTTGCGGCTGGAGTAGACGTTCGCGACCACCTCGAAGGGCTGGCCGATGTCCACCTTCTCCGGCACGTGCACGGTGCGCAGCGCGACCTCGCCGGGGGGCGGGCGGCGGAACGGCACGCTGAACACCTTCACGTCGAAGCCGCGGGCGCGGTTCGACTCCGCGAGCAGGTCGCCGTTCGTCTCGACGCCGTCGGTGACCAGGACCGCGCGCTTCAGGTAGCCCGGCGGGAACACGCCGTAGGCGAGCTGCATCGCCGCCTGCACGTCGCTGCCAGCGCCGGGCTTGTCCACGCCGAGCTTCTCCAGCGCCTGCTTGGTCCCGTGCCGTAGCTCCTCCACGCTCGGCACCACGGGCTTGCCGCCCTGTTCCTTGAGCTCGATCAAGCGCGGCCGCTTCGCGAACGTGATCAGGCGGACCACGTCCTCCTTGCCGCGGGCGTCGATGGCCGCCTGCAGGGTCTTGCGCGCGTCCTCGAGCGACGGATCTTCGACGGAGTCGCTGACGTCCACCACGAACACCGTCGCGACCTTCGAGGTCTCCGCGGTGCGCGCCAGGCGCGCGAGCCCCAGGGCCACGAGCGCGATGAAGGCGACGCGGAACAGCACCGCGAGGATGCGCTGCTGCCAGGGCAGGTCGGCGAGCGAGCGCCCGATCACGAACAAGAGCAGCGGAGTGATCAGCACCAGGCCGATGGTGCGCGGCTCGAGCAGCTCGTAGTTCTTGCCCTCGCGCACCCACTTGAAGCTCGGCGCGTGGGGGCCGACGACATAGCGCTGGTAGGCCCAGAAGAGCAGCACCCCGACGCCGAGGATGAAGGCACCCCAGAGGAGCTTGCGCAGGCGGGGACTCATGCGCCCTCCCTCGTACTCGTACTCGTACTCGTACTCGTACTCGAAATTCCCGCAACCACTCCAGTCACCGATCCGATACAGCTGCCGTGGACGGATTCGACCACGAGAAGCTCGACGTCTACCGGCTCGCCGTCCAGCTCGTCGGCTGGGTCGGCGAGGTGGTCGACTCCGGTGACCAGCCAGGCAAGCGGCTCGCGGCGCTGACTCACCTGGATGCCGCGAGTCAGTCCGTCATCAACAACATCGCAGAGGGCAACGGCAAACGCTCGCGTCGGGATCGCGCACGCTTCTTGGAGATCGCCAGGGGCTCGGCTCTGGAGTGTGGAGCATGTTTGGATGGGCTCGTGGCCCGCAAGCGCTTGGACCCCACGCGAGCGGCGGGCGGGAAAGTGCTGCTGGTGAGAGTCGTGCAGATGCTCTCGAAGATGATCGAGACGCTCTCGTCTTGAGCGAGGTTTCCGAGTACGAGCACGAGTACGAGTACGAGTACGGCGCGGGCTCATACCGTGATCCTCTTGTGATAAGTGAACCACTCGATGGTCGAGACGATGACCGCCGCGAGCAAGAGGTAGAGCCAGATCTCTCGCCTCATCCCCGGGTCGAAGCCGCTCGGCAGCGCGGCCGCCTTCCCGCCGAGCTCCAGCGTCTCCGCCGGCTTGATCCGGCTCTCGTCGATGTTCGACAGGTTCGCCGCGAACATGCTGGTCGTGGGCTCGGGCTCGGTCTTGACCGTGAGCTCGTAGAAGCCGGCCTGGTCACCCAGGTGGACCGCGCGGCCCTCCTTGATGGGCACGCTGTGCGTCTTGCCGTCGGGCGACTTCAGCGTGGCGACCTCGGCGCCGCTCGGCGCGGGGATGTGCCAGACGTCGCCGGTGAAGAACGAGGACACGTAGGAGGTGTCCTCTTCGATGAAGTCGTTGATGGTGTTGAGCACGAAGAGCGGCCAGGCCACGCGCAGCACGAAGTCGGAGTCCCGCGGGTCGAAGCCCAGGGCGACGAACTTGCGCCCGCTGCGGCGCCCGGAGACCAGGATGGGCCCGGCCTCGCTGGCGCCGATGACCTTGTCCTCCTTCTCGGTCTTGAAGGAGTGGCCCTTCGCCACCTGGAT
>Ga0233425_10009893_pt1 | contig 11859 bp, 8 predicted proteins | sample Watercolumn_Towu_2_FD_181712 | JGI IMG/M metagenome (GOLD analysis project Ga0233425, IMG submission 181712) | Freshwater microbial communities from Lake Towuti, South Sulawesi, Indonesia - Watercolumn_Towuti2014_140_MG | ecosystem: Environmental > Aquatic > Freshwater > Lake | place: Indonesia...
AATAGGTCTTGTTTCCACAAGACCTTGAATACACCATTATTCACAAAAGAACTAGCCCCTAAGGGCATTTTTTTTCAATTTTTCAAAAAAAATTTCCCTCAGCTACAAAGGGGTACTGAACGGTTACGATTATTTTATTAGTAGGTACATTTTACACTATTTCTTCTCGATGCGCACCGTGGCCCCTTCCGGCACCAGTTTGAGGCAGCAGGGGTCCCCGTTGATGCGGCCCACCAGGTTCACGGCGCTGGCCGGGCGGATCTCCCCGGGCACGCTGGCGGGCGTCAAGCCGAAGAAGATGCAAAAGGCCTTGCCCGGCGGCCAGTAGCCCAAATCGCCCACGTGCACCACCGGGGTGGCGGTGTCGTCCAGGGCCGCGACCACGTGGGGCACGGGAAAGTAGATTTCCTCCCCCCAGAGCTGGGCCTCGCCGGTGATGGGCAGGGCCGCGGCCAGGGCCTTGGCCGCGGGGGTGTCCGTCAGAAATCCTTCCAGGCGTTGGTCAGCGGCGATGATGACAATGTCAGTGGGCATGGTTTTCCTCCATTTCTTCGATTACCAGCGCGGCCAGCAGCGGGAAGAGCAGTTCGTGGTGGCCGGTCAGAGCGTAGCCCTGGCCCGCCCCCGCGGTGGGCCGCCGCACCACATTGGTCAAGGGGCGGTAATGTTGGACAAAATCCAAATTTACGGTGGTCAGGGGTTCCACTTTGTGGCCCAGGTTCCGGGCCAGGGTAACGGCCTTCAGGAAGACCTCGGGCATGATCACCGCGGAGCCCAGGTTAAGATAAACCCCTCCGGCCAGTTGGCTGACCAGGGCCGAGAAAATGCGAAAGTCCAGATGGGTGGCCGCGCCCAGGGCCTCGGGGTGCACCGAGGGGTGCAGATGGATGATATCCGTGCCCACGGCCACGTGCACGGTCAGGGGCACTTCCAGTGCCGCGGCCGCGGCCAAAAGGCTCTTGTCTTTGTAGGGGAAATCGGATTCCAGCAGGCGGCGGCCCACGGCTTCCCCCAGACCAAGTTTTTGCCCGGCCCCCCAGGAGATGGCGTTATTTAAAAATTCCCCGGTCTCCTGGGCCATACCGAAGCGGCCGCAGCCCAGGACCTCGTCCACGTCCTCCGAGGTCTGCCCGGCCATGGCGATTTCCGCGTCATGGACGATGCCTGCGCCGTTTAAGGCCACGCCGGTTATCAGCCCCCGGCGCAGCAGATCGATGATCACCGGGCTCAAGCCCACCTTCAAAGGATGGGCCCCCATGCCCAGGAGCACCTGGCGTTTCTCCCGGCGGGCCTTAACCCAGACCCCGGCCACTTCCCTTAAGGCCGTGGCCGCCAGGATCTTCGGCAGCCGGTCCACAAACTCCCGGAGGCTGCCCCCGGGGACCCAGGCGCGGCCGAAGTCCCGGAGGCTGACCTTGGAGGGCCGGTCTTTCAGGCAATAGGTGGTAATCCCCGTCAGGTCCAGGGGGGTGATTTTTTTCATGGGATCTTCCATTTCCGGCTACTCAGGCCAACAGCTTCAAATACCGCACCGGGCTGAAATGAAGGGCTTCCGCCACCTCGATGAGCAGCCGGGAGAGGTTCCGGGCGTGGGTGTCCGCCGCGGCGCGGCCCGCCAGTTTGGAGAAGCGTTCTTCCATCAGAGAAAAAAACATATTCTGGGCCTCGATTAATTCCAGGGTGATGGGGATCTTGCGCATCAGGGTCAGGAATTGATTGAGGCGGGAAGCGGCCTCAATCTTTAAGTCCTCGGCCAGGTGCCGGAGATGGCGGTCGATGATCCTTCCCAGAATCCGGCCGCCCCGCACCGATTCCAGCTTCAATCCCAAAACCGCGGCCTCCTGGACCAACTCCAGAAGTTCTTCACCGACAGATGTGGAGTGGGGCGCGCTCTCCAGTTTCCGCAATAATTCCACCAGGTAATTATTGAGGGTGATTTCTCCGGCAGCCTGAAAGAGGCGGGGCAGCGGCAGCCCTTCTGCGCCCATGGCCTTGAGCAGCGGCCGGGCCTCCTCATAGCTGTGGGCAATAAGCCCCAGGGCGTCTTCCTGGGTATGGTGCAGCAGGTCTTGCAGGAGATCGTTCTTCTCCTCCCGGAACATATCGTGAAAAGAATAATAGCGTTCCCCCAGGTGCCGGGCCATCACCGCAATCAGATTTTCCGGGGCCGTCTCCAGGACCTGGAAGAGCTTTTCTTTCAAAGACAGGAATTCCTGGAGCGACCGGCTCTCCATGATCTGCGTCCGGTAGAGGTAGCTGCCCAGGTAGACGGTAAAAAAATGGAGCACCTTGCTCTTCAGGGTAATGCCCGAAGTAAGGCGCAGGGCGCCGGAGCCCAAAATTAACGAGCCCTGCTCCTTCTCCGCCACCTCCAGGGTTTCCACCCGGAAATGGTAAATATTGGTGGGGCACTGCCGCTCCCAATCCTTGAGCCAGGAAATGGCCCATTGGTTCACGACCTTCGGGAAGTCCACCACCAGCGGCCGGATGCGGTTATCATAGAGGTCCCGGCCGGTGCCCGCGGCCGGGATGTTGCTCACGGCCCGCTCCAGGTGCTCCAGAAAAGGGGCCTCCAGAGATTGGTTACTGAATTCCTGGCCCAACTGCAGGGCCCGGGCTGCGTATTGCAGCACCTGTATGGTCTCCAACCCGGACAGGTCGGCAAAGAACCAGCCGCAACTGGTGTACATGAGCAAGGCGTGGCGCTGCATCTCCAGGAGTTTCAGGGCCGGCACCCAATCGCTCCGGCTCAAATCCGGCGCGCCCTCCCGGGAGAAAAACCGGGCCAGGGTCTCGGGGCTGCGCTCCAGGATCACTTCGATATAGGCGTTGCGGGCCGCCCAGGGGTCCCGGAAATATTTGGGTCCGTGGGTCTCGAACAACGCCGCCAGGCGGTCATTCAGCAGATCGAAGGCCTCCCTCAAGGGTGCGCGCCATCTCTGGTTCCAGGTGGGCGCCCCGCCGGTGGAGCAGCCGCAATCCGAGCGCCAGCGCTCCACCCCGTGGGCGCAGCTCCAGGAGCTGCCCGCGCCCGCCGCGCCCAGGTAGAGCTCCACCTCCAGGTGGGGCGGGGCCAGTTTCAGAAACGAGGCATAATTGGAGGGCTTAAATCCCTTCTGGGGCAGGGCCTGGGTCAAAGCGTGGGCCAGGGCCAGTTCCCCGAATTTTTTATGATGCCCGTAATTTTCCCCGTCGGTGGCGACATTAAAAACCTGGTGGCAGGCCTTGGTGGGGGAAAAGCCTTCCACCAGGCGCTCGGCCAGGTGGTTGCTGTTCTGGAGCAGGGCCCCGAAACTGATGTTCGCAGCCACCTCGCCGTTATAGAAAAAAACCTCGATAAACCTGCGTTTGGCGGTCTGGGCTCCGGCGTCCGGCAAAAAACAACGGTAGGCCTGGGTGGTGTCCAGGGTGTGGCCCTCCACCCGCTCCCAGGGACCGCCGGCCAGGGGCCGGACCCGCAGGGCCTGGTAGGGGGAAAGGATGACAAACTTCAGGCCATGCTCCGCCAGGGCCGCCAGGGTGGGAAGGTTCGCCGCGGTCTCCGGCAGCCACATGGCCTCGGCTTCCCTCTGAAAGCGGTGGGAAAAATCTTTTAGACCCCAAATAATCTGGGTCTCCCGGTCCCGGGGGGGGGCCAGGGGCAAGATGGCATGGTTATAGGCCTGGGCCAGGGCGTTGCCGTGGCCCAGCCTCTCCAGGCTGCGGCGGTCCGCGTCCAGGATCCGCCGGTAGGTAAAAGGAGCCTTGGCCTCCAGCCAGCTCAGGAGGGTGGGGCCGAAGTTGAAGCTGATATGCTCATAATTATTGATGATGTCCAGAATGCGGCGCTGGTGGTCGAAGATGCGGGCGCAACTGTTGGGCGTATAGCATTCGGCGTTGATGCGCTCATTCCAATCGTGGTAAGGATGGGCGCTGCTCTCCATTTCGATCTGCTCGATCCAGGGGTTTTCCCGGGGAGGCTGATAGAAATGGCCATGGATGACCACGCACCCCTGAGGGCCTTTGGGCGGCAACGGCGGCATGCTTACTCCCATAATAATTTGGCGCTCTTATAATAATTCCGGCAATCGTAATAAGTCAACCACCGGTCTAAGAGATTCTTCAAATATGCCAGGATTGACGTTTTACTGAAATTTATGTAGAAATATATTCGGTTCCACAATATTCTTTGTTGATCTTTTCCGGCCTGGTACCCTCTACAAGGTCGGCTCCCGATGAAACTTTTCGGCCAGTTTGAGAGGAACTTGGTATCCGTGTCCTGCCGCTGGTGTCCTGCAGCCCGCATCTTCTCCCGGGCGCGGTCTTTCCCCCGCCATTCGGACATTTCCCCGGTGATGGGATGTGAGGAGATGGGGATAACCAATCAAGGGAGTGAGCCAATGAAAGCCAGGAGCAAACACTTCATCGTTTTGGGGCTGGTCATTTTATTAATCTCCTTGGCCGCGGGTGCGGCTCCGGGCCAGGAGATTTTTCAATTCCAGACCCACAGCATAAAGTTGGAGGTCCTGCCCCAGGCGGTATTCGCCGCCCGGTTCGGGAATAACCCGGATGTGCCCCGCACCGAGGCGGGAATTATCGCCTTGGCCCGGAAGCTCTATCCGTCCCGGGAGGTAAAGCAGCCGGAAGCCTTAGCGCCACCGGCCCAGGAGTGCCGGGAATACGAGGAGGGAGTTCTCTTCGCCGCGCTGCAGAACCCGGCGGTTTCGGACCTGACCCGACGGCAGGTGGATTTGCTTATCGCCGCTACCGTCCCCGAATTGCCCAAAACCTACACTTCCGGATATTTTACTTTCTACTATACCGACAATGATCCCAACCACGATCACAACGTCACTTTGGAAGATATTCAGGCCACCGCCGCCAGGTTGAACGCCTACTGGAACAATTACGTCGCCAACTTCACGACCCCGCAACACTACGTCTCCAGGGGCAGAAAAATGGTGGACGTCAACGTCTATTATCTGGGCGACGGATATTTTGGGGTGACGTCGTCATTCAGGGATCACATCAACCTGAACAGCAAGTTGACAGTGAGCAACGCCTGCAAGCGGAGGACGACTTCGGCCCATGAACTCTTCCACCGGGTGCAGTATAGCTACGGTTACGTTTCCGGAACGGCCAAGATGAAATGGATCGTGGAAGGCACGGCCTCCTGGTCGCAGAAATACACCGAGCAAAACATCCGGGACTACATGAACCGCATGAACCAAGGCCTGAACCGGCCCAACCTCAACCTGATCAACGACCGGAGCTACAACGCCTGCCATTTCTGGGTGTATCTGCAATACCTGGTCGGCAGTTGGACCGCCATCCGGGATGTTTGGGCCGCCTTCGAAAGCAACGGCAAAAACCCCAAGGCCGCGGTCAACACGGTGGCCACCAACGAGTTGGGCCTGAACTTCGACCAGTTTGCCCAGGCCTGGGTCAAGACCAACTATATCAAGGACTTGGACAATGCCGATTTCGGCAATTACGCCTATGACGAAACCGAAGTGACCAAGACCAGTTGCGGGATCACTTACGGACCCTTGAACCAGGTTCCCAGAACCACCAATACGATAATCGACAACACCACCTCCTTTACCTTGGAAGGCAGCGTCGGACCCTACGGGGCGGTTTATTATGATTTCCCTCTGGGCGTAGATCTAACCGAATTGCAAATGCAAGGTACCGGGACGGCGCCGGGCAACTTTTCCTATCACTTCATCGGTATCAAGAACAATCACCGGGTTTATCTGGTCAACAGAACTTCCGACAGCTTCACTTATAACAAGACCCTGGCCCCGGGACAGTGGGACAAACTGGCCCTGGTGGTGGCCGGCAGGTCCAGAGGCGGCGATTACACCATCACCGTGGGGCCTCCCTGAAGCAGCGGCGCCTGAAGCGGTGGTAGAGGCTTTTCCGGGACCGCTAACTGGCATCTCTGGACGTCGACGCCGTCGATGACGGCCTAAACGCCCACGTCACTTGGGCCGCATTCGGGACTCCCAGTGGAAAGACATTGACCACCGGACTATGAGCAGAGACCCCGGAAGAGCCGATCAGACGCGGCGGCAGGGGTTGAAGGGCCGGAGAGTCCCGGTACCGGGGTTTGCGGCTCCGGTCACTGAGCCAAAGGGAAGGCAGACAACCAGGAAAGGAGATGCGCCAATGAAAGTCAGGAGCAAACACTTCATGGTTTTGGGGCTGGTTATTTTATTAATCTTCTTATTAGCCGGTACCACTCCGGGCCAGGAGATCTTTCAATTCCAGGCCAATAATATCAAAATGGAGATCCTGCCCGCCGCGCTCTTCGAAGCCAGATTCGGTGACAACCCGGATGTGCCCCGCACCGACGCGGCGATCATCGCCCTGGCCGAGAAACTCTATCCGCCGGTAAGGGGTAAGAAGCCGGACGCGGCGCCGGCGGCCGTCCAGGAATGCCGGGAATATGAAGTGGGGGTGCTCTTTGGCGCCCTCCAGAACCCGGCGATCTCGGACCAGACCCGGCGGCAGGTGGACTATATCCTCGAGGCCGCCGCGCCCCCCTTGCCGCAAACCTACACTTCCGGACATTTTAAATTCAACTATACCGACAGCGACCTCGATCCGGATCACAATGTCACCTTAGCGGAAATTCAGGCCACCGCCACCAGGTTGAACTCTTACTGGAACACCTACGTCGCCAACTTCAAGACCCCGAAGAACTATATCTCCGGCGGTACGGAAATGGTGGACGTCAACGTTTATTATCTGGGGGCCGGCCTGTATGGAGAAACGGGATCAGGCTGGAATTATATCAACTTGAACAGTAAATTGTGCGTGAAAAACGCCTGTAAACGCCGGACGACCTCGGCCCATGAACTCTTTCACCGGGTGCAGTACGCCTACGGCTACATTTCGGGCACGGCCAGAATGAAATGGATCGTGGAAGGCACGGCCTCCTGGTCCCAAAAGTACACCAACCAATCCATCCGGGACTACATGGGCCGCATGAACCAGGGCCTGGACGCCCCCGATATCAACCTCATCAACACCCGGAGCTACAACGCCTGCCATTTCTGGGTGTACCTGCAAAAACTGGTGGGCAGTTGGACCGCCATCAGGGACGTCTGGTCCACCTATGAGACGAACGGCAACAACGCCAAGGCCGCGGTGAACACGGTGGCCACCAACGAATTAAGCAAGACCTTCGACCAGTTCGCCCAGGCCTGGGTGAAGACCAATTATATCAAGGACCTGGCCAATGCCTCTACCGGCAATTACGACTATGACGAAGACGAAGTGACCCAGACCAGTTGCGGCGTCACCTATGGTCCCTTGAATGAGGTCCCCAGAGCCACCAACGCCATAGCCGACAACGCCACCTCCTTTACCTTGAACGGCAGCGTCTCCGCCTACGGTGCGGATTACTATGATTTCCCCCTGGGCGCCGGTCTGACCCAATTGCAGGTGAAAGTCGAGGGGGCTGCGCCGGGTAATTTTTCCTACCATTTTATCGGCGTCAAAAGCAATCGCTGGAGGTCGATTATCAACCAGACATCTGCAACTTACTCTTATTCCAGGACTTTGACCGCCGGGCAGTGGGACAAACTGGCCTTGGTGGTGGCGGGCAGGTCCAAAGGCGGCGATTACACCATTACCGTGGGAACGCCCTGCATCACCGGCACCTGGACCGATGGCTTCGGCTTTATCTGGACCCTGCAGCATGACACCACCACCAACGCCATAACCGGTAAGGTCCAGGCCTCTTGTGATAACGGCGTATATAACGTCACCGGCAGCTACGTGGAACCCAACATTACCCTGATTGCAGTCAGGAGCGATTTGCCGGCTGACTGCTGCAACTTCAGGTATGACGGCACCGTCAGTGATTGCGCCACCGCCAGCGGCACCTGGACCCAATCCGGAAACACTCAATGCACCGGTACCGGGGGCTGGAGCATGACCAAGCAAGACGCAGCCGCAGCGCCATATATGGAGGTGCTGGAGGGACCCGCGCCCGACCGATGCAACAAATGCAATTGATCCACGGTCTGGTGTTCGGGAACTCTTCCGGTAGTCCCGAAACCAAATGATTTCTTGACGTCAAGCTCCCAGGTGTTCCAGTCTTCTTGGGAGCTTGACTTCGTCTGCTTAAACCTATGACTAGATTAGTACTGGGCCGTTGGTCAATGGTTTTTATCTGCGTCATGACTCTAGAATCAGGAGCATTCGCCGGCGCCCCTCAGACGCCTGAAACCTTGCCGCCCCAAAAAGCCCTGTTAGTCCTCACCCGGGAAGGTTGGGGCTGCTTTGGGGGCCAGGAGATTAGGGGAGACGTCGCCTCCTTATTAAACGGCGCTGGGGCTGGGGTCCGGTGGGAGGAAATTAAAAACCCAGAGGACCGCCAGGACCGGCTGGAGCTATACCTCTATTTCCCCGCGGGGCCGGTTTCCGGCCTGCCGGGCTACCTGGTCCTGAAACTGGGAGTCGACAGTACGGACCCGGAAAAACCCGGAGAGGTCCGGCTCCAGAAGGCGGCCTTGAGGCGGGACGCCCAGGAGCCGGTTTTTGAGTTACAGGGAGCAGTTCGCGGGGACCTGGCCGCGGATTTGTTATATGCCCGGGATTTTCACTTGCACCAGGGCCTTTTTGCGTGTCCCGAAGCCTCTCTCTTCGAGCCCAGGGACCTCCATTTCCTCAAAGCCTATGCCGTGAAAACGGGCCTGAAGGTAGTCATGCCGAAACCCGGGGCCCAGGAAGGCGGCATAAGCATTCCTTTGACCGGTTTCTGGTTGAAGCAAACCAGGGAGGTGGCCGCCGGGGCCGAACTCCTGGACCTGCTGGAGCAAAAATTCAAAGTAGACGATAAATCAACTTTTCTCTGGGATAAAGCCAGGGTCACTTCCCAAGCGCTTGCAGGTTTGGCTTCCGCCTGGGAACAGGGCAAAGTCCTTAAAAGCCACATTGCCTTGATCCTGCGAGACCGGCAGGGAACCCGGGAAATCCGCCGCTCTCCTATTCCTTTCAATCCTCATCTTCGACAAAAGATCACCCTGAAAGATCCCCGGGGCCAGGTCACTGGCGGCGAGGTCTGGATCGGCCTAGACTTACTGCGTTGATGTTTCCAACGGCAGGTTCGGCAGTCCTGATAAGCCAACTACCGGCTGATGGAGATTTTTTCGATTAGATACAATTGGACTTTACATTTTGTGAAATTGTTATGAAAATTAGTTGGATTTCCCAAGCAACCCTTCTTGATCTTGCCCGGCCTGATCTTTTGGAATAGGCCGGCTGTGCCGTTCCGACGTTTCTTACCTGATTTATGAAGACCGTGGTCCCTGAGTCCTGCCGATGGTTTCCTAAAGCCCTTCTCCAATTTCCGACACCTCCACCTATCCGGGCCGTCGGCCATTGCCATGTAGCGAACCTTGTGTTCGCCCCATCGCTCCAGGGCGAACACAAGGTTCGCCACGATTCATTGCCTTTTGATTGCGAATAGGTATTGGCCTCCTTCCCCAACTCGCCTCGATTAAAGGAGTAAGATAACCAACCAGGGAGATGCGTCGATGAAAGCCAAGGGCAAGAGCAAACCATTCATCGTTTTTTGGCTGGCCATTCTATTAATCTCCTTATTCGCCGGGGCTGCCCCGGCCCAGGAAATATTCCAGTTCCAGGCCCATAACACCAAACTGGAGATCCTGCCGCAAGCGGCTTTCTCCGCCCGGTTCGGGGACAACCCCGACGTGCCCCGCACCGACGCCGACGTCATCGCTCTGGCCCGGAAACTCTATCCGCCCAGGGGGGTGAAGCAGCCTGAAGCAGCGGCGCAGCCGGTTCACCGATGCCGGGAATATGAGGTGGGGGTGCTTTTTGCCGCGCTCCAGAACCCGGCAATCTCGAACCTGACCCGCAGCCAGGTGGACGCGATTATCCAGGCTACCATTCCCCTTTTGCCGCAAACCTACACCTCCGGACATTTTACCTTCTACTATACCGATAGTGATACCGATCCCCAAAACAACGTCACGTTGGCCCAGATTCAGGCCACCGCCGCCCATTTGAACTCCTACTGGGACAAGTACGCCGCCAACTTCAAGACCCCGAAGAACTACGACTCCGGGGGCACGGCCATGGTGGACGTCAACGTCTATTATCTGGGTGACGGGCTGTATGGGGAGACTTCGTCATTCTGGGACAACATCAACCTGAGCAGCAAGTTGGCGGTGAAAAACGCGTGCATGCGCCGGACGACCTCGGCCCATGAACTCTTCCACCGGGTGCAGTACAGCTACGGCTATATTTCGGGCACGGCCAGAATGAGATGGATGGTGGAGGGCACGGCCTCCTGGTCCCAAAAATATACCAACCAAAGCCTCAGGGACTACATGGCCAACATGAACGAGGGACTGAGCGCGCCCGACCGGAACCTTTTTAATGCCAGGGATTACGATGCCTGTCATTTCTGGGTGTACCTGCAAAAGCTGGCGGGCACTTGGGCGGCTATCAAAGAGATCTGGGCCGCGTACGAGTTGAACGGTTTTAACGCCAAGGCCGCGGTCAACACCGTGACCACCAGCCGGCTGGGCAAGAGCTTCGACCAGTTCGTCCAGGCCTGGGTCAAGGCCAACTACCTCAAGGACCTGGACAATGCCGGTTCTTTCGAATACGACGAAGACGAAGTGTTGAAGCTCAGTTGCAATAAACTCTATGGCCCCTTGAGCCACGTCCCCAGAACTACCGCCCCCGCGATAAGCAACGACACCTATTGGTCTGCAAACGGCAGGGTACTTCCCTACGGTGCGGATTATTTGGATCTCCCCCTAAGCTCCGGTCTTGACAAACTGGAGGTGAAAGTCGTCGGGGCCGCGCCGGGAAACTATTCTTACTCTTTCATCGGCATCAAAGGCAATCGCTGGAAAGCGATTACCAACATCAAATCCACCAGCCAGTCCAACAGTTACACCTATAAACGGCTCCTAACCCCCGGAGAGTGGGACAAACTGGCCCTGGTGGTGGCGGGCGGGTCCAGGGGCGGCGATTACGCCGTTGCCGTGGGACCGGATTGCATCACCGGCAGTTGGGCCAATTTTGATTCTTATACCTATCCCATAGAGTTGGTGCGGGATGGCACCTCCGTCACCGGCTCCCATTATAGTCAAAGCTGCGGCCTTTACAACATCACCGGCACCTACACGGCGCCGGATCTCACCCTCTTCTTGAAACCCCAAAAAACCTGTTGTGACGTCATGTACACCGGCTCCATCAATATTCACTGCGATTCAGTAGTCGGGGAGCTCACTCGCTCCGGCGCGCCCGCAGGGTGCACCGGCACCGCTTTTTGGTGGATGCACAAGATTAAGAACTGAGGAAAGGCCTGGATGGCCCCGGACCGGCCCGTTGATTTTTACGGAGCAGATACTATCTTTGTCTTGACAAATTCTCCCGGTTCAATAAACTTAAAAGGTTATTCGAAAAGGGAGGCTAACGTGTACGCCATTATCCAAACCGGCGGTAAACAATATCGGGTCTCTCCCGGAGACGTCCTCCGGGTGGAGCGTCTGCCCGGCGAGCGGGGCGACCAGGTGGTTCTGGACCAGGTGCTGATGGTGGGCGGCGAGGAACTGAAGGTCGGCGCGCCCCTGGTGGAAAACGCCAGCGTTAAGGGCCAGATATTGAGCCAGGGCAAAGCCAAAAAGATTCTCGTTTATAAAAAGAAACGCCGTAAGAATTACCGCCGGATGCAAGGCCATCGGCAACTTTATACAGCACTGCAAATCCAGGAAATTCTTTTAAGTTAGATAGAGGTGGAGCGGGACCATAAGTCCCCCGCCTCCTTAAGCCTTCTCTCCACCCATATAAAAAAATTATGGGGTTGGGGGAGGGGGTTTGGGGGAG
>Ga0233425_10009894_pt1 | contig 11859 bp, 12 predicted proteins | sample Watercolumn_Towu_2_FD_181712 | JGI IMG/M metagenome (GOLD analysis project Ga0233425, IMG submission 181712) | Freshwater microbial communities from Lake Towuti, South Sulawesi, Indonesia - Watercolumn_Towuti2014_140_MG | ecosystem: Environmental > Aquatic > Freshwater > Lake | place...
TAAACGAGAGTTATTGATTAAAGAAGGAAAAGAATTATTGCAAGAATCAAAAGAACCGATAGCTTGCCATTATCTTCTTAGTATTGTTGAAAAAGTACATGATGTAAGTACTGCATTTTAAAGATTTAGAGAACTATACTGAAGGACACAAATAATTGATTAATTATTTATGTCCGCTACTATATATTGTACTAAAGCATACTGAGTAAATCGATCAAGATGTGAACCATACCATAAACAATCCCTATCTTCTTTGACTTGCGAAAGAAAATCTTCTTTAGTATATCGATTAGCTTGCGCTATTTTCTTTCGTACAACGGAAGCTAAATTATTTTCCCCTTTTACCAAAATATATTTTGTAATAGATGCAAAACAATAAGTATCTGCTTCTTCATCAATTTCAAGACCTTTGGTTGTATCAAACCCTCTTTCGGCAGCGCTGAGAATTACATAATCATACTCTGCATGTCCAAATTTCATGCAATTATCTCGATTATAATGGTAAGGTACAAATGGTCCTGCAATAACATTTTTTGGCATTTTGTCTGTGATCTTCCACTGCGCAGTCGCTTCATCATACAATGTACTTAATGTTTTTTCATCAAGAGAAGAAAAGATTTTATCTCCATCATTTGGTTCATAAAGATTACGCCCACTAGACAAAGTCATTTTAGGAATTGGTTTTTGACCGTTTCGAATTTGGCTGTTTAGAAAAGGATTACTGATAAAAGCGCTGTCTAATCTATCCACACACACTCTTGCCCTTTGTAAAGCATTATTGGTTGTTTCCTTATCTGTAAAATACAGCGCAATGAGCAAGGACATCTTCTCTCTTTCAGGTACACGATCAAGATAAGTGCTTATTTCTTTTACTCTTTGTGCAGCATAATCAATAGTCAGATTTAATTTTTGATCTAGAGTAGATTGTAAAATTCCAACTTGTGCTTCGCTTAAGAGAATTATTCCACCATAACCATTACGGCTTTTTTCATGATGATAAGGATTATTTTCCCTTTTCGAGAGAAGATATAACGTTGGTAAGATGTGAGGGAGTAAATTATATTTTTCAGAAGCATGCGCTAATTTATCCGAAATATCAGATGAAATTTCTCTATTTAATAGACGGCTTTGAGTGGAAAACTCCCGTGATTTTTCTTCCGTTATAGCATCAAGTGTTAAAGGGTATCCAACAAGTGCGGTTGTAGGAATAAAGATCTCCTCTTTTTGCATTTCACATTTTTGAGGTAGCGCAAGCGCAGCTAAAGCAAAATAGGCAATGAGAAAAGGCCTGCTGACAAAGCGTCTAAAACGTGAGGGTGCAGAGGAAGTCCTCACTAATTGATCTAATGTGTGATAAGCATCAGTTAACGCTCCACGACTCCCATTATGATAACTATTTTTTTGATTCATGGTGTGTAAAAATCTCTGTTAGTTGGTGTTTTAAAGGATGGATACGCCGATTTTTCCCAGATATTTCCAGAACCAAATTCTTCTTTGAATCGATCATAAAAGAGAAGGGCGATGTTGACAAAGTCTTCATCTCCTCTCCAATTACATCTTCTTTTTCCCGTTTCTTTTTCTTGTTCTTTTTCAAAGAGCAAATAATCCCAATATTCTTGAAAGCACTCGGAGGGGTATTTAGTCCCTTGAATAATTGCAGTATTTATCTCAAAGTAAAAATCACCCTTATAAAAATGCCAGAGCGCAGAAGCGACGTTCCCTTTATATCGCTCAAGCAATGAACTCATGCGTTTAGCAGTTCCCAAAATATTCTGGTTGATTGCTTGTGAAGACAATTCGCACGTATCATACATAGAATTAAAGCCAATTTCTTCGATAGAATTTGGATTAAGTGGCAAATGGCACGCTTTGTACTCTCCTTTTTGATTCAAAGACATATTAGTTCGATTGTTTCTATCTAACCAGTCAAATGATGCAATCATCGCTCTTAAGAGATTAACATCAACTTTTGTTTCAAGACCGTAGTATTCAACCGGCGTTAAGAACATTTGCCAATCGCCTGGCGCAACATCTCTTCTTTGTAGATCATACCAAGAACCTAATCGATGATCTAAAGTATAGGGATTAACATAAGGATACTCATCGGGTCCAAAGACCAATTGTTTTCTTCCGTAAATCAACTCTGTGCGTACGTGATGAGCTTCCCTATATTTTTCTTTATTCGTTTGTTTTAATTCATTATCTGGCGTTTTATCATGGATTCGTGATTCGTACTCATGACGTGTTTCTTCTTGTAATGTTGCAATTTCTCTATCATGAAAATAAGTATGGATTCGAGAACTTAACCCATATCCTGCTACAACAAGAGTGACGCCGATTGCTCCCGCAAGAATTGGCCATTTGAGATAACGATCAAATACACGCTCAACTTTTGACTTTGTTCGAACTAATTGATTTAATGCACTATGCGCACCACCTAGGTTTTCTGCAATCGTTCGCTCCAGAAGACTTCTTTCGGTGATGGCTCTTTCTTCAGTACATCTTGATTGATGATTGGATGAAGCGATGTGTTTATATGGTGATGTTATCTCACTGAAATGTTGCTTTGTAATCTTCTCAAGTGTTTGGATTACTTGATTAAAAGAAGCCTCGATGGAAGGGGTTGCTATAGCAATGTCCCGCATGCACAAAAGTGCCTCGGTGTAACATTCGTTTGCAAGTTCAATGGCGTGCGTTTTGCGTTCTTTTCCTTTTACAATCGCTGCTTTTTTTTGAAAAAGTACGGCAAGTTGTAGATAATTAGCCAATTCAGCTCTCAAAAAAATGTCATGACTTTCAGATACAGTTAAAGAACTGGAATAATCACTCTGCCGACTTTGAATAAGTTGATCTAAATGCTGATTATACTTTCTTGTCGTATAGGAAACAAGTTCATCATGTTCATCTTTTGTAATGGGATGGTTGAAGATCAATCGTGCAACATCTCCAAATATGTTCCCAATAGCGTGTCGTTCTGGATCGATCATTACAAGAGCATTATCCTCACCATAAACAATATTTTTTCCATGAAAATCACCATGCGTAATCATAGGTTGCATTCGATCCAACGAACCAGTAATGAGAGAAACACTTTCCTCTAAAGAGATTCTTTCGGGTTCCTTTAATTTCTTCTTCCATGTTGGATAGGGCTTATCAAGCGCCCTGCGATAAAATTTGTTTTCAATGGTTTCTGTCGGAAAAGATTTATTTTGGTCTTGGGCATATCTATTTAATTCAAATAAGACATCGATTGCTTGTTTAAATGTGGCGATAATACCTACGCGAATTACTTTTCCATCTTCCTCAAGTGTCTTGACAATAGTTTGATAAGTTTTTTTAAGAGATTCAGACATTGTATTAACATCATATTGTATCCCCAAAGCAATTCTTAACCTTTCGTTACTTACAAAGGCGTTTTCCAATTGTTCCAGACGATCTTGCAGCGTTTCTCCAACCCCCACATAATGATCGACGGTACATCTGGCTTTAGCAAGAAGAGAGACAAGTTCTACTCCTTCTCTTCCTTCAAAATGGTCTTCAACGTGAACTACTTTAGGGATATCTGCGCCAATTTTTTCTAGATGAGCCCTATTTCGTTCTGCACGAGCAAAGCTATCATTATCACTATATCTTTTAAGACAATAAAGATATTCATTTCTTCTCTCTGCGGTTTGATCAACAATCGGGAGTACTATTCTTACTTTGTAAATGCCATTTTCATCTAAATCATGAAGGCTGTCAGTTGCTATTTTTTCTTCATACATTTCAATACTATAAGGTTCTGCAGCAATTATTTCGTTGAGTGTAGTAATATCTGCTGGATTAGAATTTTGCGCAACATACTGCTTTAAGCTTTCTTTAGCAAGAAGTGCAAAGAGAGACACCCATTCACTACCTAATTGAAATTTAAGTTCATGATTTTTCTTTAATTTCTGACGTTGTCTTGGACTTAAGATCATATTGCGCCGTGTGTTGATTATCTTTAATGCTTGTTTATAATCCAATTCTAGAGATTCAACTTCAGAGATTGTTCTTGGAGCATAAAGCGCAGTGACAAAGTCAAGTTCTCTTACTCTTGTCAGCTCAAGAGAATTAAGAAGTTCATCTAATGATATTTTTGAAGAGGCAGTCATTGTCTCTCGCCTCTCTTTTCTTTAAGAAATTGTTCGATTGCTGCATCAACTAAGTGAGATTGAGAACGAAATTGTGACCGAGAAAGTCTAAGATACTCTTTAAGGTCTAATAAAGTCTGCTCGTCCAAGGAAATTGAGATGCGGTGTTTCATAGGTATAGGAACACCTCATCTTTTGGAGGAAAAAGTATTACGGATATATAAATTTTTTGGTATATTTATCACTCATAAATGATTACAATACCTTAAATATCTTTCGATAATTCTCCCAAATCTGCTCTGCAACCGCATCTTCAGTCATATTCTTTATCTTTGCAATCATCTTGATACTCTCAAGAACAAAAGCAGGTTCGCTTTTCCCCTCAGAAAAAGGAGAAAGCCATGGCGCATCCGTTTCCGTCAGAAGCTGTCTGAGAGGAACAATCTTCACCATCTCCTGAAATTGAGATGATTTAACAACATTAGCAGGAATAGAAAAATAATGACCTAACTCAACAGCCTGCTGGATAATTTTTTTCTTCCCAGAAAAACAATGATTGATTACCGAAATCTCCTGTCTCTTGATCTCTTCTTTTAAGATATCAACACACGCTTGCTCCGCTTTTCTCGAGTGAATAACAATAGGCTTTTTGACTTTTATCGCAAAACGGATTATCTTTCGAAAATTATCTGCTTGCAGTACATACGTCTTTTCTTTATCCGCCCAATGAAAATCCATCCCAATTTCCCCGATTGCCGCAACATCATCCATATTCTCTTCAATAAAACGAAACTCTGCATCAAGATCAATCGGTTCTTTTTGGCTAGGAAGTCCTGTCTCCCCTTCAGCAAGGCCAATGGCATCGATCGGATAGATTCCAAGCGACGCTTTAAGAATATGAGGATACTTTTTTACCAACTCCAGCACTTCTCTATTTGCAGGAGGATTAACCCCAGAAACAAGAATTGCTTTAACACCAGCATCCTCCGCCCTTTTAAGCACCTCAACTAATTCATCTTTAAAAGAGGCATGATTGATATGACAATGAACATCAACAAGTTTCATAATACTTAAAGAAGTTATTTTTTATTTATATTTTTTGGTCGAATTAAGCAGTTAAATCGTGATGATTATACCCCAAAAGACGTAATTGAACATAGACAGTAAGAGTATGATCATTTAATTCTCCCCTATCTCCTTCTTGCATAGCTTCTATTTGAGTAGTATCAAATCCGCATTCTGCAACGACACGATCAATTGTTGCATAAAATACTCGTGGGGATTGGCTTAAGAAAAAATCACTGTGATGATGTCTCTCACCATTATATCTTTTTCTAAATGATAGATCAAACTCTTGTTCAGGAATAATATCACGATGATAACCGCCAGGAAGATAGGAAAAAAAATTATTTAGATATCCTAAAGAGCCACAGCGTCTACCCAAAGCAACTTCTTCGAGAATTGATTCAGTCGTTTCCATTCCTTCATAGAAAGGGGGTTAATTTATAAATTATTCCTATATAGTGAGGACAGTACCATTTCAAAAAATAGTAAGAAAATTTATATAAAAAAGCTCCTTTTAAGTAAAAATGGACGAATGCCAAGAGCCAAAATGTCGAAATCCAATCTCCAAAACATGGGGCGGCCGTAAAGTCTGTCAAGATCATTACGAGCAATACCAAGATCAGCAAGATCGGCAGATGATGGAAATGAGAGATAGTTATTAAGATGGATTCCGTACGCAAAGCAGGAAGTTAGAACTTTTGATTTCTCCTTGATAGTGAAACATTTAAAATTTTTATTTTTCTTCAATCATAAAATAAACAGAGGAATTCCCATGAAAATAATAACTGAACAACAGAACTTGAAAGAAAAACATTTACAATACTCCCCACGAGAAACCATGACCCTTGAGGGTTATCCCATCATCGAAGGTTACGACTTTGAAAAAGGCCTTAATTTCAGCGCGTTTTTAAAAGCCTATGCCAAAACAGGATTTCAAGCAACGCATCTTGCGCAAGGTATCGAGATTGTCAAGACCATGCAAAGGGAAAAGGCTATCATTTTTCTCAGCTATACTTCCAATATGGTCAGTTCCGGAAATAGGGAGATCATCAAATATCTCGTTAAAAATAAAAAAGTTGATGTTCTCGTTACCTCTGCAGGAGGCATTGAAGAAGACATCATCAAATCGCTTAAACCCTTTGTCCTAGGACAATTTGAAGTGCCCGGAAGAATGCTATTTGAACACGGTGTCAATAGAACAGGTAACATCTTTGTACCAAACGACCGCTTTGCTTACTTCGACAAATTCATGCAAGAATTTTTTGATAGGATCTACACCATCCAAAAAGAGAAAAAACAGATTTTTTGTCCAAAAGACCTCATCAGAGAATTAGGTTTTGCAATCAACGATGAGAAATCAATCCTTTACTGGGCAGCGAAAAACGATATTCCCGTTTTTTGTCCAGGGATTATCGATGGATCCCTTGGTGATCTCATCTTTTTCTACAAACAAAGCCATCCTGATTTCCTGCTTGATGTAACCAAAGAGATGAAAGATATTGTCACCCTTGTCCTAAACGCAGAAAAGACCGGCGGCATAATTCTAGGAGGAGGAATAAGCAAGCACTTCACCTTAAACGCCAACATCTTCAAAGAAGGCTTTGATTACGTCGTTTATATCAACACCGCACAGGAATTTGACGGCTCTGATTCAGGCGCCAGAGTAGAAGAAGCAATCACTTGGGGCAAAGTAAAAGTTGATGCGCCGCATGTAAAGATTCATTGTGATGCAACAATTGCTTTTCCTCTTCTGGTTGCAGGAGGATTTGTAGAAGAGCAAGAGAAAGAGTAATTTTTTCAAATCAGTGAAAAACTAACCGCTCCTGCCATGGCGGCATACGAACCGATGACCAGTATTTTGATAAGCGTAACCATATCGGGAGGAAGAGAAGCAAATAACCATAAAGAAAAAAATTCAATGATGAGAGAGATAAAATAAAGAAACGCTAATTTTTTCCAGATGATACCATGACCTTTTTGCTGAATATACTGTTTTTCATTTTTATATATAAGAAGTGAAGAAATGATAAGAATGAATAATAAGATGCCGACAATATTCCACCATCCTAATTTATCAGCGAGTGATTCCATATTGAGCAAACTTCTTCCAAGTCCAACACCAAGAAATGCACCCGCAATACCTTTGATAAACTCGAGCAAGTGTTTTCTTTTAAACTCAAAGTTACCGATCTTAAACAGCGTTTTCTCGATTTTTTGTTGCTCCGCTTGAATGTTCTGTTCTTTTTCCTCAACTTTTTTTTCTTCCTGAAGAATTTTTTTATTTATGGTTTTTATCTCTTTAAGTTCATCTTCCATAGCCTCTAAACGTTTAAGAACAGGTTTTTTCTTTTTGATGATAGAAGTTTTCTTACTAATAATGGAAAGTGACCTCTTTTTTGGCATAAGTCGCAGAAGTAAGAAGTATTTTTATAGATTTCGCAAAAGTTCTTTTTGAATGATTCAAATTTCTCTTAAGATTTCACGAAGATCTTTGATATTAAAATCTGCTTCTGCATCTTTAAAATCTCGCCACGGATGTGCATACAGATACGACCTGCCTCCAAAAAGACGAGCAAGTCCAACATCCTGAGCAGAATCTCCTATTGCAACCACCTCTTCAAAAGTTCTCTCACCTCTCAATCTTCTAACAACATCCTCTTTCGACTCGCCTAAACGATCCAGATGATTCCCTGTTGCAAAAGCGTATCCCTCCAGAAAATATCGCTGCATATCAACTGCCTCCAAAAAACGAGGCAAAGATTGCGGCTGCGTATTAGAGATGACAACTTGCTCATGAGAACTTTCTGCAATTGCCTGCAGTACCTCATGAGCATAAAATGATGGTTGAATATATTTTCGCACTAAGTCAAAATTATCTCTTGACATCTCAAAACACGCAACTTCCAATTGGCGATGTTTATCCACGCGCTCTGAAGGTAAAAGATCCTCAAAATACTGCCCCCAGCGAAGCCCATAAAGTCGTTCTACATCCTCAGCAGAAAAGCGTTGAGTATAACCAAAATCCTGCAGAACTTGATTAGAAATATCTATAACTGCTCTCTCCGTCCCAAACTCCAGCGTTCCATGAAAATCCCAAATAAAAAGTTTCATAAAGAAATAAAAAAGATACAAATTTAAAAAGATGATTATTGTAAATTATAATATAGTAAAAAACCTACTTCACAAAAACATAATACTTCTCTTTTCCTTCAATTTCCAGCATAATCCGTTTGATAACAATAAGCTTTGGATCAGGAAGCAGCTTCACTCTATTTTTCAAATCCTCGAAACTTATAAAAGGTTTTCCCTTTCGAGCTTCAATCACTTCCCACATATGCTTCTTACCAAATCCAGGCAGCAATTCTAATTGATGCATCCGCATACTAAGGGGCTGCGCTTTATTGAAAAATTCGATAAACTCTTTCTCTTTCAGTTCCACAACTTTTTCAACCGCATGCTGCAGTTCATTTCGAGCCGTACTCGTCAACTTATCAATACCAATTTTTCCTTTGATATGATGAATCTCATCTCTTTTCCCTTCACCTATATAGACTTGCTGATGTGGCTGTAGAAATATTTCTTTCTTAGGAATCAACTCTAACAAAGACAGATGCGCTAAACCAAGTCCTTGTGCAATAGGAACTTTCATTGCCCCCTGCTCAAAAGGGTACCCATAGGGCAAATAATCTAATATAATCGCATTTTCTTCCCGAACTTGTTTTGCAATGTCTTGTTCCATTTTATTTAAGTATTATTTCCCTGTTAATAAAAATTACGGTTTTTATAGATATTATAAGAAATCGTAACAGCAAAATTAAGAAGTAAACTCCTTAACTGCCTCAACGATGGCATCCTGATCCTTCTTCGTCAAACTCAAAGGATACGCTGCCAAAATTGCCTTCAATTCATTGATATTTTTAGGCAAGAAATCAACAAATTTTACGATATGCTCTTCTTTTAAGCGAGTAAGACCAAGCTCTTTAAGCTTCTTTTGTAACTTCTCTTTCTTCTCAACTGAAAGGATTGTATCAAAGCCCGCAATATACTCTTTAACCTTATTAGTTCGATAATTCAATTCTTTATCTCTTTTTTCAATTTTCTCAACAGCAAGTTTTACTTCTGATAATGTTACATGCTGTTCTTCGATAAATTGTGGATTGACCATTTTAGATAATATTTTGATTTAAATTTTATTTCTTAAACTTTTTGAGTATTACTTTCTAAGATGAATAGGATGAACAAACAACTTCTTCTCCAAATTACCATCTTTAATCATCACCGCATAACAAGAGCCTCGCTTTTCACCCGTAATCTTTCCTGTTAAACCATAAAATCGTGGGAAAAACCATCCAAAACTAACGTTCGAGTTAATCTTCAGATTGACCATATCCCCTGCTTGAAACTCTTGAAAATATTGGCTTAAAGGAATTTTACCTCTTTGTCTGTAATGCCTTTTGAACTTATATCGTGTTTTTCGCTGTTTTGTTCCGATTCGATCTACCATTTTAAGACAGGTTTAAGGGGACATTTATAAAGATTTCGGGAAAAAGTACCTGTTGGGTTAGCCAGTTATGAATTATTGAATAAAGCGCAACTTAAATTAAACTAACTAAGAAATTCTATGTTGTAAAGGTTGATTTATTAATGAACACTTATAATAAATCAACAGAATCATCCAAAGAAGCATAGGTTTGAACAGGCACAGGGACTGGCTTTGGAGAAAGAGAAGCAATTCTTTCTTTGATCCATTCATAAGCACTTTTCCAAAAAGGTTTCTTATCTAACAATTTAGGATCAATTTCTTTAATGTACATTGATGATGCAAGAGCGAGTAATCCTATTCCATATTCCGCAGATGACCAACTCGATGGATCAATCGGCTCACCATTGACAACATAATGAAATAAATCAACACCCAGCTTTGAAACCAATCCAACACCTGTTGCAAAAACAGGAAATCGTATTGCTCTATTATACTTCTGAAAAACATAGACCTCTTGCCTAATTGTTTTAATCATTGAATCATCCACATCAACTCTGCCAATCAACCCCATAAAATTATAATTAAAATCTGGGCCATTCAGACAAATCCTAAGAGAAAAATCATTCTGCTTAAATAATTCATTTTCAGAAATATTAGAAAAATAAAGATGGCAAATAGAAAATCCTAAAGCAACAGCATATTTTTTAACCCCTTCACTCAAATTAAATCTCTCACCCACTTTAGTATATTGCCGAAGTACTTGTTCATCAGTCCATTTAAGTGGTTTTAATAACAATTCAAGTGACATTTTAACCTAGAGAGAATTTCTTCCTCTGTATTTGTTTAGCGCCAAATGGCCAGTGAGCACTCATCTATTCATAAGATTAGCTTGGTACAGTTTCCAATCAGGTTGCTATCAAGGAAACTGTGCGAACGAGCTAAAAAAAAACTTTCCTCTTATAAATAATAACTACTCTAAAATATCCTTTATTTTTAAAGATTACCCCCAAAAATCTTATAAAAAAACACTCCAAGTAATCTCAAATGAACGACAAAGACTTTTACGAAGAAATCTTTGAAGAATTAAGGACCAAAGAAGTCTCCGAGCTGCAGCTAACTAAACTAAAGAGAAACCTTGCTCTCAAACATCATCTCAAAGTCATTCCCTCAAACATCAATCTGCTCCTCCACGTCAAAGAAGAAGAAATACCTATTTTTAAAAAGAAACTGCTCACAAAACCAGTTCGGACCATCTCCGGTGTTTCTCCGATTGCCATCATGACCGCGCCAAGTCCTTGCCCGCATGGAAAATGCACTTTCTGTCCTGGCGGTCTGAATTCGCCGTGGGGTGACGTACCGCAATCATATACCGGTCATGAGCCTGCAACGATGAGGGGAATAAGAAATAATTACGATTCCTATCTTCAAGTCATGAACCGTCTCGAACAATACGTCATTCTCGGTCACTCATTCGACAAAATTGAACTCATCATCATGGGTGGGACGTTTCCTGCAACGAGCAAAGAATACCAAGAAAATTTTGTCAAAGGTGCTTATCAAGCGATGAACGTCTTCTCAGAACATTTCTTTGATAAAGAAAGTAATTTCGAAATCTTAAAATTCAAAGAATTCTTTGAATTACCCGGCGATATTTATGACAAAAACAGGATTGCCCATTTGCAAAAAAAATTAGAACAACTCAAATCAGAATCAACCTTAGAACAAGAACAGCACAAAAACGAAACAGCTCATATCCGTTGCATCGCCCTCTGCATAGAAACAAAGCCCGATTGGGGATTCTTAGAACACGGCAACGAAATGCTCCGTCAAGGCTGCACTCGAGTTGAATTAGGCATCGAATCGGTCTACGACAAAATCTTAAAACACGTTCATCGAGGCCATACTACTAATGATTCCAAAAAATCCATTCAAATATTAAGAGATTTAGGTTTTAAAATCAATTTTCATTACATGCCGGGTCTTCCTTTAACAGAAAAACAGCAAGACATTGACGGCATGAAACAATTATTCAGCGATCAAGATTATCGTCCTGACATGATAAAATTATATCCCTGTATGGTCGCGCCAGGAACCGCATTATATCATCAATATCAACAAAAAAAATTTCAACCACTTACAACACAGCAAGCTGCAGAAAGAATCATTGAATTCAAAAAAATCTGCCCAGAATATTGCCGT
>Ga0233425_10009895_pt1 | contig 11858 bp, 7 predicted proteins | sample Watercolumn_Towu_2_FD_181712 | JGI IMG/M metagenome (GOLD analysis project Ga0233425, IMG submission 181712) | Freshwater microbial communities from Lake Towuti, South Sulawesi, Indonesia - Watercolumn_Towuti2014_140_MG | ecosystem: Environmental > Aquatic > Freshwater > Lake | place: Indonesia...
TGTAATATCTATTGCATTGACCCCCTGTATTTCGGCACAAAGCCTGACGCACCGTCCGCAGAGTATGCACTTATTTGGATCTCTTGAAATTGCAGGTGAAGACAGATCAATCTCATACTGCCTTTTTTCACCCTCAAAATGCTTTGTTTTTATCCCTACTGACCGGGCAATTTTCTGAAGCTCACAGTTGCTGTCCCTTTCACAGACATTGCAGTCCACCGGGTGGTTGTCAAGAAGAAGCTCCAGAATGTCTCTTCTGGCTTTTCTGAGCTCTGCGGTATTTGTCCTTATTTTCATACCTTCAGAAACCCTTGCCGTGCAGCTTGTTGTGTAATTTTGCGCTCCTTCAACCTCAACGATGCAGATCCTGCATGCTCCTTCAATCGAAAGCTTGGGGTGATAACAGAGTCTGGGAATATAATAACCAATATCATCAAGTGCCTGCATTATAGTTTTACCTTTTACAACCTGATAATCCCTGTTATTGACATTAATCGTTATGGTGTCCGTACCGTTTGCAGTTAAGTTATCTGTTATCATTATTCTTTCTCCTCCCTGTCACATCTTAAACAATGCCTTGCTTCACAAGTAGCCTGGTAATCCGAAAACCCCAGCTCCGTTTCCCTGAAATTGCCTGTTCTGTCAGAAAGCTGAAGCATCGGCATATCGAATCTTTCCATTGATTCTATCTCCGCATCTGTCAATTCAAGAAGTTCAACATCCTCAGCCGGTTTTGTAACTGAATACTGCCGCTCCAGGCTCATTCCATGAACATACCTGTCAATCATCTCTGCGGCAATTTTACCGTGTGACATTGCCTCAGTCACAGTTCCGGGACCATTGACCGTATCTCCGCCGGCAAATATGCCCCCGGTACCGGTATAGAGTGTTTCGCTGTCAACCTCGATGGTATTATACTTTGTAAGGTTTATACCGTCATGCCCTGCAATGCCTTTGAGTTCCGGTTCCTGGCTGATGGCCGGAACCAGAGTATCGATTTCCATAATAAATTCCGAATCTTTTACAGGCACCGGTTTTCTCCTGCCGCTTCTGTCAACTTCACCCAGTTCCATCCTGATACATTCAATTTTTTTAATCCTGCCCTTTTCAGAAATTATCCTGACCGGGGCCGTAAGAAACTGTATGTCAATACCTTCGGCTATTGCTTCATCGACTTCCGCTTCCCAGGCAGGCATTTCATTTCTTGTCCTTCTGTAAAGAATTGTTACTTCTTTGCCGAGTCTTTTTAGTGTTCTTGCCGCATCAATTGCCGCATTTCCCCCGCCGACAACTGCAACCCTTTCACCGATTTCAATTTTATATTCAAGATTTAAATTCCTTAAAAGCTCAACCGCATCAACCACTCCTTTAGACTGCTCCCCGTTAAGCCCAAGCTTCAGACCCCTGTGGGCACCTGCGGCAACAAACACTGCTGCATATCCGGTTCTTAATTGCTCGAGGCTTAAATCTTTTCCTATCTCGGTACCAAGTCTGAATTCTATGCCCATTTTTTTAAGCTGCTCTATCTCGAAATTCAAAAGGTTTTTTGGCAGACGGTACTCCGGAATTGCTACTGCAAGCATGCCGCCGGCCACAGGAAGCTTTTCAAAAACGGTGACGCGGTAACCCTTTAAAGCAAGATAATAAGCGCATGTAAGACCCGCGGGACCGGAACCTATCACGGCGGTCCTGAAATCGCCATTTAAGCCGGATTTACCGTTTGCACCATTTTTGCTGCTTTCTTCCGGAACCCTTGACCTTAAATCCAGGTTATTTTTTATCGCATAGTCGGTTAAGAACCTCTTAAGCTCCCTTATTGCCACAGGCTTATCGATTGAGTTTCTTCTGCATTTGCTCTCACACGGATGGTGGCAAACCCTGCCGCAGACCAGCGGGAGCGGATTTTCTCTGTAAAGAAGTTCTGCCGCCTTTTTATAATCATTTCCGGCGATAAGGGCAATATAAGAAGGGGCACCGCTTCCGCCGATAAAACAGGCATGCTGGCATGGTGAAGATATGATCCCCTTGCATACTACAGCCGTACATCTTTTATATTTTACATGGGCTGTATATTCATCCCTGAAATATTTAAGGGTCGTTAGCACAGGATTCGGGGCCGAATTTCCAAGGCCGCACAACGCAGTTTTTTTAATGAGGTTTGCAAGCCTTTCAAGCTTTTCAATGTCCTCGGCCTCCCCCTTTCCTGCAGTGATTTTTGTAAGTATTTCCAGCATTCTTTTTGTGCCTTCCCTGCACGGGGTACACTTGCCGCATGATTCATTCTGGGTAAATTCGAGAAAATACCTCGACACATCAATCATGCAGTCGTCTTCGTCAAGGACAATCATTCCGCCCGACCCCATGATTGAGCCAAGCTCCTTAAGAGAGTCGTAATCGACAGGAGTATCAAGAAACTGTTCGGGAATGCATCCCCCTGATGGCCCGCCGGTAAGAACAGCTTTAAATTTTTTATTATCTTTTATGCCGCCTCCGATGTCATAAATAATCTCACGAAGAGTGATTCCCATTGGAACCTCTATAAGGCCGGTATTGTTCACTTTGCCTGCAAGGGCAAAAACCTTCGTGCCCTTGCTTTTTTCTGTACCTGTTGAAGCAAATTTTTCATAACCGTCCAGTATTATTACCGCGATATTGGCAAAAGTCTCCACGTTGTTTATAAGTGTCGGCCTGCCCCACAGACCTGCAACGGACGGATAAGGCGGCTTTGTGGTCGGAACCCCCCTGCCTCCCTCTATTGAATGTATCAGGGCTGTCTCCTCTCCGCACACAAAAGCTCCTGCACCCAGGACAAGCTCTATATCAAAATCAAAACCCTGCCCCAGGATATTTTGGCCCAGAAGGTTATATGCTCTTGCATCATCAATCGCTTTTTTAAGCCTTTCTATTGCCAGCGGGTACTCTGCTCTGATATAAACAAATCCTTTTTTTGCGCCCACGCTGTATCCTGCTACCAGCATTCCTTCGATCACTATGTGCGGATCGCCTTCGAGAGCGCTTCTGTCCATAAATGCACCCGGATCGCCTTCATCAGCATTGCAGATAACATATTTTTCTTCACTTTTTTCCTGTGCAACAAGTTTCCATTTCAGTCCTGTCGGAAACCCTCCTCCTCCTCTTCCCCTCAAACCCGATTTTGTTATTTCATCTATAACTTTTTCCGGTGAATAATTTGCCAGCACTTTTGCAAGTGCCTCATAACCCCTTACAGACAGATAATCTTCCATGCTTTCAGGATCAATTATCCCGCAGTTTCTTAAGGTTATTCTCTTCTGTTTTTTAAACAGATCTATATCACCAAAAACAAACTTTGACCTGTCAGTAAGCATGAAGGGGTCTGTTTTTAAATCCTCTGTTCTGGTGCCTGATATAACATTATTATCAATTATGTGCTTTTTAAATATTTCTCTTGCTTTTTCCGGATTGACGTTTGTATATTTAAACGGTACCTTTCCAACCTGCAAAACTTCGACTGTGGGCTCAATGTTGCATCTTCCTGCACAACCTTTCTGCTTAAGTTGAATGTCTGGTACACAGTTTTGCTTTATTATTTTTTCAAATTCATCCCAGACATCCCTGCTCCCTGCAGCTATTTCACATGTTGACATTCCCACATAAATTCTCGTTTGGGAAAGCAAGCCGTTTTCAATCAGGTTTTGTATCGCCCCCTGTTTTATGCTTTTGAGATTTTCCAAAGCATTGCCCATGTTTATTCTCCTTCTATATCAAAAACAAATTCATTGCCACTTTCAAAAGTATTTATGGAAATGTCACCGCCAAGGGTATTTACAATATTTTTTACTATAAAAAGCCCGAGGCCTGTACCTTTTACCTTTTTATTTGAATCACTTTCAATTCTTGAAAATTTCTTAAAGAGTTTTTCTTTCTCATCGTCTTTTATCGGTTCACCGTCATTGTAAACACTGAATTCATATAATTTTTCAGGTTTCCGGACATTGATAATTATCTTAGCGCCGGATTTTCCGTATTTTATTGCATTGCTAATCAGATTATTAAATACAGTCAGAAGAAGCGTCCTGTCAGTTTTTATTACCAGATCACCCGGTATATTATTTTCAATCAGCAGTCCTTTTTCATAGATTTCTGACAGAAAGGCATCCTCGACTTCCTTTATAACATCTGTGTTTATATTTATAGCGGCTTTTTGGGAACTGAGCCTGCCTCCCTCAATTTTGCTTATATCCAGAAAATCCTTTATTGTGGACTCAAGCCTTCTTAGGTTCCTTATAATTGTTTCAATGGTTGCCCTCTGTTTGAAATTAAGCATGCCCAGAAAACCGTCACGGATCGAATAAACGCACATTATTGTCGATCCGAGTATTCCTTTAAGTTCATGCGATACAAATTCAAGCGTGGTGATATTGTCAAGCTCAAACAAACCTTTGTGGCCGCCTGCCGCTGCCTGTCTGTCCTGAATCCTGTTTCTTTGTTTCGCACCGGAGTTTTTACAGTCATCCCGGCCTGAAACACTGCTGCTGCCGCTTCTCTCAAATGTTATTTCGAACTTACCGATTTTAACTTTCATTTTTTCACACAAGTTTGTTACAAATTATCTTAATTGTAACATTATTGTAACTTAATAAAATTAAGCTATATTAGCACTTAAAAAAGAATAAAGCAATAAAAAAATGAAAATTTGTAATAAGTTTGTAACATTTTCTATTTCCGGAAAATTTCCGGTTATTTGAAGGTAAAAACTCATTACCGGAAGTGTTATCAGAAGATCATGGAAAGCTGTTTAGACATCTTTTTTGTATTTATGAAGGTAAATTAAAAACAGACTAAAATTTAAGATCAGGTTTTTTTCCGCTTTTCATAACATCGTTCAGCCAATGTATCCACTCGCTTATCCCCTCTCCGGTTCTGCAGGATAATTTTATAATTTGTGCATCAGGGTTAAGTTTTTTGACACTGTCTGAAAAAAATCCCATGTCAAACTCACTGTAAGGCAGCATATCAGTTTTATTGAGTACGACCATGTCTGTTTTTATAAATGCTTTCGGGTATTTTACAGGTTTGTCGTCACCTTCGCTGACAGATGATAGAAGGATTCTTCTGGTTTCGCCCAGATCAAAACCGACGGGACAGATAAGGTTCCCGACATTTTCAACAAACAGAAGGTCCAGTGAACCCGCATTTAACTGCCTTATTGCTTCTGCCAGCATCGAAGCATTTAAATGGCATGTGCCGCCGGTATTTATCTGCACCACATCTTCAATAAGATTTTTTATTTTCTCAGCATCATGCGTGGAAGCGATATCACCTTCAATGACCCCTATTTTAAAATTGCCCCTCAGCTGTTTGATGGTTTCAATTATGAGAGAAGTTTTTCCGGCGCCCGGAGCGGATAGTATATTGATCATCACAGTGTTATTATGTTTAAGGAATTCCCTGTTTGAATCAGCCTCCAGCTTGTTATAGGCCATTACATTTTCTATGACTTTTATTTCCATGACGCCCTCATCTCCTTCAAGTCTGACAATTTGTGAATTATACTACTATACAGAAAGAATTAACATAATTGCAGGACTTTAAAAAATCTATGTGTAGTAAAATTATATTTGATTAAAGCAGTTTATTATCTATAATTACGTTTTGTAATTATCTTCCCGGAAGATTACAGCGGCAACTTAAAAACCGGTTATTTTTAAAATTTATAATTTGGAAAGCAGTGATTTTTATGGCAGATTGCCTACCTTTCATGGGCCTTATGTTTAATTTGGGAAAAATTCAGGATTTCGGCAGTGTGATCGCTCCACCCTATGATGTAATTTCTGAAGAAGAAAAAAAGAGATTGAAAAATTCCAATCCGTACAATATTGTAAATCTAACACTTCCCGATGAAGCATCTGATTCAGATAAGTATAATAGTGCATCCCGGATACTGTCTTTATGGATTGAACAGGGGATTCTTGAACCTGAAAAAAAAGAGTGTTTTTATGTTCTTGAAGAAAGTTTTATTGAAGATGGCGTAAACAGGAGCTTCACGGGTTTTGCAGGTATTTTAAAAATCGAAGACTATGGCAATAAAAACGGGGTTTTACGACATGAAAAAACTTTATCAAAGCCCAGAGAAGACAGGCTAAATCTGCTGAAAAGCTGCAGGGCAAATCTTGAATTTATTTATACCCTTTTCAGCGACTCTGACAGAAGCATCGGCAGTATAATTGAATCTGTAAAGAGAGGCACACCGGAAATTTCCACAGGCGCTTCCTATGATGAAACCCTTCACTTCAAATTATGGAAAATTACCGAAGAACCGGCAGTAAGCAAAATAACTGAACTCATGAAGAATAAAACACTCCTTATAGCTGACGGCCATCACAGATATGAAACATCAAGACTGTACAGAGAGGATTTGAAAAAATCAAATAATGGCCCAAATGGCACCCGTCCCGAAGATTATATAATGTCACTTTTTGTTTCATCCAGCCAGGACAATATCATAATTCACCCTACCCACAGAATCATAAATTTTAAAGAAAAGGTAAATCTGGAACACATTATTGAAAAGCTTGGAGTTTTTTTCAGCATTGAAAAAATTGTATCTGACGAAAAAGAAATAGCTGGGAAAATGCGCAGATTTTCAGAAAAAAGTTTAAAGGCGGTTTGCATTATTGACGGGAATGGCAATTGCTGCACAGCAGTATTAAAACATGATTTAAACGAATGCTATAAAAAAACAGGTTTGCCCATGGAGGGATTTGACCCGGAATTTGAACAGCTTGATGTGAACATACTTCATAAACTGATACTTTCAGGAATTTTAAGAGACTTTCCTGTCACCGAAACAAGTTTTTGTCACACAATTGGAGAAATAATCACAGGACTACAAAAACTATCCGCCGGCGAAGAAAGTGAAGGCAATTTACATGGAAGCAGTTACGGTTTCATACTCAATGCACCTGACATAAAAACAGTTGAGGGCCTTTCACAGAAGGGTCTGATAATGCCCCAGAAATCAACTTATTTTTACCCGAAACCCTGCAGCGGTCTTATAATTTATAAATTTTAAGAAAGCTTTCGTTTGTTATAAGTTTCTGTATATTTCAGGTTGAGTCTTTTTTCTAGATTTGCAAGCTCGTCTGAAAGCTGTGAGGGCAGCCTGTCGCCGAACTGCTTATAAAAAGTCCTTATGCTTTCAACCTCACCGAGCCACTCTCTGCTGTCAATTTCCAGAAGCTGCCGGATTTTCTGCTCTGATAAACCAAGCCCGTCAAGCTCGATATCCTGCCAATGCGGCAAATAACCTATCGGTGTCTCATGTGCGCTGATTTCTCCGCTGCATCTTTTTACAATCCATTCCAGCACCCTTAAATTATCGCCAAAACCTGGCCATAGAAAGTTGCCTTCATTATCTGTTCTGAACCAGTTCACATTATAGATTCTTGGCGGATTTTTTATCTTGTTTCCTGTATTCAGCCAGTGAGCAAAATAATCGGCCATATTATATCCGCAGAATGGCAGCATCGCCATCGGGTCACGCCTGACCTGACCCTGGGCCCCATATTGAGCCGCAGTAATCTCCGATGCCATAATTGATCCCACAAACACACCGTGCTGCCAGTTAAAAGATTCATAAACAAGGGGCGCAAGTGCTGCCCTTCTTCCTCCGAATATTATTGCAGATATCGGGACGCCTTCAGGATCATCAATAAGTGGGGAAGCTGAGGGGCACTGCCTTATCGGCGCAGTAAACCTGCTGTTTGGATTTGCACCTTTTATTATATTTCCATCTTTATCTTTCATCCCCGGTTCCCAGGGTTTGCCGGTCCAGTCAATTCCGGATTGCGGCACTTCACCATCAGCACCTTCCCACCATACTGTTTTATCGTTTTTAAGCAATACGTTGGTGAAAATTGTATTTTTCTGCATTGTTTTTACCGCATTCGGATTTGTTTTCGAATTTGTACCGGGAAGAACACCAAAAAAACCTGACTCAGGATTAATGGCCCAGAGCCTTCCATCCTCTTTTATTCTCATCCATGAAATATCGTCACCCACTGTCCATATTTTATAACCCTTCTTTTTTAATGCCTCAGGCGGTATAAGCATTGCAAGATTGGTTTTTCCGCAGGCACTTGGAAATGCACCGGCAATATAAGTAACATTGCCCCTGGTGTCTTCAATTCCAATTATAAGCATATGTTCGGCGAACCATCCTTCTGATCTTCCAAGATAGCTTGCAATTCTTAAAGAGAGGCATTTCTTGCCCAATAAGACATTTCCGCCGTATCCCGAACCCACGCTCCATATCGTATTATCCTGTGGAAAGTGCAGAATAAGTCTCTTGTCTATATCAAGATCAGCTTTGGAGTGCAGACATTTAGTGAAAACACCATCATTTCCCAGAGCGTCAAGAACTGCGCTTCCGGCTTTTGTCATTATAAGCATATTAAGAACCACATATATGCTGTCGGTAAGCTCAATTCCTGTTTTTGAAAAACCCGAGTTTACAGGTCCCATTGAAAAAGGTATGACATACATGGTCCTGCCGGACATTGAATTTTTGAAAAAACCGCCTGCTTTTTTATAGGCTTCGGCGGGTTCCATCCAGTTATTTGTCGGTCCCGCGTCTTCTTTTTTTTCGGTACAAATATATGTCAGATGTTCGGTTCTTGCCACATCATTAATGGCTGTCCTGTGGTAAATGCAGCCGGGGAGGATTTCCCGGTTAAGCGAAATAATCTCACCTGTTTTAAGAGCTTCCTGCTGAAGTTTAATCTTTTGTTCTTCTGAACCGTCAATCCAGACTGTGTTATCCGGATTGCACATTTTTGCCATTTCTTCTACCCAGCTTAAAAGTTTTTTATGATTCGTTGTCATTGGATCCCTCCGGGGTTTCAGTGCTTTTTGAAGGTAAAATAATAAAATATTTTCGCCAAAAAATAAAGATAAATATAAAAGTTTACAGGCTGAAAATTCTATTTTGTTATAAGTATATCTGTACAGGAATAATCAGCTGGTTATTTTGCGATGCTGATTATTCCATCCACATCGATGGATTTCCTGATAAGCTCAATAAGCTTGTCAAGTTTTTTTATCTCATGCAGATTTGAGCGCCCGAGCACTTCATTTAATTTTGAAACAGTGGTCAGTGTGTCATGCTTAACAAGGATCATAGGTACACCCAACTCATCAGCACGGCTCAGAACAATGGTGCTCGGATAAAAATTACCTGTAAGCACCAGACATTTTGTATTGGTTTCAAGGGCAGCAAGCTGAATATCCGCTCTGTCGCCTCCGGTTATAACAACTTTATCTGGTTTTGAACGGAAAAATCTCAGAGCCATTTCGTGACCCATAGCCCCAACCATGAAAGAATCGACAAGATCTCCGGCTTTAGATTCAGCGCACAGGATCTCACCGTCAAGATACCTGGACATATCATTAATGCTTATAGAAGACAGAATCTTATCAGAATACAGTACCCCGAAAAGGGTTATACCGGTTTTCTTTAAAAACGGAATTATAAGGCTTTCAATCCTCTCCTTATCTTCTGCGGGGACCATATTAATAATGATACCACCAAAATTCGCTCCAAAATAATCTTTAAACAGAATGATTTTGTCTATGACATCATTTTCATACTTCATAATCAGTATCACTCTTGCATCAAAGGCAAGGCAAATATCCTTTGCCGAGATGCCCGCAAATGATGCATAAGTAAGATTTCTGGCACTCTCTACAAATACTATATCCTTATCTTTTTTTATATTTTCAAGCGCCCTGGAAATCCCATCTATATAATTTACTGAGGAAGAATTAATTTTTTCTTTTAACGCCTTGTCGTAGGATTGTTCGGTAAAAATCAGGGGGCATACATTCTTTGCATCATCTTTGATATCCAGTATATCAATAATATACCTTACATCTTCATCTACGTAACAGGAACCAACTTTCTCGGGAATCATACATATTGGTTTTAGATATCCAACCTTGTAACCTTTTTCTTTCAAAATCTTGCCGATTCCAACACACATGGAACTTTTGCCTGAAAATGACCTGTTTGATGCAAATACTAACGGCTTCATGGTTCCCCCTTTTTCCTATCTTAAAAATATGATCTGCAGCAAAATCTAAATTCTATGTAATGAATTTTAAACAACTATACCTAAAAAATCCATAAAATTATATCAAAAAAACCAAAAAAAAATTAGTAACAATTTTTACATGTTAGTGTCTCCGACTTGGTTCTTAAATACCGCTCAGTTCTAAACTTTAATTTACCAATTTATTTATTATTAATATTTTTTATAAATAATTTCAAATCCTTTTTAAAATTACAAAGCCACATAATATTTTTGCAAATTAATGTTGTGTTTATGCTGCCAGTGACAAATCCTTTCCGTTTAGATATAAAAGCCTTAAAGCAAGAAGGTTAGCTGCTCCTTCTTTTGACCAGCTCATGCCTCTTAGCTTAAACCTTCTTGCTATTGCTATGTCTACGTTTTTTTCCACCGCACCGGAACCTACTCTTAAGAGCTCCTTTGGCATTTTTTTCCTTAATCTGTCTACTGCCCAGATACTGTCCATATTTGAGTTTATATAGCTTGTAAGCATTTCCTCATCAGCTTCTGATATTAACCCGTTTACCTTGGTCATCTTAATAAGGTATGGAAGCTTTTCATGTTTTCTTTTTTGAATAAGAGACAGGAACTTCTCAAGAACATTAGGGTACTGGCTATATACCTGCCTTAACTTTTTCTTTAAATGATAATGGTCGCACTGGTGAATGCTTCCCGGCATATAGTCAGTATGAAACCTCTTTATTAAAGGGTCTCCATCTGATAGTAGAAGAACATTTTCTGCCTTTTTTATATTGTAGTGTCTCTGGGCAGAATAGCTTGTCATTTTGCCGAAATTGTCCCAGGTATCTACTGATGCAAATATCTTTTTGTTTGTAAGTTCATACCTTGACACTTTTGAGTTTTTTGAGCAAAGCTGTTTACCTGTATATATTATTGCAAGCTTTGCCTCCATCCATTTGCCTTTACCCTGCTTTGATGATATGCCGGTTCCGTCAACCTCAAGAACAAGACTCTCATATGCTTGTTCTGTGGATTTAACTGGTCTTGAATGGGTGTATAGGCTTTCATACTCGTCTATGTCCTGCTGGCGCAGCTTTACTCCCTTTTTCTGGATAAGCCTCCAGAGGCTTCTGTGATCAAGGCTTGAGTCTGTCTCATGGCACAGTAGATCTTTTGCCTGCCTGTATGGATACATTGTGCTAAGATATACCGCCCTGTCGGCTAACTTTGGGCTAAAGGAAGAGTTGGCCTCAAGGCCTATAGACCTGTCAAGAGCATAAAAGAACTTTCCAAAGCTGTCTTTTACCTTGTAGCGGTAAAACCTTACAGGGCCAAATATTGTAAAGAGATACCTTAAAACTTTTGTTTTTTTGATAAGTCTTTTATCCTTTAGTATCTTTGCTTCCTTTGCCTCAAAGATTTTTACTAAAAGCTCTTTTGCTGCTGCCTTAGTTTTTTCCATTATCTGTTTTTCAATATCACTGATATTTTTGCATTTATCCACATCTACAAAAATTTCTACACTTACTGTATTATTATTCATACGGCTCGCTTTCTAAGACTAATTGCTAATTGGCTTTAGCTTTATATTTTAGCTTAGAAGTGAGCCTTATTTAAAATAATTTTTTTTATATTTAAAAGTACCTGGATTGGGACACATCCATGGAACAATTTCATTTAAAAAAAATCACTTTTAGTTTAAAATTTTTTACTTATGAATATATTAATAACAGGCGGAGCAGGATTTATCGGTTCAAACCTGACTGCAGCGCTTCTTAAGCAAAATCA